>X378_Fat_Sand_Rat__coassemble_71_pt1 | contig 19568 bp, 17 predicted proteins | sample X378_Fat_Sand_Rat__metabat2_low_PE_004 | metagenome-assembled genome bin X378_Fat_Sand_Rat
ATTAAGGGGATGCCCGTCGGGGTGGGCGAACCCGTTTTCGACAAACTCCACGCCCGACTCGCCGCGGCGATGATGAGCATCAACGCAGCCAAGGCTTTCGAATATGGCGACGGATTCCAAGCCGCCTCGATGCTGGGCTCGGAGTCGATGGACAGATTCACCTCGGCCGAGGAAAGAAGCAATGGCGCCGATGTCTGCGCGTCAAACCATTCGGGAGGCGTTCAGGGTGGAATCTCTAACGGTATGCCGATCGAGTTCACCGTCTACTTCAAACCCACCCCGACCCTGATGATGCCCGTGGAGACTGTCGACATGGAGGGAAATGCCATCACGCTGCCCCCCAAGGGCCGGCACGATCCCTGCGTGGCCATCCGCGCGGTGCCGGTGGTGGAGGCGATGGCGCTGCTCACGGTGGCCGACCTGCTCAAGATCTCAGGAAAGTGAACCCCTTCTTCAAGGATTATTCCGCCTATCTCGCGGAATTCTTCCCCGGCACGAAGGTGCAGAAGATTTCCGTGAACACGGGCAGCGGTTGTCCGAACCGCGACGGCACCGTCGGAACGGGAGGTTGCATCTACTGCGACAACGCCAGTTTCACACCGGGATATTGTCTCGAAGGTGGAAGTGTCGCGGCCCAGCTGGAAGCGGGTAAGCGTTTCTTCAGACGGAAATATCCGAAGATGAAATATCTTGCCTATTTCCAGTCTTATACATCCACCCACCGCAATTCCTTACAACGACTAGCCGCCCAGTATCGGGAAGCGCTCGAGGTGGAGGATGTGCTGGGGATTATAGTGGCCACCCGACCCGACTGCCTCCCCGACGATGTTCTCTGCCTGCTTGAGGAAATCAACCAAGGGCGGCCGGTGTTTGTTGAATTAGGTGTGGAGACGCTCTGCGACCACACACTCCGGCTCATCAACCGCGGCCATACCGCCCGGCAGGCTTGCGATGCGATATGCCGCGCCGCCGGCAGGCGACTGCACGTCGGAGTCCATCTCATTGCCGGACTGCCGGGAGAGAACGATGAACGGGTGCTCGAGACTCTGCGCGGGATTTGCTCGCTGCCGGTGGAGTCGGTGAAGATGCACCATCTGCAGGTGTTGCGCCAAACCCCTCTGGCCGCCATGCTTGAGAGGGGAGAGGTTGGCGTGGAGAGCTATACGCTGGAGCGCTATCTCGACCTCTGTGTCAGGATGGTCGAAGCCGTGCCCCACCATATCGCCATCGAGCGTTTCCTCGCCTCCTCTCCGCCGGAGAAGGTGATATCCCCCAAATGGGGACTGAAGAATTACGAATTCATGAATCTGCTTCTCCGGAAGCTGAGCCAAAACCCAAAATAAAAATCAATTTAGCCAAGATAGAAATTATGAAGAAGATATTGTTATCGGGATTGATTCTCTCCTCGCTCGCCCTTACGGGCCGCGCCGACATCACCGTGAAACTCGACTCGCTCTTCCAGCGGGAATACATAGTGGAGTCGGGATATATCGAGGATATGGTGAAGCCCCGCTCCGAGCGTCCCGAACCTCTGCACGAGACCGTGCAGGTGAAAGATCTCCAGTTTACGGTGAAGACCCTTCCCGACAAACCCGCCCAGTATCTCATCCCCACGGGCCAACGCGAGTATATAGTGCTCTTCACCAATCCCGGCGACAACCTGACGGTGAATATAAAGAACCAGTCGCCGCTCGATTACACCGTTGGCGGTTCGCAGCTGATGGACGACATCTCGCGCATCGACAGCGAGGCAGGGAAGATCTACAACGAGTTCCGCACTCTCTCGCAGAGCGGCAATCCCACCGAGGAGCAGGTGAACGATCTTCGTTCGCGCTTCCAGAAGGTCTACACCGACTTCATAGCGCAGAATCCCGACTCTCCGGCCGTGGCCTATGCCATCAACAACCTCGAGGGTGAGACATTCATGAACGCCTACAACTCTCTGACGCCGAAAGCGAAGGAGTCGCCGCTCTTCCCGCTGGTGGAGGGTCAGAAGGATTATGTGGAGCATCAGCTCGCCGCCGAACGTCGCGTGGCCCAGCTCTCGAGCGGAACTGTCGACGCTCCCAACTTCACATTCAAGAATCTCGAAGGGAAGGATGTATCCCTCTCCGACTTCCGCGGGAAATGGGTGATCATCGACTTCTGGGGATCGTGGTGCTCCTGGTGCATCAAGGGCTTCCCCTCGCTCAAGAAGGCATACGCCGAGTATAAAGACCGTCTGGAGGTGATCGGCGTCGACTGCAACGACACCGAGGTGGCATGGCGCGCTGCCGTGAAGCGCTGGGAACTCCCCTGGGTGAACATCTACAACCCCGAGAAGAACGGCGGTATGGTGCTCGAGGAGTATGGAGTGCAGGGATTCCCCACGAAGGTAATAGTGAATCCCGAGGGAAAGATCGTGAACATCACCAGCGGCGACAACCCGCAGTTCTACGAGATACTCGACGCGCTGCTGAAGAAATGACCCGCGCCTGAAAAGCGGCCTGAAAACGCCCTGGAGTCTGCTTCTTCAGAGCCCATTCTCCTGAAATTTGCGGGAGTAAGCGGCAGTTTCGGAAAATAATCCCGCTAATATTTGCGGGAGTGGAAAAAATGTTATAACTTTGCACTGCTTTTGAGGGGGCAACGCTCCCTTGGAAGATGAACGGTGAGATTAGCTCAGTTGGTTAGAGCGTCGGATTGTGGTTCCGAAGGTCGTGGGTTCGAGACCCACATTTCACCCCAGAAAGGCGACAGATTCTTCTGCCGCCTTAATTTTTTTCGGAGTTATCTGAGCACTCGGAGTTATCGCATAAAAAATCCCCGACGCAAGCGCCGGGGATCATTTTCGAATTCTCTAAGGATCTTATTTCTTCGTGCGGTTGCCGTAGCGGCTGCGGAACTTGTCGACGCGACCGGCGGTATCCACCAGCTTCTGCTTTCCTGTGAAGAAAGGATGCGAAGAAGAGGTGATCTCGAGCTTAACCAGAGGATAAGTCTTGCCGTCGATTTCGATTGTCTCGCGGGAGGCTACTGTCGAGCGGGTGATGAATGTCTCCTCGTTCGACATATCTTTAAAGCACACCTCACGGTATTCCTTAGGATGGATGTCTTTTTTCATCTTGATTTAACTGCAGTTAATGTTTAATTAAAAATGGTTTAGCAGGTCGCGATCCCACTAATTGGCCTGCAAAATTAACAAAAATCCGCGACATCACCAAATTTCTCTGATTTATCCCCGATTTTCTTTAACCTTTAACCATTAACCTTTAACCTTTAACCTTTAACCTTTAACCATTAACCTAAATGAAGCACAGTATGATCACCTGCGCCGCTATCACTCGCATGAACATCGTGAGAGGATAGACGGTGGAGTAGGCCACGGCCGGTGCGTCGTTGTTGGCGAGTTTGTTGGCGTAGGCCAGTGCAGGCGGGTCGGTGTAGCCGCCGCTCATCATACCGCAGATGGTGAAGTAGTTGATCTTGTATTTGGCGCGGGCTATGATACCCACCACCAGCAGCGGGATCACCGTGATGGCGACGCCGTAGCCTACCCATGTGGCTCCGCGGGCGTTGAAAACGGTGGCGGCGAAGTCCTTGCCGGCCGCTATTCCCACCGAGGCAAGGAAGAGACAGATACCTATCTCCCGCAACAGCAGATTGGCCGACGAGTTGGTGTACGTGACCAGATGTATCTTCGAGCCGTAAGCCGAGATGAGGATGGCCACGACGAGGGGTCCGCCGGCCAGTCCCAGCTTCATAGGAACCGACATGCCGGGGAACTGCAGAGGGATGCTTCCCACCACGATGCCGAGGAAGATACCGATGAACATCGTGATCAGGTTCGGCTCGTTGAGGCGCTTCATCGAGTTGCCGAGTCGGTGGGCGAGGTTGTTGATGTCGTCGAGCTTGCCGACAACGGTGAGACGGTCGCCCATCTGCAGGCGCAGGTTTGCCGCCGCCACCAGGTCGAGACCGGCACGGTTCACGCGGGTAACGTTGAGCTTGTAGGCCGAATGGAGGCGCAGCGAACCGAGTTTCACGCCGTTGTATTGCGGCTGGGTCACGAGGATGCGGCGGGAAACCACCGGACCCTTGTCGCGGTCCCAGTCTTTCTTCACCTTCGGACCGATGAAGCGGGTGAAGATCTCCTCGTCTTGCTGCGAGCAGACTATCAGGCAGAGGTCGCCCTCCTCGAGAATGTCCTGGGAAGTGGGGATGATCACTCGTCCGTCGGGCTTCTGGATGCGCGAGATCACATAGTTCACTGAGATGAGCGTGTGGAGCTTCATCATGTTCAGACCGTTGATCAGTTCGTTGGTCACCTTGAACGTCTGCCAGTGGGCCGCCAGCGACGAGTCATGCTCGTCGTGCTCCAGTTCCTCGATCTCCTTGTCGGTGTTGATGCGGAAAATCTTCTTTATCAGGATCATCGAGAGGATGATGCCCACAACGCCGAGAGGATAGGCGGCGGCATATCCCATCGACATCTGCTGGCTCACGTCGTAGCCTGCGGGATTCACCTGCAGGAACGCCTGCTGCGCCGCACCGAGTCCGGGGGTGTTGGTCACCGCACCGCTCATGATGCCCACCAGCTGGGAGATGGAGGTGTCGCCTCCGGCCCCTCCCTGAAGGAAGTAGATGCCGAGCATCAGCGCCACGTTGAGCGCGATGCCTAGCAGGGCGAGAAGGTTCATCCTTATGCCCCCCTCCTTGAAGGAGGAGAAGAAACCGGGACCCACCTGCATACCTATCGAGAAGATAAACAGTATCAGTCCGAATTCACGCAGAAAGTGGAGCACGTCGATGTCGGCGGTATAGCCGAAATGCCCCATCAGGATCCCCACGAAGAGCACGAATGTCACTCCGAGCGAGACTCCGAAAATCTTGAGTTTGCCCAGATAGATTCCGACGAAGATCACGAAGGAGTAGAGGAGAATCGTGCTCGCCATGGAATCGTTGTAGGGCCTTATCAGGTCGATCAACCAATCCATTAGTAACTTTTTAACCTATGTTTGTGTTCTGTAGAAACGATTTGCGGCGGGTGAGGGTTCTCACCCGCCGTATGCCTTGTCACACCAGCTTGCGGTAGCGGATGCGGTGGGGAGTGTCGAGTCCGCCGTCGCGCTTCTTCTTGAACTCCTCGTATTCGGAATAGCTTCCCTCGAAATATGTCACCTTGCTGTCGCCCTCGAAGGCGAGGATGTGGGTGGCGATGCGGTCGAGAAACCATCGGTCGTGGCTGACAACCACCGCGCAACCGGCGAAGTTCTCCAGTCCCTCCTCGAGGGCGCGGAGAGTGTTGACGTCGATGTCGTTGGTGGGCTCGTCGAGCAGGAGCACGTTTCCCTCCTCCTTCAGCGCCATGGCGAGATGCAGACGGTTGCGCTCGCCGCCCGACAGCACTCCGATCTTCTTCTCCTGGTCGGCGCCGGTGAAGTTGAAGCGCGACAGATAGGCGCGGGCGTTCATGTCGCGGCCTCCCATGCGGAAGGAGTCGACGCCCTGCGATATCACCTCGTAGACGCTCTTCTCGGGGGAGAGATCCTTGTGGTTCTGGTCGACATATGCCACCTTTACGGTCTCGCCCACCTCGAAGTCGCCCTTGTCGGGCTGCTCGAGTCCCATGATGAGTCGGAAGAGCGTTGTCTTTCCGGCTCCGTTCGGACCGATTACCCCCACGATTCCGTTGGGAGGAAGCGTGAATTCCAGATCGTCGAAAAGAATGCGGTCGTCATATCCCTTGGCGAGATTGTGGGCCTCGATCACCTTGTTGCCCAGACGCGGACCGTTCGGTATGAAGATCTCGAGCTTCTCCTCGCGCTGCTTCTGGTCTTCGTTGAGCAGGCGGTCGTAGCTGGCGAGTCGGGCCTTTCCCTTGGCCTGGCGTGCCTTGGGAGCCATGCGCACCCATTCCAGCTCGCGCTCGAGGGTTTTGCGGCGCTTGCTGGCCTGCTTCTCCTCCTGGGCCATGCGCTGCGTCTTCTGGTCGAGCCAGCTGGAGTAGTTCCCCTTCCAGGGTATTCCCTCGCCGCGGTCGAGCTCGAGTATCCAGCCGGCCACGTGGTCGAGGAAGTAGCGGTCGTGGGTCACGGCGATCACCGTGCCCGGATATTGCTGCAGATGCTGCTCGAGCCAGTCGATCGACTCGGCGTCCAGATGGTTGGTGGGCTCGTCGAGCAGAAGGATGTCGGGCTGCTGCAGCAGAAGGCGGCAGAGGGCCACGCGGCGCTTCTCGCCTCCCGAAAGCACGGCGATTTTCTTGTCGTCGGGCGGACAGCGGAGGGCGTCCATGGCGCGGTCGAGCTTGTTGTCGATGTTCCAGGCGTCGCAGGCGTCGAGCTTATCCTGAAGCTGGGCCTGACGCTCTATCAGCTTGTCCATCTTGGCGGGATCCTCGAGCACCTCGGGGTCGGCGAAGGCGTTGTTCACCTCGTCATACTCCTTGAGAAGGTCGAGAACCGGTTTGGCGCCCTCTTCCACAACCTCTCTCACCGTCTTCTCCGGATCGAGCTTCGGCTCCTGTTCCAGATAGCCTACGCTGTAGCCGGGGGAGAACACCACGTTGCCCTGGTAGCTCTTGTCAAGCCCGGCTATGATCTTCAGCAGGGTCGACTTTCCGGAACCGTTCAGACCGATGATTCCGATCTTCGCTCCGTAGAAGAAGGAGAGGTAGATGTTTTTGAGTATCTGTCGCTGAGGGGGGATGATCTTGCTCACGCCCACCATCGAGAATATCACTTTCTTGTCGTCGGCCATAATTCTTTATTTTGCGTGGACCGTGCGGTAGTCGCATTTCACCTTGCCGCGGGTCATGTTGTTGAGCTTGTTGCGGATCATCTGCTTGCGGATGGGGGAGATGTGGTCGGTGTAGACCGTGCCGAGCAGATGGTCGTATTCATGCTGGATGATGCGCGCCAGAAAACCGTGGAACTCCTGCTCGTGCTCTTCGAAATTCTCGTCGAGCCAGTTGAGGCGTACATGCTCGTAGCGCTTCACGTTCTCGGAAAGTCCGGGCAACGAGAGGCAACCCTCCGGACGGCTCACAGGCGCTTCGTCTTCTATCACCTCGAGCTGCGGATTGATGAGAAGCATCTTCGAATCCTTGCATTCGGGGAAATCTTCGGCGAGCACCGAACCGTCGATCACGATCACGGCGATCGACTTACCGATCTGCGGAGCTGCAAGCCCCACGCCTTCAGTAAAATACATTGTTTCCCACATATCCTTCACCAGTTTCTGGAGCTCGGGATAATCGGGATCTATATCTTCGGCCTCCTCGCGGAGAACGGGGTGACCGTACAAATAAACGGGTAAAACCATTCTAAGTCCAATATTTTTCTGCAAAATTACTCAAAAAACCGCATTCCAGCAAATCCCGCAGCCACATGGAGTCCCCACCAGCGACTTGGAGCCGACCTACCGCGACTTGGAGCCGACTTTGCTTGCAAAGTCGGTAGGGGAAAGGATCCCCAAAAATAACTTCCCCGCAAGGATTGCCTCGCGGGGAAGTCTCGATTTAGTTTCGGCAGTCGGTATTAAATCCGATAATAGTGCGTTTAAATTTACTTTGTACTCTACTTTTAGTGAATATAATTGCTTTGTTTATGAATTCTAAAAGCGGAGCGCTTTCAGGCAACGCTCTTATTTGTTGCCGAAATAGCGCTCGTAGAGACCTGCGAATCCGCGTCCGTGGCGGGCTTCGTCCTTAGCCATCTCGTGAACGGTGTCGTGGATGGCGTCGAGTCCTGCCTCTTTGGCGTTCTTGGCGATGCGCATCTTGTCGGCGTTGGCGCCGGCTTCGGCGTGCATGCGCTTGTCGAGGTTGGTCTTGGTGTCCCATACCATGTCGCCGAGAAGTTCGGCGAACTTCGAAGCGTGCTCGGCCTCTTCCCATGCGTAGCGCTTGAAGGCCTCGGCGATTTCGGGATAGCCCTCGCGGTCGGCCTGGCGCGACATGGCCAGATACATTCCCACCTCCGTGCATTCGCCCAGGAAGTGGTTGTTGAGGTCTTTTATCATCTCCTCGCTCGTGCCCTTGGCAACACCGATCTCGTGCTCTGTCACAAACTGAAGAGCGCTCTCTTCGTCGAGTTCTTTGAATTTCGACTGGGGTGCGCCGCACTGCGGGCATTTCTCGGGAGCTTCATCACCCTCTGCGATGTAACCGCAGACAGTGCAAATCCATTTCTTTGCCATTTTTCTTTTCTTTTTATGTGTTGGATATTTTGGGTTGTAATCTCTATCTATGGGTTTTTCATATAAAACGCGGGGAGCCGGGATCATGGCTAATCGGCGATTCTCCGCATTTCATTTGCAAATATAGAAAAAATCCTTGTTATCCAAAAGGGGAATCTCTCGATTTTTTCGTAAATTTGCGATATGGACATCAAAAAAGAACTTGAGAGAAAGGTAAGGACGCGTCTTTGCGAGTGCGGAGTCAGAAAAGTCGTGGCCGCCGTCAGCGGCGGGGCCGACTCGGTGGCTTTGCTGCGACTGCTGCTTGCCTGCGGTTGCGAGGTGGTGGTGGTGCACTGCAATTTCCATCTGCGCGGTCAGGAAAGCATGCGCGACGAGCGTTTTGTGGAAGACCTCTGCCGCCGGTTCCGCTTGAGATTCCATAAAGCCGACGTCGATGTGGATACATACCGCAAGGCCTATAAATGTTCAGTGGAAACCGCCTGCCGCGAACTCCGCTACACTATTTTCCGCGAAACAATGGAGGATACGCATGCCGACCGCATCGCCGTGGCCCACAATGCCGACGACCAGGCCGAAACCCTGCTTCTCAATCTTTTCCGCGGTGCCGGAGTGAGGGGACTGGGCGGCATGCTATTCGACACGGGCGAGATTATCCGTCCGCTTCTCGACGTGTCGCGTCACGACATCATCCTCTATCTCGACGAGATAGGCGAACGGTTCATCACCGACTCCACCAATCTGGAATGCGACTTCCGCCGCAACTATATACGCAACCGCCTACTGCCGAGCATAGAAGACCGCTGGCCCGGGGTGAAGCGTGTGCTTGCCCGCACGGCCTCGCATATGCAGGAGGAGGAACGCATGCTGCGGCAACTCGAGAAGGATCTTATAGGCGACGAAACCACTACGCTCTTCTACAGCGTGTTGCGCACCTCTCCCTCGTCGCGCTGGCTTATCCACCGATTCGCCTCGCGTTTCGGTGCCTCGCCCACGATATGCCTGGAAATGGAGTCGGTGGTCAACAGTCCCGAATTCGTCTCAGGCAAGCTCTGGCGACTCCCCGAGGGCTCAATAGTTGCAGAGAGGGATGCGCTGGTGTTCTATCCCCACAACGCGCTCGATGCCTCGCACGGAGCCGAAGGCGAGAATCCTTTCAGCGTGGAGTTTGTTTCGGCTCCTGCCAATCACTACGCCTTCATGAAACAGATAGAGAACTGCGACCTGTTCGAGTTCTGGGGCGAGATACCCTCCGACTTCCTGGAGTTCAGACATCCGCAGGAGGGCGACCGCATCGAGCCGTTGGGAATGGAGGGAAGTCAGCTGGTGAGCAAGATCATGAAGGACGCGAAATATTCCTTAGAGCAGAAATGCCGGCAGTGGGTGGTTGCCGACTCGCGCAACGGGAAGATACTCTGGTTGCCGGGACTGAAACGCTCGCGGCATTGCCTCGTTACGGGAAAGATGCACACCATTGTCCATTTAGTCATGAACAGAGGGTAGAACGTGGGCCGAACAGGGGTTCAGCGCTCCAGCCATGTGGTGAGGATGATCGTTGCCGACATCTCGTCGGCGAGTCCCTTGCGCTGGCGGTCGCTCTTCTTGAAACCTGCCGTGATCATGTCGCGATGCGCCATCGTAGAGGTGAAACGCTCGTCGACCATCTCCACGGGTATCGCGGGCAACTCCTTCTTCAACCTCCCTAAAAACGGCCTGATATAGCGCATCGACTCGGAATCCTCCCCGTTCATCTGCCGCGGATGCCCCATCAGGATACGCTCCACCTGCTCCCGCGCGCAATAATCCTTCAGGAAATCCATCAGATCGCACGTGCGCACCACCGGCAGCGGATTCGCGGCTATCTTAAGCGGGTCGGTCACAGCCACCCCGCAGCGCTTCCGCCCGAAATCTATCGCCAAGACTCTCCCCATCCCTACATCACATATATGGCGTAGCCTCCGGGCTGCAGGGTAATGGTGCGCTTCGTGTTGCGCTTGCCTACTCCGTAGGCGTTTACCTTCAGCACGTCGGAGCTCTTCTCAATGCGCACCTTCTGCTTGCGGACGATGTCGCGGTTGAGCACCATCAGATACTCCTTTCCGTTGTTCTTGAAGCGCGATACGAGCACTCCCTCTCCGTCGGCGGCCACCAGCGACACCTTCGAAGGAAGATTCTCCTTGCGCAGACGCACGGTGCCGTCGGGAATTTTCGTGCCGGTGTGCCAAACACCGATCACCTCGCATCCCAGGAATACCTTCGACAGATTCTGAACCTCCCGGTTAACATCTCGGACAGTATACCAGTTTTTCGACTTCTTTCCGTCTTTGCCTATGGGGGAGTCGTGGAAACCGAGGTCGGTGCCTTCGCGATATCCGTAGCCGTAGGCCTGAAGTCCCTGGACGCCGTAGGCGAGTGCCGCGAAGCACTGCATCCGAAGTCCGGCTTTGGTGGGAAGAGGATAAACAAGATGGGGCGTGCTGAGGTAGAAACTCCATACGACTCTGCCGTATTCGCGGGCAACTTCCGTCGACACCTCAAGGTCGGAATAGAACTCCGGCCGTACTTTCATCTCGCCGTTTTGCTCCACGATAGGATAGAAATCGTAGGAGATGATGCTTGAAGGCACCTTCTCGCAGTATTCCCTGAGATAAGAGCGGAAATTCGCGGCCTTCAGTGCCGTGGGCCGTGCATACGACGGCAGCAGGTTGGCGTAGACGATGGCGTCGGGGCGCACGCTCAGCACCTCCTTCACCACGCGGGCAACCTCGTCGAAGCGGTCGGCGCTGGGTTCGTCGAGCACATGGAATCCGGCTATCTCGCTTCCACCGCCGAGCATCTCGATGCTCTTGCTCATCGAATCATGCTTGCTGAAGGTGAGGGTGTTCACCATGAGTTTGATGCCGGTGCCCTCCATCGCCTCCAGAGCTTTTTTCTCCTTGGGGATGCTCAGGTTGTTGAAGGCGATGGTAAAGCCGCAGTCGGCCATGGTCTGGAACTGCTCGTGAGTGGCGAGATCCTCGGAGAGAAAGGCGTGGTAGCCCATTATGGGGAAGCGGTCGCCGCAGGGATTCACATACTTCGGGGCCTTGACTTCGCTCTGGCCGCAGGAAGAAAAGACCGTCGCGGCCATCAGGGCTGCGGCGGTCATTGTTTTTTTGATTGACTCTCTTATCATAATCGGAGTGTTGATGTCTGTGTGTGCTTCTTCGGTGCAGCGGATCTTCTGCCGCTTGTGCCTTTCTAATCGAAGATTCCCTCTATTTCGGCCTGGGCGCTCTCCACATGGTCGATCGAGCTGTAGTGCTCGTTCTCCTTGCCGCAGAGGTTGAGATCATCGGGGAAATCAAACTTCGCGTCCTGATTGTAGGGGAGCTTCGGGTCGGAATATACCTTCTTCATGTAGAGGCCGTAGATAGGCAGGGCTGCCTTGGCTCCCTGTCCGAAGGCCATCGAGTTGAAGTGGATGTATCGCTCCTCGCCGCCTACCCAGACGCCGGTAACCAGGTCGGGGGTGAAGCCCATGAACCAGGAGTCGGAGTTGGAGTTGGTCGTACCGGTCTTGCCTCCCATCTCGGCGGTGATGTTGTAGCGGCTGCGCAGGCTGGAGCCCGTACCGCTGTCCACCACATTCAGAAGGATGGAGACGATCTTGTAGTAGGCGTCTTCGGAGGTGACTTCGGTGCGGTGGGGCACTGCCGAATATATCAGGTTGCCCTGATTGTCTTCGATGCGCGTCACGAACACGGGGTCTACGCGGATTCCCTTGTTGGAGAAGGCGGTGTAGGCGGCGACCATCTGACCCACCGACACGTCGACCGTACCGAGGCAGAGCGGCAGCGAGGGCTCGATGTAGCCCGTGATGCCGAACATGCGCATCTTGTTGGCAAGCTGACCCGCTCCGAGCTCGTTGACGAGTCGTGCCGAGATCCAGTTGTTGGAGTTGGTGAGGGCCCAGCGGAGGTCGACCATCTGACCGATGCGTGCCCGGCCGGAGTTTCTCGGCGCCCAGCCGCCGAAGTGGGGCTGTGTATTGCTGAACATCGAGCAGGGGGTGAACTCCTGCTCCATGGCAAGGGTGTAGAGGAAGGGCTTGGCCGTCGAACCGATCTGGCGGCGTCCGCGCGAAACCATATCGTACTGGAAGTGGGTGAAGTCGGGTCCGCCCACATATGCCTTCACATATCCCGTCACGGGATCCATGCTCATCAGGCCGGTGCGCAGCACGGTCTTCATGTAGAGCAGAGAATCGTAGGGGGTCATCGTTACGGAGTTGGTGCCCGGCACGATGCGGGTGGTCTTCCTGCCGCTCTCGTCGGTCTTGGTCTCCTTCACATATGCGAACACCTCCATGTCGCGCTTGGTGTGGAAGGCACGGTCGATCTCCTCTTCGGAATATCCTGCCTCCTTCATGGTGCGGTAGCGCCCGCTCTGCTTCACGGCGTTGCGGATGAGCTTCTCCACGTTGGCCGTGCTCAGCTCGCTGGTGTTGGTGGTGTAGGGTCCTGTCTTGTTGCCGCGTTTCTCACGCTCGAAGGCGGGCTGCAGATACCCTCCCAGATGCTCGTTGACAGCCTCCTCGGCGTAGCGTTGCATCCTCATGTCGATCGAGGTGTAGATGCGCAGTCCGTCGGTGTAGAGGTCGTAGAGCGATCCGTCGGGCTTGGGGTTCTTTATTATCCAGCCGTAGAGGGGATTCTCCTCCCAGGCGGTGGAGTCGGTGTTGTAATTGCCGAGGGCCACTTTCCATGCGGTGGCGCTGTTGTAGTCGCCGCGCTTGGGGCGCACGGGTTTCTTGGCCGTCATCAGTCGGCGGATCTCCTCGCGCAGATAGGGCGCGCCTCCCTCCTTGTGGTCCACCTTGTGATAGTCGAGCTCGATGGGAAGCTGCTTCAGCGAGTCCGATTCGGCCTGGGAGAGGAAACCGGCCTTCACCATCTGCTCGAACACCACGTTGCGGCGCTCGCGCACGCGGTCTTCGTAACGAAGGGGATTGTAGTAGCTCGGATTCTTCAGCATTCCCACCAGCATCGCGCTCTCCTGGATGTTCAGGTCGCGGGGCTCCTTGCCGAAATATACGTTGGCCGCGGTCTTGATTCCCACGGCGTTGTTGAGGAAGTCGAAGCGGTTGAGATACATGTTGATGATCTCGTCTTTCGTGTAGAAGCGCTCAAGCTTCACGGCTATCATCCATTCGATGGGCTTCTGCATGGCGCGCTTCAGCGCCGAACTGCTCGGCTGGGTGTAGAGCTGCTTGGCAAGCTGCTGGGTGAGCGTGGAGGCTCCTCCCGACGACTTGTCGCCCATCAGCACCGTCTTGAACATGGTGCGGCCCAGCGCCTTGAAGTCGATGCCGGAATGCTCCTTGAAGCGGACGTCCTCGGTGGCCACAAGCGCGTTGATCACATGGGGCGAGATCCCGTTGTAGTCGGTGTAGACACGGTTGCCCGAGCCGTAATAGTAGCGGCCCAGCTCCGTCTTGCCGTCGGAGGCGTATACGAGCGAGGCCAGCTTGTTGTGCGGGTCCTCGAGTTCCTCGATGGGCGGCATGTATCCTATCACTCCGTTGTAGATGAGGAGAAGGAAGAAAAAGATGGCGAAACTCAGGGAGAGAAACGATATCCAGAGCCATTTCACAATCTTGCGGTTGCGGGCCATCTTCTTGCGTTCCTTGCTCGGAACAGGGTCAAACTCCTCAGGAGCAATATTATAAATGTTGTCTTTGTCGTTCATATCAGTATATGCGACTCCGTTCGGAGCCGCGCCAAATGCAAAGATAATAAAAAATTTTTATTTCTCCTTCTTGACGGAGAAACCGAATTTTCCGATCATCTCGCCCAGGTGGTAGTAGTGGCCGTGGACATACACCAGCAATCCGCTGCGTTCCAGAGCGAAACGCCCTGTCTCGGGGTCGATCAGGCTCTCGTCGGCACGCACGTTGACCACCTCGGCCAGAAACATATGGTGGCTGCCGAGATCCGTGACTTCCTTCACGCGGCATTCGATGCTCAGCGGCGACTCCGCGATGGAGGGCGACTTCACCTTCTCACCGGGTTCGGGGGTCAGCCCGGTCTCCTTCCACTTGTCGTAGTCGCGGCCCGAACGCACTCCAGCCCAGTCGGTGGCGCGGGCCATCGTGTCGGTGGTCAGGTTGATGGTGAACTCCATCGTACGCATCAGGATGGGGAAGGTGTTGCGCTCCTTGCGCACAGAGATATAGCACATCGCCGGATCGGAGCATACGGTTCCGGTCCAGGACACGGTGAGCATCGTCCATTCCTCGGGGGTGGCGCCTGCCGTGACAAGCACGGCGGGCAGAGGGTAAATCATTGTTCCGGGTCGCCAGGAGATCTTTGACATATCGGTTTTCGGGTTATATAGTTAACGCAAAGGAAATGACGCTATTTTATACCTTCGCTTAATAGGTGCAAAATTAACAAAAAAAAGCGCCCCGGCAAAACAGCCGGGACGCAAATTTCATATCAGGTTAAAGTTTAGAGGTTAGAGGTTAGAGAGGTTTGGAGTTTGAAGTTTGAAGTTCACTCTTCTCTAAACACTAAACACTAAACACTAAACTATTTATACGCCGAGGTCTTTGAGGATCTGGTCGATGTGGGCGTCGGCCTTCTTCACGATCTCCTCGTACTGGTCTTTCGAAGGCATGTCTTCGCGAACCTCGATGTAGAACTTGATCTTGGGCTCTGTGCCCGAAGGACGGATCGAGATCTTGTCGCCGTTCTCGGTGAAGAACTGAAGCACGTTGCTCGTGGTGGGGAAGTTCATCTTCTCTACCTGACCGGTCTTCAGATTGCGGAAGTTCAGGTCGCTGTAGTCCTTGACGGCTGTCACCTCGTTGCCTCCGAGCTGCTTGGGAGGATTCTCGCGGAAGTTCTTCATCATGGCCACGATCTCCTCGGCTCCGCTCTTGCCCGGACGGACAACGCTGATGCCGCGCTCGCGCGAGAAACCGTACTTGTCGTAGATGTCTACGAGCACCTCGTAGAGGTTCATGTCCTTGCATGCTGCCCAGGCGGCGCACTCTGCGATGAGCGAGTTGGCCGAAATCGAGTCTTTGTCGCGTACGAAGGTCTCTGCCAGGAAGCCGTAGCTCTCCTCGCCGCCGCCGAGATAGCGGCCCTGACCCTCCATGTTGCGCATCACGTCGGCGATCCACTTGAAGCCTGTGTAGCAGTCGAAGCACTTCACGTTGTTGGCGTCGGCGATGCGGCGGATGGCCTCGGTGGTGACGATGGTCTTCACCACATACTCCGAACCGTCGAGAAGTCCCTTCTCCACGTTGTTGGTGATGATGTAGTAGATGAGGAGCATGTTGATCTGGTTACCGTTCACCAGCTGGTAGTTGCCCTTCTTGTCGCGTACCACGAGTCCGATGCGGTCGGCGTCGGGGTCGGAAGCCAATACGATGCTGGCGCCTACCTCTTTCGCCTTCTCGACACCCATGGCCATTGCCTCGGGATTCTCGGGGTTGGGAGAGGCCACGGTGGGGAAGTCGCCGCTCTGAACGTCCTGCTCGGGAACGTGGATCACGTTGTCGAAGCCCCAGATGCGCAGCGAGTCGTACATCAGACGCAGGCCCGTTCCGTGGATCGGGGTGTAGACGATCTTCATGTCGTGCTGACGCTTGTCGGCCTCGGGATCGAGACTCAGCGTGTGGATGTCGGCCAGGAACTGGTCGTCCATATCCTTGCCGATGGCCTGGATCAGGTCGTTGTTGGGCTTGAACTTGATCTGGTCGAGCGATGTGATGGCGTTCACATACTCGATGGTCTTCACGTCATGGGGAGCGATCATCTGTGCACCGTCGCTCCAGTAAGCCTTATAGCCGTTATACTCCTTGGGGTTGTGGCTGGCGGTGACCATGACTCCGCTCTGGCATCCCAGCTTGCGGATGGCGTAGCTCACTTCGGGTGTGGGGCAGGGACCGTCGAAGAGGTATACCTTGATTCCGTTGGCCGAGAAGACGTCGGCGGTGAGCTGGGCGAACTTGCGCGAGTTGTGGCGCACGTCGTGACCAACGGCCACTGCTATCTGCGGAAGATCCTTGAAGCAGTCCTTCAGATAGTTGGCCAAGCCCTGTGTGGCCGATCCTACGGTGTATATGTTCATGCGGTTGGTTCCGGCTCCCATGATGCCGCGGAGACCGCCCGTTCCGAATTCGAGGTCTTTGTAGAAAGACTCGATGAGTTCGGTCTTGTCGTCGGCGTCAAGCATACGCTTCACTTCCTTGCGTGTTTCCTCGTCGTACTCGGGACCAAGCCATTTCTGAGCCCGCTCTGTCACGGTTCTCAACAATTCGTCGTTACTCATAAACTGTAATGGTTATATAATGTTAATAATATCTATCGATTCCGGGAGCGGCACCTGACTCGGGGCGCCTTGCCGCTTTCCTTTAGGGTTAACGTGTGCAAAAGGGCCGATGGAGCAGCGGCCTCTTTATCTATTCAAACACAAAGGTAGTAAAAAAAGCCGACAATCGAAGCAAAAATTAACGATAGTAAAAAATATTTCACAAAAATAGGCGGCAAAAGGATGAAATCGGCTAAAATTCACCAACTAAATTTTGTGCGCCGACAAATTTTCACTATATTTGCGTTTTAAAGACCTAACCCGCAATTACTCTCCCCCTTAAATCGACAACATACCATTATGATCTTATCCATGACCGGCTTCGGCCGCGGCATTTCATCCTCTCCCGAAAAGAAATTCACAGTTGAGATCAAGTCGCTCAATTCCAAGCAGTTCGACTTGATGATGCGTGTGCCTCCCTGTCTGCGCGAACGCGAGGTGGAGGAACGCAACTACGTCAGCACGCGCCTCGAGCGCGGCAAGGTGGAACTCTCGGCAACAGTCGAGGCCATCGGAGGCGAGACTCCCATGACCATCAACGAGCAGGTAATCGCCAGCTACCTCATGCAGATACGCCGCGTAGGCCAGAAACTCGACCTCCCGGAACCCGACAACTGGTACCCGATACTCCTGCGCCTGCCGGAAGTGCTGAAATCCGACTCCTCCACAATCGGCGAGGACGACATCCGCGCTTTCCACGAGGCTGTGGAACGTGCCGCCGACGCCTTGGTGGACTTCCGCGTTACCGAGGGCCGCAAGCTCTACGATTTCTTCGTTGGCAAGATAGAGAACATCGGCTCGCTGCTCCTCCAGGTGACTCCCTACGAGGAGGAACGCGTGCCCAGGATCAAGGCGCGGCTCGAGGAACAGCTCGCCCGACTCGACTCTATCGACTACGACCGCGGACGCCTGGAGCAGGAACTCATATTTTATATCGAAAAACTCGACGTCACGGAGGAGAAGACCCGTCTGCGCGCCCATCTCAACTATTTCCTCGAGACGCTCGGCCAGCGTGACGGCAAACGCGCTCCACAGGGCCAGGGCAAGAAACTCGGTTTCATAGCCCAGGAAATGGGTCGCGAGATCAACACGCTCGGTTCGAAGTCGAACAACGCCGAGATGCAGAAGATCGTGGTGCGCATGAAAGATGAACTCGAGCAAATCAAGGAGCAGGTGCTCAACGTGCTCTGACACCCCAGTCAAGATGAAGAAAGGAAAAATCATAATACTATCCGCCCCCTCGGGCACAGGAAAATCCACCATAATCTCCCGCCTCATGGAGCGTCCCGAACTCCAGCTGGAATTCTCCATCTCGGCCACGAGCCGCCAGCCCCGGGGAGGGGAGTGCCACGGCCGCGAATACTATTTCCTCTCTCCCGAGGAATTCCACGAGCGCGCTGACCGCGGCGAATTCGTGGAATGGGAAGAGGTGTATCAAGGCACGTGCTACGGCACGCTCCGCTCCGAAGTGGAACGCGTCATCGACAAGGGCCACAACCTAATCATGGACATCGACGTGAAAGGGGCTCTCAATGTCAAGAAGGAATTCGGCGACCGGGCGGTATCGATCTTCGTTGCACCGCCCTCGGTGGAGGAACTCGAACGCCGTCTGCGCGGACGTGCCACCGACTCCGAGGAATCCGTCCGCAAGCGTCTCGACAAGGCGGAATATGAACTCACCTTCGCTCCGCGGTTCGACTGCCGGGTGGTAAACGACGATCTCGACCGCGCCGTGGCCGAGGTGTCGGAAATCATTGAAGGTGTGGCCTCCTGCGGAGAGGAGAGTTAATGAATTAAAGAGTTAAAGAGTTAAGGAGTTAAGGAATTAAGGAGAGTTTGAGATGAAGATCGGGATTTTCTGCGGAAGCTTCAATCCGGTGCATATGGGGCACGCCATGGTGGCGAGCTACTGCGTGCAGCGGTGCGGCCTCGACGAGGTATGGCTCATGCCCAGCCGCGTCAATCCGCTGAAGGTCGACGCCCCTCCGGCTCCCGACCGCCACCGCCTCGCGATGTGCCGGCTGGTGGCGGAGAAGGTCAAGGGACTCCGTGCCTCCGATTTCGAGCAGAAGCTCCCCGCGCCTTCCTACACCTACCGCACTCTCTGCCGACTGCGCGAGGAATATCCCGAGCATGAGTTCACGCTCATCATCGGTTCGGACAACTGGCATGTGTTCCCCCGCTGGCGCAACTACAAGGAGATTCGCGAGCAGTTCGACATCCTGATTTATCCCCGCCCCTGGTTTGGCGTCCATCTCGGCGACTCCTTCCCCCGAGTAAGAGCCGTCGACGACCCGCTGGCACCCTCGGCCGAGATATCCTCGACTTTCATCCGCCGCGGTCTGCAGGAGGGGATGGATATGAACTTCTATCTCCTTCCCGAGGTTATTCATTATATAAAGGAAAACCATCTGTATGAACGAGACTGAACTCAGAAGCCGCCTGCTGGGCGTGGTGGCGCTGTCGTCGCGCTATTGCGCCGCGATTGAGAACGCCCGCGAGATGGAGAGAGACGATTTCGTGGCCGAGATGCTCGACCTTCTGCCGCGCATTTATCTCGACTTCTCCTCGCGCGAACTCGCCGAACTCCCCGGAGCAGCCGAATATGAATATTTCCCCTCTTATGTCGACGAGGATTTCTACGAGAGTGTCCGACTCAACGTCGGTCAGCAGCTCGGTCCGGACGACGTCTTCCTCGAGACGTTCGAGGAGGAGATGAAATACAGCGACACCCCCATCGCCGCCTCCATCTCGGAATCGCTGGCCGACATCTTCCAGCCTCTCTACAACTTCATCTCGGTGGTGAAGGACTCCGACGGGGAATCCACCATAGGCGCCTACTCGGAATGCCGCGAGAACTTCGAGGCCTACTGGAGCCAGACCCTCTGCAACGTGCTGAGGGCCCTGAACCACATCCGCTACAACCCCGAGCCGGAATAACTCCCGCACCGGAATAACCCCCGCCCCCTTTTAGGTAATCCGCCTAGGAGGCGGATTACCTAAAAGGGGGCGGGGGTTATTCC
>X378_Fat_Sand_Rat__coassemble_75_pt1 | contig 19106 bp, 19 predicted proteins | sample X378_Fat_Sand_Rat__metabat2_low_PE_004 | metagenome-assembled genome bin X378_Fat_Sand_Rat
CCCACGGTGGAGATGATTGATGGAGCGAAGCGACATCAATCATCTCCACCGTGGGCCCAAATCTTACGCCGCTCCGCGGCTGCCATACGGCGATACCATCGTCCAAACTGCCGGGTTTGCAAGCAAACCCGGCTCCAATTTATCCGAACACGGCTCAAATCTTACGCCGCTCAGCGGCTTTTTACAGCCCGAGGCGCGCTTTTACCTGCTGCGTCAGGTCGATGGAGTCGGGGGAGTAGAGCACGTCCATGTTCTTGTCGAGGATCACCGTGTAGCCTCCTTCGGCTCCCACTGCCCGGAGCGCATCCTGCAGCTTGGTGTAGATGGGGGCCATCAGCTGCTTCTGCAGTTCGGAGAGCTCCTTCTGAACGCGCTGCTCGAACTCCTGCACTTTCCCCTGCTGGTCGATGAAGTCGCGCGTCTTGCGGTCTCGGATCGCGGGGAGTTCGCCGGGCGATGTGTCGCGATAGATCTCGTAGTAGGCCTTCATCTTGTCTTCGAGGCTCTGCTGCTCCTGCTTGTAGCGGAGCGAGGCGGCGGTGAGCTGTTGCTGGGCGGCCGCGGTCTCAGGCATCGCCTGGATGATGGCGTCCTTGTCGACAACCCCGATCTTAACCGGTGCCTGTACGGCCACGGGATGTGTGAGGCTTGTTGCCACAGGCACGGAGGCCTGGCTCTCGGGGGATTCGGCGGGTGTCTGCGCGGCCGCGCCCATTGCGAGGCAGGCCGCGAAGATGGTCAATATCGATTTCCTTGTCATGGTAGTATGCTTTTGCGTTTGTAGATGTTCAGTGTGGAATTCCCTTATGGCAGGCGGGTCCCCTCAGGGATTGAAGAGATCCTTGTTGTAGAAGTCGAGCACCTCGTTGGCAGCCTTCAGCGCCTCCTTGGCCCGGCTCTCGGGATTCAGCCTGATGGCTGCCAGGAAGTCGTTGATGGCGAGACTTCGTTTCGACGCTCCCCAGTGTCTCAATCCCCTCACGGTGAGCGCCTCGTCGTCGTCGGGATGCGCGGCGATATACTCGTCGAGAACCGCAATGGCCTCGGGATAGTCGGCCAGTCTGATACGCTCTTTTATTTCTTCGATTGTCATGGCTCTGTTGTTATAAGGCGATGCGTTGCGATTTCACCTCGCGGTCGATAAACACCGACGCGAGGGAGTCGAAGGTCTCGGCGCTCTCGGTGGTGAGATACTCCACCTGGCCCTCCTTCGAGCATTTGGCGTCGATCTCGGGATGGCGCTTGAGATAGTCGGCGAGGCTGTCGGCCACGATCTCACCCTGCGAGAGGATCTTCACCGATTCGGGCACATACTTCCTGATTTTCGGCAGCAGGATGGGATAGTGGGTGCAGCCGAGCAGAAGGGTGTCGATCTGCGGGTCGCAGTGGAGAATCTGGTCGAGATATTTCTTTACGAAATAGTCGGCGCCGGGTCCGGAGGCCTCGTTGTTCTCGATTAGCGGCACCCACATGGGGCATTCGAGTTCGGAGATCTGCATCTCGGGGTAGAGCTTGGCTATCTCCAGTTTGTAAGAATGGCTCTTCACCGTGCCTGGAGTGGCGAGCAGACCGATATGCCCCGAGTGGGTGAGGTCGCCCACGGCCTCGACGGTGGGGCGGATCACTCCGAGCACCCTGCGGTCGGGCCAGCTCACCGGCAGCACATGCTGCTGGATGGAGCGCAGCGCCTTGGCCGAAGCCGTGTTGCAGGCCAGGATCACCAGATGGCAGCCGCGGCGGAAGAGTTCCTCCACGGCCTGGCGGGTGAAGTCGAACACCACGTCGAAACTGCGCGTGCCGTAGGGAGCCCGCGCGTTGTCGCCGAGATAGAGATAGTCGTACTCAGGCAGCCGCTCCAGCATCCCCTTGAGGATGGTGAGGCCGCCGTAGCCCGAGTCGAACACTCCTATTTTTCCCTTGGTTTCCAATTCCGATATCTACAAACAAGTCCGGCTGCCGTCGATAGGCAGCCGGCTTTGATTCATATTTCTTTATTCAGCAGGCTGAATGCCTTGACGGGCAAGGACTTATTTCAAGCCGAGCTTGGCCTTCACCAGAGGGGTGATGTCTTTCACCGGAGCCTGGAAATAGATGGCCACCTGGGTTTCCTGCACGAGGCTGATGTTGTTCTCCTGAGCCACCGACTCGATGGCGGCCTTGATCTTCTGCATGATGGGAGTCATCAGCTCCTGCTGCATGCGGGAGAGGTCCTGGTCGGCCTGCTGCGAGTAGGCCTGGATCTTCTGCTCCATCTCCTGAACCTCGCGGATCTTGCGGTCCTTCACGGCCTGGAGTTCGTCGGGCTTCATGTTCTGAGCCTCTTCAACGAGTTTCTGGTAGGCCTGCACGAGGCGCTGGCCCTCCTGCTTGTATTTGTTGTCGTTCTCCTGGAGCTTCTGCTGAGCCGTTGCCCACTCAGGCATTGCCTGGCCGATGGTGTTGGTGTCGACGATACCGATGGTGAGAGTCTGAGCGGAAGCGAATAGGGGCAGGGCGATAGCCACTGCGAGTAAGATTTTCTTTAACATTGCTATATTGTTTGTTTATTCTGTTCCGAATGGGTTGTTATTTCGCGAAACCGAGTTTGGCGAGCACCTCGTTGCTGACGTCGATTCTCGGGGAGGCAAAGACGATGCTCTGGCTCGACGAGCGGTCGAAGATCGTCTGGTAGCCCTTCTCCTCGGCCACGGCCTTGACGGCGTTGTAGACATCCTCCTGGATGGGCTTGATCAGAGCCTGGCGCTTCTTGTAGAGCTCGCCCTCCGGGCCGAAATATTTGTAGCGGAGGTCGGTGACTTCCTTCTCCTTGGCCACTATGGCCTGCTCGCGTTTCTGCTTCTGGTCGTCGGTGAGGAACACCATGTCCGACTCATAGTTCTTGTAGAGGGTCTCGGCCTCCTTGGCCAGAGCGGTCACCTCCTTCTCCCAGCGGGTGCTTACCTGGCTGAGCTGTTCGTTGGCCATCTCGTAGGCCGGGATGTTGCGGAGCACGTACTCCATATCTATCAACGCATATTTCTGGGCCGATGCCGAGAAAGCTCCCGCGAAAGCGAGGCAAAGAGCGATTATAATTTTCTTCATAGTCTTTTTGCTTTGGTTATGTGTAAGACAACAAACGGAGGCCGATGGTTTAAATTCAGCCGGTTTAGAACTCCTGGCCGAGCACGAAGTGGATCTGGCTTCCTCCTCGCTGGCCCCAGACCTTGTCGAAACCGTAGGCCCAGTCGATGCCGAGGAATCCGAGCACGCTCAGGTAGACGCGGGCGCCGACGCCGGCGCTTCGCTTCAGGTTGAACGGCGAGAAGTCCTTGACGCTGGTCCAGCAGTTTCCGGCCTCGGCGAATGCGATGGCGTAGATGGTGGTGGTGGGCTGCAGCAGGAAGGGGAAGTGGAGCTCAACGGAGAACTTGCCGTAGGCGTAACCCTCGTATCCTGAGGGAGTGAACTGGCCGTTCTCGTATCCGCGCATGGAGATGGTCTCCGTGGCGTAGGTGTAGCTTCCCGTCATACCGTCGCCTCCGAAATAGAACGTCTCGAAAGGAGTCTTGAGATATTTGTTCCAGGATCCGAGCAGGGCGAAGTCGGCGCGGGTCATGAGCACGAGGGTCCACTTTCCGTCGGGGTCGGTAAGCGGGGTGAAGGTCTTGCTCTTGAAGCGGAGCTTCCAATATTCAATCCAGCGGTAGATCTTGCCGCGGGCGGCCTCGCGCGAATCGGCGTCCTTGTTGAAATAGCTTGCCTGCTCGGAGAGGTTCTTCCAGTCCTTGTGGCCGAAGAGTTCGGCCGGCGGGGTGCAGGTGAAGTCGAGAGAGAAGGTCGAACCGCGGCGGGTGTAGATGGGGTTGTCGATGCTGGAGCGCGACAGGGTCAGACCCAGCGTGAGCGAGTTCGACGTTCCGTTGCGCATGTAGTAGAGGTAGTCCCAGTTCTTGAGGTAGTACCAGCGGTAGGCCAGCTGGGCCTGGAACTGGAAGAAGTCGTCGGGCCAGCTGAGGCGCGTTCCGAAGCCGACGCTGACGCCGGCGAGCTGCAGCACCTTGTTGGGGTCGTAGGCGTTCTGAAGGGCATACGAGGAGTAGTTGGTGTTGTAGCTGTACTGCGTCCAGACGGCGTTCTGATATGCCGAGCTCCAGGCGTCGCTGTAATACTGCGAGTTGATGCCGGTGGAGCGGCTGAAGTCGAGCGACACGGCCAGCGAGTTGGGCCGGCTGCCGCCGATCCAGGGATCGTAGAAGCTGATGGAGTAGCTCTGATAGTATTTGGCGTTGGTCTGCGCCGAGATGGCGAAGGTCTGGCCGTCGCCGCGCGGGATGATTCCCTTGTAGCTCTTCGGGTTGAAGAGGTTCTTCATCGAGAAGTTTCCGAACGAGAGCTGCACCTGGCCGGTGAGTCCCGTCTGGCCCCATCCGAACGAGATCTGGAACTTGTCGTTCGACTTCGACTCGAGGTTGAACACGATGTCGACCGTACCGTCGTTCTCGTTGGGCTCGGGGCGGATGTCCATGTTCTCGGGGTTGAAGTGCTCGCTGGCGGCGATCTCGCGGGCCGAGCGCATCAGGTCGCTCTTCGAGAAGAGCTCGCCCGGACGGACGCGGAGCTCGCGGCGCACCACCTTCTCGTAGAGCTGGTCGTTGCCGTTGATCACCACGCGGTTCACCCTGGCCTGCGGACCCTCCATCAGGCGCATCTGCAGGGCGATGCTGTCGCCCTTTATGCTCTCCTCGATGGGCACGATCTGGAAGAAGAGATAGCCGTTGTCGAGATAGAGGTTGGCCACGGCGTCGTCGTCGTCGGTGGTGCGCTTGTTGAGCATCTTCTGGTTGTAGACGTCGCCCGGATACATGCCCAGCAGCGTGTTGAGCGTCTCGGTGGGATAGACCGTGTTGCCCACCCAGGAGATGTCGCTGATGTAGTATTTCTGACCCTCGTCGACGTCGATGTATACGTCGACGTTCTTGTCGTCGTATTTCACCACGCTGTCTTTCAGGATCTTGGCGTCGCGGTAACCGAGCTCGTTATATTTGTCGATGATGCGCTTGAGGTCGTCCTCGAAGTCGCGCTCCACGAATTTCTTCTGCTTGAACAGGTTGAGGATGTTGCCGTTCTCGTTGGTCTTCTTCATGGTGCGCTTCACCTTGTTGTCCGACAGCACCTTGTTGCCGTTCACATAGATCTTGTGCACCTTCACCTTGTTGTTGCGGTTCACGTCGATGTTGAGAATCACCTGGTTCTCCTTCGAGAGGTCGGGCTGCTGCACGATGTTGACCTCGGCGTTCTTGAAGCCCTTCTTGGAGTAATAGTCCTCGATGATCTTCTTGGCCTGGGCGATGATGTTGGGGGTGAGCTGCTGCCCGGGCACCATTCCGAGCCTCTGCTCTATATCCTTCTTCTCGCTGCTCTTGGTTCCGTTGAACCGCATCTCCGACATTCTCGGCTGCTGCTGCAGGGCGATCTCGAGCCAGATCTTGTCGCCGGCGATCTTGTCGACGTTGATCTGCACCTTGGAGTAGAGACCCTGTTTCCAGAAGCGGCGCACGGCGTCGGTGATGTCCTGGCCGGGCACTTCGATCTGGTCGCCCACCGACAGACCCGAGTATCCGATCACCACGTAGTCGTCGGCGCTCTTGACGCCCGACACCCGCAGCCCCGCCACCTCGTATTTCTTCGGGATGGGGGAGTAGATCACCTCGGGATTGTAGATGGTGTCGACATTCTGGGCGGGCACGTCGAGCTTGAGGTCGAGTGCCGAGGCGCTGAGTGTCGTGAAGGCGAGGAGGAGCGAGAATATGAATATGTTCCGGATAAGTTTCATATATTATGGAAAGGTGCTGTTCAGAAACTGGGGTTTTCGGCGGCGTCTTGTTTCACCTGGTCGGAGGTCTTGCCGAACCTGCGCTCGCGCTCCTGGTAGGCCAGAAGGGCACGGGCGTAGTCCTCGCGGGAGAAGTCGGGCCAGAGCACCGGGGTGAAATAGAGTTCGCTGTAGGCTATCTGCCACAGGAGGAAGTTGCTCACGCGCTGCTCGCCGCCGGTGCGGATGAGCAGGTCGGGATCGGGGATTCCGGCTGTCGACAGATGGTCGGATATGGTGGATTCGTTTATTTGGTCGATCTCGATCTTTCCCTCCTTGGCCAGAAGGGCTATCTCCCTCACGGCCCGGGTTATCTCCCAGCGCGAGGAATAGCTGAGGCAGAGGTTGAGGTTGAGACCGTCGCAGTCTTTGGTGGCCTCCACGCCGGCGCGCAGGTTCGCCTGCGCCTCGAGGGGAAGGCGGTCGATCTCGCCCAGAAGGCGGATGTGGACGTTGTTCTCCTTCAGCTCGGGCGTCTCCTGGAGTATGGTCCAGCCGATGAGGTGCATCAGGGTGTCGACCTCGAGCTGGGGGCGGTTCCAGTTCTCGGTGGAGAAGGCGTAGAGGGTGAGGTCTTTGATGCCGAGGTCGGACGACATCCGCGTGATGCGGTTCACGCTGTTCACTCCCTCGGAATGCCCCTCGGAGCGCTCCTTGAGGCGCTTGCGCGCCCAGCGCCCGTTGCCGTCCATGATGATGGCCACATGGCGCGGAAGCCGCTTGGGATCGAGCTTCTGAATGATGTTGTCGTCGTGGTTCTGCATATCTCTCATTCTTTATAATGACACACCGCGCAGCGCTTGCTGAACTCGTAGCTGATGGTCAGCGTCAGCGTGGAATACCAGTCGTTGTTCTTCATGAAACCGCTCTTGATGCCGTAGGGATCCTTCAGGTTGTCGCCGTCGAGGCGGTCGGAGAAGGTCTTCTTCATCAGGAATTCGAGTCCGAGGTTCCAGCGCAGGGCCGGCTTGAACTTGAAGCCCACGCCGAAGGGGATGGTGAGCGCGGCGCCGAATTTCTTGTCGACGCTCCAGGCGGTGACGCCGAGTCCGGCGGTGATGTAGGGGGTCCACCGCCACAGACGGCGGTAGCTCTCGCCCATGCCGTAGTTGAAGAAATGGAATTCCGCCATCTCCCCGAGCTCGTAGAAGGTGGTGTTGAACTTGAAGTTCTCCCCGTCGGGGAGCTTGTTCTTCATCTTCGACGTGTCGCCGCGAAGCCCTCCCACATAGAAATTGGTCTTGAAATTGAAGCGGTTGTTGAGGATGTAGCGGAAAAGTAGCTCCGCATCCCAGCTCGGACTCGAATAGAGGTTCGAACTGGCGTCGCCCAGATATCCGGTCATGCCGATGCCTCCGCCGATGTCGAAGCGGTAGTCCTCCTGGGCGGCCGCTTTCAGGCCAACGAGGGAGAATGCTGTGAGCAGCAATATTTTAATCAGGTTTCTCAAACTGCGGCAGGGTTTAGATCACCGGGGCGAAGGTGAGGCGTGTCAGCACTCCGCACCAGATTGTGTTGTAAAGCCTGTGGCTCTGGTCGTAGCCTCCGAAGAGATAGATGTAGGGGCAGTCCCAGTAGATGATGTCGCCGTCAACGCGATAGCTCACCCTCTTGGGTCCGCGGCGCATCATCAGCTTCCAGGCGTCGGAGAGGTTGGCCGACTTCTGCGTGCCCATCACCACGTTGTCGCACTGCGTCATGGCGGGGATCATGTCGGGGAGCTGCAGGGCGGAGTTGCCCTCGCCCCAGTTCACTCCGTTGTCGTAAGAAATGTATACGGTGCGGTTGAACGTGCCGTCGGCCTTGCGGCCGCCCAGCAGCATCCAGACGCTGAACTCTTCCAGACCGTTCCCCTTGGCGTTCTCGCGATATGCGTAGTAGGGGATTATCGACGCGCCCTCCACCTCGGGGAAGCCTCCCTCGCAGAGCTTTATCCACTCCGAGCCGTCGAAGGCCCAGGTGGCGTTGGAGAGCGATCCGTCGGCCTTGACGCCTCCGGCGAAGAAGGCCACGGGCGACGAGGTCCATTTATTCTGAAGGGTCACGAAATTCGACATGTCGGTGCGCGGGAAGTCGGCCGGAGCCGCCTTCTCGTTGAGCTGCGACACGGGATACTGCGCGAAGGTGGTGACGCCCTCCTTCTGCTTCAGTCCGACCACCGTCGTGGTGTAGGCGCCGATCAGCTCCGTCCAGTTCTCTCCGGTGGATTTCCATCCGATGGCGTCGGTGCCCTCGTAGAGGTCGCCGGTGTCGGAAAGGATATAGAGCCCTTCGTCGGAGGCGGTGAACGTGTCGATCACCGGGCGGAAGGGGAACTGGGTCTCTACCTTGGTCCAGCGGTTGGCCATCACGTCCGACGAGGTCGCGATCGTATAGGTGCCGTCGTTCTCCTCGATCACGGAGAAGACGGTGGTGCCGAACTGCACGGTGCGCTGTGCCGCGGGGTTGGGAAGGCGCGAGGGGAGCTCGGCGCGGGCCAGCTCGTTCCATACCAGCGAGTCGGGATCCTGCTTGTGGACGTTCACCTTGATGCGGTAGGTCTTCGACATGGCTCCGTCGTTGGCCTCCACCTTGAGCGTCACGTCGCCGGTGAAGTCGATGGAGTCGGTGGGGTTTTTCTTATAGTCCACATCGCCGGTGCGCGTCGTGCCTCCGGTCATGGTGATCACGGCGCTGCTCACGGTGTTGGCGAACTTGATCGTCGGCACCACCTTGTTGACCTGCGTCCCCTTGCGGAGGGAATCGGCGTTGAAGATCACGCCGTGCTCGAGGTCGATGGAGAAATATACGGAGTCGAGTCCTGAGTTGCTGGAATCGTATTTCAGCGAGAAGGAGGTGACAGCCACGTTCACGGTGTCCTCATACGAGGTGGAGTCGCTGTCTTTGTTGCATGCCGACATAGCAGCCGCAAAAACCGTCATCCCCAATCCGAATCTGAAAAAGAAGTTCTTTAGTTTCACTCTTTGTAAGGTGTTAATTTTGAGCCGTCACCGCTTCCCGGCGTTGCCGGCGCCATGGAGTCGAGACACACTGAAAGCGCCACGCGGACGGACCGGAACCGACCGAACAGGCTCTTTCAACTTGCAAAGTTAGCATTTCTTGTGAAATTTGCCGCTATAAAAGAGCCTGAAAAAGAAATTTAAGTTTTTTTAAGTAAAGTTTCAGGCTCTTCCGCGGCCTGAGAGCCTTCGCACTCCAGCCGGGGAGCCTTGATGCCGCTACCGAGCCTCTGCGGGGAGCGCTCCACGCGGATCTCGTCGTAGAGTCCCGCTTTCAGGAAGCTCTCCAGAAGTGTGGCGCCTCCCTCCACCATCAGCGAAGTCACGCCGTGCTCGCTGAAAAGCAGCCGCATGTTCTCCTCCAGCGGCAGCGAGGGGTCGAGGATTATCGGCTCGCGCCAGAGAAGCTGGTATCTCTTCGTCTCTTCCAGCCGGGGGGAGGCGAAGACCACGGGGCGCGGATTGCGTCCGGGCCAGTTGCGGAGCGTGAGCGAGGGATTGTCGTTCACCACCGTGTTGGTTCCCACCATGATGGCGTCGACCATCGACCGCTCGCGGTGCATCAGCACCGTGGTGACGGGGGTGGAGAATTTCACCGGCTCGCCGTTGTCGGCGGCGATGAAGCCGTCGGCGCTCTCGGCCCATTTCAGCAGAATCCAGGGGCGATGGAGCGTATGGGCGGTGAAGAAGCGCTTGTTGATGAGGCGGCACTCGTCGCGCAGCACATCCTCCACCACTTCGATGCCGGCCTCGCGCAGCATGCGGATGCCCCGGCCCGCAACCCTCGGATTCGGATCGCCGGTGCCCACCACAGCCCGCTTTATGCGTTTGTCTATTAGCAGTTTGGCGCAAGGCGGCGTCTTGCCGTAATGGGAGCAGGGCTCGAGGGTGACGAAGATGGTCGACTCCGGAACGAGGTGTTCGTCGGCAGGGGCCACGTTGCGGAAGGCGTTGACCTCGGCATGGGCCTCGCCGTATCTGCGGTGCCAACCCTCGCCGATGATCCTGCCGTCGGGAGCCACTATCACAGCCCCCACCATCGGGTTGGGCGATACGTGGCCAGCCCCGTTGGCGGCCAGCTGGAGGGCGCGCTCCATATATCTCTCTAATTCTCTTTCACTCATAATCAGAAACGAAGACCCGCCGAGACCTGCAGGCTCTCGGTGAAGAGCATGAAGCCGAGGCTCTGGGTGAAATATGCGTTGTTCTTGAAATTCGACGTTATGCCGGCAAACCATCTGCCCGCGTGGTAGTTGAGCGACAGCAGCACGTCGGCGCCGCTGGAGAGAAGGGCCTTCTTCCCCAGCGTGGTGTCGGCGTAGGAGAAGCAGACGCCGAGTTTGGGCAGGAGGGTGGCGTTGAAGAGCAGGTGGCTGTTGCACACCCAGTTGATGGCGTATCCTCCGGCGGCGTTGATGGAGTTGTAGTGCAGCGAATACTGCAGCAGGGGGTAATTGTAATAGTCGAGCAACTCCTTCGGAAGGTCGGCGAAGTCGAAACGCGCCTTGTAGGTGGCGCCTTCTATTCCCACAACCCATGTGCCTGCCGTCTTTTTCTGGATGTTGGAGGTGTTGTAGGCGGCCCCGTAGGAATACTTGCGGTGGTTGATGAAATGGAAGAGGCTCAGCGTCGAACCTCGGAACTTGAGGCCGTCGAAGGAGAAGCGGAGCATCCGGCCGTCGTTCATCTGGCGGCGGTAGTTGCCGAAATCGCGGATATAGTTGCCGCCGCGGTTGTCCCAGTAATGCCATTCGAGGTGGAACACGGCGGTGCTGAACGAGAAGTCGAGGCGCTTCGTGTTGGGGCGGTCCTTGTAGAGGATGGTGTTGATGTCGAGCGAGTAACCCACCGACAGGATGCCGTACTGGGCATAGAGACCGAGGCTGGGGTAGACGTTGCTCGACATGGTCAGCGGTATTGCCTCGCGGGGATGGAACGTGTAGAAGTCCACCCAGTTGTCGTTCACGAGTTTCACCTTCCCCCTCTTCTTGTGGGGCACGACGTAGGTGGTGTCGTAGGAGTTGAAGGTGCGGTCGGCCCAGAGGTAGACGTCGAGGCAGAACCTCACGAACTTGGGATAGCTCACGGTGGTGTCGTTGATGTCGAGCTTGCGGTGTTTCAGCAGCGTTATCCAGTCGCGGTCGATCTTCTCGGGGTCGACCTTCACCAGCGAGTCGGGGTGCACGAGGTGCCGCTCGGCGTCGAGATTGAGCTCGACACGGAGTTCCTGGGCCGCTGCCTTCCGGCTGCCAAGCGCGAAAAGGAGGCAGCAGAGAATGCCCGTGAACAGGATGCGGCGCCACCGCGTTGTCGTCATCTGTCGGCGAGGATCTTTTCCGCCTCTTTCGCCTGCTGGTCGGGCACGAGAAGCTTGATTGAACCGACTCCCGAGCCCGGGGCCGGGAAGAGTTCCGACAGGGCGTCGGCCTGCACCACGGCGTCGATGCCGTGGCTGGCGAGAAGGCCCTTGTCGATATAGGCCTCCGCCTCGTTGGAATAGACGTTTACTATGGTCATATCGGAGATAGCTTTTTGTGGGTGTGAAGTCAAGAATGCGGATCGGGGCCATGCCTCATCGCGTTATGCCCCGCTCGTCGAGCGCCGCCTGGTAGCGGGCTGCGTTGCGCACGTGCTCGTCGTAGGAGGCGGCGAAATTGTGCGTGCCCGAGAAATCTTCCTTGGCGCACATGAAGCGGAAGTTGTTGGGCTCGCTGTCGAGGATGGCGTTGATTGTGGAGCGGCTTGTGGTCCTGATCGGTCCGGGAGGCAGCCCCGCATATTTGTAGGTGTTGTAAGGGGAATCTTTCTTGAGGTCGTCCTGGCGGACGCGCTTGATGGTGAAGTCGCCCAGCGCGAACCTCACAGTGGGGTCGGCCTGGAGCTTCATCCCGCTCTGCAGGCGGTTGATATAGAGCCTCCCTATCGTGCCCTTCTCGTCCTTGTTGTTGGTCTCCTCGTCGACTATCGAGGAGAGGATGGTGAGTTCGGCGGGGGTGAGTCCCAGCTCTTTCGCCTTGGCCACGCGGCTGTCGTTCCAGACATAGAGGAAGTTGTCGCCTATCTTCTCGATCAGTTCGCGCGGGGTGGCGCTCCAGTACACCTCGTAGGTGTCGTCGAGGAAGAGGGCCATGGCGTTGTCGGGGGTGAGGCCGTATTTCCCCATCACCTCCGGGTCGGCCAGGGCCTTCCGCAGGGAGTCGGCGGGGAAGTCCATCTTCGCCGCGATGCGCTCTGTGAGCAGCGGCAGACTTCGGAATCCGTTGATGGTGATCCTCACCGGGGTCTGGCCGCCGCCGGTGAGACGCCGCATCACGTTGAAGGGGCTCGTGCCCTCCTGGATCTCGTAGGCGCCATAGCGCGTGGAGAAGTCGGTGTTGCGCAGCTTCATGGCCAGCATCACGTTGGCGGCGTAGTCCTTGCCGAAATGCCTGGTCAGGGAATCACGCACGTTCTCCACCGTGGCGTTGCGGGGAATCTTGATGGTGGCCTTCGACGGGGCTCCCACTATCATCAGCGGATAGATGGCCACCATGAAAAGAATGATGGCAACGGCAAGACAGAGCAGGAGAATAAGCATTCTCCTGCCCGAATTGCCGCGACGCGGGGAGTTGCCGCATGGCGTCTTCTCCCCTCTGCTGTTGCGTTTTTTCTGCTTCTTTGCGGAAGTAGTGGAGGTCATTTCTTGTCTTTGTTTTTCTCGAGCTGGGGCTCGAGCGCCGCCAGGCAGAGGTCGACTGCTTCTTCGAAAGTGTCGGCCGTCTTCGAGGCGTAGAGGTCGGCTGAATTAGGAAGCGTCAGCTTGATCGATGCCTCTTTGTTCATCGCTGTCTCCGGCTTTACCACCTTCAGGGTGACCTCAACTCCGTTGACAGCCTCGAAACGCCGGCTTATCTTGTCGATTTTCTTATTGATGAAATTCACGAGACGGTCTGTTGCGTCGAAATGAAGTGCTTTGATGTTTGCTTCCATAATTCTGGGTTTTTAAAGGTTACCGGGATTATCGCGGCTTTCAATTACCGCTGAGGGCGCCGCTCCCGTTCATTTTCTACAAAGATAAACAAAAAATTCGGAATTTTTGGTCAAAAATCGACGAAACTTTTCAACTATTCTACAAACTGCCTCTTTTTTCTCGATTTCATCTCGATTTTTCTTCCGGTTTCTCGCTTTTTCCACCCTCCCCCGTGGCCCGGGGATGGGCGGTGTAGTTCCTCTGCAACTCGCGGAAGGAGAGGTGGGTGTAGATCTGGGTGGTCTGCAGCGAGGAATGCCCCAGCATCTCGCGCACGGCGTCGAGGTCGCCGCCGTCGCCGAGCATCGCCGTGGCGAAGCTGTGGCGCAGCGTGTGCGGACTCTTTTTCGACGCGCTTGTCGCGGCCAGCCGACGGTGCACCATGTTGTAGAGCGTCTCCTTGGAGATGCGGCCGTGCACTCCGGCCATCAACGGACGGGGCCGCGGCAGGTCGGGATATTTCTCGTCGCGCAGCCGCTGCCATTCGGCTATCTCGCGCAGAAGGGGCTCGGGCACAGGCACAACCCTCTGCTTGTTGCGTTTGCCGGTCACCTTCATCTCGGCCGCGGTGTGGCTCACGTCGGCGTCGGTCAGAGCCAGCAGCTCGGCTTGCCTGAGCCCCAGCGAATAGAGGATGCTCACCGCCAGATGCTCGCGCTTCAGGGCGAAGGTGTCGCCCCTCTCCTCAAGCACTTCGGCTATCTCCGACTCCTTGGCGAACTCGGGAAGATGTTTCGGCGGTTTGGCGAGGATCACGTCGGCCGCGGGGTTCTGCCTCAACATCCCGCGGCGCAGCGCCCATTGGTAGAAGGCGCGCAGACTCTGCGTCTTGCGGCGCAGGCTCACCGGTTTCACACCCCGGTCGGCCTCCCGCCCCAGCCAGGCGCGGATGTCGGCCGTGGTGACGCTGGCGAAATCCCAGTCGAGCTCAGCGCCGCCCGATATCCAGGCGCCGAACTGACGCAGGTCGCGGCCGTAGGCCTCGACCGTGAGCCGGCTGCGGTTGAGCTCTACCCGCATATATTCCTCGAATGCAGCTACTGGATCCATTGCCATTGTGAACGCCCCCTCCCGCAGGAGGAATCTTGAAGAAAATCGCAAGTCCCGGCGAGGAGAGGTGGGTATACGACAATCGTATGGACTTCCCCTATAGGAGGCCCATACGCTTGCTATTTTGCCATAAGTAAAGAGGCTTCTTACTGCTCTGCCTGACGAAGCTGCTGAACGTAGACAGCCTTCACCATCTTCTTGCGGTTGGTTACGGAAGGCTTCTCGAATGCCTGGCGTGCACGCAACTCTTTGATGATGCCGGTTCTCTCAAATTTACGTTTGAATTTCTTCAGGGCTTTCTCGATGTTCTCGCCTTCTTTTACTTGTACGATGATCATTTTTTGTTTATTAGTTTTTTTAGTTTTGTTTTCTTGTTTACTCGCCCGGGCAGAGCTCCCGACCGCGCCTGGCGCGATGCGTCGGGGCGCTATTCACCCTTGCAGCTTGCAAAATTATATAAAGTTGGGCGATTGGCAAAATTTTTTTTGATTTTTGTTCGCTTTTTTCTTTTCAGCCTGCCGTTTACCCGAGGCGCTCCCCCTGGCGCTCGGCCTCCACCTCGCGCCGGTTCTCGCGTTCCTCCTCTTCGGGGGTGTCGGTAAACCACTTGCTGTACATCAGATAGTTGTGGGCTATCTTGATGTTCATCTCCTTCGCCTTCTCGGGCTCGACCATCTTGATGAACTTGGCCGGCGCACCGGCCCACATCTCGTGGGCGCCGATCTTGGTGCGGCTCAGCACCACCGATCCGGCTGCCACCAGAGCGCCTTCGCCCACCTCGGCGTCGTCCATCACGATGGCGCCCATGCCGATGAGGGCGTAGTCGCGGATCTTCGCTCCGTGGATCACTACGTTGTGGCCTATCGAGACGTCGTTGCCGATCTCGATGGTGGATTTCTGATAGAGCGTGTGCAGCACACTGCCGTCCTGGATGTTGACGCGGTCGCCGATGGTGATGGTGTTCACGTCGCCGCGCAGCACGGTGCCGAACCAGATGCTGCACTCGTCGCCCATGGTGACGTCGCCGATGATGGCGGCGTTGTCGGCTATGAAGCAGTCGCGCCCCATCTTGGGCGTGAAGCCTCTCACTTTCCTTATTATCATTTCTTCTTGATTATGTTTTTGATGGTAAACGATCAGCAGGGCAAAAGAATCTCCTCCCCCGACCCGCGGCCGGAGGAGGTGGAATCCTTTGTGCTGTTTTATGCCTCGCGGAGGGGCTTTGTCTTCTCGGCCATCCACGCGGCCTCTTCGGCGGTGAGCAGCGGAGTGAGACGCTCGCGCACCTCGCGGTGGTAGTCGTCGACCCACTTGATCTCGTCGTCGGTCATGATCTCGAGCTGGAACAGCGTGCGGTCGAAGGGGAAGAGCGTGGCGGGTGCGAAGTGGAGGAACTGGCCGAACTCGGTCTTCATGCACTTCTCGGTCACCACCAGATTCTCGCAGCGGATGCCGTAGCGGCCCTCCCAGTAGATGCCGGGTTCGTTGCTGGTGATCATGCCGGGTTCGAGCGGCGTGGGATTCTGGTTGAGGCGGATGTTCTGCGGACCCTCGTGGCAGTTGATGAAGAAGCCCACGCCGTGGCCTGTGCCGTGGTAATAGGCCTTGCCCTCTTTCCAGAGGAACTGGCGGGCCAGCACGTCGAGCTGGTGGCCGGTGGTGCCTTCGGGATAGATGGCGCCGCCCAGCGCTATATGGCCTTTCATCACCAGCGTGAAGTCGTGGCGCATCTCCTCGGTGGGGGTGCCCAGAGCCACGGTGCGGGTGATGTCGGTGGTGCCGTATACATACTGCCCGCCGGAGTCTACGAGCAGCAGACCGTCGCCTGTAACGGGGATGTCGGTCTCCTTGGTGGCCTCGTAATGCACAATGGCTCCGTGCTCGTTCCAGCCCAGGATCGGGGCGAAACTCTCGTCGACACAGGCGGGATCGGAGAGGCGTATCTCGCGTAGGGCCTTGCTCAGGCTCAGCTCGGTGAGTTTACCCTTCGGATATTCGCGCTCCACCATCATGAAGAAGCGGGTCAGGGCCACGCCGTCTTTCTCCATGGCGATGCGCAGGTTGGCGATCATGGTGTCGTTCTTGACGCTCTTGAGCTTGGCGACGCCGGCGCCGCCGAAAACTGTGGTGCAGCCGATATGGTCGTATACGCCGCGGGCCGTCTTCTGCGGGTCGATTAGCAGACGCGTCTCTTTCGGAAGTTTCGACACGAAATCCTTCACCTCGTCGTAGCCAAGGGTCTCGATGTCGTATTTCTTCAGGTGCTCCTCCACCTCGGGGGTGAGTTTCTCGGCGTCGACGAAGAGCACGCGGCGGTTCTCGTCGAGATAGAGATAGCTCACGAACATCGGCGAGAAACTGATGTCGTTGGCCGTGCGCAGGTTGGTGGCCCAGGCTATGTCGTCGAGGGCGGAGAGCAGAATGGCGTTGGCGAGCTCGGCCTTGACCTCGGTCATGATGCGGCCGCACTTGCTGTCGACGGTCTCGCCCACGATCTTCTCGTCGTGGATGAAGAGCTTGTTCTGCGGACGCGCCGGACGGTCGGGATATATATAGTCGAACTGCGGGAAGTCGGTGTCGAGTTTCACGCCGTTGTCGTTGAGCTCCTGCTCGAGGCGCTGGGCGTAGCTCACGGAGAAGGTCATGCCGTCGATGCCCACGGTCTGCCCGGCCTTGGTGTGCTCGGTGAGCCAGTCGATGAGGTCGACGGCGTCGGGACCGTCTTCCTTCATCATCTCGAAACCGGTGTCTTTCAACTGCTCCGTGGCCTGGATGAAATAGCGGGAGTCGGTCCAGCACAGGGCCACGTCGGGCATCACCACGGCCGTACCGTTGGTGCCGTTGCCCGACCAGAAGCCCGTGAGCCACTCGCGGCCGCGCCAGTGGTGGGGAGGAAGCTCGCTCTGATGGGGGTCGGTGCCCGAGATAACACACGCGTCGATTCCTTTCTCCGCCATCACCTGGCGAAGACGGGTGAGATACTCAAAGTTCTTTTTCATATATTAGAGGTTAGATGTGATGCTGGGTTGGATGATTTCCATCGGGATTCAGGCGGCTTCATGTCGCCCGGGAAAGGTGTCGGGTCGGTGTGGACCGCCCGCAAGATTCCTGTTACAAATTTAACCTTTATATTTCAATTTGACAAGAAACGCGGGGTAAAGAATTTGCAAATTGGTCGGAATGGAATATTGTTGGTCTAAATGAGTGATAATTTAATATCATTCATGAAACATGTTTGACAAATGAACTTAAATGCTTAACTTTGTTGAAGTTTTTAGGCCGGAGAGAATCCGGCGCTAAGATGGCAAGTCAAAATCTTTTAGTAATAGTGATATAAAATTGTAAGTTAGTGGTTGAGTAGGAACTCCGTGGGCTTGTGAAAGCATGCGACTCTAAAAAATCACAAGGCAGCAGATATTTGTGAAAATATCTGCTGTCATTGTTTTTAGGGGCTGGCCGGGGTTGAAGGATGCTGCGGCGCGTCGGTTTGGCCGGTTGGGTCGGTAGGGTCGGTAGGGTCGGTAGGGTCTTCTGTCTCCGGAATCCGGCTATATGTATAAAGGAGTTATAAATACGTACGGAAATTTTGCATAAGCGAGATAATTAATGTAATTTTGCCATTCTGAATAATTCCACACCCGCTATATCATGGAAAAGAATCTGAAAGTGGTGCTCTTCGACTGCCGGGAGGTTTACGAGAACCTCCTGCCGCTGGCCTACACGCGCCCCGTGGCTGAGTTCCGCATCGGCATCGTGGCCATCCGCGAGAAATGGGAGCATTATCTGGGGAGAAGGTGCTCATGGCTGGCGGTAGAGTATCTCAGGGAGAAGTTTCCCTGCTCCGCCGCCCCCGGCGAGGAGGCTCTCTTCATAGCCGGCAACAAGCTTCCCGAACCCGCGTCGGCCTTCGAGGTGAAGTCACTCAAGCGCGGCGACGCCCTGCGCGACTGCGAGGGGATATGGGCCTACCGCGGCACGCTCGAGGGCTTCCTCAAGCTCGACCCCGGCTTCGGACGCGAGAGCGGCAACGGCACCGACCGCATCCGCTACGTGTTCGACATCTTCGCCCACAACTACAGCGAGATAGAGAAGGATTTCTCCTGGATAACCCGCGACCGCAAGGGACAGGCTCCCGACCCCTCGACACGCGTGCTCGGGAGTCCGCGGCTCGACAACGGCCTCCCCTCGCTCTTCATAGAGGAGGGCGCCACGGTGGAGGGTGCGATCCTCAACGTCAAGGAAGGACCTATATATATAGGAAAGAACGTCCAGGTGATGGAAGGCGCCACGCTGCGCGGTCCGCTGGCCGTATGCGACAACGCCAAGGTGAGGATGGGCGCCAAGATCTACGGCGGCACCACCTTCGGCCCCTTCTGCAAGGTGGGCGGCGAGGTAGACAACACCGTGATGTTCGGCTACAGCAACAAGGCCCACGACGGCTATCTCGGCAACGCCGTGATAGGGGAGTGGTGCAACATCGGCGCCGGCACCAACTCGTCGAATCTGAAGAACGACTATTCAAAGATACGCATCTGGAACTACGCCACGCAGCGCTTCATGCGCACCGACCTGCAGTTCTGCGGCCTGATAATGGGCGACCATTCCAAGGCCGGCATCAACTGCATGTTCAACACCGCCACCGTCGTAGGCGTCGGTGTGAACTTCCACGGGGCCGGATTCCCGCGCACGTTCATCCCCAGCTTCTCCAACGGCAGCGCCGAAGCCGGCTTCAGCGACGTCTCCATACCGGTGTTCATGCAGGTGGCCTCGCGCGTGATGGGAAGGCGCGGACTGGAACTCACCGACACCGACCGCCGCATCTTCGAGCGTATCTATGAGAACGCCTCCCGCTTCAAGGGGCGGAAAGGCTGACGGGCCGCAAAGGGGAGCGGCGCCCGAAGGCGACGCCTCTGAATGATGAAGGGCGCGGAAAGGATAAAAAACTCTAATAAATCAAAAAATATTAGCCGATTGCTTGCGTAATCGGCTAATTTTCATTATCTTTGCACCGATTTAGAGGCCCCGAGCCCCTGCATATGTGCCTAAGCAATTGAAGTTCAATTGTTTGGTGCGCTTTGCGGTGTGGTGTCGACGGTCGTATAATCAGACACTTTTGAACATCAAATAAATAAAAAACTTCAAAAAAGAATGCCTACAATTCAGCAATTAGTAAGAAAAGGGCGTACGGTTCTGAAAG
>X378_Fat_Sand_Rat__coassemble_76_pt1 | contig 19069 bp, 12 predicted proteins | sample X378_Fat_Sand_Rat__metabat2_low_PE_004 | metagenome-assembled genome bin X378_Fat_Sand_Rat
AGCGCGTTTGCTTAGGTGATCCGAATTCATGTAGGATAAGGGTGAAGGGTTAAAAGGGGGAAAAGGGAAAAAGGGGGAAAAGGGAAAAAGGGGGAAAAGGGAAAAAGGGGGGAGAGTTAAAAGATAGGAGAGCAGCCCCTCTGCTATGCGTCGGGGCGGGATTCGCAGTAGAGGCAGCGGTAGCCGTCGCCGTCGGCGCTGGGGCGGAAGAGGGTCTCCACTTTCTCGGAGTTGCAGATGCATTTGCGGTTGGAGCAGCGGTATTTCCCCCTCACCACTCCCTCCGGAATCAGGGCGCGCGTCTTCGTGGGGTCGTCGGCCCAGTTGAGCAGCGTCAGCATCAGCGCCATGCGCACGAACTTGCCGTTCTGCACCTGGCGGAAATATGCGGCCCTCGGATCGGGGTCGACGTCAGTGGAGATCTCGTTCACGCGCGGCAGCGGGTGCAGGATGCGCATCTCCGGTTTTGCGTTCTTCAGTTTTTCGGCCGTCAGCACGAAGCAGTCCTTGAGCCGCTCGTATTCCTCCTCGTCGAGGAAGCGCTCCTTCTGCACGCGCGTCATGTAGAGCACGTCCAGGCGGTCGATCACCTCCTCCATCGAGGTCACCTCCTCGTAGGGAACGCCGTATTTGTCGCACACCTCCGCCTTCATGTAGGAGGGAAGACCCAGCTGCTCCGGGGCTATCAGGATCACCTTCACATCCTTATATCTCGACAGCGCCTTGATGAGCGAATGCACGGTGCGGCCGAAGCGCAGGTCGCCGCAGAAGCCGATCGTCAGGCCGTCGAGGTGTCCTATCTCGCGGCGGATGGTCAGCAGGTCGGTCAGAGTCTGGGTGGGGTGGGAGTGCGAGCCGTCGCCGGCGTTGATCACCGGCGTCGAACTGTTCAGCGCCGACATCAGCGGGGCTCCTTCCAGCGGGTGGCGCATGGCGATGATGTCGGCGAAGCAGTTCATCACCTTCGTGGTGTCGGCCACGGTCTCGCCCTTGCTCACCGAGGAGGAGTTGGGCTCGGAAAAACCGATCACATTCCCCCCGAGTTCCATCATGGCGGCGGTGAAGCTCAGGCGCGTGCGGGTAGAGGGCTCGTAGAAGAGTGTAGCGAGCTTCTTCCCCTTGCAGATTTCAGAATATTTCTCGCGGTTGTCGATGATGTCGAGTGCGAGGTCGAGTATGCCGTCCACTTCCTCCTTGCTGAGGTCGGTGGGATCGATTACGTGTCTCATTTTTCTGGTTTAGAGTTTAGAGTTTAGTGTTTAGTGTTTAGTGATCGGAGTTCTCGGAGCTCTTTAACCTTTAACCTTTAACCTAACCCTGCATCCAGCTGGGGTCGGAGGGGTTTTGCATGAATTTGCGGAGGCGGGCGGTGTCGGCGGGGGCTATGTAGTTCTCCTCGGCGGCCACTTCCACCAGGGTGTCGAAGTTGGAGAGGGAGTGGTTCTCGACGTTCGCGGCCTTGAGCCTGTCGAGACCCTTCTGCATGCCGTAGGTGAAGATGCTCACCACGCCCAGCACCTCGGCGCCGGCCTCCCTGAGGGCCTCGACCACCTCGATGCAGCTGCCGGCGGTGGAGATCAGATCCTCGATCACCACCACTTTCTGCCCCTTCTCCAGGCGGCCCTCGATGCGGTTGTTGCGGCCGTGGTCTTTGGCGGCGCCGCGCACATATCCCATCGGCATACCGAGCAGATGGGCGGCGATGGCGGCGTGGGCGATGCCCGCCGTACTGGTTCCCATCAGCACCTCGGCCTCGGGGAATTTCTCCTTCACTGTGTCGGCGATCGCCTGCTCCACTATGTCGCGGCTCTCGGGAGCCGTGAGTATCAGGCGGTTGTCGCAATAAATAGGACTCTTGATCCCGCTGGCCCAGGTGAAGGGCTTCTCGGGACTCAGGAACACCGCCTTGATCTTGAGCAACTGGCGGGCAATCTCTTTCTCTCTCTCTTTCATTATCCTTGGAAATCAGATTTAACTTTTCTATATGCGGCCACGGGGTCGGGGGCAGCGGTGATGGGCCGGCCCACTACGATGAAGTCGGAGCCTATCTCGCGGGCACGGGCGGGGGTGGTGATGCGGCTCTGGTCGTCTTTGGCGGCGTCGGGGTAGCGGATGCCGGGTGTCACGGCCATGAACTCCTTGCCGCAGGCCTCTTTCACCAGTCCGGCCTCGAGCGGCGAACAAACCACTCCGTCGAGTCCGGCCTCCTTGGCGTTGCGGGCGTAGTGGGCGATGACGTCGTTGATGTCGCCCTCGACGAGAAGCTGCTCGTTGAGTGTCTGCTGGGAGGTGGAGGTGAGCTGGGTCACGGCGATGATCAGCGGACGGGTGCCGTCCTGGCGTCCCTCCTTGAGTCCCTCGAGGGCCGCGCGCATCATGTCGATGCCGCCGGCGGCGTGGACGTTGACCATGTCGACGTCGAGGGCGGAGAGCACGCGCATCGCCTTGCGGACGGTGTTGGGGATGTCGTGGAGTTTGAGGTCGAGGAAGATCTTGTGGCCGCGGCGGCGGATTTCGCGGACGATGTCGGGTCCGCCGGCGTAGAAGAGTTCCATGCCGATCTTCACGAAGGGCTTCTCGTCGTGGAAGTTGTCGAGGAAGGCCAGGGCGGCTTGCGGGGTGCCGAAGTCTAAGGCTATTATCGGTTCTTTCATATTTCGGTGTTTTTTTATCGGAGTTCTCGGAGTTCTCAGAGAGCTCAGAGATCTCGGAGGGCTTTGATTTTGTATTTGTCCATGGCCGCGGGGAGGGCGGCGATTATGTCTCGGGCGGCGGTGGGGCGGAGGAGGTTGGCGGTGCCCACCTCCACGGCTTTGGCGCCGGCCATCATCATCTCGAGCACGTCTTCGGCGGTTGTCACGCCGCCGCAGCCTATCACGGGGATTGAGCAGGCGTGGCTCACCTGCCACACCATCCTCACGGCCACGGGGAAGACGGCGGCTCCGGAGAAGCCTCCCATCTTGTTGGCCATGATGGGTTGGCGGGTCTTCAGGTCGAGGCGCATGCCGAGCAGGGTGTTGATGAGCACGAGTCCGTCGGCGCCGGCGTCCTCGCAGGCGCGGGCTATCGAGACTATGTCGGTGACGTTCGGGGAGAGTTTCACGAACAGCGGCTTGGTCACGACCCGCTTCACTGCCTTCACCACTTCGGCCACCGACTCGCAACTCGTTCCGAAGCTCATGCCGCCGCCGTGCACATTGGGGCAGCTCACGTTGAGCTCGATTATCTCCACCTGCTCCTCGGGGTCGATGCGGCGGCAGGTCTCGGTGTATTCATCGATCGAAAAACCGCTTATGTTGGCGATGATGGGTCCGTGGAAAGCGTGGCGCATCTTGGGGAGTTCATCGCTGATCACGCGGTCCACGCCGGGGTTCTGGAGTCCCACGGAGTTGAGCATGCCGCTGGTGCACTCGGCCACGCGGGGCAACTCGTTGCCGAAGCGGGGATGGAGGGTGGTGCCTTTGAAGGAGATGGCACCGAGGCAGTTGATGTCGTACCATTCGGCCATCTCGTAGCCGTAGCCGAAGCATCCGGAGGCGGGAATCACGGGGTTTTTCAGCTCAACCCCTCCCACCGAAACTCTAAGTCTGTCGTCAATCATTTCCATATCAGGGTGGATTTGGGGAAAACGGGGCCTTCTTTGCAGATGCGGCGGGGACCGGCGGCGGTTTCCAGCGAGCAGCACATGCAGGCGCCGAAGCCGCAGCCCATGCGGGCCTCCAGACTCACCTCGCCGGGCGTGTCGAGTCCCAGGCACAGCGCCCGCAGCATCGGGGTGGGTCCGCAGGCGTAGAAGTAGTCGGGCTCCATACCGCGCTCGCGGATCACGTCGGTCACGAAACCGCGCGTACCCAGCGAGCCGTCGACAGTGGCGATGTAGAGGTCGCAGTCGAGAGCCTCGAACATCTCGCGCATTATCACGCGCTCACTGCTGTTGAAACCGAGTATCACCGTGGGCCGCAACCCACGGGCTATCAGTGCCTTCGCCAGCGAGTAGATGGGCGGGCAACCCACCCCTCCGCCCAGCAGGACGGTGCGTTCGCCGGCATGGTCGGGGTCGAAGCCGTTGCCCAGCGGGGCGAGGATGTCGAGCACGGTGCCGGGCTGCATCGCGGCGAGGGCCTCGGTGCCGTGGCCCACCACGTCATAGACTATGGTGAGACCGTCGGCGTCGTAGTCGCAGACGGAGATGGGTCGGCGGAGTTCGAAGCCGGGGATGGCGATGTTGACGAACTGCCCCGGACGCGTGAAGCCTGAGGTGTCGCCCTGGAGGCGCATCAGCATCGTGTTCGCGCCGATGCGGGAATTCTTTAGTATCTTGTAATCGCTCATTATGAGTCGGGTTAGTATTGTCGGAGGCTCAGAGTTCTCGGAGTACTCGGAGTACTCGGAGTTCTCAGAGTTCTCGGAGTTCTCAGAGTACTCGGAGTTCTCAGAGGAGGCGGCCTCCGGCTACGGTGGCTTCGATGGAGCCGAAGAGGTGCTTGCCTTCGAAGGGGGTGGATTTCCCTTGCGAGAGGAAGCGGGCCGGGGTTACCGTGAATTCTTTGCTGAAGTCCACTATCGTCAGGTCGGCGCGGTCGCCGGGCCGGACACCCCCCTCTATGCCGAAGATGCGGCGGGGATTGATGGCCATCAGTTCTACGAGCCGCTCCAGCGAGATCACGCCGGTCAGCACGCAGTAGGTGTAGACGGCGGGCAGCGAAACCTCCAGCCCCGTCACACCCATCGCGCTCTTCTCCAGGCCGCGGCTCTTCTCCTCGGCGGAGTGGGGAGCGTGGTCGGAGGCGATGACGTCGATGGTGCCGTCGGCCAGAGCCTCGAGCAGTGCCTCGCGGTCGCGTCGCGAGCGCAAGGGGGGATTCATCTTGAAGCGGCCGTCCTCCTGCAGATCCTCGTCGCAGAAGGCGAGGTAGTGGGCACCCGTCTCGCAGGTGACGGGGATATCCTCCGCCTTCGCCTGACGGATCAGGGCGAGACTCTCCAGCGTCGATACGTGGCAGATGTGGAGCCGGCACCCCGTCTCCTTCGCCAGCATGATGTCGCGCTCCACCTCCCTCCACTCGCTTTCCGAGCAGATTCCGCGGTGGCCGTGGGCGCGGGCGTAGTCGCCGTCGTGGATATAGCCGCCGCGCAGCAGGGAGTTCACCTCGCAGTGGGCGGCCAGTACCTTGCCGGTGGCGGCGATGCCGCGCATGGCCTCGCGCATCGTCTCCTCGCTCTGCACACCGCTGCCGTCGTCGGAAAAACCGGCCACGAGCGGTGCCAGCGCCTGGTAGTCCACGAGTTCCGCGCCCTGCCTGCCGCGTGTGATGGCGGCGTAGGGGAGCACCTCGATGCAGGCGTCGCGTTCGATTATCTCGTACTGGCGGGCCAGCGAGTCGAGCGAGTCGGGCACGGGGTTGAGGTTGGGCATCGGGCAGACGGTGGTGAAGCCGCCGCGGGCCGCGGCCAGCGTGCCGGCCTTGATGGTCTCTTTATAGGAGTAGCCGGGTTCGCGGAGGTGCACATGCACGTCTACGAGTCCGGGGAGGACGTGCATCCCCTCGGCGTCGATCACCTCCCACCCCTCCGGGGCAGGCAGGTTCTCGCCGACGGCATATATCCTCCCGCGAGCCACGACGACATCGCGCTTCGCGGCCTTCTCGCCATCGCAAACATAGCCATTTTTGATTAGAATCATAGTCGTATTATCGGAGTTCTCAGAGTTCTCAGAGTTCTCAGAGTTCTCGGAGTTCTTTAACCTTTAACCATTAACCTTCGCGCGAAGCGCGACTAAAACTCTTGCCAGGATTTGACTTCGATGTCTTCGGGGCTCATCGTGCAGAAGGCCTGGATGTAGGCCGAAGCGAGGCGGGCGTTGGTGAGCAGCGGGATGTTCAGGTCGATCGCCGCCCGGCGCACACGGTAGCCGTTCGTCAGCTCCTTCGTGGAGTGGTTGCGCGGGATGTTCACCACCAGGTCGATCTCGTGGTTCTGCAGCATCTCCACAGCCTGCGGCTTCCCATCTTCCGACGGCCAGTATACGCGCGTGCTCTCGATGCCGTTGTCGGCCAGGTGGCGCTGCGTGCCGCCCGTGGCGTAGATGTTGTAGCCCTTCTCCTTCAGCAACTGCGCCGCCGGGAGCAGGTCGCCCTTCTGAACGCCGTTACCCGTGGAGAGCAGCACGTTCTTGCCCGGGATGCGGTGGCCCACCGACAGCATCGACGTCAGCAGCGCCTTGCCGGCATCCTCGCCGAGGCAACCCACCTCACCGGTCGACACCATGTCGACGCCGAGTTTCGGGTCGGCCTTCTGCAGGCGGTTGAAGGAGAACTGACTCGCCTTCACCCCGACATAGTCGAGGTCGAACACGCTCTTGTCGGGTTTCTGCACCGGCAGCCCCAGCATGATCCGCGTGGCCAGGTTGATCAGGTTGATCTTAAGCACCTTGCTCACGAACGGGAAACTGCGCGATGCCCTGAGGTTGCACTCTATCACCTTGATCTCGTTGTCTTTGGCGAGATACTGTATGTTGAACGGCCCCGAGATGTTGAGCTCCTTGGCGATATGCTTCGATATCTTCTTGATGCGGCGGGCGGTCTCCACGTAGAGCTTCTGCGGGGGGAACTGGATGGTGGCGTCGCCGGAGTGCACGCCGGCAAACTCGATATGTTCCGAGATGGCGTAGGCGATGATCTCGCCGTTCTGGGCCACGGCGTCCATCTCCACCTCCTTGGCGTGCTCGAGGAAGCGGCTCACCACTACGGGGTGGCGCTTCGACACGTTGACCGCCAGCGCCAGGAACTCCTCGAGTTCCTCGCGGTTGGAGCAGACGTTCATCGCCGCTCCGGAGAGCACGTAGCTGGGTCGGACAAGCACCGGGAAACCCACCCTGTCGATGAATTTGTTGATGTCCTCCATCGAGGTCAGGGCGCTCCATTCCGGCTGGTCCACGCCGATGCGGCCGAGCATCGCGGAGAATTTCTCGCGGTCTTCGGCGTTGTCGATGCTCTTGGCCGAGGTGCCGAGCAGCGGCACTCCCTGTTCGTCGAGCCTCATGGCGAGGTTGTTGGGTATCTGGCCGCCCGTCGACACCACCACTCCGTGGGGCGTCTCCAGGTCGAGGATGTCGAGCACGCGCTCGAAAGAGAGTTCGTCGAAATAGAGCCGGTCGCAGATGTCGTAGTCGGTCGAGACGGTCTCGGGGTTGTAGTTCACCATCACCGAGCGGTAGCCGACGCCGCGGATCGTCTCCAGCGCCTGGACGCCGCACCAGTCGAACTCCACCGAGCTGCCGATGCGGTAGGCTCCCGAACCGAGCACCACCACCGACTTGCCGTCGCGTTCGTAGTCGATGTCGTGTTCATCGCCCGAGTAGGTGAGGTAGAGGTAGTTGGTCTGGGCGGGATACTCTGCGGCGAGGGTGTCGATCTGCTTCACCACCGGCATGATGCCGCGGCGCTTGCGCTCGGCGCGCACCTTGAGCAGTCCCTCCTGGATGTCGCCCTTCTTCTCCATCCCCACGGCGCGGGCTATCTGGAAGTCGGAGAAACCGGCCCGCTTCGCGCGGCGCAGCAGGTCGTCGCTCACGGCCTCGAGGCTGCCGGCTGCCTTCAGTTCGAGGTCGATGTCGTGTATCTTCTTGAGTTTCTGCAGAAACCAGCGGTCGATCTTGGTGAGGTCGTGGATCTGGTCGATGGTGTAGCCCTGGTCGAAGGCTTTCTCTATCACGAAGATTCGTTTGTCGGTGGGGGCATGGAGCGCGCCGTCGACATCGTCGATCTTCAGCTCTTTGTTGTCAACGAATCCGTGCATTCCCTGACCGATCATGCGCAGACCCTTCTGGATGGCCTCCTCGAAGGTGCGGCCGATGGCCATAACCTCGCCCACCGATTTCATCGAGGACTCCAGCTCGCGGCTCACACCGCGGAACTTGCCCAGATCCCAGCGCGGAATCTTGCATACCACGTAGTCGAGGGCGGGTTCGAAGAAGGCCGAGGTGGATTTGGTCACGGAGTTCTTCAGGTCGAACAGTCCGTAGCCCAGACCGAGTTTCGCGGCCACGAAGGCGAGCGGATAACCCGTGGCCTTCGACGCCAGGGCCGACGAGCGGGAGAGTCGGGCGTTCACCTCTATCACGCGGTAGTCTTCGGAGTCGGGGCAGAGGGCGAACTGCACGTTGCATTCGCCCACGATGCCGATGTGGCGGGCGATGCGGATGGAGAGTTCGCGGAGTTTGTGATATTCGGAGTTGGTCAGCGTCTGCGAGGGGGCTATCACGATGCTCTCGCCGGTGTGGATGCCGAGGGGGTCGAAGTTCTCCATGTTGCAGACGGTGATGCAGTTGTCGAAGCGGTCGCGCACCACTTCATACTCCACCTCTTTCCAGCCCTTCAGACTCTTCTCCACCAGCACCTGCGGGGAGAAGGAGAAGGCTTTCTCGGCCAGGCGGGAGAGTTCCTCGGGGTTGTCGCAGAAGCCCGAGCCGAGTCCACCGAGCGCGTAGGCGGCGCGGAGGATCACCGGGTAACCGAGCTGCTCGGCGGCCTTGAGGGCGTCCTCGCGGTTTTCGCAGGCGATGGAGTCGATGGTCTTCACGTCGATCTCGTCGAGTTTCTCCACGAAGATCTCGCGGTCTTCGGTGTCGATGATCGACTGCACCGGCGTACCGAGCACTTTGACGCCGTATTTGTCGAGCGTGCCGGCGTGGAAGAGTTCCACGCCGCAGTTCAAGGCGGTCTGGCCGCCGAAGGCGAGCATGATACCGTCGGGGCGTTCCTTTTCGATCACCCTTTCCACGAAGAAGGGGGTCACGGGGAGGAAGTAGATGTGGTCGGCGACGCCTTCGCTGGTCTGGACGGTGGCGATGTTGGGGTTGATGAGCACGGTCTCGATGCCCTCTTCGCGCAGCGCCTTGAGCGCCTGCGAGCCGGAGTAGTCAAACTCCCCCGCCTCGCCGATCTTCAGCGCGCCGCTTCCGAGCACAAGAACCTTTTTTATATCTTTCATTGTCATTGTTTTATCGTGAATTTTACCGGAGTTCTCAGAGTTCTCGGAGTTCTCAGAGTTCTCAGAGGGCTCCGATGAAGTTATCGAAGAGAAACTCCGTGTCGATGGGGCCGCCTGAGGCTTCCGGGTGGAATTGGCTTGAGAACCAGGGCTTCGAGGTATGTCGGATGCCTTCGTTGGAGTTGTCGTTCATGTTGGTGAAGTAGGGCTCCCAGCCTTCGCGCAGGGTGGTGGTGTCCACCGCGTAGCCGTGGTTCTGGCTGGTGATGAAGCAGCGCTCGCTCCCCGCCATGCGCACGGGCTGGTTGTGCGAGCGGTGACCGTACTTCAGCTTGTAGACCGTCGCACCCGCCGCCTTGGCCAGCAACTGGTTTCCCATACAGATGCCCATCAGCGGCCGGCGCTCCTCCGGATTCTCTATGAAGCGGCGGATGTTCTCCACGGTGGCCTGGCAGTTGTCGGGGTTGCCCGGTCCGTTGGAGAGGAAGAGACCGTCGAACTCCAGGGTGTTGAAGTCGTAGTCCCAGGGTACGCGCACCACCTCCACACCGCGCCTCGTCAGGCAGCGGATGATGTTGTTCTTGGCGCCGCAGTCCACGAGCACCACCCGTTTGCGGCCCTCGCCGGCGTTGAAGGTCTCGGGCTCCTTGCAGCTCACCTTCGCCACATAGTTCACGGCGTCGTAGGGGATGGACTCGGGTTGGTCGGTGGCGCCCTCCACCTCGAGGCGACCGGTCATCACGCCGTGCTCGCGCAGGATCTTGGTGAGGCGGCGGGTGTCGATACCGGTGATGGCGGGGATTTTCTCGCGCTGCAGCCAGGAGGAGAGGGATTCCTTGGCGTTCCAGTGGGAGTATTCCTCGGAGTAGTCGCTCACGATGAGGGCGGCGGGGTAGATGCGGTCGCTTTCCATGAAGCGGGGCAGACCTCCCTCGGCGTCGGTGGTGGAGGGGACGCCGTAGTTGCCCACGAGGGGATAGGTGAGGGCCATCAGCTGGCCGGCGTAGCTGGGGTCGGTGAGGCTTTCCGGGTAACCGGTCATGGCGGTGTTGAACACCACCTCTCCGGCGGCATTCCCCTCATAACCGAACGAGAATCCCTCAAATCGACTCCCATCGTCAAGAATCAAAGTTGCTTTCTTCATATTCACTCTTCGAGTGTGGTTTAGTGTTTAGTGTTTAGTGTTTAGTGGCGGCTCGGAGCTCTCCGATTACTGGCCCAGCCATTTCTCTTCGATGAAGTCGATGAAGGCTTGGTTTAGGCGGCGCAGGCCGCCCGGAGTGGGGTAGTCGCCGCTGAAGTACCAGTCGCCCGGATGCCCCGGGCAGGCCGCGCGGTGACCCTCCAGACTCTGATAGACTATCTTCACCTCCGCCTTCACATCCTCCGGCCGGAGCATCTCCGCCATCTTCGCCGAGATCTCCTCCTCCGTAAACCGGTCGTAGAGCTCCTTCACCAAGTTCCGGATCTCCTCCTTCGGACGGTTCGCCTGCGCCTTGCAGCGCTCGTAGATGTCCAGGATCAGCGGCCGCAACCCACGCTCCTCCGCCAGCGCCATCGCCGCACGGAAGGCGATGAACTCATCCATGCGCGCCATGTCGATGCCGTAGTAGTCGGGATAGCGCACCTGCGGCGACGAACTCACGATCACTATCCTCCGCGGCCCGAGTCGGTCGAGAATCCGGATGATGCTCTCGCGCAGGGTCGTGCCGCGCACTATCGAGTCGTCGATCACCACCAGCTGGTCGACGCCCGGCTGGAGCGAACCGTAGGTGATGTCGTACACATGTCCCGCCAGATCGTTTCGCGACGCACCCTCCGAGATGAAGGTGCGCAGCTTTATATCCTTCCAGGCCACCTTCTCCGTGCGTATCCTGCGGGAGAGGATCCGCTCGAGCTGGGCGGCCGTCAGCGAGCCGTTGGCCTCGATTATCTCGCGGGCCTTGGCGGCGTTGAGGTATTCATTCAGTCCCTGCACCATCCCGTAGAAGGCCGCTTCGGCCGTGTTGGGGATATAGGAGAACACGGCGTGGTCGGTGTCGTGGTCGATCGCCTCGAGGATGGGGGGCACGAGGTTGATGCCCATCTGCTTGCGCTCGCGGTAGATGTCGCGGTCGCAGCCCCGCGAGAAGTACACCCTCTCGAACGAGCAGGGGGCGAACCGCTTCGGGGGCAGGATCTGCCGGAAGGAGAGTCGGCCGGCCTGGTTCATCACCAGTGCCTCGCCCGGCTTGATCTCGTGGATGAGGTCGGTGTCGACGTTGAAGGTGGTCTGGATCACGGGTCGCTCCGAGGCGATGGCCAGGACCTCATCGTCCTTGTACCAGAACGCGGGCCGTATTCCCCAGGGGTCGCGCATGGTGAAGAGCTCGCCCGAGCCGGTGGTGCCGCAGAGCACGTAACCGCCGTCCCACACCCCGGCGCTCTGCTCCAGGATACGGGCCACGTCGATGTTCCGCTCTATGTATTCGGTGATGGCCGTGTCGGTGAGACCGCGGTCGAGCGCCTGCTGGAAGCAGCGTTCGCTCTCGCGGTCGAGACGGTGACCGAGTTGTTCGAGCAGGATGTAGGTGTCGGAGATCATGCGTGGGTGCTGGCCTTTTACGGCGATTGCCTCGAAGATCTCCTCCACGTTTGTCATGTTGAAGTTGGCGCAGATGCAGAGGTTTTTCGCCCGCCAGTTGGAGCGGCGCATGAAGGGATGGACAAAAGAAATGCCGCTTCGTCCCGTGGTTGAATACCGGAGATGACCCATATAAATCTCGCCGGCGAAGGGATAGAAACGGCATGCGCTGTCAGCATCGTCAAGTTGTTGTGGGGAAAAGGAGGAGTAGCGCCGGTGGACGGCGGCGAAGACCTCTTTGATGGCGTTGGAACCTTCCGCTCTTTCTCGGAAGAAGAATTCCTCGCCCGGGGCGGCTTTCATCTTGACGCAGGCGATACCGGCGCCTTCCTGGCCCCGGTTGTGTTGTTTCTCCATCATGAGATAGAGTTTGTTGAGGCCATACATCCAGGAGCCATATTTTTTCTGGTAGTAATCCAGGGGTTTCAGCAGCCTCACCATAGCGATGCCGCATTCATGCTTCAGGGGTTCCATTTCGCCTGCAAAATTAGTAAAAATTTTCCATCCCCGCAAACCTCTCCTCCCTCTTCTTTTTCTTCTCTGCCCTGTATGCTTTTTCATCTCTGCGGCCTCTGCGGCCTCTGCAATGAAAATGCTGCTGCGACCTCGGCATTTTCTTCTCTGCGATCTCTGCGGCCTCTGCGATGAACATTAGTGCTGCTGGCCCGGATTTTTTCATCGCAGAGGGCGCAGAGGGCGCGGAGTTTTTTCTTTTTCTTGCTGTGTCGCGGTTGTTTTGGGGCCGCGGAGCTCTCGCCTGCAGCGAATTCGCCGCTGAGGCGCAGAGAGCTGACGCCGCAACCTCCTCCTCCACGCTCTCTGCGGCCTCTGCGATGAAGAATAGTGCTGCTGGCCCGGGTTTTTCATCGCAGAGGCCGCAGAGGCCGCGGAGTTTTTTCTTCTCTGCGATCTCTGCGGCCTCTGCGATGAATAATAGTGCTGCTGGCCCGGATTTTTTCATCGCAGAGGCCGCAGAGGGCGCGGAGTTTTTTCTTTTTCTTGCTGTGTCGCGGTTGTTTTTGGGCCGCGGAGCTCTCGCCTGCGGCGAATTCGCCGCTGAGGCGCAGAGGGCTGACGCCGCAACCTCCTCCTCCGCGCTCTCTGCGGCCTCTGCGATGAAATAATAGTGCTGCTGGCCCGGATTTTTTCATCGCAGAGGGCGCAGAGGCCGCGGAGTTTTTTCTTCTCTGCGCTCTCTGCGGCCTCTGCGATGAAAATGCTGCTGCGACCTCGGCATTTTATTCTCTGCGATCTCTGCGGCCTCTGCGATGAATAATAGTGCTGCTGGCCCGGATTTTTTCATCGCAGAGGCCGCAGAGGGCGCGGAGTTTTTTCTTTTTCTTGCTGTGTCGCGGTTGTTTTTGGGCCGCGGAGCTCTCGCCTGCGGCGAATTCGCCGCTGAGGCGCAGAGGGCTGACGCCGCAACCTCCTCCTCCGCGCTCTCTGCGGCCTCTGCGATGAAATAATAGTGCTGCTGGCCCGGATTTTTTCATCGCAGAGGGCGCAGAGGCCGCGGAGGCCGCGGAGTTTTTTCCTTGTCTGCGCTCTCTGCGATGAAAAAAACCACCAGCGGCAAGGAAATTTCATCGCAGAGGCCGCAGAGAGCGCAGAGGAAGATGCTGCTTGTATGGCCCAACTCAGCGGCCTCTGCGCCCTCTGCGATGAAAAAAACACCAGCGGCTGCAGTAATATTCATCGCAGAGGCCGCTGAGACCGCGGAGGAAGATGCTGATGATGTAAGGCCCAACTCAGCGGCCTCTGCGCCCTCTGCGATGAAAAACCATCGCGGCAGGGTAATTTCATCGCAGAGGGCGCAGAGAGCGCAGAGGCCGCAGAGAGCGCGGAGGGAATGCTTTCGCCCAGCAATGGCAGGAGAAGATGAAAAAATCGGTGTTGAATTGGCGGTATGTGAAATGTTTTAACTATTTTTGAGGCAAAAATGATATGAGCAGCATTGACAACGAACGACTGACGAGCGCCATAATAGGTGCTGCCATCGAGGTCCATAAGCATTTGGGCCCCTCTTTACTTGAAAAGTACTACCAGATAGCCCTCGCCCATGAGTTGAAACTCAGAGGTATTAAGGCCGAGCGAGAGGTGCTTATCCCCTTTGTGTATAAGGACTTGCACCGGGAAGACTGCGCGCGTGCCGACATAATCGTAGAGAATCAGGTCATTATCGAGGTAAAGGCATGTCCCGAGAACAGGTCATTCCACTCCAAGCAGTTGCTGACCTACCTGAAGATGACTGGTCTAAAGCTGGGCCTGGTCATCAACTTCAACAATGACCTGCTGACCAAAGGCATAATCCGCGTGGTGAACAACCTCGAGGAGTAGCCAACACTTCCTTTTCCTTCTCCATCTTCCCCACCCTCCTCTTCCTCAGCGCCCTCTGCGGCCTCTGCGATGAATAACACTGCTGCCGCTTTGATTTTTTCATCGCAGAGGCCGCAGAGATCGCAGAGGAAGAGCCCGCAGAGCCCGCAGAGGAAGAGCCCGCTGCGGTGCAGGCCCGGTGCGGCACCTCTCTGCGCCTCAGCGGCGAATTCGCCGAAGGCGAGAGCTCAAGCGCCCGAAATCGTCATATAGCAGGAAAAACCTCAGCGCCCTCTGCGCCCTCTGCGATGAATAACACTGCTGCCGCTTTGATTTTTTCATCGCAGAGGGCGCAGAGGCCGCGGAGTTTTGCCAGATTGCCCGTGGTTTTATCTTCGCGGCGCCGCTGAGGCGCAGAGTGCTCGCCTACCGTCTCGCCGCCGAGTCCGGAGCGCCGAGATAACCGCCATCCTCGGCATCTACATCAACATCATCTACCTCCGCGCCCTCTGCGCCCTCTGCGATGAAAAAACCCGCAGCGACAAGGTAATTTCATCGCAGAGGCCGCAGAGCCCGCAGAGGAAGAGGCCGGAGAGGAGTAGGCCCGGTGCGGCACCTCTCTGCGCCTCAGCGGCGAATTCGCCGAAGGCGAGAGCTCAGGCGCCCCCCAAAAAAATCATATAGCAGGAAAACCTCAGCGCCCTCAGCGCCCTCTGCGATGAATAAACCAGCAGCGACTGCAGTAATATTCATCGCAGAGGCCGCAGAGCCCGCAGAGAAAGAGCCAGCAGTAAAAACCTCTGCGCCCTCTGCGCCCTCTGCGATGAAAAAACAACCAGCGACTGCAGTAATATTCATCGCAGAGGCCGCAGAGGCCGCAGAGGCAGAGCCCTCAGAGCCCGCAGAGGCAGAGGCAGAGGCAGAGGCGGAAGAAGAGGGTAAATCGAGGCGTTGACGCGGGGTGGAAATTGCAAAGAATGCGGTGGGAAAGTGGTAGTTTGGGGGGTGGGGAGGGGCGGCAGCCGGGGGAGGGTGTTGTAAATCGTGAGGAAAATGGCATTTTTTGTGAGGGCTGCCACTTTTTCGGCTTTTTTTTGACTTTTTAACGCAATTTTCTTTGAATTTTTCTTGCGTGAGTCCGAAAAACACTCTATATTTGCACCGAATTTCTCCAACAGGGTTCATCCGGACCTGCCAACCAGCTTAGCTCAACAGACGACTCACTGCATTTCAGAGAAAAAACTCAGCCAAGCCCGAGGCAGAAGGTTAACCTTAAAAACTCAACCGGAAAAGATCTCCAAGGAGAAACTTTGCAATAACAACACCTTAATACTCCCTCATCCCTCCACGTGTGGAAGGATGGCAGACGATAAGACAACAACAATCTAAAAACACAATAACTTATAACTAAAAACAACATGAAAAAACTTTTCAAAAAGGTAGTTGGCTACGCTGCCCTCGCCCTGTTGGCCCTTTCCCCGGCCCTCACGGCGAATGCGACGAAGACTATCTACTGTGACAAGTCGGGCGACCTTACCAAAAACTGGAGTGGCGTCTATGCCTATGTCTGGGCAGACAACGTCACCGCTTCTATGGTAACTGGTACCAAGGTTACTGGTAGCGACAACATCTACAAATACTCAATTCCTGACAACTGTACAAAGGTTATCTTTAAGGCTGACAATAGCACATCCACGTGGAGCGGAGGCCAATCAGAAGATCTCTCCTTCACTGCCGGCACTTGCTACAAATACTCTGCAAAGAGTACCAAAACCACTGCGACTTGCGATGGTACCTTCAAGTGGTACATGCTCGGTGATGCAGTTGGTGGTTGGACTCTTTCCTCTAACGGAAAGGCTTTCACAAACTCCGGAAGCAACTGGACTCTCAGCTATACTATCCCCGCTAGCAAGGACTTTAAGATGGTCCGCGTGCTGGGAACCGAGACCGTATATATGAAATACGGAAGCGGCACAAGCAACACGGAGTGCCAAACAGGCATGGATGCCCAGCTCTACAACGTTAATGGCAACATGTACACTCTTTCGGCTCTCGACTGCACGATGACTATCTATCTCAGTGGTTCGAACTGGAAGATGAAGACTGAGTCGAATGCCGTTACTCCCACTTGCCCCGACGCTCTCTACATTATTGGTGACGCTACCGGCACAAGCTGGTCGAATGCTGCTCTCGCAATGACAAAGAGCGGCACGACTTTTACCGCCGACGTTACTGTTACGGCTGAGACTGGATACCTCGGTTTCACAAAGACCTCTGGCGCCACTTCCGCAGATTACGGTCTGAGCGGATCGACAGCTACCAACTTCTCCGACGGTTGCACCAACCAGGCTCTTGCTTCGAGCTCGCAGAGCTTCTCGCTGAGCAAGGGCACCTACACCATCTCGGTGAGCTTCGCTGATGCGGCCAATCCTACGATGACCATCACGAAGACTACTGTCACCCCCACCTACACTACCGTTTACCTCGACAAGTCGGGTACGTTCACTACTACCTGGTCCGCTCCTTACATCAATGTATGGAGCTCGAGCGACAGCAGCCAGAACACAAGCGTTGCCGGTGTTGCCACCGACTACCCCAACGTATTCAAGTTCACATTCGATTCGAGTTACAACAGTGGTCTCTTCATGAGCGACGTCAACTACTCGCAGCAGACCGACGACATCGCATCTCTTACGGCCGACAAGGTTTACAAGTTCACAGCCAAGGGCACTTACACCACCTACGATCTCGGTTCGGCAACAACGACTCCCGACGACAGCTGGTATATCTGGGGTAGCACAAGCGACCTCGGTCTCTCCGGCAGCAATTGGACTCTGACCTCCGCCAACATGTTCACCCAGAACAACGACGGTAGCTACTCGCTGACAAAAGCAATCGCAAGCAACGCTAAATTCCAGATCGTTCATAAGGAAAGCGGAAACACCACCACCTACTCCTTCGGTGGCGACGGTAGTGACTCCAGCGACTACTGGATCAACCAGACCGCTTACGACGAAAACATCGACAGCAACTCCGGTCGCGCCATGATCGAGAAGAACGGTGGCGACACCTACATCATGCGCATCTATCAGGACGGCACCCAATGGAAGATGAAGATGGTGATCGACGGTCCCGACAACATGTATCTCATGGGTGACTTCACCACCGGTCAGTGGACTCAGAGCTCGGCAACTAAGATGAACAAGCTTCAGGATGCCAACCACGACTACTTCACTATCGATATCGCTGGCGTAGCAGCAGGTAACCACTACTTCCGCTTCGTTGACGCTACTTCCGGCGGTAATCAATACCACCCCGAGAACGATCAAACAGCCGTAAGTGTGGATGGTACTGGAGTGACCTATAACACTTCCAGCTCTACGAGCAACTCTTGGAAGTTCAATCTTACAGAGGCCAGCGACGTTACTATCGTCTTCGACTACGGCGCACATCAGGTTCGCGTTTACGCCACCACCGGCGAGACCGTTTACTACTTCGTAGGTGATGAGAACAAGTGGATGAACGACGGTACTTACGAGACCATCATCAACGGTACCGGCAACAAGATCGAGATCGAGTACGGCTACGACGTGGCTACCCACGGTGACAAGAAGACCTGGGCATTCAAGAAGTCGACCAACACCACTTCCTTCCTGGCAAGCGACGGCTGGTATGAGTTCAACTTCGCCGACAACACTTACGCTGCAGGTCGCCTCTGGGGTCAGTTCACGATCTTCAAAGGCTACTTCAAGGAGGCTGTCAAAGAGGAGAACCGCGTGAACGCCGACGGTGACCGCGTGAACTGGTACGACAAACCCTTCACCCAGTGGTCGCACACCATCAACCGCACCACCAGCACCGCAGCATACTGCGCAGCTCCGCTCGACCGTCAGGCGACAGCATCTGCAGCCGCTTCGAACCTCTTCGATGTAACCTCGAGCAACAACTCGAACGTTCACCTCGCGCACAACATGTTTACGAACGCAATCCTCTTCTTCAACCCCAAGACCAACAAGATCGCTCTTGTTGCCGATGGTGAAAGAGACTTCTACGTTTACTACGCAAATGCCCAGGACTACGCTGATAACAAGAACGTGAACGCATCGATCAACTACGAGTCGATGAACACCGTGAACTACACCATCGACATGTCGGGCATGAATCCCGATATGACCCTGGTCGACTCGAGCATCGAGGCTCCCAACGGAATCACATACGCTCACTACTGGAAGGTTAAGATCCCCAACAGCTGCGAGTTCCCCGCAGGACAGCTCTACACAATCTCCCTGGCCAACGCCTCGGCAGTAGACGCCAACGGCTGGAGCGAGTGCCGCCTCGACGACATCTGGTTCCTCGACAACGTGAAGGCCTTCGCAAAGGTTGACGAAGCTGTAAGCTCGAAGATCGAGAAGATCTCCTACCGTATCTACGGTCGCTCGAAAGACGGATCGAAGATGGTGGTTCTTGACGGCAACACCGAGATCGAGGTAGATCCCTCCGACACGACCCAGGGTTGGGTTGAGTTCGACGCCAAGGGTACACTCAACAATGTAGCCGGTACAGGTACCGACTGGAGCGGAACTGAATCCACCACCGGCAGTCACTACTGGCACAAGACCAATACCATCTCCGCTGCCAATGCCTTCAAGTTCATCCAGTGGAAGATAGAGTACAATGTAGCGCAGAGCGCTCCCGGTCTCCGCACGGCAACCCTGAGCACGCTCGTCACACCGAGCACCTTCACTGAGGACCGCAGCGACCTGGAGGCAGAGTGGGTACTGAAGGGTGCACACAAGGTGACGACGGTAGGTATCTACACAGGCATCGAGGGCATCTTCGGCGACGATGTAGACGCAGAGCCCGAGTACTACAACCTGCAGGGTATCCGCGTACTGAACCCCGAGAACGGCATCTTCATCAAGAAGACCGGCAACAAATCGGAAAAAGTAATGTTCTGAGTTAATGAATAATTAATCTAAGTTAATGAATAATTAATAATGAACAATGAATAAAGAAGAGGCTCCCCCCGGGGAGCCTCTTTTTGCATATTGCCGGATGGCGAGCCGCGGAGCGGAGTTAGATTCGAGCCGGGATCAGATAAATTGGAGCCGGGTTTGCTTGCAAACCCGGCAGGGGGAA
>X378_Fat_Sand_Rat__coassemble_77_pt1 | contig 18958 bp, 11 predicted proteins | sample X378_Fat_Sand_Rat__metabat2_low_PE_004 | metagenome-assembled genome bin X378_Fat_Sand_Rat
CCACATCCGCTACGACCCCGAGCCGGAAGAACTCCCGCACCGGAATAACCCCCGCTCCCTTTTAGGTAATCCGCCTAGGAGGCGGATCCCACCCCCCGGGCGAAGCCCGTTTGCTTAGGTGATGGAAATTTATGCCCCATAAAAACCCAAAATAGATCATGAAAATCATAGAAGACCCGATGCAGGCCCCCGAAATCGACCGCCTTTTCAAGCTGATGAATTTCTCCACCTGCAACTTCCTCGCCGTAGAGGCCATCCGCCGCGAACTCGACCGCAAGGGCTTCCAGGCCCTCGAAGAGCAGGACGACTGGCAGATCCAGCCCGGAGGCAAATACTACGTCGTGAAAAACAGCAGCGCCATCTTCGCATTCATTGCCGGCACAAAACCGGTGGAGGAAACCGGTCTGCGGATCATCTCCGCCCACAGCGACTCTCCCTGCTTCAAACTCAAACCCAACTGCGAGATAATCGGCGACGGGGGAGTGGTCTCCCTCAACGTAGAGAAATACGGCGGAGGCATCATGTACACCTGGTTCGACCGTCCGCTCTCCATCTCGGGTCGCGTGATGGTGCCGGGTCCCGACCCGCTGCATCCCCGCGAGATCCTCGTAGACCTCCGCGAAGCCGTGGCCACCATCCCCCATCTCGCCATCCACTTCAACCGCGCCGTCAACGAGGGCAACCCCCTCTCGGTGCAGAAGGATATGAAACCGGTGCTCGGCTACTTCTCGCACGAGGAACTACTCACCTTGGCGGAGGAGAACATGCGCTTCAAGGAGAAACCCGGCGTGATCCGTCACCTCGTGGCCCGCGCCATCAACCGCCAGGGGGAGAACATCCGCCCCGACGACATCCTCGATTACGAGCTCTGCCTCTATCCCGCCGAACCCATGCGCCTCGTGGGTCTGCACAAGGAATACTTCCAGTCGGCACGCATCGACGACCTCTCCATGGCTTTCGCCGGACTCGAGGCCATGCTCTGGGAATGCGACTCTCCCGCGGAGACCACTCGCGTCCTGGCCGTATTCGACAACGAGGAGACCGGCTCGGCCACGAAGCAGGGCGCCCATTCGCCGGTGCTGCGCCATATAGTGGAGCGAATGTGCCTCTCCATGTCGACCGACCGTCAGGCTTTCTACCGCACGCTGGCCCGCTCCTTCATGATCTCGGCCGACGACGCCCACGCCTGGCATCCCAACTACAACGAGAAATACGATCCCACCAACCATCCCGTGATGGGCGCCGGACCCGTGGTCAAGATCAACGCCAACTGCAAGTATATGACCGACGCCCAGGGAGCCGCCGTGTTCCGCTCGCTCTGCGAGAAGGCCGGCGTCGAGCTGCAGTATTTCGTAAACCACGCCGATGTGGCCGGCGGCAGCACGCTGGGCAACATCTCTTCCGTACAACTCGACATCCCCGGTGTCGACGTGGGTTGCGCCATCTGGGCCATGCACTCTGCCGGGGAAACCGCTTCGGTGGCCGACCATCTCGACATGATCTCCGTGTTCCGCGAGTTCTACAGGTGATCTGAATCCGTAACGAGGTTCCCGGGAAACACCTTCGCCCGGGACTCCTCTTTTCGTATTTAAAAAATTTTTGTTAATTTTGCATCTTGAATCGCCGCGGCGGAATCATTACCCCCGTCTCAGGCGTTATAACCCTATAGGAAATAACAAAACATATCATATCTGAGAAATGAAAATTGAATATGCCAAAGTCGACGACGTCAATGGTGTGATCACCATGGTTGTCGAAGAGAATGACTATGCTGAGAATGTGAAGAAACAGCTCAAGGAGATCTCGAAAAAGCACACGGAGCCCGGCTTCCGTCCCGGCCACGTCCCCGCAGGTCTCATTGAGAAGAAATATGGAAAATACGCCCGCCACGAGGCCATCAACGAAACCGTCGGAGAGGCTCTCTTCGATTATATCAAGAAGGAAGACCTCAAGGTGCTCGGCAACCCCCTTCCCGATCCCGACAACCATGTCACCGACGACAAGGAGTTCGTTCTGAAGTTCAACGTGGGTCTCGCTCCCGAGTTCGAGGTGAAGGTCGACAAGAACCTCCACGTTCCCTACTACAAGATCAAGGTCTCCGACGAGATGGTCGACCGTCAGGACAAATCGCTCCGCGACCGCTTCGGCAAGCAGGTGCCTGGCGACGAGGTTGACGCAACGGCAGTTGTGAAGGGTGTGCTCACTGAACTCAACGAGGACGGCACCGTTAAGGAAGGCGGCATCGTGGTGGAGAACGGCATCGTTTCCCCGCAGTATTTCAAGACCCAGGAACAGCGCGACCTCTTCCTCGGCAAGAAGGTGGGCGACGAGATCGTGTTCAATCCCGCAGCTACCTGCGACGCCAACGAGGTGGAGATGTCGTCGATGCTCAACATCGAGAAGAGCGACGTGGAGAACCACAAGGGCGACTTCCGTTTCGACGTGAAGGAGATTATCGTGCTCAAACCCGCCGAACTCGGCGAGGAATATTATAAAGAGGTGTTCGGCGACGACAAGGTCAAGGACGAGAAGGGTTACCGCGAGGCCATCGGTCAGATGATCGCCGCTTCGCTCGCAGGCGACCAGAACTATCGCTTCACCATCGACGCCAAGGACGCAATCCTCGGCGAGGTCGGAGAACTTCCCCTCCCCGACGCGATCCTCAAGGAGTTCCTCATGTCGCAGAACGAGAACCTCAACCGCGACAACATCGACGCAGAGTATGACGCTATCCGCGCCGACCTCGTCTGGGACCTCACAAAGGAGAAAGTGGGTCAGCAGCTCGACGTCAAGATCACCGACGAGGATCTTCTCAACACGGCCCGCATGATCGCACGCCAGCAGTTCGCTCAGTACGGCATGGCCAACGTGCCCGACGAGACTCTCGACCGCTACGCCAACGACATCCTCAAGGATGAGAAGGCCCACAACCAGGTGGCCCGCCAGACCATCGACATGAAACTCTTCAACGCCATCCGCGAGGCGGTGACCCTCGACGAGAAGGAGGTTTCGGTCGATGAGTTCAACGCCCTCTTCGCTCCCGCGAAGTAAGCCGCGAGGATACTCGAAATTATTTGGCACAAAATTTGCATCTATCTTTTCAACTTCGCGGAGCCGGCCCCGGCCCCCGCGGAGTTGAATTGTTTTGAACTCAGAGAACTCAGAGAACTCAGAGAACTCAGAGAACTCCGAGAACTCCGATAAAAAAGATATTATATGAACGACTTCAGAAACTTCGCCGTCAACCATCTCGGCATGAACGGCAACACTCTCGACGACTACGCCCGAAAGGTAAGCGCCGGCAATCCCGCCGTCACCGCTCCCACCTCCGACTATATGAATCCCTACATCCTCGAGGAGCGCCAGCTCAACGTCACCCAGATGGACGTCTTCTCGCGCCTCATGATGGACCGCATCATATTCCTCGGCACGCAGGTGAGCGACCAGAGCGCCAACATCATCCAGGCGCAGCTGCTCTACCTCGACTCCGTCGATCCCGACAAGGACATCTCCCTCTACATCAACTCTCCTGGCGGATCGGTTTACGCAGGACTCGGCATCTACGACACCATGCAGTATATCAACTCCGACGTCTCGACCATCTGCACCGGTATGGCCGCTTCGATGGCCGCCGTCCTCATGGTGGCCGGCGAGAAGGGGAAGCGCTTCGCTCTGCCTCACTCCCGCATCATGATCCATCAGCCTATGGGCGGTATCCAGGGCCAGGCATCCGATATCGAGATCACCGCACGCGAGATCCTCAAACTCAAGGAGGAACTCTACCGCATCATCTCCGACCACAGCGGCCAGGCTTTCGAGAAGGTGGAGGCCGACTCCGACCGCGACTACTGGATGACCGCCGCCGAGGCCAAGGCTTACGGCATGATCGACAAAGTACTCGTCAACCCTAAAAAGGAAGCCTGATGGCTAAGAAAGTAAGCCACAACTGCATGATGTGCGGTCGCGCCGACTCCACCCCCAATCCTGTGGTGCCGGTGGTGGAGGGGCTCTATCTCTGCAAGGACTGCATAGAATTCATCAGCGAGAACGGCCAGCGCGAACTGAACGTCCGCAACAAAAAGAATGCTCCCAAGGCGGAGAACCACATCCCGCGTCCCCAGGAGATCCGCGATTTCCTCGACCAATATGTCATCGGCCAGGACGAGGCGAAGAAGTATCTCTCGGTGGCTGTATACAACCACTACAAACGCATCAACCAGAAGGAGACCGACGACGAGGTGGATATCGAGAAATCGAACATCATCCTCGTCGGACCCACCGGCACCGGCAAGACTCTGCTCGCAAAGAGCATCGCCCGGCTTCTCGACGTGCCCTTCACCATCGTCGACGCGACGGTCCTCACCGAGGCCGGATATGTGGGCGAGGACATCGAGTCGCTGCTCACGCGTCTGCTGCAGGCCTGCGACTATGATGTGGAGCGCGCCGAGCGGGGAATCGTCTTCATCGACGAGATCGACAAGATAGCCCGCAAGAGCGACAATCCCTCCATCACGCGCGACGTCAGCGGAGAGGGTGTGCAGCAGGGTCTGCTCAAACTCCTCGAGGGGAGCGTGGTGCTCGTTCCTCCTCAGGGTGGCCGCAAGCATCCCGAGCAGAAACTCATCTCCGTCGACACGAAGAACATCCTCTTCATCTGCGGAGGCGCCTTCGACGGTATCGAACGCAAGATTGCCGCCCGACTCAACACCCACGTCGTCGGTTACGGTCACGACGAGAAGAGCCGCAAGCAGAAGCGCGACAACCTGATGCGATATGTCCTCCCGCAAGACCTGAAGAGCTTCGGACTGATACCGGAGATCATCGGTCGACTTCCCGTGCTCACCGCACTCGACCCGCTCGACCGCGACGCGCTGAGGCGAATCCTCACCGAACCGAAGAACGCCATCATCCGTCAGTACAAGAAGATGTTCGAGCTCGACGGTGTGGAACTCGAGTTCACTCCCGAGGCTCTCGACAAGATCGTCGACAAGGCCATTGAGTACAAGCTCGGTGCCCGCGGACTCCGCTCCATAGTGGAGACAATAATGGTCGACGCGATGTTCGAGACCCCCGGCAGCGACGTGAAGCGCCTGGTGATCGACACCGACTACGTCGCCCACCAGCTCCAGAAAGCCCACTTCGACCTCGACGACTAACGCTTTAAGCCAGATAGTTATATTGCCCAGGGTCGGATTGCAATCGATCGCAGCGAGATTGCAATCCGACCCTGGGTCTTTTGTATCAGCATATATCCAGGCTGGCTGTAAGCATACGATAATTCCGCCATTTTACCCGTATATGTGAACAATTTCTTTGCTTTTTATTACCATCCCGCATATTGTTGCGTTTTTTTCTGTCGCTTTTCTTGCATATATCCGAAATTATGCTTAATTTTGTGTAGAAGGGATACGACTCCTTTATATATAACTCTCACTCATATTCTCCAGAGCGCAAACCAATGGCCGATACCAGAAAAATCCGCGAAGCCATGAAGTTCCATTTCGGATTCGACAGCTTCAAAGGTAATCAACTCGAAATCATCAGTAATCTCCTCGACGGCAACAACGTCTTCGTGCTTATGCCCACAGGCGGCGGCAAATCGCTTTGCTACCAGTTGCCTGCCCTGATGTCGGAGGGGACGGCCATCATCATATCCCCTCTGATCGCCCTGATGAAAAACCAGGTCGACGCTCTCCGCAACTACGGCGAGGAAGACCGCATCGCCCATTTCCTCAATTCCTCCCTCTCCAAGAAGGAGGCCGAGAAGGTGCGCGAGGACGTCCGCTCGGGCAAGACAAAACTCCTCTATGTCGCCCCCGAATCGCTGGCCAAAGAGTCTAACGTCGAGTTCCTCAAGTCGGTGAAGATCTCTTTCTTCGCCATCGACGAGGCCCACTGCATCTCGGAATGGGGTCACGATTTCCGCCCCGAATACCGCCGTATCCGTCCCATGATGTCGGAGATAGGCAACTTCCCCGTGATCGCCCTTACGGCCACTGCCACGCCCAAGGTGCAGCACGACATCAAGAAAAACCTCGGTATGCTCGACGCAAAGGTATTCAAGTCGAGCTTCAACCGCAAGAACCTCTACTATGAGGTTCGCCCGAAAACGAAGGATGTCGACCGCGACATAATCCGCTTCATCAAGAACAATCCCGGCAAGTCGGGAATCATCTATTGCCTCAGTCGCAAGAAGGTGGAGGAACTCGCCGAGACTCTGAAGATCAACCAGATAGCCGCATTGCCTTACCATGCCGGTATGGATGTGGCCACACGTTCGGAAAACCAGGACGCATTCCTCAACGAGCGCGTCGACGTGATCGTGGCCACTATCGCCTTCGGCATGGGTATCGACAAACCCGACGTACGCTTCGTGATCCACTACGATCTCCCCAAGAGTCTCGAGGGTTACTACCAGGAGACGGGCCGTGCCGGTCGCGACGGGGGAGAGGGAACCTGCATCACCTACTATTCCCGCAAAGACCTCCAGAAACTCGACAAACTCCTCCAGAGCAAGAGCGTCAACGAGCAGGAGATATGCCACCAGCTGCTGATGGAGACTGCCAATTACGCCGAATCCTCCGTTTGCCGCCGCAAGATCCTGATGCACTATTTCGGCGAGGAATTCACTGAGGAGAACTGCGGCAACTGCGACAACTGCCTCCATCCCAAGAAGAGCGTCGACGCCACCGACGAACTCACCGCCGTGCTCGAGGTGATTCTTGAGATGAACGAGAAATACCGCGTGGAATATGTGTCGAACGTCCTCATAGGCCGCGGCACCGACGAGATCCGCCAGAACGGCGACGACCAGCGTGAGGGCTTCGGCTCGCTCGAGAACACCGACGAGCGCCTCGTGAACACCATAATCCAGCAGGCCGTCATCGCCGGCTATCTGGAGAAGGACATCGAGAACTACGGTACGCTGCTCGTCACCGAAAAGGGCCGCGAATTCCTCAAGAAACCTGAGAAATTCTGCGTGGTGGAGGATGTGGACTATTCCGACATCGACTACAACGCCTCTTCGCGCACCGCCTCCTCCGCCGCAGCCGACGAGCAGCTCCACCATATCCTCAAGGGGCTGCGCCGCGACTACGGCAAGAAGTTCAACCTCCCGCCATACGTGATTTTCCAGGACATCTCGCTCGAGGCTATGGCCACCACCTATCCCGTAACTATGGAGGAACTCTACACCATCCCCGGCGTCGGAGTGGGGAAGGCCAACCGCTACGGCAAGGAATTCGTGGAGGTGATAAAGAGATATGTCGAGGAGAACGACATCGTCCGTCCCGAAGACATCCGCGTCCGCGTGATGCCCAGCCGCAACAACCGCAAGGTGCAGATAATCCAGGTGGTCGACCGCAAGATCGACCTCGAGGAGGTGGCCGACACAATCGGCGTAGAGTTCACCGACCTCGTCTCCGAACTCGAGGCTATAGTGGAGACCGGCACGAAGATAGACATCGAATACTATCTTACGGAAATCTTCGACGAAGACCAGGAACAGGAGATTTTCGACTTCTTCCGCACATGGCCCGAAGACGACCTCGAGGCTGCGATACAGCATCTCGGAAACGAGTATGACGAAGACGATATCCGCCTCGTCCGCGTCCGTTTCCTCTCCGAAATGGCCAACTGATTCACGGTCGTGTGGAGTCCCTCCGCTCCGAATTGGCAAACTAACGGAATTTTTTACAATTTTTTTAAAAGGGGTGCGTTAAAAGGTATGAGTGCGTAGGCACAATGCCTCTGCGCACCCCTCTTTTTGACTAATATTTTGTTTAGCTTAATGCCAAAATGAAAAAATCCCTTATTGCCGGAGCCGGCGTCTGCGCCGTGGCACTCTCCTTTGCCGCCAAAGATCCCGTGATCATGCGGGTGAACGGTGTGGATGTCTCCAAGTCGGAGTTCGAATATCTCTATAACAAGAACTCCCAGCAGCAGATCAATCCCCAGAATCTCGACGAGTATGTCGAGATGTTCAAATTATACAAGATGAAGGTGGCCGACGCCAAGGCCGCAGGTCTCGACACCACCGCCTCCTTCCTCAAGGAGATCGATCAGTACCGCCACGATCTCGCCGCCCCCTATCTGGTGGATTCCGCTTTCACATATAAATTCGTCGACGAGGAGCTCGCACGTTCCGGCCAGGACGCCGAGGCCTACCATATCATGTTCTTCAAGTCGCGCGACCCGAAGCAGAACGCCGTTCTCTTCAACCGCATGGACTCCATCCGCAAGGAACTGAAGAACGGCGCCGACTTCAGCGAGATGGCCGCCAAGTTCTCGCAAGACCGCAGCAGCTCGCAGCGCGGAGGCCGCATGGGCTTCATCACTGCCACCGGTTATCCCTACGCTTTCGAGAAAGCCTGCTACTCTCTGGCCGAAGGTGAGATCTCCGACGTGATCGACTCCTCGGTGGGCTACCACGTGCTCAAGGGCGGCAAGAAACAGGCTCCCCTCGGCAAGGTGGAGGTCTCGCACATCCTCACCCTCACCAAGGGCAAGGACGAGGCCGCTCAGGCTGCCGCAAAGCAGCTCATCGACTCGCTCTACAACATCGTGAAGGCCGATCCCAGCCAGTTCGCCCAGCTCGCCACCAAATTCTCCGAGGATCCCGGTTCGGCACGTCAGGGCGGTCTGCTCCCCGCTTTCGGCCAGGGTCAGATGGTTCCCGAGTTCGAGACGGTTTCCTACGCTCTCGCCGACGGTGAGATCTCCGCTCCCTTCCAGACAAGCTACGGCTGGCACATCGTGCAGCGCCACGGCGCGAAACCGTCCTACACCCAGGCCGACATCAAGAACCGCGTCCTCAAGCAGATCGAGAATCCCGCCGATCCCCGCTACAAGATGGCGCGCGCCAACATGACCGCCAAACTCGCCAAGAAGCACAAGGCTTCGATCGACAGCAAGTCGCTCGCTCAGCTCCGCAACCTCGTGGCCCAGAGCGGTCTCGACTCCGTGACATACCTGAAGGCCCAGAGCCTCTCCATGCTCCCCTTCGCAAAGGTGGAGGGCAAGAGTCACAACCTGAAGGGTCTCGTGGCCTCTTTCAACGACTACCGTCAGAACGACAAGGATCTCGCCCTCGAGGCCTTCGACGATATGACCGACAGCTACTACTACTCGCTGCTCGAGAACGCCCATATCGACTGGCTCTCTAAAAACGAGCCCGACTACCGCAACCTGCTCCGCGAATACAACGACGGAACGCTCCTCTACGACGTCAGCGTCAAGAAGGTTTGGGACAAGGCAGCCAAAGACACCAAGGGTCTCGAGAACTACTTCAATACCCACCGCGAGGACTATGCCTGGAAAGATCCCCACGTGAAGGGCTTCCTGGTGCAGGCTGCCAACGACTCCGTGGCCCAGCTCGTGAAGGCCCGCGCCACAGAGCTCGCCGCCGACACTCTCGGCACCACGCTGATGAAGGAATTCCCCCGCCAGGTGAAGGTGGAGCGCGTGCTCGCCCCCAAGGGCGTCAACGCAATGGTCGACAACGTGGTGTTCGGCGGACCCGAGGTCACTCCCTCCAACTCGAATTTCAAGACCTACTTCATGCTCGACACGCGCGTCATCTCGATTCCCGAGGAACTCAGCGACGTGAAGGGTCTCGTAACAAGCGACTACCAGAACGAGCTGCAGAGCGCCTGGGAACAGGATCTGCGCCGCAAATATCCTGTGGAAGTCGACGATAAAGTATTAAAGCAAGTTAAAAGAATCGGCAAATAATTTGCCGTGAGTCTCATAATCAATTGGTTTTAAGACACCTGCTCATCATTGAAAGCGCGTTCCTTCGGGGACGCGCTTTTATTTTCGGAGAAAAAGTGTTAAATTTGTGGCTGAATGTGTTCGAAAATCTCCATATTGCTTCCGGCGGCTCTGACGCTGCTTCCGCTGCTCTCCTGCGGCCGCGGTGAAAAGGCTCCGGAGAAGGAGGAGAATGTCCTGGTGGAGGTGGGTGATTCGGCCCTCACGCTCGAGGCTGTGCTGGCGAGAATCCCCTCGGCCATCTCGCCCGAAGACAGCACGGAGATGTTCCATAGGATTGTCGACGGATGGGTGCGCCGCATGGTGCTCCAGGATGTCGCCGAGAAGAACATCCCCGACCTCGAAAGGGTGGAGGAAATGGTGGAGGAATACCGCTCAAACCTCATCATCCAGCGCTATCTTGCCTCGATGGAGGAGAAGGGGAGCCGCGATATCTCCGACTCGCGCGTCAAGAACTATTTCCTGCTCCACCGCGAGGAGATGAAGCTGGAGTCGCCGCTGGTGAAGGGGCTCTTCATCAAGGTGTCCGACCACGACCCGCAGCTCGACCGCCTCAAGAAGTGGGTGCAGACCGCCGACGCGGCTGCCCTCGACAACATCGAGAAGCATGGTCTGCGCCACGCCCTGCAGTATGACTATTTCGGGCAGAAGTGGGTTGACTGGAACCATATCGCCGACCAGATTCCCTACCGATTCTTCGACGCCGACGCCTTCCTTGAGAAGACACGCGACTTCGAGACATCGTACGGCGGGTCGACCTATCTGCTCCACATCTCCGAATACATTCCCTCGGGCCGGGAGATGCCCTACGACTACGCCGCCGAGCGAATCGCCGAGATTCTCCGCACCGAGGACATGGCGGGTTACCGCTCCCGGCTCGTAAGCGACATCTACCGCCGCGAGATGAAGGAGGGTTCGCTGAAAGCCGGCCTCTACAACCCCATCACAGGCGAGCTGAAGAGGACGCCCGAAGAGAATAAAAAGTAAGACAGACAACTATAACAAACAGATATTCAAGGTGAAAATTCGTAAATATCTCGTGTTGGCCGCGGCTGTTGCCGCCATCTGCGTCATCGCAGCGCCTACAAAGAAGAATGTTATCGACGAAGTGGCCTGGGTGGTGGGCGACGAACCCATCTTCCGCTCCGAAGTTGAGGAGCAGTACCAGCAGTCGCGCTCCGACGGGGAGACGCTTCCCGGCGACCCCTACTGCGTGCTTCCCGAACGCATGGCCGTGGAGAAACTCTTTCTCCACCAGGCTAAGATCGACACGGTCACGGCTCCCGAAGCCCAGGTAGCCGCAGGCGTCGACAAGCGCATCAACTTCTTCATCGCCAACCTCGGCTCGAAGGAGAAGGTGGAGGAGTATTTCCACAAGTCGATCCCCGCTCTGCGCGAGCAGCTCATGGACCTTATGAAGACCGGCTACATCGTGGAGCAGGTGCAGAACAACCTCACCAAGAAAGTCAAGGGAACCCCCAACGATGTGAAGCGCTATTTCGCCTCGCTCCCCGCCGACAGCATCCCCTACGTGCCGATGCAGGTGGAGGCCCAGATCATCACCATCAACCCGCTCATCCCGCAGCAGGAGATCGACGACGTCAAGTCGCGACTCCGCGACTATGCCGACCGCGTCAACCGCGGCGAGACGGAGTTCTCCACGCTGGCAATCATGTACAGCGAGGACGGAAGCGCCATGCAGGGCGGTGAACTCGGTTTCCGCGGCAAGGCCGACTTCGTGCCTGAGTTCTCGGCGGTGGCCTTCAACCTCAGCGACCCCAAGCGCGTGTCGCGTATCGTGGAGACCGAGTACGGCTACCACATCATCCAGCTCATCGAGAAGAGGGGAGAGCAGGCCAACTTCCGCCATATCCTCCTCACCCCGAAGGTGAGCAGCAAGGACCTCGGCGACGCGGTGGTGAAACTCGACTCGCTCCGCAAGGAGATCGTGGCCGGCAAGTTCACTTTCGAAGAGGCCGCCCAGTATGTGTCGCAGGATAAGAACACCAAGAACAACCGCGGCGTGATGATGAACCAGAAGACAGGTTCCACGCGCTTCGAGATGCAGGACCTCTACCCGGAGGTGGCAAGCAAGATCGAGACGATGCAGCCCGGCGACATCTCCGAGGCCTTCGTGATGAAAGATCCCACGAAAAACCGCGACGTCGTGGCCATCGTGAAACTCACCCAGCGCATCCCCGGCCACAAGGCCACGCTTGCCGACGACTTCAACATGATCAAGCAGATGTACGAGGCCAGCGCCAAACGCAAGATTCTCAAGGAATGGATCGAGAACAAGATCAAGAACACCTACACCAAGGTGAACGAGGGTTGGGAAAGCTGCACGTTCGAATATAGCGGATGGATAAAGTAAAGCGCTGTCGCACGCCCAAAGTCATACTCTTCGTTCTGGCTGCTCTCTTTGCGGCCGGAACGCTTTCCGTATGGCAGTCGGCCAACGCCCAGACGCAGCGGAAGAAGGAGACGAAGGAGACCTACACCCGTCCCGAACCCCGCAAACCCATCAAACCCAACACGCCCAACCAGCTCGACTCCAAAGACAAGAGCAAGAAAGACCCCTTCGGCCGTCCGGAGCTCTCCAAACCGATCCAGGCCACCATCCCCGGAGCGAACCGCTATCAGGAAGACAAGGTGTTTCTGGAATACGCCGACTCGCTCTTCCGCCCGGCCAACGAACTGGAGGAATTCCAGGTGGTGAAGGGGAAGGTGCAGTTCCGCCACGGCTCGATGTTCATGTTCTGCGACTCGGCTTTCTACTATCCCCAGAAGAACTCCATGGATGCCTTCGGACATGTGGAGATGCGCCAGGGCGACACGCTCTTCGTTTATGCCGACAAACTCTATTACGACGGTATGTCGAAGCACGCCACCCTCGCCAAGGGTCCGTCGCGCCCAAACGTGCATATGAAAAACCGCAAGGTAACCCTCACCACCGACTCGCTCGACTACGATCTGGCGTCGGAGCGGGGATGGTACACCACCGGCGGCGTACTCGAGGACGACGTCAACACCCTCACCTCCGTCTACGGCGAATATTCACCCTCCACCAAACTGGCCAAGTTCAACAATGTTGTCGAACTCGTAAACCGCCGCGACGGCTACCGGATGTTTACCGACGAGCTGGAGTACAACACGGCCACCCATATCGCCAACATCAACACCCAGACCCGCATCGAGGGGGCCAACGACACGATCCTGACGACGCAGGGCTGGTACAACACCACCACCGACCACGCCCAGCTCACGTCGCGCTCCACCATAATCCACAGCGACTCGGCGCGCAACGTCACCACTCTCGAGGGCGACTCCATCATCTACGACAAGGCCACCCGCACCAGCCGCGCCTTCATGTTCCGCAATCCGGGGAAGGTGCAGAAACCGATGGTGCTCACCGACACGGCCCGCAAGGTGATCCTCATGGGCGGTTACGGGGAATACAACGACTCCTCGCGACGCGCCATCGCCACGGAATATCCGCTCCTCATCGAATACTCGCGCCCCGACACTCTCTTCCTCCGCGCCGACACCATCCTATCGATCGTGACCACGGAGATGGTATGGCCCGACTCCCTCTCGCACAACTGGGACGCCGAAACGCGTGCACGCCTCCGCAGCTACTCGAGTCTCACGGAGATGGCGGCCTCGATGCCTCCGGCGCGTCTCAAGCTCCTCCCCGATAATTTCCCGGCCCCGGGCTCGCAGGGATCGCAGCCCCGTCGTGAATCATCGGTTTCCGACGCGGGCGAAACTCCCGCCGTTCCATCGGGCGCTCCGGAACCCTCCGGCCCGTCTGATTCGGAGATGCCACAGCCAGGCGATGAATCGCTTGCATCTGCCGATTCGGTGAGAAGTATCCGCCGACCCGGTGTCGACGCTCTCGGACGCGACTCGGCCTTCATGGTCCCCAAGGATTACCATACCGCCAAAGCGCTCGGTCGAGCGCGTCTGTTCAACAAGGACATCCAGGGAATCGCCGACACGCTTATATTCCAGCAGAAGGACTCGATGCTCTTCATGATCAGAAAACCGATTGTCTGGAATGCCGAGCGGCAGGTCTACGGCAACGAGATAAATGTACATTTCAACGACTCCACCGTCGACTGGGCCCATCTTCCCAAGTCGGGAGTGGTGGCGGAGCACCTCGACGAGGACTTCTACAACCAGCTCTCCGGTTCGGAGCTTATGGCGTGGTTCAAGAACAACGAGATGACGCACCTCAAGGTCGACGGCAACGTGCAGACCATCTTCCTGCCCCAGGAGAAGGACTCCACCTACAACAAACTCGTATCGGCCGAAAGCTCCTATCTCACCGTCGACATGGACCAGCGCAAGATGAAGCATCTCAAGATGTGGCCTGAGGTCACGGGGCAGGTGCTCCCGCTCTTCGAGGTGAAGAAGCAGCAGCAGTTTCTCGACGGCTTCCGCTGGTTCGAGGCTCTGCGCCCGAAACGCTCGTGGTACGGCAACTACGTGCGCTGGCTCGATGATCTGGGCGATGTGCCCGATGATCTGGAGCGCTATTTCAACGAGGCTCCGGTGATCCGCGAGACTCCGCGCTCTCCCTTCGCACCCGGCAAGTCGTCTTCGGGCGGTCCGTCACAATCAATAAGCATGTAGAATGAGCGATATAATCAGATTTCTTCCCGACTCTGTAGCCAATCAGATCGCAGCCGGAGAGGTGGTGCAGCGCCCCGCGTCGGTGATCAAGGAATTGGTGGAGAACGCCGTCGACGCCGGCGCCACCGATATCCGCATCGAGGTGAAGGATGCCGGCAAAACATACATAAAGATCATCGACAACGGCTGCGGAATGTCGGAAACCGATGTGCGCATGGCTTTCGAACGCCACGCCACCTCGAAGATCCGTGCGGCCGAAGACCTCTTCACGCTCCGCAGCATGGGCTTCCGCGGAGAGGCCCTTCCCTCCATATGCGCCATCTCGGAGGTGGAGGTGCGCACCCGCACCGCCGACTCTCCCATGGGAACGCGGCTGGTGATAGTCGGCTCTAAACTCGAGACCCAGGAGCCCTGCGTCTGCGAGGTGGGTACGGTGATGACGGTCAAGAAACTCTTCTTCAACATCCCGGCCCGCCGCAAGTTCCTCAAGTCGGACAATGTGGAGCTCTCCAATATCATGCGCGAGTTCGAGCGCCTGGCTCTTGTCAACAACAAGATCCATATGGCCATCGACAACGGCACGAGGGTGATCGACCTTCGCCCCGGCACGCTTCGCCAGCGTATTGAAGACATCTGGAAGAACAATCTCGCTCCCGACTCGCTGCTGCCTGTGGAGGTCGACACCTCGCTGGTGAAGATCGAGGGATTCGTGTCGCGGCCGGAGTTCGCCCGCCGGCGCAATCCGCTGCAGTATCTCATAGTGAACGGCCGGAACATGAACCATCCCTACTTCCGCAAGGCCATCCTCTCATGTTTCGACTCGCTTATCGCCACCGACACCCAACCCTGCTTCTTCATAAAGTTCACCGTCGATCCGGCTTCGATCGACGTGAACATCCATCCTACAAAGAACGAGATAAAGTTCGAATACGAGCAGCAGATTTGGCCCATCCTCGTCTCCGCCGTTAAGACGAGTCTCGGGAAATTCGCCGCCGTACCGAGCATCGACTTCAATTCCGACGCTCTGCCGCTGCATCCTCTCGGCGACGGTGAGCAGCCGCGTGCCGTCAACCCGGAATTCCGCAGTGACTACAATCCTTTCCGCAACAACGCCAGCGCCTCGAGCTATCGGGCCACGCGCGTCGACAGCAGCTGGGAGTCGCTCTACGAAACCTTCCGTCGCGGCACGGGCGATACGGAGAATGCCGACGCGTCGCTCCCCGCAGATTTCCCGACACGCCCCGAAACCGCCGCGCCCCTTCCTTTCGACAAGGAGGAGAGAGGGGAGCAGTCGACGCTGTGCCTCCAGTTCGCGCTCAAATATATCGTCACGGCCTCCCAAGACGGTCTGCTGCTTATCGACCAGCACCGCGCCCACGTGAAGATCCTCTACGAGGAATATCTCAGCCGGGCGGAGAAGACGGAGATCGTGGCGCAGTCGGTGATGTTCCCCGAGAACATCGAACTCGACTCGTCGCAGCAGGCGGCTCTCGACGAGGTGGGGGATGAGTTGCGCCGAGCCGGTTTCCGACTTGAATACGAGAGCGACAACACATGGCGCATCACCGCCGTACCCTCGCTGCCGGGCAACGTCTCGGCGAAGGATGTGGTGCTTAGGATACTCGATTCGGTCACCGAAGACTCCGCCAACTACGGCAACGACGCACCCGCCTCCATCCCGATGAAAGAGCGCGTGGCACTGGTCATGGCCCGCTCGGCCGCCATATGCCGCGGTCAGAAGCTCTCCCAGAGCGAGATGGAGAGCCTGATAGGTCGGCTGTTCTCCCTTCCCGACCCCTCCCTCACCCCCAACGGCAACCCCGTATACCACACCCTCACCGACCCCGCCATAGCCCGCCTCCTGTCGTAAGGAGGGGAGGGCAGAGGCATCAATACCGCAAATATTCCCGAAAATATTAAAAATTTCGTGAAATAATTTGGCAGGTTCAGAAATAATGCTTAACTTTGCATCGCAAAAGCGAAACAAGAGGCTCGAAGCCGACAGCTAAAGGCAACTTGAATCGCAGAAAGCAAAGCCAACCGGTCGATTAGTGTAGCGGTTAGCACGCCACCCTCTCACGGTGGAGACTCGGGTTCGAGTCCCGGATCGACTACTTTTTTAATCCGCAAGTCGCTGATTCACAGCACTTGCGGTTTTTTCATACCCAATAGCTGACTACCGGCTGACTACCGCCCGACTACCGACCCCAAAATTACTGGAATATAATCGCCGTAGCCCTCGGCTTCCATCTTCTCCAACGGGATAAAACGGAGGGACGCGCTGTTGATGCAATAGCGGAGACCTCCCATGCTTCTCGGACCGTCGGGGAATACGTGGCCCAGATGGGAATCGGCGTTGGCACTGCGCACTTCCGTGCGGAGCATGTTGTGTGAGGTATCCTTTTTCTCGGTTATGATATCTTCGGATATTGGCCGACAGAAGGCCGGCCATCCGCAACCGGAATCGAACTTGTCTGACGACAGGAACAATGGAGTTCCATCTACAATGTCGACATAGATTCCGGGGCGGTTTTCCAGATAGTATTCATTTGCAAAAGGCCGCTCCGTGGCGTTTTCCTGTGTGACGGCATACTGAATCGGCGTAAGTCGGTTTCGAAGATTCTTCCTGCTCTGCGATAAGTCTGAATTCCGTGATATCGACTGGTCGCGGGTCTCCTTTGCAAGACGGAAGAGGTCACGGTCAATGTGGCAGTAGCCGCGTGGATTCTTGTCGAGGTATTCCTGGTGATAATCCTCAGCCGGATAGAAATTCTTCAGCGGACCGGATTCCACCGCTATCGGCTTTGTGTAATGGCTCTGTAATTCATGAAGTGCTTGCTCCACGATGGCCTCATCCTCTGGATCGGTCCACCAGATGCCGGTTCGGTATTGGGTGCCGACGTCATTCCCCTGATGGTTGACCGAAGTCGGGTTGATAATGCGGAAAAAGAGTTTCAGCAGAAACGGCAACGTCACCTCTTCAGGGTTATACGTAACCTTCACTGTCTCGGCAGCATCGGTCTTGCCCGAACAGACCTCTTCATAGGTCGGATTCGGCTCGATGCTGTTTGCATAACCGACCTCGGTGTACTTGACTCCGTGTATCAGTTCCATAAAATGTTCCGTTCCCCAGAAACAGCCACCTGCCAGATATATCTCCTTCATATCGTTCGACTTTTGAGATTCAATGTTACAGGAGTCTTTCAAAGCATCCCGACTTCCGGCATGACATTGAGCGGTCAGTATGATCATTACAATCAAACCCGCTATCAAACAGAAGCCATTGAGGATATGTCTTCGAAAAACATCCATACCTCAATAACCTCACGAATCCAGATAAAGTTTCAACGGGAATAACTCAAATTTTTATTAATTTTGCATTATATCTCAGGAAGGAGACGCCGGCCCATTGCTGCAGCCCTCAAAGAGAAGAGGACAATATGAAAAAGGACCGGCATCGGCGCCGTCGGCACCGTTCTGATAAGCATTTTCGTATTGAAGGAGCCGACATCAATGGCCCAGATCTTCTTCATCGTATTGCTTATAACGGCTATCGTAGGCTTGAAACTGGTCTCGAATTAGTAGAATAGAACAAGAGCCTTTACAAAAGATCCGGACTTGGCAACAGCCGACCGTCCCACGATGCCATCATACGCTCGTGTGCGCCGGACTGGGATCATCGGTACGCCTTCTATAAAGATATCATCAAGGACGAAGACCGGCTACGAAGCATATTTGAAAATAAATTCTACAAATGGAACAGATTATGAAAACTGTGAGCAAAAGATATAGCCCGAAATGGGACGGATTCACCTATTCGCTTGTAATAGGGGTGTTTCTTCTGACATGCGGCCTGATTATAGCTATTCCCGGATGGATAACTCTCCTTTGCTGTCTTCCTATCTTCTTTATTGTTGTCTTGGCAATGTCGAGCTATTGGTACGAAATTAGCGGCAACGAATTGATCGTTCATGACTTCATGAAGGTCATGTCGTTCCCGATTGACAAGATCACTGTTATTTCTCCCACCAAAAGTTGCCTTGCCGCTCCGGCACCCTCTCTTTTTCATCGAATCGAGATAAAGTTCTCCGACAGGTCAATTCTTCGTCGCGCTATGCCGATGGTCGCCGGTAACGGCCTTATAATATCACCATCAGACCGGAATGGATTTATCAGGCATCTGCAATCGATAAATCCACGGATAGAGTACAGGGATCAACCTTGCAAAAATAAGTGATGATTATGAAGATATTCCCCAATAAAGATGCTGCCTTTCCGAATCCGGCGATAAAAAGTATGTTTTCATCGGTTATCCCGTCTGGTGGGGAGAGCCGCCAATGCCGGTCTACACTTTCCTCGAAGCCCACGACTGGACGGGAAAGACCATCGCTGCTTTCGACACTAACGAAGGGAGCGGAATGGGAGGTACCGACCGAATGGTGGCTCGCGAATGCAAAGGGGCAAAATCGCTGAAAGGATTGGCGTCTGGACCGTCCGGATGGCAGCCGCGGAGCGGCGTAAGATTCGAGCCCACGGTGGAGATGATTGA
>X378_Fat_Sand_Rat__coassemble_81_pt1 | contig 18341 bp, 11 predicted proteins | sample X378_Fat_Sand_Rat__metabat2_low_PE_004 | metagenome-assembled genome bin X378_Fat_Sand_Rat
TGCTAAACTGACGTAGGAGCAATCCTACCACGAGTTCGAATCTCGTCCTCTCCGCGAAGCCCGCTTTTTGGCGGGCTTTTTTCTTATCTGAGCATAGGCTGCGGGGAGGGGATACGCGGGCCCTTGCGCAAGCTTCGGGGACAACGACGGGCTAGCGCGGCACGGAGGGGATGCGCGCCCTTGCGCAAGCTTCGGGGACAACGACGGGCTTGCGCGGCGCAGGGGGGATGGGACATTATTATTAAGGCGCCTTTTGACCGTTGGCCAAAAGGCGCCTTAATAATATGGCTTGCGGGGGTTATTTCACCAGGATCTTCAGGGTGACGGTGGCGGTGGGGGAGCTGGCATGGACCAGATAGAGTCCGGGGGCGGCGGGGAGGGTGAGCTGCTCGGCGGCGGCGCGGGCGGCTACTTTGCCGGCTACGTCGTAGACGCTGATCGAGGCGGCACCGGGTGCCTTTATGGTCTTGCCTTCAAAACTCACCTTCAGTTCTTTGCCTGCGAAGATGGGTTTGACAGCCGATGTGTCTTTCTCCGTCACCTTGGAGGAGGTGGCGAGCAGCCAGTAGTCACGGCCGCCCTCGAAGGGGAAGTCGGGGAGCTGCAGCGAGCGGTTCCAGTTGTTGATGATCAGGTTGTAGTTGCCTGTGTCCTGATTGTGTCCGAAAACTTTATACCGGCAGCCGTCGACATCGCGAACGTCGATAGGGGCCTGTCCGGGCCAGGAGCCCCAGATTTCCGACGAACCGTAGGCGTAAGCGCCCATGGCGTCGTAGCCGGTCTGGTCTTCGACATAGATATAGTAACTGTAGACCGGCACCTCGGGGAGGGAGGCGGTAATGGCGGCGTTGTCGATTGCGAGGGCGGGAGCGCCGGCGCAGTTGTCGCCCGAAGTCACGGAGATGTTCCAGGCGAGGTAGAGGTCGCAACCGGCTCCGAGCGAGGCGGGGAGAGTGCCGGATACGGCTATGGTTTCGGCGGGAACGGTTTCGAAACCGGCAGTCTGCGAGGCGGCGGCGAAGTCGGTGACGAAGTCCGGGCCTGCCTCGGTCCAGTTTGTGCCGTCGGCAGAGTAGAAGAGCTTCACCGTGAACCCGGCCGCGTTGTTGCCGTCGCGGTATTTCTCCACATCGTAGGAGAGTCGGATGTTTTCGAGTTTCTTCAGACCGTCGTTGACGAAATGGGCATAGACGTTTACGGCACGCGAGCCGTTGGCCACACCTGTGGTTATACCGCCCACGGCGCGGTCGTCGCCGCTGTTGTCGCCGAAGTTCCAGGTGCCGTTTTTCGCGTTGGAGGGGAGGGATACGCCGCCGGCATACATTGTGGCGTCGTCGGCGGTGCGGAATGTCCCGACGGCACGGGGCGCCGAGGTCTGGCGGTCGATTCTCCACCCTTCGGGGAGTGCGGCCGTGGCCTCGCTACCCATTGAGTCGAAATTCTGGGAATATTCCAGATTGTCGGCGTTGAGACTGACAGCGGGAATCAGGGGCATTTCTGTTACGGGCTCGGCCACGGTGACTGTGGCCGTGCGGGTGAAGGTGCCGTTGGAGACGGTGATGTTGTAAAGACCGGGGGTTGTGGCGGAGAACTCACGGGCGTCGTTGATCACGCCGTCGTTGTCGACGGTGAAAGACAGTTCGCCCGGATCGAGCGAAATGCCGAACTCGTCGGTGACCTTGACATCGAGGCGCACCTTACCGGCGTTATGGTCGACATTGTTGCTCCAGGCCTTGAGGGCGTCGGAGGCATACTGGCGCATATCGGCGGCTTCGGACTCGGAAACGGCCGAGGGGGCGTAGTTGATCTCGAGGGGATCGACACCGTAGATAAGGCCGTATTCCATGCAGGCGGCGAGATAGGTTGATTTGTCGGTGGGATGGCGGTCGTCCTGGAACCAGGAGGCGATACCTGCGGTGCCCTCCTTGTCGTAAACGGCCTGATAGGCAGAGGCCACGGGGCAGATGGTGAGACCGTAGTCAAGGGCGACGTCGATATAGTTTTCGGCAAACTTATTGTTGAACTGGGTGAAGTTGTCCCAGTCGCCCGAGTATGCCCAGTTTACGGGAAGGATTATCACCGCGTTGGGGTTGGGACAGTTTGCGCGGATATATTCCACCCATCGGCTCACGTTTGCGCGGAAAGCCTCTACGTTGGTTCGGGGCAGTGAGCTCTGTTCCTGCAGGATGATATGGCTCCAGGGTTGCGAGCGGACCATCATCTTGGCGCCGGGAAGACCGTCGTCGGCCAGGCCGTCGCCCTCTTCCCAGTGGGTTGCGAGCGATTTGCCCAGGAGAGTGTGTTTGGTCCATTCGGCGTCGGAGCCCATGGCGTCGGCAATTTCGTTGAAGACAGCGCTCTGGTCGTTGTAATGGATAAGCGAATTGTTGAGGGAGAGCACCTTCACCTGCGCGGGGAGCGAGGGAACGAGGATGGTTTCCGCCGGGCGGAGCGTCATCTCCACGGGGGAGGACTCCACCTGGGTGAAGGTGTAGGCGCCTGAATTGAGGTCGAAAGTCACCTCGTAGGTACCGACGGGTACGGCCGCGTTGCCTTTCTCTCCTTTGACGAGCGAGCCCGAGAGGGCAGACTCCGTGGCGTCGGCAGGGAGACCCCACGCGCCGGCCATGGCGAGGCGCTGATAGAGGCGCCAGTGGGAAAGACCGTCGGCTGCGGCCGTCATCGTGATGCGGCCCTTGAAGAGGGAGTCGTTGGAATCGAGGGAGAGCTGGCCGCTCTTGTCCATATAGTTCCAGCTGTTGAAGTCGCCCACCATGTATACGGCCGTCAGGCCCGTGGCGTCGTCGTTGGGTTCGAGCGTAAGAGTTGCCGCGCCGTCCTGAATGGTGAGGAGGATGCGGGAGCAGATGTAGGTGTTGCCACCGCAAGAGATGTTGTCGTTGGTGCCGAGCACGAGTTCATAGGGAACTCCCATGACGGCACTCGAGCCGTTTGAGCCGTAGTTGCAGGCAGACGACCAGGAGGAGTCGGCCACCTTGAAACCGCCCGAGAGAGTCTTGTCGAGGAGCTGGTAGACGCCGTCGGTGTCGGTCTTGTCGAATTCCCAGTCGGAGTCGGCGGCCCAGCCGTTGACCTCGCCGCGGAGGAAGATTCCCGAGGGATTGCGCACGGGCTGGTCGGGTTCTTCCCAGGAAGAGTCGTTGTCGGTGAAGGAAGCCGTGACGGAGATGTCGTCGAGGGCCAGACCGGGGGCCTTGTCGGGAGAGGTTCCGGTTGCCACAGATATGTTCCAGGCGAGGTAGATGTCCTGGCCAGGTTCGGTGTGTATGCGGAGATTGGCTGCGACGGGAGTGGTGGAGATGGGCACATCGGCCGCTCCGAGCGTCTCCGAATCGGGATCGAAGAGAGTGTAGAAGTCATCGCCGGCCGAGGTCCAGGTCTCGCCGTCGGCAGAGTAATACAGCTGCACCGCGAAACCAGCCGCGTTGGCGCCCTTGCGGTATTTCTCTATGGAGTAAGAGATGTCGAGGCCGTTGACGATGAGCGAGGGGTCGGCATTGTGGAGGCAAGTCATGAGGTTGATGCCGCGGGTGCCGTTGCTGACAGTGGTGGTGAGACCGCCGACGGCTCGGTCGGAACTATCGGAAGAACTGCCGAAATTCCAGGTGCCGTTCTTGGCGTTGGAGGCGAGGGAGACGCCTCCGGAATACATCACCTCCGAGGAGGCGTCGGTCCAGGTGGAGAGTTTGCGGGGAGCGGTGGTGTTGCGATCGACTCTCCAGCCATCGGGGAGAGAGAGCGATGGAGCCGCGTCGGCTTCGCTCCACATGGAGTTGAAGTTTTCGGTCACAGCCGGCGAGGTTCCGCTCACGTCGATGGCGGCGCGGGAGGAAAGGGGCGCCATGAAAGCGGCAGCAGTCAGTGTGACCAACATTGCATGAATTTTTGACATGATATAGGTTAGTTTTGGTTTGCCTGGATGCAAAATTAGAAAAAGAAAGGGCTGAAAAAACGGCCTTTAAAAAAGAATCTAAATAAGCGAAGGAGCTTATTTATTAATAATCAGAAACATAACAAGCAACAAGGGGCTTGATAATATAGATATGAATCTAACAATGGGGGCTGCGCTAACCCTTGCGCAAGCTTCGGGGACAACGACGGGCTAGCGCGGCGCAGGGGGGATGCGCGCCCTTGCGCAAGCTTCGGGGACAACGACGGGCTTGCGCGGCGCAGGGGGAAGGGATCCGCCTCCTAGGCGGATTACAGAAAAGATGGCGCTCAAAAGGGAGGGAGAGGAAGGGAAGGGGAGAGGGGAAGGGGAGGGGAGGATCCTCAGGATGGGAAGAGGTAGGCTAGGGCTCGGCGGAGGCGGGGCTCTAGGGGGGCGAAGTGGTTGCCGGGGTTTTGCTGGTAGAGGGTGGTGATGCCGTTTTGGCGGAAATAGTCTTCTACTGCCTGGGTGGCTGCGCCTACGGGGCGGAAGGCTTTTACGGGGCTGTGGGGCTCCTCGACGCCGAGGGAGAGATAGAGGCGGCCGCTCTTTTTCGGGCATGGCTGCCGTTGAAGCCAGCTGACAAAGCCGTCGTACCAGAAGGAGCCGGAGATGGAGGCGATGTTGAGGAACTCATCGCCCTGCATCCAGGCCCAGACGGCGAAGAGGCCGGAAAGGGAGATGCCCACGAGGGTCCGCTCGGGGTCGGTGACGCCGAGTTCCGCCTCTACGACGGGGAGCAACGCTCCTGTGAGATGCTTGAGAAACTGCGGGGCGAGGCCCTGGAAGTCGGGGTCGCCGGGCGGTTCGCCGGGGGCGGGCCAGGGGGTCAGGTCGTTGTCCCAGTCCATGCCGCCGATGGTGGCGATATTCACGTTGTGCTTGACGGCCTGCTCCGCGAGCCAGGCATGGCTCTGGGGCATCGGCATCAGAATATAGGCCACGCGGTCGGAGTCGGCCCTGAAGATGTTGACGGTATCCATATCACTTTAACACACGGCCGTTTCAAAGGTTTTATCCTTGCAGAGGCACGGGGACCCGAACCCTTGCGCAAGCTTCGGGGACGGGCTACGCACACCCTTGCGCAAGCTTCGGGGACAACGACAGGCTAGCGCAGCGCAGGGTGGCTGACCCTAGCGCGGCGCAGGGGAGGCTGGCTTTAGTCTCGGCTTCAGTCTCGGCTCAGGTAGATGGGGAGGGTCATTGTGCCCCAGGTGCTGGAGCCGCTCAGGGAGTTCAGGCTGGAGCCGTCGGGGGTGACCTCTATCTCGAAGTATTTGCCGGCGTCGCTGCCGCTGAAGGTGATCATGCCCGTGTCGTTGTCGACCGAAGCGTCGAGATGGAGTTTCGTGCCCGAGGTGAGGTTGGTGTAGACGACGTCTTCGATCTCGCTGTCGCTGACGGTGAATCTCAGGGATACGGGCCAATGATCGCCTTTGTGGTTCATATAGCCGGTATATTTGTAGTTGCCGTCGAGGGAATTGTCGGAAGATGAGGAGAAGTCGTCGCCGGAGTCGGAATCTATGGAGGAGAAGTCGTCGTCGGAATCAGAGTCGAAACCGCCGAGGTCGTAGGTGTCGGATTCGAAGGTGGAGGCGGAGGAGTCGAGGTAGTTGACGCCTAAAGTGGCCATGCAGATTGTTCCGGCGAGGAGGAGAGCGGCGGCACCGCCGAAGACGCCCCAGTCGGCGCCGTTGACTTTGACGGGGAGTTCGTCGTATTCATATTTGGAGGGGAGGCAGAGGAGGACGAGGAGCCAGATTCCACCGATGACGGGCACCAGAGAGATGAAGATCATCCAGGGGGACTGGCCGGCGTCGCGGAGGCGGCGGCAGACACAGGCCCAGCCGGGGACGGCGAATGCAAGACCGTAGAGGCATGCGATACCGACGCCGATGAAATAGCCCATGAGGCCAGCCAGGGAGTAGAGGAGGAACATCAGGCCGAGCAGCCCGAATGCTATCACCACGTTGGCGAGATAAGTCATCCAGAAATTCTTGCGCGACATGTAGCCCTTGAAGTCGGCATACTGGCGGATGAAGGGCTGCACCCAGTAGCAGTCGAAGAAGCCGACCGAGGCGGGGGAAGCGGGAGCGGGCCGCTGGGGAGCCGGAGCCACGGGAGGCTGATAGGGAGCGGGGCGCTGGGGCTGATATGCGGGCTGGGCCGGCTGCTGATATGCAGGCTGGGCCGGCTGCTGATATGCGGGCTGGGCCGGCTGAGCGGGTGCGGGCTGAACGGGCTGCTGGGGAACGGGCTGCTGGGGAACGGGCCTTGCTGTCGGAGTTTCTTCAAGCCATTCGCCGCAGAAGCGGCATTTCTTTGCAGAGGCGGCTATTTCCTCGCCGCAATATGGACACTTTTTTCTTTCCATGATTATAGGGGAATTCTTTCTTCTCGCAAATATAGGGAATTTTTGCGAGAATGGCAAATTTCGGCAACTCTTGTCCTTGCGCAAGCTTCGGGGACGGCCTACGCACACCCTTGCGCAAGCTTCGGGGACAACGACAGGCTAGCGCGGCACCGGGAGGCGGGAAGGGCTGGCACGGGGAGGGGAGGGGGGCTTTGGGGCAGGCTGGGATTTTTATATTTTCTTTTTTTCAGACTTTTTTAGTATTTTTGCGCGTTAAAGAGATATGCGGGAGCCGGCAGGATTTAAACTTGGCGGCTTGCGGTGTATCTATATTAATGAAACCACGGCTCCGCTCCTTCGGGGAAAGAGACTGGAAATTTAAACCACGGCCTTGACTCCTTCGGGGGAACGGGGCCTGCAGAATGGATCATTATGACAGAGAAGAGAATATTCAGGGTGGCGGCCTTCGCCATGATCATCGCGGCGCTTCTCTTCGCCATGCCGATGGAGGCGAAGAAGAAGAAGGCTGAGATCAGTTTCACGGAGACGAACTATAAATTCGGTTCGATTCCGATGAAGGGGGGAAAGGTGAGTCACGAGTTCGAGTTCGAGAACACCGGCGACGCGAATCTGGTGATCCTCGACGCGAAAGCCGACTGCGGCTGCACCGTTCCGGAATATCCGAAGAACCCGATAGCCCCGGGGAAGAAGGGGAAGATCCGAGTGACCTACGACCCCACGAACCGACCCGGCGGTTTTACGAAGGTGATCACCGTGACGAGCAACGCCAAGACCAAGAAGAGTCGCGTGAAGATCACGGGAACCGTGAACCCGAACAAATAGCCTGCCTCTATTCTCCCGCGGGGGAAGAGGGTAGGCAAAGCCTCGACTAAGAGAGGCTGAGAAGAATATGGCAATATTTTAAAAGCAATCGAAAGAGATGAAAGCTAAGATATTGACACTTGCAATCCTCGGAGCGACGGCTTCGGGGCTTTTCTGCGTAGGCGCATACGCGCATACGCGCGCGGGAATCGGCGACGAGAAGCAGGCGCTTCCGGAGATAAAGACGCCTGGGAATCTGGCGGGGAATCTTCCCGATGCGCTGGGGATAAGATGGCTCGAGTTCGACCATGACTTCGGACTGATGAAGGAAGTGGCCGGACCGAAGACCGGGCGTTCGCGTTTTGTGAACGAAGGGACGCAGACGGTTAGCATCGTTAACGTGAAGCCGAGTTGCGGATGCACTAACGCCACCTTCACCGGCGAACCGATAGAGCCCGGCGACACCGCCACCATCACCTACACCTACGATCCGACGGGACGGCCCGGCAAATTCAAGAAGACCGTGAAGGTGACCCTCGACAACGGGATGAAATATTCCATCGGTATCTCGGGGAACGTTCTGGGCACTCCCGAGTCGCTCGACGCCCTCTATCCGATAGAGGCCGGCGCGTTGCGGCTGAACTGGGACATGGTGAATTTCGGCGACGTAAAGATGGGGTCGGAGCCGGCGCGCTTCATCTCCTCCTACAATCTTTCGGCCGACACGGTTTCCCCGGTTGCCCGCTGCGAGGTGGAGGGGATGAAAGTAGGGCGCAACAGCAAGAAGGCCGGACCCGGCGACATCACCACCTTCGGCGTCTATTTCGACACGAAAAGCTACGGGAAGATGGGACCGTTCGAGATCCCTATAGAAATCCTGGCCGACGAGAGCGATCCGGAGGCCGGTCGCGCCACGGTGACCGCGAAGGGAGTGATACTTCCCGGCGCGATGCGGCTCACCGCCGAGCAGGAGCGGAAGGCGGCACACGCCTTCATGCAGCCCGACCCGGTGGATTTAGGCGTGATAGCGGCAGGCAGAGAGCCCGAGTTCACGATAGCCGTGCTCAACGAAGGGAAGACGCCGCTGGAGATCCAGAGCGTGTTCGACCGAGAGGGGGATGTAGAGATCACCTCGCTTCCCAAGGCGATAAAGCCCGGGAAGAGCGGGAAGATAAAAGGGAAGCTCAAGGCCGGGACTATGGCCACGGGACCCTTCCGCAAGACGCTGACCGTGATCAGCAACGATCCGCGCGGGGGAGGAGTGCAGGAAACCCACCTCTGCGGGGATAAGCAATAAGAGAGAAACCGAAAATACCAGAAAAACGGAATTTGAAATGGAACATCCTGAGAACGACAAGGAATACAAGGGATTGCAGGTGAACGGGGGCGTGGGGTCGCAGCCGACGGTGAATCCCTACCGGAAGGCTCGGGCCACACGGAGGCCGAAACTTACCGCTTCCGACTATGTGGAGGGGATATTGAAGGGGAACGTCAGCATACTGGGTCAGGCAGTGACGCTCGTTGAGAGCACCGCCGAGGCCCACCAGCAGCTGGCTCAGGAAGTGATAGAGAAATGCCTTCCCTTCTCCGGGAAGTCGCGCAGGATAGGCATCACCGGCGTGCCCGGAGCTGGAAAGTCGACCTCGATCGACGTTTTCGGACTGCATGTGCTGGGGAAGGGAGGGAAGCTTGCCGTGCTGGCCATCGACCCGAGTTCCGAGCGATCGCGCGGCAGCATCCTGGGCGACAAGACCAGGATGGAGAAGCTTTCGCAGCAGCCGAACGCCTTCATCCGGCCTTCCCCTTCGGCGGGTTCGCTGGGCGGCGTGGCTCGCAAGACCCGCGAGACGATAGTGCTCTGCGAGGCGGCCGGCTACGACAACATCTTCGTGGAAACCGTGGGCGTGGGGCAGAGCGAGACGGCAGTGCACTCGATGGTGGACTTCTTCCTGCTGATCCAGCTGGCCGGCACCGGCGACGAGCTTCAGGGGATAAAGCGCGGCATCATGGAGATGGCCGACGGGATCGTGATCAACAAGGCCGACGGCGACAACATCGACCGCGCCAATCTGGCTGCGGCGCAGTTCCGCAACGCGCTGATGCTGTTTCCGCCGACGCCGAGCAAGTGGAAGCCCGAGGTGATAACCTACAGCGGATACTACGAGCTGAACATCGACGCCGTCTGGGACATGATCGACCGCTACTTCGCCTATGTGAAGAGCACCGGCTATTTCGAGACCAAGCGGAACGAGCAGGCGAAATACTGGATGCTCGAGACCATTGACGAGCAGCTGCGGTCGAACTTCTACCGGCAGCCCGAGATCAAGGCGCTTCTGGAGCAGAAGGAGATGCGGGTTTTGAACAACGAGCAGAGCTCCTTCACGGCGGCGCAGGAAGTGCTGGAGAGATATTTTTCTTTGCTTAGAAGCGGGGATTCCTGAATTCTTCAGGAACACTAAAAGGGGCTACGCACTTAAAAGGGGGCTACGCACTGAAAGGGGGGAGGGGAAGAAAAATTAGACTTGAAATATTGCATATGACACGGAGATATGATTATCTGGTGATTGGATCGGGGATAGCGGGAATGAGTTTCGCGCTTAAGGCCGCGCGGCGGGGATACAAGGTGGCTATTATCTGCAAGACCATGCTGGAGGAGGCCAATACATACTACGCCCAGGGTGGCGTGGCGTCGGTGACGAATCTTGAGGTTGACGACTTCGACAAGCATATCCACGACACGATGGTGGCCGGCGACTGGCTGAGCGACCGCCGGGCCGTGGAGAAAGTGGTGCGCAACGCTCCGGAGCAGATCCGCGAGCTGGTGAGCTGGGGTGTGGACTTCGACAAGAAGGAAGACGGCAGCTACGACCTCCACCGCGAGGGAGGGCATTCCGAATTCCGCATCCTGCACCACGCCGACAACACCGGCGCCGAGATCCAGCTGAGTCTGGTGGAGCGCGTCCGGGCCGACAAGAACATCGACATCTTCGACCATCACTTCGCCGTGGAGATCATCACCCAGCACCATCTGGGGAAGATCGTGACGCGGCGCACCCCCGACATCACCTGCTACGGCGCCTACATCCTCAACGAGGAGACCGGGAAGATCGACACCTTCCTGGCACGCGTGACTGTAATGGCAACGGGTGGCGTAGGGGCAGTATACACCACCACCACGAATCCTCTTGTGGCAACCGGCGACGGCATCGCGATGGTCTACCGGGCCAAGGGGACGGTGAAAGACATGGAGTTCATCCAGTTCCATCCGACGGCCCTCTATCATCCCGGCGACCGCCCCAGTTTCCTGATCACCGAGGCGATGAGAGGCTACGGGGCAGTGCTCCGCAACCTCGACGGCGAGGAGTTCATGCAGAAATACGATCCGAGGCTTTCGCTTGCTCCCCGCGACATCGTGGCGCGCGCCATCGACTCCGAGATGAAGCTTCACGGCACCGATCACGTCTATCTCGACGTGACCCACAAAGATCCCGAGGAGACCAAGAAGCATTTCCCGAACATCTACGAGAAATGCCTGTCGCTGGGAATCGACATAACCAAGGACATGATCCCCGTGGCACCCGCAGCCCACTATCTCTGCGGCGGAATAGCGGTAGACCTGAACGGAGAGAGCTCCATCAAGCGGCTCTACGCCGTGGGCGAATGCAGCCGCACCGGACTGCACGGCGGCAACCGACTGGCGTCGAACTCGCTGATAGAGGCCGTGGTATATGCCGACGCCGCCGAGAAGCACGCCTCCGAGCACATCGGGGAGTATGACTTCCGCAACGACGTTCCCGACTGGAACGACGAGGGGACGGCGCATCCCGAGGAGATGGTTCTGATAACCCAATCGGAGAAGGAAGTGAGCCAAATCATGGCTTATTACGTTGGTATAGTTAGGAGCGACCTGAGGCTGAAGCGGGCATGGAACCGCCTCGACATCCTCTATCAGGAGACCGAGGACCTCTTCAAGCGCTCCACCCCCACGCGCCAGCTGTGCGAGCTGCGCAACATCATCAACATCGGCTATCTCGTGATGCGCCAGGCCCTGGAGCGCAAGGAGAGCCGCGGCCTGCACTACACGGTGGACTATCCCCATCCCGACACGAAAGAGGCTGAGGAGAAGTTCGAGGCCGAGAAATAACGAAGAGAAAGAAGTTTCTATGGTAAAAATAAAGAGAATAGGGATTGCGGCCCTCGTCACGGCCGGGATATTCGCCGGCGCGGCCGTGACCGCGGCCCCGAAAGAGGAGCCGGCGAAGAAAGAGTCGGAGCAGAGCACCGACGCCGCGATGATGCGGAATCTGACCACGTTCAACTCGATAGTGACCGAACTGCAGAACAACTATGTGGACAGCATAGCGCCCGACCGCGCGTTCAAGGCCGCCATCCGCGGACTGTTGGGGACCATCGACCCCTACACCGAATATTACGCCGACGAAGACCAGGATGCGCTCGAGAAGATGACCACCGGTGAATACGGCGGCATCGGCTCCTATCTTATGGAGCGAGACAGCGCCACCTACATCTCCGCGCCGATGGAGGGATCGCCCTCCGCGCTGGCGGGGCTGAAGGCCGGCGACAAGCTGCTGCGCGTCGATTCGACCGACGTGTCGCGGATGACCAGCGACAAGGTGACCAAGCTGCTGCGCGGCGTGCCCGAGACCCGGGTGAAGATACAGGTGCTCCGCCCCTTCGCCAAGGACTCGATAGTCGACGTAGAGATAACCCGCGCCAAACTGCGCGAGCCAAGCGTGCCCTACTACCACATGATGGACGACGGCACGGGCTATATCCAGCTCACAAGCTTCATCAACCATTCCCCCGCCGAGGTGAAGGAGGCACTTGAGTCGTTCAAGGCCGATCCTAGGCTTAAGAGCGTGATCATCGACCTGCGCGGCAACGGCGGCGGTCTGCTGGAGAGCGCCGTGGAGATAGCCGGCTTCTTCCTGCCGAAGGGTACGGAAGTGGTGCGCACCAAGGGGAGGGACCAGAGTCAGGAGCGGGTGTACAAGACCACCCGCAAGCCCCTGCTACCCGACGTGCCCCTGGCGTTGCTCACCGACGGGGGTACCGCCTCCGCCTCAGAGATACTCGCCGGGGCGATGCAGGATCTCGACCGCGGGGTGATAGTGGGAAGCCGCAGCTACGGGAAGGGACTCGTGCAGTCTACACGGCCGCTGCCCTATTCCGGCCTGCTCAAGGTGACCGTGGCGAAATACTACATCCCTTCGGGCCGACTGATCCAGGCCCTCGACTATTCGCACAGGAACGCCGACGGATCGGCAGCCCGCGTGCCCGACTCGCTCACCCACACCTTCAAGACCCTGCACGGGCGCACCGTGCGCGACGGCGGCGGACTGCAGCCCGACTCCACAGTGGAATGGGAGAAGGTGAACACGCTGGTATACAACGCCGTGCGCGACAACTGGGTGTTCGACTACGCCACCAAATACGCCGCCGAGCATCCCACGATAGCCCCGGCCGAGAAGTTCGTGATCACCGACGAGATCTACACCGACTTCAAGAAGAGCATCAACCCCGAGAAGTTCAAATACGACCGCGTGATGGAAGAGGGACTCAAGGACCTGCGCGAGATGGCCAAGGAAGAGGGATATATGAACGAAGAGACGGCCGAGCAGTTTGACAAGATGCAGAAGTTGCTCACCCACAACCTCGACAAAGACCTCGACACCAACCGCAAGGATCTGGAGGATTACCTCGGCGGGGAGATAGCGTCGCGCTACTACTTCAACAAAGGGCGCACCGGCTATCTTATAGGCACCGACAAGGGAGTAGCCAAGGCCCGGGAGATACTCAACGATCCCGAGCTCTACAAGGCGATACTTTCGGGAAAGAAGGCTGACGGCAAGAAAGAAGCGCCCGCCGGGAAGGGTAAGAAACAGTAGGTAAAAAAGAGAGATGGAACTGAAGGAAGCCGACAGACTATTCGCGACGCCGGGGAGAGTGGAGGCAGTGGAGGCGGCGCTTGCCGACCGGAAGGCTCGGCGCGTGTCGCTGCAGGGACTGGCGGGGAGTGCGCCGGCGATGCTTATGGCCGCCCTGAAGAAGGGGAAGCAGCCGCTGCTGGTGATAGCCGACGATCCGACGTCGGCCGGCTATATCTACCACGACCTCTGCCAGATAGACGGCGAGGAGAAGACCTGCATCTTCCCTTCGGGCTACAAGCGCGACATCAAGTACGGACAGACCGACGCCCCGTCGCAGATATTGCGCACCGAGGTGCTCGACCGCGTCGGCGGCAGCCGGCAGCCGTGGCGGATAGTGACCTGTCCCGAGGCGCTGGCAGAGAAAGTGGCCGACAACAAGCATCTCAACGCCGGGCGCATAGAGCTGAAGCGCGGCGGAAGGATCACCATCTCCCAGCTTACCGAGCGGCTGCGCGAGCTCGGATTCTCGCGCACCGAATATGTATACGAGCCCGGGCAATACGCCCAGCGCGGCTCGATAGTCGACGTGTACAGCTACAGCAACGAGCTTCCCTACCGCGTTGACTTCTTCGACGACGAGATCGACTCGATCCGCACCTTCGACATCGAGACCCAGCTTTCCGAGCAGAAGATGGAGAGCGTGACGATAGTGTCGCCGTCGGCCTCCGACCCGGCGAGCGGTATTTCGCTGCTCGAGTTTCTGGGGGAGAAGTGCATCGTGGTTTGCCAGGATCCCGAATTCGTGAAAGAGCGGGTGAGGAGCATCGCCGGGGAGAGTTTCTCCGAATCGGCGATGATAGCCGACGAGGGCGACAGGGAGGCGATGGAGAAAGTGGTCGACGCCGACGACTTCTGCCGGCGTCTCGACGCGATGAAGATCGTGAGGTGCACGCCCGGCGAACCCGGCGCCACTTTCAAGGCCGACCTCACCATCCGCTTCAACTGCAGCCTGCAGACCCTCTACCACAAGAACTTCGACCTGATATCGGAGAGCTTCACCAGATTCCTGAACGAAGGCTACCGGATATTCATCCTCAGCGACTCTCCGCATCAGGCAGAGCGACTGCGGGCGATATTCGAAGACCGCGGCGACCGGATAGAGTTCACCGCCGTTGACCGCACGCTGCACGAAGGTTTCGTCGACCACGATCAGAAGCTCTGCTTCTTCACCGACCACCAGATATTCGACCGCTTCCACAACTATTCGCTGCGCAGCGACAAGGCCCGCGGCGGGAAGCTCGCCCTCTCGCTGAAGGAGCTGAACCAGATAGAGGTGGGCGACTACATAGTACACATCGACCACGGCATCGGGAAATTCGGCGGACTGATCAAGACCAACGTCAACGGGAAGCCGCAGGAGATGATCAAGCTCTTCTACCAGAACAACGACCTGGTGCTCGTGAGCATCCACGCCCTCCACAAACTCTCGAAATACAGGGGGAAAGAGGGAGTGCCGCCGAAGATAAGCAAGCTCGGTTCGGGGGCCTGGACGCGCCTGAAGGAGAAGACGAAGAGCAAGATGAAAGAGATCGCGCGCGATCTGATCAAGCTCTACGCCACCCGGCAGAAAGAGAAAGGATTCGCCTTCTCTCCCGACTCCTACCTGCAGCAGGAGCTCGAGGCCAGTTTCATATATGAAGACACCCCCGACCAGCTGAAGGCCACCCAGGCCGTGAAGGGGGACATGGAGAGCGACAAACCGATGGACCGCCTCATCTGCGGCGACGTGGGGTTCGGGAAGACCGAGATAGCGATCCGCGCCGCCTTCAAGGCAGCAGCCGACGGAAAGCAGACCGCGGTGCTCGTGCCCACCACCGTGCTGGCCCTGCAGCATTACAACACCTTCTCACTGCGACTCAAGGACCTCCCGGTGAGGGTGGAGTTCATCTCCAGGGCGAAGAAGCCGAAGGAGGTGAGGCAGATACTCGCCGATCTGGCCGAGGGGAAGATCGACATCCTCATCGGGACGCACAAGATAATCGGGAAGAGCGTGAAATTCAAGGATCTGGGGCTTCTCGTGATCGACGAGGAGCAGAAATTCGGAGTGGCCGTGAAGGAGAAGCTCAAGCAGATGAAGACCAATGTCGACACCCTGACGATGAGCGCCACGCCGATTCCGCGCACGCTGCAGTTCTCGCTGATGGGAGCGCGCGACCTGAGTTCGCTCAACACCCCACCCGCCAACCGGCATCCGATCCTGACCAACGTGAGCACCTACGACGACGATGTGATAAAGGAGGCCGTGAACTTCGAGCTTAGCCGCAACGGGCAGATATTCTTCGTGAGCAACCGGATAGAGAATCTGGTGGAGATAGAGACGAAGCTCCGCCGGCTCGTGCCGGGAGTCAGGGTTGTGACCGCCCACGGGCAGATGGACCCCGAGCGGCTCGAGAAAGCGATAATCGACTTCACCAACCACGACTACGACGTGCTGCTCTCCACCACGATAGTGGAGAACGGCATCGACATGCCGAACGTCAACACCATCCTGGTGAACAACGCGCAGAACTTCGGACTCAGCGAGCTGCACCAGCTCAGGGGACGCGTGGGGCGCAGCAACCGGAAGGCGTTCTGCTATCTTCTTGTGCCGCCGGGGAATCCGCTGACGCCCGTGGCGCGGCGGAGGCTTCAGGCCATCGAGAGCTTCTCCGACCTTGGCAGCGGCATCCACATAGCGATGCAGGACCTCGACATCCGCGGAGCCGGCAACCTGCTGGGGGCCGAGCAGAGCGGATTCATAGCCGACCTGGGATACGAGGCCTACCAGCAGATATTGCGCGAGACCATCACCGAGCTGAAGACCGAGGAATTCGGCGACACCTTCGCCGACAAGAACGCCGGGGGCCAGGAGGAATTCACCAACGATGTGGTGATAGAGAGCGATCTGGAGCTGAGACTACCGCCAGAGTATGTGCCTCAGGACAACGAGCGCATCACCCTCTACCGGGAACTCGACAACATGGAGCGGCCCGAGCAGGTGGAGGAATTCCGCGAGCATCTGCGCGACCGTTTCGGCAAGATACCGACCGTTACCGAAGAGCTGATCCGGGTAGTGCCGCTGCGCATGGCGGCCAAGCGGCTGGGCATAGAGAGGATAGTGCTGAAGGGGGGCGAGATGCGCGCCTTCTTCGTGGGCGACGAGAATCTGGCCTATTACGGTTCGAACGCCTTCGGGCGCGTGCTGGCGTACATGCAGGAGAATGTGAAGCGCTGCCAGCTCAAGGAGGCCAACGGAAAGCGGTCGATGATAGTGGAGCAGGTGGCCACCGTCACCGACGCGCTCGACATCCTCAACCGGATGGAGAAAGAGAATCCGATATAGCCGCCGGGCCCCGCCGGAGAGTGCGGGAACGGAGACGAAAAAGAGCGGCCCCCTGGTGGAGGTCGCTCCTGTTTTCTTGAGGATAATCGATAAGCTTATTTCTTGGCCTCGTCTTTGAGGAGGTCGCGGATCTCGGTGAGGAGTTTCTCCTCTGCCGAAGGTTCGGGAGCGGGAGCAGCTTCCTCTGCGGCAGCCTCTTTCTTCATGAACTTCATGGTGTAGCGGAGGGCGATGAAGATAGAGAGGGCGATGATGATGAAGTCGACGATGTTCTGGATGAAGACGCCGTAGTTGATGGCGATCTCCTCGACGGCTGCCTTGCCCATGGCGGCGTTGGCGGGTTCGGCGTCGTGGATTATATACTTCATGTTCTCGAAGCCGGTGTTGCCGGTGATGAGGGTGATGCACGGCATAATTATGTCATCAACGAGAGAGCTGACGATTTTGCCGAACGCACCGCCGACGATTACACCAATAGCGAGGTCGATCACGTTGCCTTTAAGGGCAAATTCCTTAAAATCCTGGATAAATTTTCCCATAATGATGTAAATTTTGTTAATCTGTCGGCAAAATTGCGAAATATTTCTTATATTTGCAACCTAAAAGACAGGTAAGATGGTTTAGGGTGTATAAAAGGCACCGAAATGCGCTAAATATAGCATATTTTGCGTATTAATAACGAGAAATTACACATAAGAAACATATACAAAGTTTAACCCCTAATTATAAACAATATCAGTAATGACAAAGATTGGTATTAACGGTTTCGGTCGTATCGGCCGCTTCGTATTCCGTGCTTCCACAAAAAGAGATGACATCGAGGTTGTAGCAATCAACGACCTTCTTCCTGTAGACTACATGGCCTACATGCTGAAGTACGACACAATGCACGGCCGTTTCGATGGCACCGTAGACTACGATATGGAGAAGAGCCTTCTTATCGTAAACGGCAAAGAGATCAAAGTATCTGCCTGCCGCGATCCCAAGGAAATCGCCTGGGGCGAGAAGGGAGCCGAGTATGTAGTTGAGTCGACCGGTCTTTTCCTGACCAAGGAGAAAGCCCAGGGACACATCGAGGCCGGCGCCAAGTATGTAGTGATGTCGGCACCTTCGAAGGACGACACCCCGATGTTCGTATGCGGCGTTAACGAGAACACCTACGCAGGCCAGCAGTTCGTATCGAACGCAAGCTGCACCACCAACTGCCTCGCTCCGATCGCCAAGGTTCTGAACGACAAGTTCGGCATCGTTGAGGGTCTGATGACGACAGTACACTCTACGACAGCCACACAGAAGACAGTAGACGGACCTTCGATGAAGGACTGGCGCGGTGGCCGCGCAGCATCGGGCAACATCATCCCGAGCTCGACAGGTGCTGCCAAGGCAGTGGGCAAAGTAATCCCCGAGCTGAACGGCAAGCTGACCGGTATCTCGATGCGCGTTCCGACACTTGACGTATCGGTAGTCGACCTGACCTGCAACCTTGCAAAGCCCGCCACCAAGGAGGACATCTGCAAGGCCATGAAGGAGGCTGCAGAGGGCGAGCTGAAGGGCGTTCTCGGTTACACTGAGGATGCAGTTGTAAGCAGCGACTTCCTCGGTTGCCCGCTTACCTCGATCTTCGACGCCAACGCCGGTGTATATCTGACCGACAAGTTCGTGAAGGTTATCAGCTGGTACGACAACGAGATCGGCTACTCGAACAAGGTTCTTGACCTGATCGCACACATGAAGAAAGTTAACGGCTAATCGCTGATTCTTCAGATGAAAAAAGGCGCGCCTTCTTTGGAGGGCGCGCTTTTCTTTTTTTTCTGGATTATCCCGCCGTTGGCGGGATCACTTGACCGCCGAGCGGCCTGGGGGGGAGGGGGAGGGAAGGAGCGCAGCGGGGATGGGGAAGGGAGGAGCGCAGAGGGGAGGAGCGCAGCGGGGAGCGTGGAG
>X378_Fat_Sand_Rat__coassemble_83_pt1 | contig 18017 bp, 14 predicted proteins | sample X378_Fat_Sand_Rat__metabat2_low_PE_004 | metagenome-assembled genome bin X378_Fat_Sand_Rat
ATCATCTCCACCGTGGGCTCAAATCTTACGCCGCTCCGCGGCTTGCCTTACGGCTCCTTTTCCCCCTGCCGGGTTTGCAAGCAAACGCCGGCTCCAATTCGCTCGAACGCCGGCTCCAATTCGCTCTTGCGCGGCTCCGGGTTAGAAGAGCTTGATGGAGATGTAGCGCTTGGGGTTGCGCTTGATGTCGAGGATCAGGGAGTCGATGTCGGCCGAGACGCGGTTCAGTCGGTTGTAGAGCTCGGGATCGTTGGTGAGTTTGCCGAGCGTCGAGTTCTGCTCGTTGAGCTGCGCGGAGAACTGCTCAAGATTCTGCGTAACGGTCTGGACGCTCTGCATCGTCTCCGCTACGGGGAGTTCCTTGAGCGTGCGCGACAGACCGATCAGGTTGTAGCTGACGGAGTCGATCTTCACCATGGCCGACCTGGCGTTGTTCATGATCAGCGGCACGTCTTTCTTCATCGTGATGTCGAGTCCGGCGGAGGCTCCGAGCAGATTTGTGGTGATGCCGTCGAGATTGTAGATCGAACGGCGCAGCGACGGATCGGCCACGAGATAGTTGAGATTGTAGACCAGCGAGTCTACGCGCGGAAGAATCTTGTTGACGGCCGGCATCACATCCTGCGAGATGGCCGACATCATGTCGACATGCTCGCGGGTGGGGATCTCGGCACCCTTCTCAACCATCCGCTTCTCTTTTCCCATCACGATATTGATGTAGCCGCCGCTGAGCAGCGTGCTCGACATCTCCGCATAGGAGTCGGCCGGGACGCGGAGTTTGTCGTTGAGGGCGAGCAGAACCTTGATCTTGCCGGGATGATCGTAGTCGTACTGCAGCTCGCGCACCTGACCGACCTTATAACCGTTGATCGAAACCGGTGCGGAAACCTCCAGACCGGCCACATTGTCGTAGTAGGCGTAATAGTAGTTGGAGGGATTCAGGAGATTGATCCCCTTCAGATAGTCGATGCCGAAGAAGAGGATCACCAGCGCGGCGATGACGCTGATTCCTATGATGAATTCCTTGGATGCTAATTTCTTCATATGATATGTTTCGTTTTGCTTGGGTAGAAATGGCTCCCCCTGTGGGAGCGGAGGGTAATTCTCTTTATATGCTTGTCTTTATATGACTGTCTTTATGTGCTTATCTTTTTATTATGTATGCACCCGGCACCTTGGAGCGCACGTCGTCGAGCATCTCCTCGATTTCGTGACGGTCTTTTGTCGAGCCGTAGGTGTACCAATAGGAATCGTTCTGCTTGAAGGCTTTCACCGAGGTGAGGCCGTTGAAACGGGGATCATTCTCTCCGAGCAGTTGGTCGCTCTGGAAAAGGAGGATCGTGAAGTTCATATTCTCGGGAGCCGCGGCCTGCGTCTGCTGGGTCTGGACGCGGTTTGACGATAGCGCCACGGGATTAGCGGAGGCGGTGGCTGTGTTCTTTCTCGAGGTGTTCACCTTCACCGACTGGCGGGCAGGAGCGGAAGTGCGTCCCGTCTGGGGAGTCTGGGCAGTCACGGCTGTGCGCTGGGGCGCAGTCTGAGCGGTGGCGGCCGAACGCGAAGGGATGGAGATCACCGTGCGACCCTTGGAGTCTTTCTTGTTGCTGGAGTTGGAGGCGAGGGTCTTCGACTGCTGCTTCGCCTTCGGGGCCTTCTCCTTTTTCTCCTTCTTCTTGTTTTTCTTATTCTTCTTTCCCTTGGAGCTGTCGTTATCCTTGGCGGCGGGTTTCACCTCATCCTGCTTCTCCTCGACGCGGGCGAGATATGATGTCTCCGAACGGAGCTGGATGTCCTCCTTTTCGAAATTGGCGTTGTCGGAAATGCGTTTGGAATTCTCCGAGCGGCGGCGGCGGGGAGTTGTGCCCCGGCGCTTCTCCTGCACGGGAGCCTGCGTCACCTGCCGTGCCGGTGTGTCGGTGGAAGCGAGCACCAGAGCCGTTCCTTCGGGTACCGATGTCTCTGCGAGGCCCGATTCCTGGACGCTCTCGAAATTCTCTTCGGAGAGATTGCCCGATGCCTTGCCTGATTTCGCAGTCTTGGAGCGGGAGGTGTTCGCCTTCTTGGCCGTGGACTGTCTTGCAGCGCCCTGCGACGGTTTCTGAGCCGCCGTAGAGGCACCCGGCTTCACCTGAGGGTCTGTCTCTCCGATGTATTGCTCGATGGCCTTCATAAGGGCTGTGGCGAGCTTTTCCTGACCCTCCTCCGAACCGATGAACTCGGCAGATTCAGGATTGCATATGAAATCGAGTTCGACGAGAACGGCCGGCATCGACGTGGCCCAGAGCACCCAGAATCCTGCCTGCTTAACGCCGCGGTCGCCGCGACCGGCAGTCTTCACGAGCTGGCTCTGCGCTTCGTGGGCGAACTTGAGCGAGTTGGCGAGATTCTTCTTCTGCGCCATCTCGAACACGATATACGACTCGTCGTTCGAGGGGTCGAACTTGTAAGACTTTCCTCCGTCGGCCTCGAGCTTCATCACCGAGTTCTCCTTCTTGGCCACCTCGAGGTTCTTGTTGTCCTTGTCGAGACCGAGGGCATAGACCGACGCACCCTTCACCGTCTTGCGGTTGGGATTGCTGGCGTCGACCGAATTGGTGTGGATGGATACGAAGAGGTCGCCGCGGTTGCGGTTGGCGATATTGGCGCGTTCCTGCAGGGAGATGAAATTGTCGTCGCTGCGGGTCATCACCACTTTGACATCCTTCATCTTCTTGCGGAGCTGGGCGGCGAGTTTTTTTGCCACGCCGAGGTTGACGTCCTTCTCGCGGACGCCGTTGTCGATGGCTCCGTGGTCCTTGCCGCCGTGACCGGCGTCGATCACCACGGTGAATTCCTTCTCCTGGGGTGATTCAACTGCCTGAGCCGGCAGAGACGACAAAAGGGCGAAAGCCAGAGGAAGAGCGAGCGCTCCCCTGCCGGCAGTCTTTATAATGGAAGATATATGTCGAGATAATTTCATATCAATCATATTTTTTGCGGGTGAACACGAAGTCCTGACCCAGATATTTCTCCCTCACGATGGGATTGGAGGCGAGTTCCTCGCTCGTGCCCTGGAAGAGCACCTTCCCCTCGAAGAGCATATATGCGCGGTCGGTGATGCCGAGGATGGAGTCGGCCTTGTGGTCGGTGATCAGCACCCCGATGTTCTTCTCCTTGAGATGATACACAACCTCCTGGATGTCTTCCACGGCGATGGGGTCGACGGCGGCGAAGGGTTCGTCGAGCATGATGAACTTCGGGTTGATGGCCAGGCATCGGGCGATCTCCGTTCTTCGGCGCTCGCCTCCCGACAGACCCGTGCCGACATTGTGGCGCACCTTCTCGAGCGAGAACTCTCGGATCAGCTGCTCGAGCTTCTCCTTCTGGTATTCGCGGGATGTGTTGGTCATCTCGAGAATGGCCCGGATGTTGTTCTCCACCGAAAGGGAGCGGAACACCGACGCCTCCTGCGGCAGATATCCGATGCCGGCCTGGGCGCGCTTGTAGACCGGAAAACCGGTGATGTCCTGATTGTCGAGAAACACCTTGCCGGCATTGGGGCGGATAAGGCCCACGGTCATGTAGAAGGTGGTGGTCTTTCCGGCGCCGTTTGGGCCGAGCAGACCGACGATCTCTCCCTGGGTCACCTCTATTGAGACATTGTTGGCCACGGTTCGTTTACCGTATTTCTTCACGAGGTTCTCCGTGCGGAGCACGCCCTTCTCGGGCACCGACGCCTCTGCACGCACCTCCACCTCCCCCTCGGGAGTGGCCACCTCCACGTCGGAAGTCACGTCGAGTTCCTGCATGTCGGGCTGGTATCCCTCCAGGTCGCGCTCCTCCTCGGGAGTGAGACGCTGGGGACGCGACTGGGAATGGCGGTTGAGTTTTCGGCCGAACAGGGCGGTGAGTTTCATCTTATTTGCACTTGTCTTCGTCGGGGATGAGAGAGCGGATATAATCGGTGAGGAGCTTGATGGCCACCCAGTTGTTGCCGCCCTGGGGCACGATGAGGTCGGCATATCGCTTGGAGGGCTCGATGTAGAGCTCGTGCATCGGTTTGAGGGTCTCCTGATAGCGGTCGATCACCATCTGGGGAGTGCGTCCGCGCTCGATGCAGTCGCGGTGGATCACGCGGATGAGGCGCTCGTCTGCGTCGGCGTCGACAAACACCTTCACGTCGAGCATCTCGCGCAGGGTCTTGTCGGTGAGCACGAGGATGCCCTCGACCACCACCACCTCCTTCGGCTCCAGATGGATCGTCTCCTTCTGGCGCGAGCAGGTGATGAACTCATAGGTGGGCATCTCCACACTGCGGCCCTCCTTGAGATCGTTGAGATGCTTCGTGAGCAGGCTCCACTCGATGGAGTTGGGCTCGTCGTAGTTCATCTTCAGCCTCTCTTCGAGGGGGATATGGGAGTTGTCCTTATAGTAGCAGTCCTGGGGGATCACCGTGACCTCTCCGGCAGGGAGAGACTCCATAATCTTTCTGACCACCGTAGATTTGCCCGACCCGGTGCCGCCGGCTATGCCTATGACCAACATGACTCTTTCAGTTTATATTTCGCACAAAATTAGTAAAAACTCGTTTTTACACCAAATTTTTTATTACCTTTGCACGATATTTAGACCTCTTCCCCGCTCTCCGCACCCACGGACGGCGGGGGTCTTACCCTACAAAAGCCTACAAAGGCAAGCATAAACCGCAAGATGTTTATAGGTTCGATACGTTCGTTCGGGCGCTACTGCCTCTTTCTGACTCAGGTGTTCCGCATTCCCGAGAAGTGGAAGGAGTTTTTCAAGAGCCTTGTCAACGAGATATACAAGCTGGGCGTGAATTCGATTCCGCTCGTGATCATCATATCCATCTTCATCGGCGCCGTGATCTGCATCCAGATGACGATCAACATCGTGTCGCCGCTTATCCCGGCCTACTCCACTGGTCTGGCCACGCGCGAGATCCTGATTCTGGAGTTCTCGTCGACCATGATGTCGCTGATTCTCGCCGGCAAGGTGGGCAGCAACATCGCCTCCGAGATAGGCACGATGAGGGTCACCGAGCAGATCGACGCCATGGAGATCATGGGTCTCAACTCGGCCTCGTTCATAGTTCTGCCCAAGATAATCGGATTCGTGCTTTTCGTGCCGGTGCTCTGCGTGCTCTCGATGTTCATGGGTCTGATAGGGGGCGCCATCATCGCCGAGTTCACCACCATGATCTCGATGGAGAACTATATTTTCGGCATCCAGTCGTTCTTCAACGAGTGGTACATCTGGTACAGCATCATCAAGACTCTGGTTTTCGCCTTCATCATCACCTCCATCTCCGCCTATTACGGCTACTATGTGAAGGGAGGCGCCCTGGAGGTGGGCCAGGCCAGCACGAAGGCCGTGGTGTCGAGTTCGATCATCATCCTGCTTGCCGACGTAATACTCACTAAACTCCTGCTGCAATGATCGAGGCGAAGCATATATCGAAATGGTTCGACGGAGCCCAGGTGCTCTACGACATCTCGGCCACGTTCGAGTCCGGGAAGACCAACCTCATCATCGGACAGTCGGGATCGGGAAAGACGGTGTTCATGAAATGCCTCATCGGTCTGCTGACGCCCGAGGAGGGAGAGATACTCTACGACGGCCGCAAGTTCCGCGACCTCGACACCGCAGCGAAGCGCCAGCTGCGCTCCGAGATAGGAATGCTGTTCCAGGGTTCGGCGCTCTTCGACAACGAGACCGTGCTGGGCAACGTGATGTTCCCGCTGAAGATGTTCTCCAACATGTCGAGGGCCGAGCAGCTCGAGAGGGCGCATTTCTGCATCCACCGTGTGGGACTGGAGAACGCCGACGACAAGTTTCCCGCCGAGATCTCGGGAGGAATGCAGAAGCGCGTGGCCATCGCCCGCGCCATCGCCCTGAATCCGAAATACCTCTTCTGCGACGAGCCCAACTCCGGACTCGACCCGAAGACGTCGATCCTGATCGACGACCTTCTCAGCGACATCACCCACGAATACGACATCACCACCATCATCAACACCCACGACATGAATTCCGTGCTGGGCATCGGCGAGAACATCGTGTTCATCAACAAGGGCCACTGCGACTGGACGGGCAACGACAGCAACATCTACCGCAGCCACAACCAGGCGCTCAACGACTTCGTGTTCGCATCGAAGCTCTTCAAGGAGGTGAAGCTCTTCCTCGAGAAGCAATACGAGGAGGGGAAGGTTAAAGGTTAAAGGTTAAAGGTTAAAGGTTAAAGGTTAAAGAGAACTCCGAGTACTCTGAGAACTCTGAGAGCTCTGAGAACTCTGAGAACTCTTAGAACTCCGAAAGCTTATACCCAATAATGGGGTATTTTCATCCAAATTTTGCATGGCGCGAAATTTGGATGTAATTTTGTGTGGGTAATTGCGCGAAGGCTGAAATAAACAATTCCCCCTCCTCCTCCGTATTAAATAGAAATTGCTCTAGAATCCACTATTTAAATGAAACTATCCGAACTCAAACCGGGTCAGACCGGCGTGATAACAAAGATTCTCGGTCACGGCGCCTTCCGCAAGCGCGTGATGGAGATGGGATTCGTTCGCGGTCGGGAGGTGAGCGTCGTACTCAACGCTCCGCTCCAGGACCCTGTGAAATATGCGTTGATGGGCTACGAGGTGTCGCTGCGCCGGGCCGAAGCCGACCTCATCGAGGTGGAAGACCTCCATGAGTGGGAATCTGCCGCCACGGAGGAGGAGGAACCCACCGCCGCCACTCCCCTTCCCGAAGGCGACGAGAGCGAGTCGAAGCGCCTCCGCAGCGACAAGATCATCAACGTGGCCCTGATCGGAAACCCCAACTGCGGCAAGACCTCGCTTTTCAACATGGCCTCCGGCGCCCACGAGCATGTGGGCAACTACGCAGGCGTGACGGTCGGCGCCAAGGTGGGCACGATGAAATACAAAGGCTACCGCCTCAACATCGTCGACCTCCCCGGCACATACTCCCTCTCGGCCTATTCCCCCGAGGAGCTCTATGTGATGCGCTATCTGCGCGAGGAGACTCCCGACGTGATAGTCAACGTGGTGGTGTCGTCGAATCTGGAGCGAAACCTCTATCTCACCACCGAACTGATCGACATGAACCGTCCGATGGTGATCGACCTCAACATGTACGACGAGCTGCAGCGCAGCAACGTAAAGCTCGACTACAAGGGGCTGGGCAAGATGCTCGGGGTGCCGATGGTGCCGACGATCGCCTCCACCGGCTGGGGCATCGACAAACTGCTCGACACCGTGATCGACGTCTACGAGATGCGCAACAAGGACACGCGCCACATCCATGTAGGCCTGAATCCCGACATCGAGCGCGCCGTTTCCGCCATCAACGCCGACCTGAAGGCCGATCCCTCGGTGACGGAGCATTTCTCCCCCCGCTTCCTCGCCATAAAATTCCTGGAGAAAGATCCCGAGGTGGAGGCGATGCTCAAGAACAATCCCGACTACGGGAAATGGGTCGAGATACGCGAGAAGACCGAGAAGCGCTGCGAGACCGTGCTCAACCAGGATATCGACTCCGCCATATCGGCCGACAAATACGGCTTCATCCAGGGAGCCCTGGCCGAGACAATGGAGGGGAATGTGGAGAAAGAGGAGAAATCCACCAAGATCATCGACGCCTTCGTCACCAACAAGCTGTTCGGTTTTCCGATCTTCCTGCTGGTGATGTGGCTGATGTTCTGGTGCACCTTCCAGCTCGGTTCCTACCCGATGGAATGGATAGAGTCGCTGGTGAGCTGGATATCGGGTCTGATAGGACAGTACATGAGCGACGGACCGCTCAAGGACCTGCTGCTCGACGGAATCATCGGAGGCGTGGGAGGCGTGATAGTGTTCCTTCCCAACATCCTGATTCTCTATGCCTTCATCTCCTTCATGGAGGATTCCGGATATATGGCCCGCGTGGCCTTCATCATGGACAAGCTGATGCACAAGATGGGACTTCACGGAAAGTCGTTCATCCCGCTGGTGATGGGATTCGGCTGCAACGTGCCCGCCATCATGTCGACCCGCATCATCGAGAGCAAGTCGAGCCGGCTGATCACCATCCTCATCAATCCCTTCATGAGCTGCTCGGCGCGCATCCCCATCTACGTGCTTCTGGTCGGGGCGTTCTTCCCCACCCACGGAGCCTGGATATTCGTGCTGCTCTATCTTCTGGGCATCGCCGTGGCAGTGATGACCGCCAAACTGATGCGCCGCTTCTGGCTGAAGGAAGACGAGACCCCCTTCGTGATGGAGCTGCCCCCCTACCGCATGCCGACCTTCAAAGCCACGATGCGCAACATGTGGGCCAAGGCCGAGCAGTATCTCAAGAAGATGGGAGGCCTGATTCTCGTGGCCTCGATCATCATCTGGGCACTCGCCTATTTCCCCCACCACAGCGTGGAGGATGTGCCCGCTTCGTACAAGGCGATGGCCATGGCCGAGATGCCCGACTCCACGGTTAAGACCACCCCGCAGGCCGACCTCGACGAGATGATAGCCACGGAATATCAGCAGAGCCACTCGATTCTGGGACATGTCGGGAAATTTGTGGAGCCCGTGGTGCGTCCGATGGAGTTCGGATGGAAAACCTGCGTGTCGCTGATAGCTGGAGCCGCCGCCAAGGAGGTGGTGGTGTCGACGCTGGGAGTGCTCTACGTGGGCGACGACGACGCGGCTGCCCTCTCCGAGCGACTGCGCACACCTTCCAAGATCACCGGCAAGGCACCCTTCAACCGCGCCTCTGCCATGGCGTTCATGGTGTTCGTGCTTCTCTACTTCCCCTGCATAGCCACCCTGGCGGCCATCACGCGCGAGACGGGAAGCTGGAAATACTCCCTCTTCTCCGTGGTATACAACACCGGTCTGGCCTGGATATTCGCCTTCATCACCTACCACATAGTATTGCTGCTCTAATCCCCTTGCCAACCCTCGGGGCGAAAAAATTGTTGTAAGATTAAACAGAAGGGTAATTTCCTTGTCAAAGTTTCAAATATTCAGGGAAGTTGCCCTTCCCGCTCTTACTTCAACGATTAAAAACATAGAGCAATGAGAAGACTATTATTGGGAATGACCCTCGTGGCCCTCGCGGTTCCTGGTCTCAGTGCCCAGGACTATGACGATATATATTACAATCCGAAAAAATCTTCCACCAAGAAAGAGAAGAAGGCTTCGGCTTATATCGCGGACTTCAGCAGCGTAGATCCCGACGTCTACAACCGTCGCGGAGACACCTACTACACCTCGCCTGTCGACACGATCGGTTCGCAGGCCGAAGCCCAGCAGGACTTCGTCTACACCTCCCACATACAGAAATACTACAACCCGACGATCGTGGTTGACAACACCGACGTTCTGGGCGACCTTCTCGAGAACTCCTACGGCAACGTGCAGATAGTGATCGACAACGGCTACCCCACCTTCGTCCCGGTATACAACTACAATCCCATCTGGAGTCCCGTAAGCTGGCGTTACTCCTGGGCATGGGGTCCGTCGTTCACCTGGGACTGGTGCCTCGGTTCGTCGTGGTACTGGGGACCCTCCTGGTCATGGAGCTGGGGTCCGTCGTGGACATGGGGTCCCGCATGGGGATACGGCTACGGTTGGGGTCCGAGCTGGGGATACGGCCCTGGTCCCGGTCCGCGTCCCTGGGGAGGCCACCACTACGCCGACTACCGTCCCGGCGCACACCGACCCGTGGCACCCCGTCCGGGCTGGAGCCAGAACACCCGTCCCGGCTACGGCCAGCAGGGCACTCACAACAACCGTCCCGGCTACAACTACGCCGGCGCCCGTCCGAGCAACACACGTCCCGGTTCGTTCAACGGCAACACACGCCCCGGCAACGGAAACAGCATGCGGCCGTCGACCAACCGCTCGAATATCGGCAACCATCAGCCCGCTCAGATCGGCAATGCCGTCCGTCCCGGCAACAGCAGCGTGATTCAGGGTGGAACCGTCCGCCCCGGCAACTCCTCGACGCCCCGCATCAACAGCAACGCGCGTCCCGGAAGCTCTACCAACCGCCAGCAGTCTGTCACCACCAACCGCCTGAACGGCAACCAGGTGAGCAACAACCCTGGCACTGTTAACGTGAAGCCTCAGAACGGCACCAACACCCAGAGCCAGAACCGCTTCAACTACAACAGGAGCACGATGCAGACGCAGCAGCGCCAGAACAGCGTGAACACGCAGCGTCAGAACCAGAACAACGTGAAGACGGAGCGTCAGAGCTACAAGACCACCAACCGGAGCAACAGCTACAACTCCAACCGGAGCAACAGCTACAACTCCAACCGGAGCAACAGCTACAACTCCAACTCCAACACCAACCGCAGTAACAGCTCCAGCTACAACCGGAGCAACAGCAGCACCAGCCGCGGCAGCTTCAACTCGAGCCACAGCAGCTCGTCGAGCCGCGGAAGCTTCGGCGGAGGCGGAGGCGCAAGCCGCGGAGGCGGCGGTGGCGGCGGCGGTCGTCACAGATAATCACTGCAAATAATGGAAATGCGGAGGTAGTGGGGCCCCCCACACCCTCCGCATTCTCATATTCAACACATATCCAAGCAAAACTCTATACACTATGAAAAGATATCTCCCCCTATTACTGACTGCCCTCATTCCGGGCGCGGCATCGGCGCAGAGCGCCATCGACGCCTATCAGATCTCGCAGCAAGACCTGCGCGGAACGGCCCGCTTCATGTCGATGGGCGGTGCGTTCGGTGCCCTCGGCGGCGACCTCTCCACACTATCCCAGAATCCAGCCGGTATCGGCGTCTACCGCAGCAACGAGCTCGGTTTCACACTCGACCTTCAGATGAACGAGTCGAAGAGCACCTCCCCCTCGGGCGGAGGCGAGAGCCGCAACCAGACGCGCTTCAACCTCAACAACATCGGCGGCGTGGCAACCATCAAGCTCTACAACGAGACGATGCCCAACGTGAATTTCGGATTCACCTACAACCGCGCCGTGTCGTTCAACCGTAAATATTCCGGCGGCATCCCCAACCTCACCAATTCGCTGAGCAACTACATCGCCGGCGTGGCCAACGCAGCAGGTCTGGACGAGAAGGATGTGAAGACCACCAACACCTACGATCCCTACAACCCGGGGTCGGGCAAGAACATACCCTGGATCACGGTGCTCGGATACGACGCATACCTCATCGACCCCGAGACAACGAAAGACGGCACGAGCTGGTACGGCCAGTTCGGCAAAGGGACAAGCGGCGCCGGCTTCTTCGACGTCAACGAGAAGGGACATGTCGACGAATTCAACATCGCCCTGGGCGGAAACATCAACAATGTGGTGTTCTGGGGTATGAACTTCGACATCGTCTCGCTCGACTACAAGATCTCGAGCTACTGGGAGGAGAACCTCCAGAACGCATATGTCTACAATCCCAACGCCAATGAGCTGCAGCAGATGCACAGCAACTGGCGCCTCCAGGACCTCTACCGCCTCTTCGGAACCGGCTTCAACTATCAGCTCGGCGTGATAGTGAAACCCATCCAGGAACTCCGCCTGGGTCTGGCTTTCCACACACCCACATTCTACAACCTCACCGAGCGCTTCTACAACGAGGAGATCCAGTATGCCTATCCCTTCGCCACCGACTATGCCACCACCAACGGCGGCATTCCCACCGACAACGACGTAGACTTCAACTCCCCCTGGAAGATCATCGCCAGCGCGGCCGGAGTGATCGGCGACAAGTTCATCATCTCCGCCGACTACGAGTGGAACTGCTACAAGCACATGAAATACAAGAACCCCACCTACGCATACGGATATGACTACGGATACGACTACGGATACGACTACGATCCCTGGTACTGGGGAGGTCTCTGGTACGGTCCGAAGCGCGCGAGCGTGTTCGACTCGATGAACTACAACGACAACCCGATCGAATACACCAACCAGGTGATACGCGAGGTCTACCGCAACACGAGCACCATCCGCGTCGGCGCCGAATACCGCGTCACCCCCAACTTCTCGGTGCGTCTGGGATACAACCACACCACGTCGCCCGTGACGCAGAAGGTTCGCGACAACCTCGTGAACATCCCCGCTTCGGGTACGATGGCAAGCTACCGACTTGACAACGCCACCAACTACGTGACGGCAGGTCTCGGTTACCGCTACAAAGGCTTCTACGCCGACCTGGCTTATGTTTGGAAGCACCAGAGCTCTGAGTATTTCCCCTTCTCTCCCGATCCGGAAGACCCCATGTCGGCGGCGAACTCGAAGATAACGTTCAACACCAACCAGGTGGCGCTCTCCATCGGTTACCGCTTCTGACCCCTTATATGCTTGAAAGTCTGAAGCTTCTCCAGGCAAGGCATTCGGTGCGCAGCTATTCCCCGAGGGAAATCCCCGAGGAATTGCGGCGCACCTTGCGTGCGGAGGTCACGATGATCAACACCCTCGGAGCGGGACTGCGCTTCCAGCTCGGATTCGACGATCCCGCACCGTTCGAAGGATTCCGCCGCAGCTACGGGCTCTTCCGCGGCGTTCGCAACTATCTTGCCGCCGTGGTGGATCCCTCCATCCCCGGAGCCATGGAAGACGCCGGCTATCACGCCGAGATGTTCGTGCTCCGATGCGTTCAGCTCGGACTCGGCACATGCTTCGTGGGAGGAACGTTCTCAGAGCGCCATGTGTCGGTGGAGAAAGAGGTCTATGAGAAGATTCCCTTTCTCGTGGCCTTCGGATATCCCGACGAGAAGGAGACCCTGGCAGCCCGCATCTCCCGCCGGCTGGCCCACCGCCGCCGGATGCAGCCGCGCGATTTCCTCCTGAATTCCGACGGAAAGCCTGCAGGCGAGGCGGAATTCGAAGATGCGCTGAAGCGCTTTCCCCGGCTTGAGGCGATACTCGAGGCCGTGGCCTGCGCCCCCTCGGCGATGAACGTGAGGCAGGTGCGGATCCAGTTGCCCGCCGGCAACGGCGCCGAGGAGGAACTGCAGACGGTGACACTCGAGAAAGGAGAGTTCCGCGACATCGACCTCGGCATAGCGAAAGCTAATATCGACAATATTTAACACATACCCTTAACCCACACTCTCGAAGATGAGATTAGACGGCAGACGAACAAGCTCGAATGTGAGCGACAGAAGATTTTCGGCCAAGAAGGCCGGCATAGGAGGCGGCATCGGCGCATTGGTGATCGGTGCGATAGTGATCCTGCTTTCCGGAGGCAACATCGGCGACATCGCCAACCTCGCCATGCAGCAGGGGGGCGTGCAGACCCAGACGCGCACCGACCAACCCGACGCCGAGGAGCAGCGCCTCTACGATCTGGCGTCGAAGGTGCTTGCTGGTACGGAAGACGTCTGGACCAAGGTGTTCCGCGAGCAGGGCTGGGGAGAGTACCGCGTGCCCGAGATGGTGATCTACAGCGGTTCGGTGCAGACCGGCTGCGGCCAGGGCACAGCCCAGGTGGGTCCCTTCTACTGCTCGGCCGACCAGACCATCTATCTCGATCTCGACTTCTTCAAGACGATGCAGCAGGAGATCGGCGCGTCGGGCGACTTCACCTACGCCTACGTCATAGCGCATGAGGTGGGGCATCATGTGCAGTATCTTCTCGGCACACTCGACGCCGCCCACAACAAGATGGCACAGGTGTCGCAGACCGAGGCCAACAAGATAAGCGTCCGCATAGAGCTCCAGGCCGACTATTACGCCGGAGTGTGGGGCCACACCGACAACGCCATGTTCAACTCCATCGAACCCGGCGATGTGGAGAACGCCGTGAACGCCGCCTCGAAGATCGGCGACGACTATCTGCAGAAGAAAGCCTACGGCAAGGAGATGCCCGAGTCGTTCAACCACGGTCGCTCCGAGTGGCGCGTGCGCTGGCTCTCGAAGGGGCTCCAGACGGGCGATCCCAACGGCGGAGACACATTCTCCATCCCTTACGGTTCCTTCTAAGCAGAGAGGCTTAAAACCGCCGTTTCAGGCCATTCATTAAGCAGATGAAGCAGATAGGAATAATGAGCGATTCCCATGGATATTGGGACGACAGATATGCCGAATATTTCGCCGACTGCGACGAGATATGGCATGCGGGCGACGTGGGCGACATCTCGATAATAGAGCGTCTGCAGGAGATAGCCGACGTGCGGGCCGTGCGCGGAAACGTTGACCACGGAGAGGTGCGCCGTCTCTTCAAGGAGACCGAGATATTCGACTGTGAGGGAGTGAAGGTGATGCTCCGCCACATCGGAGGATATCCCGGCAAATGGTCGCCCGGGATAAAGCAATGGCTGAAGGAATCGGGCATCAAACTGATGGTCGACGGCCATTCCCACATCCTGAAAGTGATCTACGACAAGGAACTCGATCTGCTGCACATCAATCCCGGCGCGTGCGGACAGCAGGGATGGCAGCAGAAGCGAACGCTGGTGCGCCTGAAGATCGACAACGGCAACATGACCGACTGCGAAGTGATAGAGCTCGGCAAATAAACAGCCGGCCTTTTGCTATCAGCCGTTGAAGCGGGGAGAGAGATAATACGGTCCGCAGAGCCGGCGGTAGGCATCTGTAGGGACTCCGGGACTCTCCTCCAGAATCAACTCCCCCCTCTCTAATTCCCTAACTCCATCATTCTTTAACTCCTTAACTCCATCATTCTTTAACTCCTTAACTCCGAACTCCAGCAGGGAGCGCTTGAGGGGCGCGTCTTTGTGCCCTCTCACGTCGCAGCGGCGAAGGAGCGCGAGACCGAGGCTCTCCCCTACCTCTATCAGCTGATCCGCCTGCTCGTATGGAAGCACGAGGGCTATCCTTCCGCCGGGAGCCAGAAGGGGAAGGGAATCTCTCAGCAAGGAGGATGGGGAAAGTTCTCCCTGATGCCGCGCCACCATCCTCGAGCCCTGCGGGTCGGAGACACCGGAATCGAAATAGGGTGGATTTGAGAGGATCAGGTCGTATTTGGAGTAAAGAAGACGGGGAGAGAAGGCGGTGAGGGTTGCATGCAGACGCGACGACCAGGGGGAGGCCTTGAAATTGCCGTCAGCCTCCTCTACCGAGGGAGGATCTATGTCGATGGCATCGACGCGGAAATCGGCGCCGTCGCCGAGAGTCTCCTCGATTCGCTGGGCGAGCAGTAGGGCTATCACGCCGCAGCCCGTGCCGACGTCCAGAGCACGGCTCACACCGCCGACATCCGTCCACGCGCCGAGCAGCACCGCGTCGACTCCAATCTTCATCGAACCGCGGCCGTGCGAGCAGTTGAATTTCTTAAACCGGAATATTTTCATAGTCCGCATTTTTGTAGTAATTTTGCAAAGTTAATCATTTTAGGTTAAAGGTTAAAGGTTAAAGGTTAAAGGTTAAAGGTTAAAGGTTAAAGAAGAAATAATAATGGCAAAGAATTTCGATTATACTGTGGGTGACATCATTGCGGTTTCGCAAGCGATGGCCAATCCCGGATATGACTCAATATACAGGCAGCGTCGCGATCCGGCCGATCCCGACAGGATCACGGCTCCCGAGAACGCGCACAAGAGGCTCGTTGTGAGCGACTGCCTGATCCTCCCCACCGACGACGAGGTGCATTTCCCCTACCTCCGCGTGGGGATAACGGCCACCACCGACTTCACCGAGCAGATGCTTCGCCGCGCCTACGAGGCCCGGATTCCGGTGTTCCTCTTCGCCAGCGACGACTCGCTTCCCGACGACATCACCCTGATAGATGACGACGATGTGGCCGGTGCCACCGGCTGTTTCGCCGCCGTGACCCATGTGCAGGAGCGCGAGGGGGAGGATCCGGAGTTCTTCCTCGTCACCGGCGAGCAGGGCCGCATCCGCAGTCTCCGCGACAACGTTCCCTATCTCACAGGCGACGTGGAGATCACGCCCCCCGTAAAGATTGCGAAGATGACACCGGAGCAGGTGGGAATCAGCGAGTTCCTCAACGATGTCTACGCCAAGACCATGGAATTTCTCGACGAGCCGCAGCGAGGCCAGTTGAAGATGACCCTCGACTCCATACCCGCCGACTCCCGCCGCCGACTGAGCTTCATGATGCAGAACAGCGCGATAGGCAAGGACGGCTCGACGAGGCTTCTCGAGATCGACGACCTTGCCGAGCGCCGCGTGGAGTTCATCCGCGAGTTGAGAGCAAGCCTGCAGTTGCTGGGTCTGCAGAAAGACATCCAGAACCGCACCTGCGCCGAGATATCGCAGCGTCAGCGCGACGAGTTCCTGCGCGGGCAGATGCGTTCGATACAGAACGAGCTCTCCGACGGTCAGGACCCCGAGGTGGCCGAACTGATGAAACGCGCCGAGAAGAAGATATGGAACGCCGAGACCGCCGAGGCCTTCAGCAAGGAGGTGAACCGGCTGATGCGCTATGCACCGAACTCCCCCGAATACGCGCTGCAGTATTCATATCTCGAGACCTTCCTGAATCTGCCGTGGGGACAGTGCGACCGCTCGAGTTTCGAGCTCGACGACGTGGAGCGCATCCTCAACCGCGACCATTACGGACTCGACAAGGTGAAGCGCCGCATAATAGAGCATATGGCCGTTCTGAAACTGCGCGACGACATGAAGTCGCCGATACTCTGCCTCTACGGTCCTCCGGGCGTGGGCAAGACCTCGCTCGGCAAGTCGATAGCCGAGGCCATGGGCCGCAAGTACATGCGCGTGGCGCTGGGAGGCGTTCACGACGAGGCCGAGATCCGCGGACACCGCCGCACATATCTCGGTTCGATGCCGGGCCGCATCATCTCCGCGCTGGAGAAATGCGGCACGAGCGACCCCGTGCTCGTGCTCGACGAGATCGACAAGATCGGCGCCGACTTCAAGGGCGACCCCTCGACGGCACTGCTCGAAGTGCTCGATCCGGAGCAGAACTGCAAATTTCACGACAATTACATCGACCACGACTACGACCTGAGCAACGTTCTGTTCGTGGCGACGGCCAACGACCTCTCCGGAGTGTCGGCGCCGCTGCTCGACCGCATGGAGCTCATCGAGATCGAAGGATATGTGGAAGACGAGAAAGTGCAGATAGCCCTGCGCCACCTCGTGCCGAAAAACCTGAAGCTTCACGGTTTCGCCGACGACGAGATGGAGTTCACCGAGGAGGCCGTTCGCCTCATAATCGAGCTCTACACGCGCGAGAGCGGCGTGCGCCGGCTTGAGAAGAAGATAGCCGACGTGATCCGCAAGCAGGCCGTGAAGAAGGCAGGAGGCAAGGAATTCGCCCGCGTGGTCGACGCCGCGCTTGTGAAGGAATATCTCGGGCGCCAGGAAGTGTTCCCCGACGAGTACGACAACAACGAGACCGCAGGCGTGGTGACGGGTCTGGCATGGACCCAGTCGGGCGGCGAGATCCTCTTCATCGAGTCGTCGCTTGCCAAGGCCAAGGACGCCAAACTCACGCTCACTGGCAATCTGGGCGACGTGATGAAGGAGTCGGCCGTGATAGCCCTGCAGTATCTGCAGTCGCACTGCGGCAAACTCGGCATCGAGCCCGAGCGTTTCGACACCACCCACGTGCACATTCACGTTCCCGAAGGAGCTATTCCGAAAGACGGTCCGTCGGCGGGCATCACGATGCTCACCTCGCTGGCCTCGAGTTTCACGGGCCGCAGAGTGCGCTCGCATCTGGCCATGACCGGCGAGATCACGCTGAGCGGCAAGGTGCTTCCCGTGGGCGGCATCAAGGAGAAGATACTGGCCGCCAAGCGTGCCGGACTGAAGACGGTGATGCTATGCAGCAAAAACCGCAAGGATATCGAGGATATCCCTGCGGCTTATATAGAAGGAATGGAGTTTCATTTCGTCGACTCCGCCGAAGAGGTGCTGGAGTTCGCGCTTCTCTCCGAACCGGCCTTGCGCTGAGCGTTGCGGTTGCGGCCGTGACGACGGCGGCGGCCATCAGGTTTCGCGCCCTCGGTCTTTTCAGGCCGGGGCTTCTTTTTTGCCCCTCCCTGAGTGAAGTGACCCCAAAAAGTTGGACGGGTTATTAACTATCCGATTAAAGAAAGAGT
>X378_Fat_Sand_Rat__coassemble_84_pt1 | contig 17956 bp, 11 predicted proteins | sample X378_Fat_Sand_Rat__metabat2_low_PE_004 | metagenome-assembled genome bin X378_Fat_Sand_Rat
GCGCTTGCTGCCGAAGAGGCAATACGACACGTGCTTCTGGTGCTGACAACCTCCCCGGAGCCTCTGCTGAACCGACAGCGATTCCTTGAACTCGCCGATCTGCTGGAATTCGTCGATGCAGACCACGATATGCACTCCCTTTTCCTGCGCTATAACCTCGGGCAGATTGAGAATCTCCTGCGGATTGTAGTTTTTAGGGGATATGCCCAGCGAAAAGGAGAAGTCGGAGCTCGGGTCGGCGCCGATGGTGAAGGTGGGGTTGAGGCGGCCGAGGAATTTCTTTATGTTCTCCATGAGATGTTCCATCTTTGAGGCCAGCGATGCCATTATCACCTCGGCAAACCGATTGAGGAACTCATATTCCGTGCGGCAGTCGTAGATATCCATATAGACGCATTTGATGCGGGGATTCTCGATTTCGGAGATCACCTTCTTGACAAGAGAAGTTTTTCCCATACGGCGCGGGGAGATGAGAGTCACGTTTATGCCGTTCTCGAAGTTCATCTTCAGGCGGTGACGCTCCTTCTCGCGGTCGGTGAAATTGACCCCCTCCACAGCCTTTCCATATACAAACGCTTTTTCCATAGAGACTTGATTTTTTGCAAAGATAATGATTTCGCTCGGATTTTACACAAGTTTGTGTAAAAATTTTTACACATGTTTGTGTTACACAAGTTTGTGTAAATTGTGTAAATCGGGGCGGGAAGGGGGAAAGGATATGGCGGTTTGCGGGGGAATTTGTAATTTTGCAGCGTCAAAATCGGAATTAATATGGTTTCTGCTGTTGAAATCGAAAAGGGTAATGGTAAGGGAAAAGGGAAGGAGAACGGGAAGGAGAAACTCTGGAACAGGGAGTATCTGAAGGTGATGACCTGCAACTTCCTGCTTTTCTTCGCCTTCTATCTGCTGGCGCCGCTGCTGCCGATATATCTCGACGAAGAGTTCCGCGCCGACAAGGACACGATCGGTTTCGTGCTGTCGGGGTATGTGATAGCCACGCTGCTGGTGCGCCCCTTCAGCGGCTTCATCGTCGACACGTTCAACCGCCGGAAGGTGCTGTCGCTCTGCTTTTTCTTCTTCTTCATATGCTTCACCGGCTACATCGGGGCCTCGACGCTGCTGATGTTCGCCATAGTGAGAACGGTGCACGGACTTCCGTTCGGCGCCACCACCGTGGCCAACTCCACCGTTGCCATCGACGTTCTGCCCTCCAGCCGGCGCAACGAGGGGATAGGGTATTACGGCCTGAGCAACAACATCGCCATGGCGATAGCGCCGTCGGCCGGCATCTGGATCTACAACGCCACGGGGAACTTCCGCATACTTTTCTGGATATCGCTGGTGCTTTCGTTCGTTGGATTCCTACTGACGATGCGGGTGAAACTGCCTCAGAGGGAGAGGGTGGAAGGGAAGCCGAAGCTCTCGCTCGACCATTTCTTCCTGGGGCGGGCGTGGCTGATGGCCGTCAACATCCTGCTGTTCGGGCTCTGCTGGGGGATAATGCAGAACTATGTGGCCATCTTCGGGAAGCAGCGGCTGGGGATCACCGACGGCACCGGCATCTTCTTCGCCATCCTGTCGGCCGGACTCATCATCTCGCGCTTTTTCGGCAGCAGGCAGTTGCGCGCCGGCAAGATCACGGCGAGCGGCACGCAGGGAGTGGTTTGCTCCACGCTCGGCTACCTGCTGTTCGCCATCTCGCCAGGGGCTTGGGCCTACTATCTGTCGGCGCTGCTGATCGGTCTGGGCAACGGACGGATGTATCCGGCGTTCCTGACGATGTTCGTCAACACCGCGCGGCATGACCAGCGCGGCACGGCCAACTCCTCGATACTGATATCGTGGGATCTGGGGATGGGCTTCGGAATTCTGATGGGCGGCGTGCTGATAGAATACGCCAGCTATTCGGCCGCCTTCTGGGCCGCGGCGTTAGTGCAAACGGCCGGTATGATCCTCTACATCGCCGCCACTCGCGGGTTCTACACCTCGCGCAAACTCTGCTAAACCTATTGCGGCCGCTTTTGATATCGGGAGGGGAGCACGCCATATTCCTCCTTGAAATATTTTGAGAACTGTTTGGGCGACAAGCCCACCTGATAGGCTATCTGGGAGATGTTGGAATCCCCGTTCTCGTCAAGAAGTTGCTTCCCCTTTCGGATACGTATAAGCCTGATGAACTCAAGAGGCGATTTCCCTGTGACTGTCTGAATGCGCTTATAGAGGTTGCTGCGGCTCATATTCATGGCCTCGCTCAGGGCCGCGACCCCGAACTCCTCCTCGTCGAGATGCCGCTCGATATTGACCTTGACGTCGTTTAGAAACTTCTCGTCGCGGCTCAGCGGCTGGTTTTCCTGACGATTGAAAGTCTGTTCGATCATCTGGGTATGCAGTTTCCTCTTGTTCCTGCGGTCGAGATATCTCCATAAGAAGAAGAGCAGGCAGCAGAGGAGGAGGCCATAGAGAATCAGCGCTGTCGTTGACCGCCAGAAAGGAGGCTTCACATAGATTGTGAAATCGGTCACTGCCGACGAGGCCGCCACCCTTACCTCCAGAAGATGGCTGCCGGAAGGAAGCGCCTCGAAGGAGATGGAGTTCCCAGTGACGGGTTTCCAGTCAGTTCCGCGCCCGAGACGATATTCATAATGCAACTTATGGGCACTGGCCAGATCGTTTGTGCTCACAGAGAGCACAACGGCGTTGCCATATTTCACCTCGATCCGATTCGCATTTCTGTCGGGCCATGGAACATTGCCGTTTTCCAGCACATCGCCGGGGTCAACGTTCTTGCCGTCGACCTGCAGGGAAGATAGATATACCTTTTCCTTCAACTGCTGGGCTCCCGACATTTCCGGCTTCACGGATACGAAAGCACCAAGACCGCCGGCCACTACGCTTCCATCCGGAAGCGAGGCGAGGGAATACTTGTTGAAAGTGATTTTTCCGAGTCCGTCAGCCTCATAGAAAGGCTGGGCGTCGAATTCATATTTCCCCTTGTCGGCATTCACCGCTACGCAGGTGAGGCCGTTATTGCTTGAAATCCAGACGTTGCCGTAGCGGTCTTCCGCTATGGCGCAGGTGATGTTGTCAGAGAGGCCCGACTTCCTGTCGAGACTTCCCAGCAGGCGGAACCCGCCGTCGTAGATCCTCACGCCGTTCTGGCCTCCCACCCATATCAAGCCGCGGGAGTCGGCGAGCATCACATTGATCAGGTCGGATTCAAGCGACTTTTCCGAGGGAGTCTTGACGGCCGAGCCGCCGGGGAGCACGTATCTGAGGCCCGAACTCGTGGCCACGAGCAGCGAGTCGCCGCGCAGCTTTAGATCGGTGATGCAGTTGGTGAGCAGTTCGGAGTTCTTATACGTGAACTGGCGCCAGTTTTTCCCATCGAGCATCAGCAGTCCCTGCGAGAAGGTGCCGGCCCATATAGGGCCGTTTTTCGTCTGCGCCAAATGCCTCACATATTCGAGCTCCTTTATTTCCGGATAGATTCTGCGCAACGCGGAACCGTCGAACTCATACAAGCCTCCGCCGTATGTTCCGATCACAGTGCGGCCTCCGGCCAGAGAGTTGATGCCGATAACGGCATTGCTTGTAAGTGGTGAATTGGAAGTGTCCAGAACCCTCTCCACCCTCGCCGGCATGCTTGCAGACAGCTTCAGCAATCCCTTGCCGTCGGAGCCCACCCAGAGTCCCCCGTCGGGCGCTTCCCGGAAGAATGTGAGATCCTCATCGATGCCGATGTCTGCGGAGTGGAAAACGGGAGCGGTGAGGTCGGCGACCGAAAAACCCGATTTGGCCGTTCCCACGGCCAACTGGTTCTCTTTAAGAAGGATGCGGGTGACATGATTGCTTGGGAGGGAATATGGATTCCCTTTGACATGGCGGGAATCTTCCACGAGACTGCCGTCGGCGCCGATACGGACGATGCCTGAATTGTTGGTGGCGGCCAGTAGACCCCCCTTGTCGAGCACAGCAATGTCGAAGACAAGCATTCCGTTTAAAGCCGCAACAGCAGCGGGAGTGGGATTCGGAGTCCTCGTGTCAATCTCAAGCACTCCTGGAACATTGTAATCAAAGAGATACAGTTTCCCCGACTGCGACGCCACACCGTTGCGGTAGCCTTTCGTGTCGGAGAGCATCTGCTTGATGCGGCCCGATGACATCTCTCCTCTGGCAAGACTTCCGTTTTCTTCGATCACAAAGAATTTTCCTTTGCCCGTAAAGTCGGGGATAAGGGTACGGAACTTCCCTTGGCGAACGGGGATTTGAGAGTTGGCGCCCGTGTCGAAATCGTGATATACAAGTCTGTCGGGCGTCTGGAAATAGAGATTGCCCCAACGGTCGGCGAAAACGTTCTCCACGTTAAGATCCAATCCCATCTCTTTGAGGAACCGCTCTGCCGGGACGAAAGCGCTTCCTTTCAGAAGATAGACATTGTTATATCCCACCGCCCAGACATTGTCGTCGCGGTCGAGCAGGATTTTCTTAAGGTTGACACCTTGCGGAAGCTGGTAGTTCTTTATCCTGTAGCCGTCGAACGAGCAGACGCCGTGGGCCCCGATCCAGAGACGGCCGGTGCGGTCGATTTCCATAGAGGCGACATAGTTGTCGGGGAGTCCGTCGCGGACGTCGTATGTATGGAAAATATTGCCGGCGAGTTTCCCCGTCGCGACAACCGACATCAATGCGATGACCAGAATTTGAAAAAATCGATTCATTCAGCAGGCTATATTCACCTACAAATTTATTACATTTCTTGAAAATCTACAAATCAAACGAATTTTTGCTCTCCCCGTAACTTCCCGAATGTTGAAATAGGCTTCCCAAATGTGTAATTCGTCAAACCACAGCCATTTAAAAACCGAAAGAGAAGTCGATAGGGCAGTAGCGTCTATAATTTTGCGCTCAAAGAAAATCTCAAAATTCCAGATCATGAAAAAACTATTTCTAATTCTCTCGGCCGCGGCGGCCATCACATTCTCCGGGATCGGGGAGATGCAGGCATCGACCGCGGGCGTGGAAAATCACAGAGGAGGGAAGCGTACCACAGTGATAGACGTTTCCACAACATTATGGAACGGTTCGCAGACCGTGGAAGGTTGGAGCGGCGCCCAGCAGTTTTCCGCCAACGACTGCGCCGCCATCAAAAGCGGCGACAAGATAGTCGTGACCGTCACCGAGGCTCTGAGCACATCGCAGTCGCAGGTGGATCTGCGCAACGGGTCGGGATGGGCCAACTTCTCTCCCGCTCTCAACATCAACGTCACCAACGAGACCTTCCCCTACCAGGCCGAATTCACCGTAACCGACGATGTAGCCACCATCATCCACGCCAACGGCATGGTGGTGACGGGCAAGGACATCGTGTTTACAAAAGTGGCCTATGTGACGCAAAAGGAAATCGGCGACTCGTCGGAGAAAGGCGACTATTCCCGCACCGTGTGGGAGGGGAGCGAGGCGATAAGCTGGGTCAGCGGCAGCAGCAACAGCGTACTGATCAAGAAGGCCGATCTCGGAGATATCAGCGCTGGCAACATCGTACGCGTATATTACACTGACATGAAGCCGGGGGCAGTAGGACGTATTTTGGCCAACTGGACGGCATTCACAGGCTTGACCAACGCCACGCTGCTCGGAGCCGGCTTTTATGAATACACAATGACCGAGGACTGGATCACGAAGCTCACGAGCGCCACCGGTCTGCGTATCAGCGGCAACAAATACACCGCCACCAAGGTTGAAGTGATCGATCCTGACAAGAAATATTTCGTGCAGGGAGAGATCGACATGAGCGACATCCGCGCATGGGAGGCCGACGAGCAGCCCAAGGTGACCGTGACCCTGAAAAACAACGAGACCATCGATGTGCCAGTAACAGTTAAGGTAGACATCGACCACGACTGCTATACCGACTACCTGAGCAAGAGCGAGGAACTTACCCTCAGTGCGGGAGAGGAGCGCAGTCTCGACATAGACTTCACTTTGGAAGCCGGTTTCTACAATCTGAACGTTTTCGTGAACGGCGACAACATCTGCTCGAAAGTGATAGGGTGCCGTCCGACCGAGGTGGTTTCGGCCGCGTCGGACAACCTCGCCGACATCAGGAGCTATTGGCAGAACGAGCTCGACATACTTGCAGGTGTCGACATGAACGCCGAGCTGACCCTTATCGAATCGGCCTCTACGGCCAACCGCAACGTATATCTGGTGAAGATGAAATCTACGCCCGACACCTATGGAGGAGACCCTGTCGAGATCCGCGGCTTCTACGCCGAGCCCGTTAAGGACGGAGTGTATCCTGCCATCATCCAGTATCAGGGCACGGACGGCGGCTCGTCGACCATCACCCCCATCAACGGCGACGACAACATCGGCTGGTGCGAACTGGTGCTTTCCACACGCGGCCAGATGCTCAACAACCGCAGCAGCGAGACGTGCGAATGGGCATGGCTCGACCCCAACTATGACAGCGAGCGCACATCGGCCGGCAAGATCGACTATTACGCCCACGGTTTCGGCAACAAGGAGACCCATTACTACCGCGGCGGCAACGTGGACTGCATCCGTGGAATAGACTTCCTCGCATCGCGCGACAAGGTGAGCAGCGACAACATCTTCGCAGTAGGCGGAAGTCAGGGAGGCTCGTTCGTATACGTAGCGGCCGCGCTTGGCGGAGGCCGAATCAAGGCATGCGCTCCGAGCATCACCGGACACAGCGATTTCCAGGACTGCGTGAAGATAGTGAGCTGGCCCGGCAACGTATTCACCGCCCAGCAGACATCGCTCGGACTCAGCGACGACGACATGTGGGATTTCCTCTCATACTATGACGTGAAGAATCTCGCCGAGATGGTGACCTGCCCCATCATCACATCGTTCAGTCTGCAAGACCGCACCGACCCGCCCCACATCAACGTGGCGCCCTTCAACAACGCCAGAGCGGCAGCCATGGCGGCCAACAGCGAACTCACAACGGCCGACTTCCAGTATGTGGTCAATCCCTTCCTCGGCCACGGCACCGCATCCGATTGGAAAAACGTATACATGGCCTTCTTCCAGAACTACCGCAGCGACATCGTGCCCGCCGACCCCAACGCAGCCGTGATCGATGTGTGGGAAGGTTCGGAGGCAGTGAACTGGAATTCCGGCAGCCTCAACAACTGGGTGTCGATACCGGCCTCGCAGTTCAATGACGTACAGGCAGGGATGAAGCTCCAGGCATGCTTCACCGATCTGGCCCTCAACGCCCAGGGACACTTCTGCACTGGGTCATGGGGCGACCTCAGCGGCGCCACCGACTATGTCGTGCTCACAGGAAGCTCCTTCTCTTTCACCGTAACCGAAAATATGGCCGCCCAGCTGAAATCGAGCGGACTCATCGTGACCGGCGTGGGTTTCACGCTGGAGAAAGTGGAGCTGGTGAACCCCGCCAACCTTCCCGATGTGACGGCTACTGTGGACGACAGCAGCGTCAACGTATGGGAGAAAGGCACGAACCCCGTGATCTCCGTAACAGTTGTGAACAACGAGGATAAGGCTGTATCGGTAGATTTCAATCTCGGACTGCGCACCGACGCTTTCACAGCGCTTCCCTCGCAGACACGCACGGTGGAACTGGCAGCCAGCGCCACTACCAAAGTCGAATTCGAGGTGGAAGGACTCGCGGCCGGGTTCTATCACGCCGTAGTCACCGCCAACCATTCGGAGCTCTACGACTTCAACTTCGGCTATGACATCACAGGCATAGTATCCGCACCCGACATGCAGGACGACTTCCAGGAGTTCTGGAACGCGGCCAAGAGCCAGCTGGCCGGAGTTCCCATCAACGCCACAATGACACTCATTCCCGAAAAGAGCACTTCCAAAAGGAATGTATATATGGTGGAGATGCAGTCGGTTCCCGACGCCGCCGATTCCGACGATCCCGTCACAATCCGCGGCTACTACGCCGAACCTGTTGAAAGCGGCACATACCCGGTGCTGATCACATATCAGGGATATGACAGCGACTCCACAACGACACCCTGGTGTCCCAGCGGCGACGGGCGCCCCGGATATATCGAGTTCGTGGTCTCGACGCGCGGCCAGATGGTGAACAACCGCTCTCCCTACGAGAACACCTACGGCGACTGGTTCATGTCGAATCTCGGCAACAAGGACTCCTACTATTACAGAGGCGCCTATATGGACGCTGTCCGCGCCATCGACTTCGTGTGCAGCCAGACGAAGACCGACATCCACAACATCTTCGCTCAGGGCCAGAGCCAGGGAGGCGCGCTGACAATAGCGGCAGCAGCACTCGGCGAAGGACGCATCACGGCCATCGCCCCCTCCATTCCCTTCATGGGCGACTTCCCCGACTATTTCAAGGTGGGGAGCTGGCCCTCCTACAATGTCTACAAGGCACTCGACAATCTGGGAGTGACCGAGGCAGAACTGCTCGAGAACCTCTCCTATTTCGACACGAAGAATCTGGCCACGCTCATCACTTGTCCGATAAAGACAGCGATCGGTCTGCAGGACAATGTATGTCCTCCCCACACCAACATCGCCCCCTACAACAATATAGCGGCAACGACGGCAGCTTCGGCTCCCGGCCGCAGAACCGCAGTGAACGTCGTAAAAGAACTGACCGTAAATCCGTTTCTGAAACACCAGACCCATGCCACATGGGACGCCGAGATGATGAGTTTTTTCGAGAACTATTCCGCGACCTATACCGATGTGGTGAATCAGGTGGCTGAAGAGACCTCTTTCAAGAGCGTCAAGGGAGGAGTGGAATTTACCAGCCCGGCCAACGCCACGATCTCGCGAATCGACGGCACGGTGGTTTTTAAAGGAAAATGCTATGGAAAACTCGAGCTTGCCAAAGGCCTCTATTTGGTCAGCAGCGGCAAGAGAAGTGTAAAGTTGTTGATAAATTGAGTAAGGAGATTAGTCCATTATCTCCAAAAGCCGTGGGTGTCAGGTCCCACGGCTTTTTTTATGATCGAATATCAGACAACTCTACTCTTATTCCCAAATTCAGGCCGGGGCGGCGGGGTCGGTAGGATCGTCGGGGTCGGCCTGCCCTTTGGGGAGGACGGTGTGGAGCCAGATGAAGCCTATCAGCCCGGCGAGGAGCGAACCTACCACGATGCCGAGTTTGGCGTGGTTGAGCAGCTGGGCCTTGGCCGGATCGCCGCCGAAGCAGAGGGTGGCGATGAAGAGGGAGACCGTGAACCCTATTCCTCCGAGCATCGAGATTCCTCCGATCATGCTCCAGTTGGCGCGCTTCGGCATCGGGGCGAGTTTCAGTTTCACCGTGATCCAGGAGAAGAGGAATATTCCGGCGAACTTGCCGAGCACCAGACCGAGGATGATGGCCAGTGAGATTCCCTGGAAGATCGTTGCCGGGTCGAGGTCGAGCAGGTAGATGCCGGCGTTGGCGAAGGCGAAGAGCGGCACGATGAGGAAGTTGACCACGGGGTGGAGGTTGTCTTCAAGCTGCTGCAGCGGAGAGATAACCTTGTCGGAAGCCGACTCAATCTCCTTGAGCCAGTTCATCTGGTCGTGGGTAAGGATGGTGCGGCGCGAGAGCATCTCGTCGTCCTCGTTGCGGAACTTGCCGATGGCGCGGCGAATTATCCTCACATAGCGTTTGGGGGCGTAGACCGGAGTGGCGGGTACGCAGAAGGCCACGAGTACGCCGGCGATGGTGGGGTGGATACCGGAATTGAGGAAGAGGAACCAGACGATTCCCCCGATGCCGAGATAGAATATCTGGCTCTTGATGCGCATGGCCGAACCGAGCAGGAGCACCACCAGCAGACCCGCTGCCCAAAGCAGCAGCGAGACGTTGATGTGGCCGGAATAGAAGGCGGCGATTACGATGATGCCGCCGATGTCGTCTACGACTGCCAGCGTGGTGAGGAAGATCTTGAGGGAGATGGGGACGCGTTTGCCGAGCATGGCCAGGATACCGAGCGAGAAGGCGATGTCGGTGGCCATGGGGATTGCGGCGCCGTCGACATAGTCAGTGCCGCGGGCAAGAAGGTAGAAGATGCCCACGGGGACAATCATGCCGCCGACTGCAGCGATTATGGGGAGAAGGGCCTGGCGGAAGGAGGAGAGTTCGCCCACGAGCACCTCGCGTTTGATTTCCAAACCGATGGTGAAGAAGAAAATGGCCATGAGGGCATCGTTGATGAATGCCATCAGGGTCATGGGGTGTCCGTTGTGGCTGAAGAGGTTGAAGGAGCCTATCTGGAGGCGTATCTCCTGGTTCCAGAAGTTGAAGTAATAGCCGTTGATGGCGGGGATATTGGCCACCACCAGGGCGAGAACCGTGGCGAGGATGAGGATGTTGCCGCCGGTGGCGTGGCGGGCCAGGGCCTGGCGGGCGGCGTAGAACACCGAGTGCTCCTCCTGCCCGCTGTGGCGGGGAGAGTCGGCGGGGCGTATGTTGTCTTTGCGGGTGGTCATAGCGGGATAAATGCTGCGGAATCAATTCAAAAGGAAAACGCCACGGGGCGGCGATAGGTTTGGCGCCCCGGATGATTTACATTTTTTGTAATCACATTTTTTGTAAATTTTACAATTTATGTAATTACATTTTTTGTAATCACATTTTTTGTAACTATATTTGCAATGTAAAACGGATATGTAGGATATGTATGGAAACACCTTTTGTATTTGGTAAAATTGCGAAAAACAAGAATTTCACCGACCGGGAAACCGAGACGAAGACCTTGGTGGGCCACTTCACGTCGTTGATCAACACGATAATCATATCTCCGAGGCGCTGGGGGAAGAGCTCGCTGGTGCACAAAGCCGCCGAGTTGTCGATGGATCGCGACCCCGCGCTGAGGATCTGCAAGATAGACCTGTTCAACGTCAGAGACGAGCAGCATTTCTACACCCTGCTTGCCAAAAGCGTGCTCTCGGCCACCTCTACGAAGTGGGAGGAGTTCGTATCAGATGCAAAACGGTTTCTGTCGAGGCTCATGCCCAAGATCTCCCTGGGACCGGATCCGGCGAACAGCGTGTCGCTGGAACTTGACTGGAACGAGGTGAAGGAGAATCCCGACGAGGTGCTTGATCTCGCCGAGAAACTGGCCAAGGAGAAGAATCTCAAGATAATGATATGCATCGATGAATTCCAGAACATATCCGAATTTGAGAATCCCGATTACTTTCAGCGCAGGCTCAGGGCCCACTGGCAGACACACGAGCATGTGGGATATTGCCTCTACGGGAGCAAACGGCACATGATGCTCGAGGTGTTCACCAATTCCTCCAAACCTTTCTATAATTTCGGAAACCTGATGTTTCTGGAGAAAATCGAGACGGCTTATCTGGTGGAGTTTTTCGAAAAGCGCTTCCGCGACACCAACAAATCGATTGAGCCGGCGGCGGCACTGCTCATAGCCTCCCTGGTGGAGAATCATCCCTACTACGCGCAACAGCTGGCCCAGCTGGCGTGGCTGAGAACGGAGGAAGTCTGCACCGAAAAAATCGTGAGGGAGGCGCATCTGGGACTTGTGGAGCAATTGAGTCTGCTGTTCATCAACCGCACCGAACTGATGACCGACCAGCAGCTGAACTATCTGAAGGCGGTTCTTTCGGGAGAGAACACCATTTCCTCGACGGCCGTGATGAAAAAATACGGAATCACCTCGGCCACTGCGGCGGCAAGGGCCAAGGCGCGTCTGCTGAGCGACGATATTCTGGACAATCGCGGGGGCGAGCTCTCGTTTCAAGATCCGATTTTCGCCTGGTGGCTGAAGCATGAATACTTCAGGATATGAAATAGAACTTTAAGCTTGATATCATGAAAAGAATTTTGGGGGCGATTGTTTTGGGAATCGCCACGCTGGCAGCCAGCGCCGGCGAGAGAATATGCGTTGGCACCTACAACATCCGACTGGCCTGCGGCAGCGACTCGGCGGCGGGCAACGGCTGGGGACGGCGCTGTCCGCATGTGGCCGACCTGGTGCGCTTCCACGGTTTCGAGATCTTCGGTACGCAGGAGGGCTACAAGCACCAGCTCGACTCCCTGAAGGCGCGGCTGCCCCATTTCGCCTACACGGGCCACGGACGCGACGACGGACGCGACAAGGGGGAGCATTCGGCCATCTTCTACGACACCGATGTGTTCGAACTGCTCGACTCGGGCGATTTCTGGCTGTCGGAGACTCCCGACGTACCGGGGAAACTGGGCTGGGACGCCGCCTGTCCGCGCGTCTGCTCGTGGGGTAAGTTCCGCCACCGGGCCTCGGGGAAGGAACTGATGTTCGCCTCGGTGCATATGGACCATATCGGGAAGACAGCGCGGGTGGAGGGCGCCAAACTCATAAAGCGGACGCTCCACGAGATTGCTGCCGACCTGCCGGCGATAGTGGTGGGGGATTTCAATGTAGACCAGACCAACCCGGCCTATTTCACCATGATCGAAGACGGGGCGATGAAGGATTCCTACGAGGCGGCGGAGTTCAGGTATGCACCTAACGGGACGTTCAACGCCTATCTGACGGAGGCGTTCTCTCCCTGGCGCATCGACCATGTGTTTGTGTCGCCGCAGATAGAGGTGAAGAAATACGGCATCCTGACCGACACCTACCGCACGCACCGGGAGCCGGGGCCCGACTTCGAGCCCGGGCCGGCGCCCGACGCCCTGATCCGGATGGACTACGAGGCGCGCACGCCGTCGGACCATTTCCCGGTGCTGGTGCACATCGAGATGTGACGCTTCGCGACTTTTCGACGTCAGCTCTCTGCTGGCTCGAGCAGCTTGCGAGCGGGCCTACTCAACATGTGCCGGATAAAAATCTCTGCGTGACCTTCTCTGCGTGAGTTTCTTAATGCGCGAATATTAAGCCTCACGCAGAGAAGCGCACGCAGAGCAATTCTGACCTCAATTTCGAGAAGGCCCGCTCGCAAGCTGCTCGAGTGCGCAGAGGGCTACGCGCTTGAGATCAACAACTCCTCGTCGGTAAGCGGGATTAAAAATTAGAAAATATATGCTTTTGAATATAATATATCTGTTTTAAAGCGTTATTATATTAGATTGCATATAATTTTAGACGAATTTCTTTGAATTATATATTTTCGCATATAATTTTATGTTTATATTGCCGATTTATATTTTGTCGCATATAATTTTGTTGAACTAATAGTCGGGAGAATATGGAAAAGAGCAAACTCAGCGCTACAGTCAAGGCCCTTCGCAAAGAGTACGGGCTTACGCAGGAGGAACTCGCGATGAAGTCGGGGGTCGGACTCTGCTTCCTCCGTTCGCTGGAGCAGGGGAAGAGTTCGTTGAGAATGGACAAAGTGAACCAGCTTCTCGATCTTTTCAACTACGAACTTACCGCCACGCTGAAGAAATGAGAAAGGCAGAAGTATACAGAAACGGGGAACTGGCCGGAGTCCTTGAAGAAGAGGGGGGAGAGTATCGCTTCCGTTACGCTCAGTCATACCTGGAAGGAGAGGATCCGAAACCGGTGAGTCTCACGTTGCCTCTTAGAAAAGAGCCATACGAGAGTCCGGTCCTGTTTCCGTTTTTCGACGGTTTGATTCCGGAGGGATGGTTGCTTGATGTGGTGACACGCAACACCGACATCAGCATACTCGACCGAATGTCGCTGCTGCTTCTTTGCTGCCGTGACTGCATAGGATCTGTGAGCGTTGTGGCTGTTGAAAACGACAAAAACGAGGAGTGATGGAAAGATGTCTTTACTGCTATAAGGAACTGAAAGAGGGGGAGAAAGATTTTCACCGCAAGTGCGCCCGAAAGATTTTCGGTACAGGCGATGTTCCCGAAATCGATTTCCGACACGATGATCTCGACCGTCTGGCCGAGCAGACCGTAAGGGCACGGACGTCTCTGACCGGAGTGCAACCGAAACTGTCGCTGAATCTCAGCCGTCATGAAGGATGCAGCCGATTGACCATCGTGGGACTCTGGGGCGATTTCATTTTCAAGCCGCAGACAGAGAGATATCCCCGCTTGCCGGAAAACGAGGACCTCACGATGCATCTGGCCGAAGCAGCGGGAATCAAGGTTGTGCCGCATTCGCTGATAAGGATGGCCGACGGAAAGCTGGGATATATCACGCGCCGCATCGACCGCTCCGAACAGGGTGAAAAAATCGACATGGAGGATATGTGTCAGCTCACATTGCATCCCACCGAGTATAAATACAAAGGATCGTACGAGCAGATAGCCAAAACCATAAGTCAACATTGCAGTGCGCCCAAACTCGACCTTGTGAATTACATGCAGGTGTTGCTGTTTTGTTTCGTTACAGGCAACAACGACATGCATCTTAAAAACTTCTCGCTGTATAGCCCGGATGGGAAATACCGGCTGACGCCGGCATATGACCTTCTTAACGTTGCTATAGCCAATCCGAAGGATCCCGAGGAACTGGCGTTGCCTCTGGCAGGCCGGAAGTCGAAATTGCGAAGGGAGGATTTCATGAGAGCTGCTCATAGCGTGGGTATTGAGGAGAAGGTTATGGCAAATCTTATCGACGTATTGCACAAGTCGCTCCCACGCTGGAGGAAATTGATAGAGGAATCTTTCCTTGACGGCGAGGGGAAGGAAGCGTACCTTCGATTGATAGAGTCACGGCTGAAAAGGCTGACGGTGTCTGCGCCTGAACAATCGTGAGGAAGCCGCTCCTCGTTGTAGGCCACTCAAATCAGAACATAAGGAGATAAGAGACATAAGCCATACGGCCGCGGTATTTGGGACGGCCGCCTGCGGCGGGAACGGGGGCTTCGCCCGGACGGACATGTTTTTCTAACGGATCGGAGGTATTTTTTTAACGGATCGGCCTTCGGCACGGATTGGCCTTCAGCACGGAGCTACGCGGGATATCGGAACGGAAATTTCTGCCGGAACAAACTCGCGGGCTCGTTTGGACGTATATGCTACGCAGCCGCTGATAGCCGCTTGGAGCGACACCATACAGCGACCTAGAGCGACCATATAGCGACTTGGAGCGACGGCAGCTCCGCTGCTGTCGACACCGCGACCGGACAGCGACTTGGAGCGACCATACAGCGACTTGGAGCGACGGCACCGCGACCTGGAGCGACCGTATAGCGACTTGGAGCGACGGCAGCTCCGCTGCTGTCGACACCGCGACCGGACCGCGACCGGACCGCGACTGGACCGCGACTTGGAGCGACCATATAGCGACCTGGAGCCGTGTTTAACTCCCATTCGGTCGTTGAGCACTTCGTGGTTGTCTTGCAAACTCGGCAGGGAAAACAACTCTTTAGAGTTATATATCCTCGCCGAGACGCTATATATTTTTAACGAGAGGACGAGAAGACGAACGTACTCGGTATTTTGAGAACGGGAGGGTTGGCTTCGCCGAGCCCTTCGGGGTTCAGGAGAACGAACCGACTCGCAGGCTCGTCGGAGCTACGCGCTTTGAGAACCGACTCGAGAACGCGGAGGGCTACGCGCTTAGGAATTAGAACATAAGGAGATAAGGGACATAAGCCGTGCGGCTGCGGTTTTTTTGGACGGCCGCCTGCGGCGGGGAAGGGGGGCTTCGGCCGGAGGGCTTTTGTTGATGCTTTGATGATATCCGTTCTGGGGGAGGTGGCCGTCGTTTCGGGTGTTTTTGCCGGCTTTCTACAGGCGCGGCGGCGGGGCTGAAAACCACTTTCCCCTCTTTTTCGCAGCGAAATTTGGATCGCGCCTGGAAAATTCGTAATTTTGCGTAAGTAGACGGTGACGGAAACAACATTCCCCCTCATGCCATCGGAAAACTGAAAAGAAACACGTAGACTTCAACCCCGAAAACTCCAACAAAACCCGACCCATGATCATCGGCCTAGTAGATGCGGACTTAATGGATGGCGGTACCCGTCATCCCAACCTTACTCTGCTTAAATTGGCTGGATTCTTTCATGATCACCGGATTGAATTTGAGTTGATCGAAGACGAGAATGCAGATATATCAAAATATCGCCTAATTTATATTTCAAAAGTTTTCACATTCACTAAAAACCCCAAGTTTTTTGACGAGAAAAAGGAAAAGAGCCTTGGGGAAGACTCTCAATTTAGATGGGGAGGTACAGGATTTTATGCAAATGAGACCGATCAAAAGAAGTTTATAAAACTCAGAAAGGAAGATATGGCTCGTCTTGAAAAAGACGAATTCCTCAATCAATATATCTGCTGCCGTGGATTGAACAAAAAGAAGGGTATTTCCATGGCTCATCAAATGCCCTATTATGATCTCTATCGGCCTTATATAGAGAAAATGATTGCAAACGGCCATAAAAGAGATCTCTATAAGGACTATCTCGATTATTCTATCGGATTCCTTACACGCGGATGTTTCCGTCAGTGCCCGTTTTGTGTAAACAGGCTGGAAAAACTTGTACTTCCATATTCAGATATTTCCTCATTTTTAGATAATGATAGAGATGAAAAGGGAAAGCTAAAGAGGCCCTACATCTATCTGTGGGACGACAATTTCCTCGCCTCTTCTCCTAAACTATGGAGACCACTGCTAAACCAGCTAATAGAAACCGGCAGACCCTTCCAATTCAGACAAGGTCTGGATGAGAGAATGCTTGCCGATTCACCCCATGGTGAGGAAATGGCTGAGACGCTGTCAAGAAGCAAATATCATGGAGATTATATATTTGCATTTGACAATTGGTCGGATAGAGAAAAAATAGTTAAGGCCCTGAAGATATGGAAGCGGCATAATCCTAAAAAAGGAACAAAGTTCTATTTGTTTTGCGGATTCAAGCAAACATCAGATGATTTTGAAAAATTCTATCAAGACATCTGGGAAATTTTCAACCGCATTAAGATTCTTATGCAATACGGCTGCATAGGCTATATAATGCGGCATGAAGATTATAAGAATTCCCCGCTCCCGAATATGTATGTCCAGATTGCCAGATGGTGCAATCAACAACAATTTTATAAAAAAATGTCCTTATGGGAATTCTGCTATAGAAATCAAAGTTTTTGGGAAGAACAATACTTACCTCCCGAAAACATAGCAGGAAGGCCGGCTTTAATGTCTTTTGAAGATTTTGAAGCAGAACTTAACAACCCTGATGGACATTATAAAAATATAAAATTATGTAAATCTTTAAGAACGATTCTTGAGATGCTAAATATGTATCCCGACAAAAAAAAGGAACTTCTTGAGATGTTCAATTATAAGATGTCTAACCTTAAAAACCCATCCTTGTGGGAAAACCAGGAGCAATAATATGACCCATTTGCAAAAAGCTTTCGAGAAGCTCAGTCAGCACTCGGTTCAAGCTGTCCAGACTGGAAACGAGCTGAATCTATATGAAGCATATCTTCATGTAGATCTCCCAATCGAGTACGAATTGCTGGGAAAAATGGACGAACTGGATGAAGCCGGCGGCGGCATAATTTTATTAATAGGAAGCGCTGGAGATGGGAAATCTCATCTTATCGGTAGAACAAAAAAAATGTCTGACTGGCCCGTAACTTCATTTTACAACGATGCCACGGCCAGCTCTTCGCCAAGCAAGACTGCAATAGACACATTGAAAGAGGCACTTGTAGATTTCGACGACGAAAATCTTGGCAGCACAAATCACAAACTGATTCTCGCTATAAATTTAGGAAAGCTCCAAGCTTTTATTGACGATGACGAGGCGAAAATAAGATATAGAAAAATTGCAAAAGAAGTTACATCATTCTTTAAGGATGAAAATCATTACAATAGCTCCAGAGAAAGCAGAATCAAAATAGTTTCGTTTACGGCTTCCCATGCTTTCGAATTTCTTGTAAACGACACTTCGGAATATCCGGTGGATTCAAAATTGATGACGGAGATTTTAGAAAAAATCACAAGAAAAGATAATGAGCTCAATCCATTTTATAAAGCTTATACATCTGACAATAGTTCGTTAAAAAATTAGTTTAAGACGCCCTTTGGGCGACACCATAATA
>X378_Fat_Sand_Rat__coassemble_85_pt1 | contig 17877 bp, 12 predicted proteins | sample X378_Fat_Sand_Rat__metabat2_low_PE_004 | metagenome-assembled genome bin X378_Fat_Sand_Rat
AAACCACGGGTTCCGCAAAACAAACTCGCTTCGCTCGTTTGTTTTGCTCCACCCGGGGGCTCAAATCTTGCGCCGCTCCGCGGCTTGCCATCCGGCGATACCGGACGCTCAAATCTTGCGCCGCTCCGCGGCTTACGCCGCTCCGCGGCTATCCGCTGCTTTTACGGCTGATACAGGAAGCGCTTGATGGAACGTTTCGGGGTCTTCTCGAACTCCTCTTCCATTATCTTGATGCGCTTCACCTTGCTGTAGGCCGGCATCTCCTGATTCAGCGCCTTCAGGTTCTGCGCCATGATGGAGTCCATGGCCTGGCGGTCGATGCCCTGCGTCAGTGCAGCGTCGAAGTCGGGGTGCACAAGAGCCACCAGCGAACCGCCGTCGTCGATAACGAGCGCCTCGTTGACATAGGGCAGGTTGGACAACTTCTGCTCGATCTCCTCGGGATAGATGTTCTGTCCCGACGGACCCAGAATCATCGTCTTCGAACGTCCGCATACGGTGATGAATCCCTCTTCGTCGATAAGACCCATGTCGCCCGTGTTCATCCAGCCGGAATCATCGGGCATCACCTCGAGCGTAGCCTCCTCGTTGTGGTAGTATCCCAGCATCACGTTCTCCCCCTTCACCCAGAGATTTCCCTGCACATGAACGGGATCGGGTGAATCCACCTTGATCTCCATGCGGTCGACGATCTGACCCACGGTGTGCGGTTTCGACTCCCACGCCGGAGTGTAAGAGATGAGAGGTCCGCACTCGGTCATGCCGTAACCTACGGTCACGGGGAAGTTGCACTTGTAGAGGAATTTCTCGACATCGGCGTTGAGCGGTGCACCGCCAATCACGATCTCCACCAGGTTTCCACCGAAGGCCTGCATCAGTCCGGCCTTGATCTTGGCAAGGAGTCGTTCGTCGAGATAGGGCACCTTCAGAAGCACCTTCATCAGGGGTTTCTCGAGCATCGGGAACACCTTCGAACGGATGATCTTCTCGAGGATGAGGGGAACGGTGATGATGAGTTTAGGCTTAACCTCGGCGAAGGCCTGGAGAATCACCTTGGGCGACGGCAGACGGGTGAGGAAGTTGCAGGTCATGCCGTTGCAGAAGGGGTTGAGCATCTCGATGGTGAGACCGTAGAGATGGGCCAGCGGAAGCATGTTCACCATGCCGTCGCCTGGTTTGAGGAAGTCGAGGTTGTCGATGCAGAAGCGAACGTTGCTCCAGATGCTGCGGTAGGGGAGCATCACGCCCTTCGACATACCGGTGCTTCCCGACGTGTAGTTGATGATGCAGAGTTCCTCGGGCTTGTCCTCGTAGTACTTCACATCCTTCTTTTCGAAGCTGTAGGGGTATTTCTTGCCGAAAAGTTCATTGATGTTGTTGCGGGCCTCGGTGAGTTCTTTCGAGCGGGAGAGCGGCATGCCGAGTTCGCTGATGTAGATGGCTCCCATAAGGTCGGGGAGGAGTTTCTCGTCGAGGTTCTCCCAGATGGAGGCGTCGACGAAGAGGAGTTTCGAACCGCTGTGGTTCACGAGGTGGTGGATCGTGTCGGCTTTGAATTCGTGGAGGATGGGCACGGCCACCACCCCGGCTGTGATGCAGGAGAGGAAGACCACGGCCCAGGTCGACGAGTTCTTGCCGCAGATGGCCACCTTGTCGCCGGGTTTGATTCCCGATTTCTCGAAGATGATGTGGAGTTTTTCTACCCATTCCGCCACATCCCTGAAACGATAGTTCGATCCCCCCATGTCGCGGAGGGCCATGTGGTCCCAGTTGTTGACTACGGATGCTTGAATCAGGGCGTTCAATGAATTGTTTTCGGCCATAATAATAAGGTATTTTTCTTAGATTTTGAGTTTCTTTTTCTTTTGGGCTCTGAGTTCTCTGTGTGCTCGGAGTTAGTGTGAGAGCAGCTTCTCCAGGCGGGTGCGGATCTGCGCCACATTCTCGCCGCGGCTTATGATGGTGCCGTCGGGAGCGAGCAGCATGTGGTGCGGGATGCCCGAGAAGCCGTATATGTCGTAAGGAGTTTTCTGAGTGTTGTAGAGGATGGGCCACTTCAGCTCATGCTTGGCGGCCATCTCCTTGGTGTCGGCGGGAAGATCCCTCACTGCCACTCCCACCACCTGCAGCACGCCGTCGCCGAAATCCTCCTGGAGTTTCTTCAGGTCGGGGAGTTCCTTGATGCAGTAGGGGCACCAGCTCGCCCAGAAGTCGACCAGCGTGAAGCGGCCTTCCTTCACCAGCGAGGAGAGCTTCGTCTTCCCTCCCGAGGCGTTCTCCCCCTCGAAGTCGATGTATTTCATCCCTGGAGCCGTGGCGGCGCGGTGACGTGCGAACGCCTCGTAATGCTTCACGCGCTTGCGGTCGCGGAAGTCGGGTTGGGCGAGCTTCAGCAGCGAGTCTACCCTCTGCGGGGCGGCGAACTTCATCCATTCCACACCGAAGAAATCGCCGATGGCGCTGCCCCGGGCGGCGTTGTATTCCTTCTCGGCATAGTCCATATAAAGGTCCATGTCGTCGAGATTCTCTATCGAGTCGAGCTGGGCTATCTTGGCGGCGAAGAGGTCGTTGAGCGGCGTACCCTTCGCTATCGTTGTGGAGTCGGTGATCACGGCGTTGCCACCTTCGGAGATGTAGTAGCCCTGCACCTTGCCCTCCACAACAATCTGGTAGAGTTCGGGGTCGGAGCCCTTCTCGGTGATGAACTCGGCGGTGCCGTTGGCTATCTGCGCCTTCGCCGTCGTGGTGGAGTCGAGGTAGTTGAGGAGTTCCACCTCTTTCCCCTCGTACTTGTCGGGAAACTGCACGGTGAGTTTCGGCTGTTTCGAGCATGCCGCCAGCGCCGCCGCCGCCATTCCCGCAATAAATATCTTATGTATAATTCTCATTTCAATCAAATTCTAAGGTTCCTTCTTCCCCCCCCATCCGAGTTCTCAGAGTTCTCGGAGTTCTCAGAGCTCTCCGATTTCTTTAACCTTTAACCTTTAACCTTTAACCTTTAACCTCACTTCCCGACCATGATGTCGAGAACGAGGTGGTCTGTTTCGGTCATCGCCTCGCGTCCTATCGAGGTGAGGTTGTGCACGGTGCGGTCTACATCGTCGCAGATGATGCCCTCCTGCGATGTGACGCACTTTCCGTTCATCGCGAGCATCGCCGACATCAGTGCCGTCGACGCTCCGGAGGTGATCTTCATCGCGCAACTCGGTTTGGCGCCGTCGCAGATCATACCGGTGAGGTTTGCCACCATGTTCTTGATGGCCGCGCACACCTCCTCGTAGCCGCCTCCCATCAGGTAGGTGAGTCCCGCCGACGCTCCCGTCGAGGCCACCACGCATCCGCAGAGTGCCGAGAGTCGGCCGAGGCTCTGCTTGATGTAGATGCTCGTCAAGCTGCTCAGGGTCAACGCTCTTATCAGCTGCTCCTCCGAGGCGTTGATGTCGCGGGCATAGCTCACCACGGGGAGAGTGGCCGTGATTCCCTGGTTGCCGCTGCCGGAGTTAGACATCACGGCGATCGGTGCACCGCCCATGCGGGCGTCGCAGGCCGCCGAGGTGAGCGAGAGTATGTGGGCCACGGGTGTGTCGCCGAAAAGCGACTCTCCCTGGTGGCGGATCACGCTGCCGAGCGAATGCCCCCAGTCGCCGTTCAGAGCGAGTTCGGCGGCTTTCACGTTCATCTCGCCCGCTTCCAGAATGAAGCGGATGTCGTCGAGCGGTGCGGTCATCGCGAACTCATAGACACTCTTCTCGTTGAGTTCTTCGAATTCCTTGCACCCTGTCTGCAATCCCCCCTTATTCTCATAAACAATCTCCCCGTCCTTTTTGATTAGCGTGAAGCGGGTGTGGGCTCCGGAAATCACGGCCTCTGCCGTGTGCTCTCCGTTGAACACCTTCACCTCGCAATGCAGATTGGAAGGGGGATTCTTGTGGTGACCGATTTTGATGCGCTTTTCGGCAATATACTGCCTGCCGGCCTCGAGCGATTCCTCCGTCACGTCGCGGAGAACTTCCAGACCGTATTCCGACCTGCCGATGATTGCACCGAGGGCCACGGCGATAGGCAGACCGATCATGCCCGTGCCCGGGATACCGACTCCCATGGCGTTCTTTATGATGTTGCCGCTGAGCAGGAGCTCGATGCGCTCGGGAAGGGCGCCGAGTGTCTCGGTGGCCTTCGCCACGCAGAGGGCCACGGCGGCGGGCTCGGTGCACCCGATTGCCGGAACCACCTCCTGATGGATCAGCGCGATGATGTTGTCAATCTGTTCTCTTTTCATGGAAATTTAGGTTAGAGGTTAGAGGTTAGAGGTTAGAGAGGTTTTTGGTTTGGAGTTTGGAGTTTTTTGTTGTTGCTCTGAGTTCTCGGAGTTCTCGGAGTTCTCTGATCACTAAACACTAAACACTAAACACTAAACACTAAACACTAATCGAGGGGGAGGCGCCCCTTGCGGCTCTGCTCTATCTTCTTGTTGCGCCAGCAGTTGCGGCAAACGGCGATATATTTGTCGTTGCCGCCGATCTCCACCACTTCGCCCTCGGTGATTATCTCCCCCTGGGAGTTCACGCGCGCGTTGACGATGGTTTTCCTGCCGCATGTGCATGTGGATTTGATCTCGTCGATGGTGTCGGCTATCTCCAGCAGACGCTTCGAACCCTCGAAGAGATGGGTGCGGAAGTCGGTGCGAAGTCCGTAGCAGATCACGTTGATTCCGAAATCGTCTACCACCTGCGCGAGCTGGTCAACCTGCACCGGGTCCAGAAACTGGGCCTCGTCGACAAGTATCCATTCCGGGCGCTCGGTGTCTTCGGCCATCCCTTTCACCAGCTCGTAGAGATTGGTTTCGGGATAGATCCAGGAGCACTCGCGCTCGATGCCGATGCGGCTGCGTATCACATTCTTGTTGTCGCGGGTGTCCACCACCGGTTTCATGCAGCGGTAGGCCATGTTGCGTTCTTCGAAGTTATAGGCTGTTGTTAGAAGGAGGGCGGTTTTCGCCGAACCCATAGTGCCGTATCTGAAGTATAATTTTCCTATCTTGCTCATTTTGAAATTCGCCCCAATCCGCCAAGTTAGGTTGTTCCATCCTCCCCGAAAATCCCCATTTGCGAATTTACAAAAAAAATCCCGAATACGAAAATGAAATGCAGATAATGAATACTTGTATTGTTGCCTTAACTATAAACTTAATACTCCAAACATTCCTACCTCTCTAACCTCTAACCTCTAAACCAATCTCTCGATAACAAGCATGAGCATGACTCCCGCCACCAGGGCGTAGGTGGCCTGCTTCTGATAACCGTGGGCGTGGGTTTCGGGAATCATCTCGTCGGAGATCACGTAGAGCATCGCACCGCCCGCCAGTCCCAGCATTCCTGGCAGGATGGCCTGGGTGATGCTGCCGAGGAAATAACCGGTGAACGCACCCGCCATCTCCAGACAGGCTATGATCAGCGACACCGCCGCCACCTTGCCGAACTTGGCGCCGGCAAGCATCAGCGGCGTCACCACCACCATACCCTCGGGGATGTTCTGCAGGGCGATGGCAAGCGTGATTGCCAGCGAGTTGCCGGGGTCGGTGTCGTCGATGGCGATACCGGTGGCCATTCCTTCAGGAAATTTGTGGATGGCGATGGCCATCACGAAGAGCAGGATCTTGTCGATCGACTTGTTGTGGTGCTTCTCGGGGTCGATGCCGGCGAGGTTGTGGATGTGCGGTGTGAGATGGTCGAGCAGACCGATGAGGATGACGCCGGCCACCACTCCGGCCACCACTTCGAGCACGCCCCATCCCTCCACGCGTTCAACGGCGGGCTGTAGAAGGCACACGAGGGATGCCGCCAGCATCATACCGGCGCAGAAACCGAGGAATATGTCGTTCCACTTATGCGGAATCTTGCGGAACACCAGACCCAGGCAGGCTCCCATCAAAGAGGAAAGGCCCAGTCCGGCCGCCGACCAAAGCAACGTCTCACTCATATCTTATTAACGAACGAGAGGCGGGAAAAGTCGTTTTGCCATCCAAATTCATCATTATTGGGTATTCCCGAAATAGTTGGAGGCTGGCCGCTTCGTGCGGTCAGCCTCCGAGGTGTCAGGTTAGTTCGAATGTTCTTTCTCCTTATATATAAGGGCACCGATCATGCCCCCATATCAGGTCGGGATTATTTCCCCGCGCTTATGCGGATCGTGATGCTTCCGTCGGGAGCCACGTTGATCTCCATCTGCGTACCGGCAGCCAGACGAATCGAAGCGCCGGAGTTGTGATGGTTGATCACCGGATTCAGACCCGATGTGCCGCCGTTCACGCCGGGAAGGGCGCGGTTGATGTCGACGGGCTGAACGGGACTCGGTGCGGCTGCGGGAGCTGCGGCCGGTTTTGCTGCCACGGGCTTCGGAGCGGGCTTGGGTGCGGGCTTCGGGGCGGCTGCCTTCGGAGCTGCGGCTGCGGTGCCGAACTGGAAGAGCGGCTGGTCGGTGGCCATCACTTCGCCGTCCTCGATGAGTACCTTGGCGATGGTGCCCTCGCGGTCGGAAGCGAGATTGTTCTCCATCTTCATGGCCTCGTATACGAGCAGGGTGTCGCCGGGTTTCACGTGGTCGCCGGGCTTAACCTTGATCTCGAGCACGGTTCCGCCCATGGGAGCGTTGAATGTGCCTCCGTCGGCCGTAACCTCGGGAGCGGCTGCGGGAGCGGCTGCAGCGCCCTCTGCCTCGAACTCGATGAGCGGCTGGTCGGTGGCCATCACGTCGCCTTCGCCGATGAGAACTGGTTTCACACGGCCTCCGCGGTCGCATGCCAGCTCGTTCTCCATCTTCATGGCCTCGTAAACGAGCACCTTCTGACCGGGCTTAACCTCGTCGCCGGGTTTCACCTTGATCTCGAGCACCGTTCCGCCCATCGGAGCGCAGAACACTTCGCCTGTAACTTCTCCAGCGGGAGCGGCTGCGGCGGCTGCCTTCGGAGCCTCGGCCTTCACGGGCTGCGGGTTGGCCTCGAACTCGGCTTTGCGCTTGTTGGTGAGGAACTGCTTTGCCACCAGCGGGAGGAGCTCCAGCAGGAGGAATTCCTCGTCGTTCTGGGCGAGCTTCACGTTGCCGTATTTCTCGAGCTCGGGGTTGGCGGGAGTCTTGTAGGAGCTTACGTCATAGGGCTTCTCCTCGGCGCTGCCTGTGATCTCCTCGCGGAATTTGGGATCTACGGGCACCGGAGTGTGGCCGTATTTACCCATGACGAGGTCGATAAACTGGTTGTTCTTGTTGGTATAGTCGGCGTTGCCCTTGCGGCGGTCAACGGCGAGAGCCACGGCCTGCGAACCCACGATCTGGCTTGTGGGGGTAACCAGAGGCACCAGTCCGGCGTCGCGGCGAACCTTCGGGATGAGGTTCATGGCCTCCTCGAGAAGGTCTTCCTGACCGAGGGCGCGGAGGTTGGCAACCATGTTGGAGTACATTCCGCCCGGAACCTCGGCGTTCTTCACCAGCAGGTTCGGCTTCGGCAGACCGAAATATGCCTCGATCTTGTGGCACGCGTCGAGGAGCTCCTCTTCCTTGTTAGCCTTCGCGGCCTTGATGGCGCGGTCGAACTCGGCGTCGATCTCCTTCGGCATGGCTGCGTAGGCCTCGTCGAAGTCCTTCGGCCAGTTGTCCTTGTTGAGGTCGAACTCGGCCAGAGCCTTGCGGGCGTTCTTGAGCTCGTGGCGGATCTTGGCCACTGCGTCCATGTTCACGTCGACCTCGACACCCATCTTCTGGCAGAAGATGTTGATGAGCTCAATGGAGGGAGCCGCCGAACCGCCGCCAAACCACCAGATGTTGGTGTCGACGATGTCCACGCCCTGGATGATGGCTGTCAGTACAGCTGCCAGACCGTAGCCCGGGGTGCAGTGGGTGTGGAAGTCCACGGGTATCTTGAGGGCCTTCTTCAGCTTCGGCATCAGCGAGTGGATGCGCGAGGGGCTAACGAGACCGGCCATGTCCTTGACGGTGATCATCTGCGCACCGAGTTTCTCCATCTCGAGGGCGAGGTTGACGAAATATTCGTCGGTGAAGATCTTCTCGTCTTCGGGTGTTCCCTTCGGGTCGACGGTGTAGCATACGGCCGTGTCGGAGATTCCGCCCAGGTCGTTGATCATCTTGATGGAGCCCTTGATGTTGTTGATGTCGTTGAGGGCGTCGAAGATGCGCATCACGTTCAGACCGTTCTCGATGGCCTTCTTGTAGAAGCCTTCGAGCACGCTGTCGGGGTAGGGCACATATCCGAAGAGGTTGCGGCCGCGCGAGAGGGCGGAGAGGAGGGAGATTCCCTTCATGGCCTTGCTGCAGGCGCGCAGACGCTCCCAGGGCGACTCGCCCAGATAGCGCATCACGGAGTCGGGAACGGCACCGCCCCAGACTTCCATTATGTAGAACTTAGCATCGCGGTAGAGGGGGAGAAGTTTGTCGACATTCTCCTGTTTCATACGGGTTGCGAATAGAGACTGCTGGCCGTCGCGCAGCGTGAGGTCTCTGATTTTAAGCTTTTTTGCCATAGCTCTTTACTTGATAAGTAACTTTGTCTATATTTGATTTAAGGATTATTTGATCACATCGAGTTTGCGGCCAACCTTGATGAAGGCCTCGATGGCCTTGTCGAGTTGCTCGCGGGTGTGGGCGGCGGAGAGCTGCACGCGGATGCGCGCCTGTCCTTTCGGCACCACGGGATAGTAGAATCCGGTGACGTAGATTCCCTCTTTCTGCATCTCGGCGGCGAAATCCTGCGACAGCTTGGCGTCGTAGAGCATCACGGCGCAGATGGCGCTCTGGGTGGGCTTGATGTCGAAGCCGGCCGCGAGCATCTTGTCGCGGAAGTAGGCCACGTTCTCCATCAGTCGGTCGTGGATCTCGTCGCTCTCGTCGAGCATCTTGAACATCTCCAGGCTTGCTCCCACGATGGCCGGAGCCACGGAGTTGGAGAAGAGATAGGGGCGCGAACGCTGGCGGAGCATGTCGATTATCTCCTTGGGGCCGGTGGTGAAACCTCCCATGGCGCCGCCGAACGACTTGCCCAGCGTGCCGGTGAAGATGTCGATCTTGCCGTAGCAGTCGAACTTCTCGGCCACGCCGCGGCCGCGCTTGCCCACTACGCCTGCAGAATGGCTTTCGTCAACCATCACCAGGGCGTCGTATTTCTCGGCCAGCTCGCAGATCTTGTCCATCGGGGCAACGTTGCCGTCCATCGAGAAGACGCCGTCGGTGGCGATGATGCGGTAGCGGCAGTCCTGGGCCTCCTTCAGGCAGCGCTCCAGGTCTTCCATGTCGGCGTTCTTATAGCGGAAGCGTTTCGCCTTGCAAAGGCGCACTCCGTCGATGATCGAGGCGTGGTTGAGAGAGTCGCTGATGATGGCGTCCTCCTCGGTGAAGAGCGGCTCGAAAAGTCCGCCGTTCGCATCGAAGCATGCGGCGTAGAGGATGGCGTCCTCGGTCTTGAAATACTTGGCTATCGCTTTCTCCAGCTCCTTGTGGAGATCCTGGGTTCCGCAGATGAAGCGAACCGACGACATGCCGTAGCCTCTCTCGTCCATCGCCTTCTTGGCGGCGGTGATAAGGCGGCTGTTGTCGGCAAGGCCCAGATAGTTGTTGGCGCAGAAGTTGAGCACCTCTCCGCGCTTGCCGTCGGCCTCGACTTCTATGTCACTGCTCTGAGGCGTCACGATGATGCGCTCGTTCTTGTAAAGGCCCGCTTCTTTGATGTCGGTCAGTTCTTTTTCAAGATGTGTTTTGAAATTACGGTACATGATCTAAGATTTTTTTCAGATTATTCACAAAATTAAGGAAAATTTCTTACTTTTGCAAAAAGATTGACAGAAGCTTTGAAAGAAGTTCCGCATTCTTTAGTTTCAAAGCCTTAAATTCTATACCTAAATCGTGAAATTATTCACTTAGACAGAACACATGAAGAATATTTTGGTAATCGGGGGCACGGGCCAGATTGGCTCCGAACTTATAATGAAGCTCCGCGAATTTTATCCTCAGGGGAATGTGGTGTGCGGTTACATCCCGGTGGCACCGCCCACAGGGGCGCTGCTCGAGACGGGTCCGTCTGCTGTGGTCGACATCACCAACGCCGCCCAGATAGCCGAGGCCGTTGACAAATACAAGGTCGACACCATCTACAACCTCGCCGCCCTCCTCTCGGCCACAGCCGAGAAGAAGCCCCAGCTCGCCTGGGCCATCGGCGTCGGCGGACTCTTCAACACTCTCGAAGTGGCCCGCGAGAAGAATTGCGCTGTCTTCACCCCCAGCTCCATCGGCTCTTTCGGCCATAACACTCCCAAAGTCAAGACCCCGCAGGACACCATCCAGCGTCCCGACACCATCTACGGCGTCACCAAGGTGAGCGGCGAACTCCTCTCCGACTATTACGCCCAGCGCTTCGGTGTCGACACCCGCTCGGTGCGCTTCCCCGGACTCATCTCCTATACCACTCCTCCCGGCGGCGGCACCACCGACTACGCCGTCGACATCTACTATTCGGCCGTGAGAGGGGAGAAGTTCAAGTGCCCCGTAAAACCCGGCACATTCATGGATATGATGTATATGCCCGACGCCCTGCGCGCCGCCATAGAGATCATGGAGGCCGACCCCTCCAAACTCGTCCACCGCAACTCCTTCAACATCGCCTCGATGAGCTTCGACCCCGAGATCATCTTCGCCAAGATCAAGGAATATGTGCCCGACTTCGAGATGGAGTATGACCTCGACCCGCTGCGTCAGGCCATCGCCGACTCATGGCCCGACTCCCTCGACGACACATGCGCACGCGAGGAATGGGGCTGGCGCCCGGAATACGATCTCGACGGCATGACCCGCGACATGCTCGTGAACCTTCGCGAGAAACTCCACATCCCGGCTCCCGTTCTCGCCTAAAGTTTAGAGGTTAGAGATTAGAGGTTAGAGAGGTGGGGAGTTTTTGAGTTCCGAGTGCTCCGAGAACTCCGAGATCGCCGATATTTTCGATTAAAAAACTGAAAACTGTTTTGCAGTTTTCAGTTTTTTTATGTAATTTTGCAGCGCAAATGGAACGCACCAATATTTCAGAAGAACAATATGCCGCTCTGCTCGACGCCATTTTCCCCATTCTCGCCGAGAAGGGTCCATGCGCAACAACCATGGATCTCGTGGCAAGCCGCCTGTCGATGTCGAAGCGCACGCTCTACGAGATTTTCGAGAGCAAGGACAGTATGCTGCTCGCAATCCTCCAGAGGATTCACGACCAGTATTCCCGCAAGATCCAGGAGATCATGCAGCGCTCGGACAACATGATGGAGGCGATGGCCTCGATCTTCCTCTTCCACCAGAGCATGATGCGAAAGATCAACGTCCGCTTCTTCCGCGACATGGACACCCGCTTCGCCCATCTGCGCAAGCATTACGACACCGACTCGCGCCGCTGGATAGAGTATATGAGCCGCGCCTGCGCCCTCGGAGTGAGTCAGGGAGTTTTCCGCGAAGACGTGAACTACGACATCACCATCCGTCTGCTCCGCGTGCAGATGGAGTCGCTCAAGCGAATGGAGGAATTCTTCCCCGAAGACATCACTCTGGTCGAGGCCTACAGCGCCATCTCGCTCGGTATGCTGCGAAGCATCGCCTCGGAGAAAGGGATGAGGATAGTCGACTCCCTCGCCGGCCGCTTCGACTCGGGCTGCGACCCCTGCCAGAGCGACGCCGAAAATCTTTTCGATCCGCATAAAAGAGAATATCAACCCGACATCATAATGAAAACCTTGCATTTTTTGATCTCAGCAGTCCTCATGGCCGCCGCCACTCTCGGCGCAGCCGCGCAGACCGCGGTTCCCGACACGCTCCGCCTCTCCCGCCAGCAGTGCGTCGCCGTGGCCCTGCAGGACAATCCCACCATCAAGGTGGCCAATCTCGAGGTGAAGCGCATGGACTACAGCAAGAAGGAGACTCTCGCCTCCCTCTTCCCATCCATCGACTTCTCCGGCGCATACCAGCGCGCCATCGAGCTGCAGACCGTCTCCATGAACATGGGAGGCCAGAGCCAGCAGTTCAAGATGGGTACGGACAACGTCTGGAATTTCGGTTTCTCGGCGGCCATGCCTCTTGTGAACGCCTCCCTCTGGAAGGCCATCAAGATCAGCGACACGCAGATCCTCTCCACTCTGGAGTCTGCCCGCGCCTCGCGCCTCGACCTCGTGAACAACGTCAACAAGGCCTATTACGCACTGCTGCTGGCCGAAGCCTCGCGCGACGTGATCCGCCAGAACTACGACCTCGCCCTCTTCAACGCCTCTCTGTTCGAGAAGCAGTTCCAGGCCGGCGTGGCGTCGGAATACGACGTGCTCCGCTCTTCGGTGGCCGTAAAGAACGTCGAACCCGAACTCCTCCAGGCCGACATCGCCGTAAGGCAGTGCTCGCTGCAGCTGAAGGTGCTCATGGGCATCGACTCGGCGGTGGAGATCACTCCCGACTGCACTCTGGCCGACATGAAGCAGGAGATGTACGGCTACCAGCTCCAGCGTGACAGCGCCCTCAACCGCAACACCACCCTCCGCTCGCTCGACATCCAGACCCGCATGGCGCGTCAGAACGTCGACCTCAAGAAGTTCGCATGGATCCCGACGCTCGGCGTCAGCTACAACATCAACTGGAACGCCATGAGCAACGGCAACGCATTGAAGAACCAGAAGTTCAATCCCTACAGCACGGTGGCTCTGGCCCTGTCGGTGCCCATCTTCTCGGGCGGCAGCAAATACAGCGCCCTGAAGCAGGCCGAGATCCAGGTGAAGGAACTCGAGCTCCAGCGCGAGAACGTGGAGAACTCGCTCAACATGCAGGTCGATCTCGCCCTCGACAACATCAACCGCGAGATACGCCAGATCTCCTCCTCAGAAGAGGGGATGAAGCAGGCGGCTAAGGCCCGCGAGATAATGCAGAAGAGCTTCGAGATCGGTGCGGGAAGCTATCTGCAGGTGCGCGACAGCGAACTCGCCGACACCTCCGCCCAACTCGCCTATCTGCAGGCCATCTACAACTATCTTGTCTCCACCAGCGAACTCGACACCCTTCTCGGCAAGGAGGAGGCGCTGGGTATAACGCAAACCACATTCTGAAAATAATCTCATGATGAAGAAATATATAGTTTATTCCGTATGCCTCGCCGCCCTCTTCGCCTCCTGCGGCAAGAAGGAGGAGGGGAAGAAAGCGAAGGAGGAGACTCTCCCCGCCGTAAAGGTCGAGACCGTCAACGACCGGATCGTCGACCAGGTAGGTGTCTACACCGCCACGGTGCAGCCCGAGAACATCAACAACATCTCCTCGTCGATGCCTCTGCGCATCAAGCAGATCCTCGTCGACGAGGGTCAGCGCGTGGGCAAGGGCCAGCGTGTGGCCGTGCTCGACGACGTCAACACCTTCCAGTACGAGACGCAGGTGCAGAACGCCCGCGCCAACCTTCAGAATGTGAAGGCCGACTACGACCGCGCCGTCACCCTTCTCAACATCGGAGGAGGAACGCAGCAGCAGGTCGACGCGATGAACGTGCAGCTCGTCAACGCCCGCAACGCCCTTTCGCAGGCCGAGCGCGTGCTGCGCAACGCCCGCGAGAACACCGTTCTCACTTCCCCCATCTCCGGCGTGGTCACCGCCCGCAACTATGATCCGGGCGACATGACCGGCACGCTCCCCATCGTCACCATCGCCCAGGTGCAGCCCCTCAAGATAGTGATCAACGTCACCGAGGCCGACCTCCCCAAAATCTCGAAGGGAATGGCCGCAGAGGTCACTTTCGACACATACGGCGAGGAGAAGTTCCAGGGCCGCGTGGCAACGGTGATGCCTACGGTCGACGCCGCAAGCCGCACGTTCGGAGTAGAGGTGACAATCCCCAACTCCGACGGCCGCATCCTTCCCGGCATGTTCGGTAGAGTGCGCCTCAACCTCGGCAAGGCCGACCGCGTGGTCGTGCCCGACAAGGCCGTGGTGAAGCAGCAGGGCTCGGGCAACCATTATGTGTATGTCTACAACTCCGACGGCACGGTCAGCTTCCGCCAGGTGGAACTCGGCCAGCGCCTCGGCGACGAATACGAGCTCCTCTCGGGCGTCGAACCCGGTTCGCAGGTAGTGATCAACGGTCAGAGCAAACTGGCCAACGGTAAAAAAGTGAAATTAGCGAAATGAGTCTATACAGTTCAGCCGTAAAGCGACCGATCACCACGCTGCTCTGCTTCGTGACCGTGATCATCCTCGGCTTGTTCTCGCTCTCCAAACTTCCCATCGACCTCTATCCCGACATCGACACCAACTCCATCATGGTGATCACGATGTATCCGGGTGCGAGCGCAAAGGATATCGAGCAGAACGTGAGCAAGCCCCTCGAGAACGCCCTCAACTCGGTGGAGCATCTGAAGCACATCACCTCCGTTTCGCGCGAGAACACTTCGGTGATCACCCTGGAGTTCGAGTATGGCTACGATATCGACGTCCTCACCAACGATGTGCGCGACAAGCTCGACATGGTGAAGTCGTCGCTCCCCGACGACGCGGAGAATCCCATCATCTTCAAGTTCTCCACCGACATGATCCCCATCTGCCTCCTCTCGGTTCAGGCCAAGGAGAGCATGGCGGGTCTCTACAAAATCCTCGACGAGAACGTGGCCAACCCCCTGGCGCGTGTCGACGGGGTCGGTTCGGTGTCGATTTCCGGTGCACCGAAACGCGAGATCCACATCTATATCGATCCCAACCGTCTGGAGGCCTACAACCTGTCGGTGGAGACCGTCTCGAGCATCGTGGCGGCCGAGAACCGCAACGTGCCCGGCGGCTCGTTCGACATCGGTTCGAACACATACGCCCTGCGCGTGCAGGGTGAGTTTGTCGACACCCAGCAGCTCAACGACCTCCCCGTGGGAAGTTCGGGCGGCAAGATAGTCTATCTCCGCGACGTGGCCAGGGTGGAGGACTCGCTCGAGGAGCGCACCCAGCGCACCTACATCAACGGCCAGGAGGGTGCGATGATCATCATCCAGAAGCAGTCGGGTGCCAACTCTGTGGAAATCTCCAACAAGGTGAAGGAGATGCTCCCCAAGCTTGAGAAAAACCTCCCCTCCGACATCAAGATCGGTGTCGTAGTCGACACTTCCGACAACATCCGCAACACCATCAACTCGCTGGTTGAGACCGTGCTCTACGCCCTTCTCTTCGTGGCAATCGTGGTGTTCCTCTTCCTGGGACGCTGGAGGGCGACGATGATCATCCTCATCACCATCCCCGTCTCGCTGATCGCTTCGTTCATATATCTCTACGCCACCGGCAACTCTCTGAACATCATCTCGCTCTCGGCTCTGTCGATATCGATCGGTATGGTGGTCGACGACGCCATCGTGGTGCTCGAGAACGTAACGACGCATATCGAACGCGGCGCCGACCCGAAACAGGCTGCCGTGCACGGCACGAACGAGGTGGCCATCTCCGTGATCGCCTCCACGCTCACCCTGATCGCGGTGTTCTTCCCGCTGACTCTGGTCACGGGTATGACGGGCGTCATGTTCCGCCAGCTCGGATGGATGGTGACGATCATGATGATAATCTCCACCACCTGCGCCCTCTCGCTCACCCCGATGCTCTGCTCGCAGTGGCTGCGTCTCCGCCCCGAGGACAAGGGAAAGAAGCGCAAGAACTGGTATTCGCACATCGAGCGCGTGCTCGACCGCATCGACAACGGCTACGCCCGTCTGCTCGGTCAGGTGGTTACCCACCGCACGGTCACGGTGCTCATCTGTCTCGGCATCTTCGTCGGCTCCATCTTCCTGATGAAGCAGGTGGGAACGGAGTTCTTCCCCACGCAAGACAACTCCCGAATCGGCGTCAGTCTGCAGCTCCCCATCGGATCGCGCGTTGAATACGCCCAGGATGTCACCTCGCGCCTCGACTCCATCTGGCGCAAGGAATTCCCCGAGATACAGGTGGCTACCTATACGGTCGGTCCGGCAAGCTCCGACAACACGTTCGCCTCGCTCTCCGACAACGGCGCCCACATCATCTCGATGAACATACGCCTCACCGACGCCAGCAAGCGCTCGCGCGGCATCACAGAGATAGCCGACGGCATGCGTAAGATAATCGACGAACAGTTCCCCGACTTCAAGAAGGCCAGCGTAATGGTCGGCGGCGGCAGGGGAGCCGGCATGGGCGGTCAGAGCACGGTCGACTTCGAGATCTACGGCTACGACTTCGAGGAGACCGACAAGGTGGCCCAGGATCTGCAGCAGATTCTCCGCGGCATCAACGGTACGGCCGACGTCACCATCTCACGTTCCGACTATCAGCCTGAGTATCAGGTTGACTTCGACCGCGAGAAACTCTCGATGTACGGCATCAACCTGCAGACCGCGGCCTATTACCTCAGGAACCGAATCAACGGAAGCACGGCGTCGCAGTTCCGCGAGGACGGCGAGGAATACGACATCAAGGTGATGTATTCCCCGGAGCACCGCCAGCAGATCTCCGACATCGAGAACATCCTCATCTACACTCCTCAGGGTCAGGGAATCCGTCTGAAGGAGCTCGGTACGGTGGTGGAGCGCTTCACTCCTCCCAACATCGAGCGCAAGGACCGCGAGCGCATCATCACGGTGTCGGCGGTTGTCGACGGCGTGCCGATGAGCGAGGTGGTGACTGCCGCCGAGGCCGAGATCGACCAGCTCGACATCCCTGCGGGCGTGCAGATTTCGATCGCGGGTAGTTTCGAAGACCAGCAGGACTCCTTCTCCGATCTGCTGATGCTCGGACTGCTCATCATCATCCTCGTCTATATCGTGATGGCGGCCCAGTTCGAGTCGTTCACATATCCCGGCATCATCATGACCTCGCTGCTCTTCGCCTTCTCGGGAGTCTTCCTGATTCTCTGGATCACGGGGCACACTCTCAACATGATGTCGATGATCGGTGCGATCATGCTTATCGGTATCGTGGTGAAGAACGGTATCGTGCTCATCGACTATATCTCGCTCAACCGCGAGAGGGGAATGAGCATACGCAGGGCCGTGATCGACGGCGGTCGCTCGCGTCTGCGTCCTGTGGTGATGACCACGCTCACCACCATCCTCGGTATGGTGCCGATGGCTTGCGGCACGGGTGAGGGTGCGGAACTCTGGCGACCCATGGGTGTGGCCGTGATCGGTGGTCTTACCTTCTCCACCATCCTGACGCTGCTCTTCGTACCGACCCTCTACTGCACCTTCGCGGGCAACGGCGTGAGGAACCAGCGCCGCAAGCACCGCCGCCTCCTCGAGAAGAAAGCTGCCGAGAAGCATGAAGCCGCTCCGTCACTAAACACTAAACCCTAAACACTAAACTGAAGATGAAAGCAATCTTCATAGCCTACGATCAGGCGCATCACGAACATATCATAGAAATCCTGAACTCGCTGAGCTGCCGTGGTTTCACGGCGTTCGGCGAGGTGCAGGGGAGAGGCTCCAAGACCGGCACACCGCATTACGGCACGCATGCCTGGCCCTCGCTGGCCCAGGCCATGCTTGTCATGGTGGAAGATGAAAAGGAGGCTCCCCTCCTGCGCCGCCTGAAGGAAATCGACGAAGAGAAACCCCTCCTCGGCCTCCGAGCCTTCGTCTGGCCCATCACCAACACCCTCTGAAATAGAGCCGGATGGTAGCCGCGGAGCGGCCGGTATAGCCGGATGGTAGCCGCGGAGCGGCGCCCCAGCGACTTGGAGCCGGGTTTGCTTGCAAACCCGGCACAGCGACCCCCATCGCGGCTGGTATAGCCGGATGGTAGCCGCGGAGCGGCGTAAGATTTGAGCCACGGGTGGAGCAAAACAAACGAGCGAAGCGAGTTTGTTTTGCGGAACCCGTG
>X378_Fat_Sand_Rat__coassemble_86_pt1 | contig 17872 bp, 16 predicted proteins | sample X378_Fat_Sand_Rat__metabat2_low_PE_004 | metagenome-assembled genome bin X378_Fat_Sand_Rat
GTTCTGCAGATCCTCCATCGAGAACTTGCCCGTGAGGGCCAGAACGCTGTAGAGCATCGGCGACATGTGGCCGGGATCGAGGAAGAAGCGGTCGCGGGCGAACCAGTTGGGATCCTCGGGATCGTAGACGAGGAAACTCGAGTAGAGCACATTTATAAAATCGGCAGCTCCGAGGGCTCCTCCGGGATGACCGGACTTGGCCTTTTCCACCATTTCGGCTATCAGCACGCGCAGGTTGTTGGCGGCTGCGTTCATTCTCTTGACGTCCATAATATAGATTTAAGTGTGTTGGGTTATATATAATCTGGTTCCCCCGGGGAGGATCAGTTCCCCGAGGGATAAGGTCTTATAGTTATAACCGACTGAGTCGGCCAATGGTTGCCTCAGACAGCGTCGGGAACCTCGCTTTCGGCCACTTTCTTAGCCTCGTCGTCGACAGGGATGTCTTTGTTGACATTCTTCGAACCGATCAGGGCATAGTAGAAGAGATAGGCGAGCATGGCCACGATCAGCCAGTAGGATTGCTGATATCCTGCCTCGCGACCGATCCAGTCCTGGATGAGAGGCATCACGCCGCCGCCGACAACCATCATCATGAAGATTCCGGAAGCCTGGGCCGTGTACTTGCCGAGGCCCTCTACGGCGAGGTTGAAGATGCCGCCCCACATCACCGAGGTGCAGAGGCCGCAGAGCACGAGGAAGAGGGCGGAGATGGGAACTTCGGCCATCGAGAAACCGTCGGCCGTGGAATAGGAGGGAACGGAGACGCTGATGTCGGTGGGCATGAAGATTGCGAGGAGCACGAAGATGATTGCCACGGCCGAGACCGTGATGAGCTGAGCGCGGCTGCTCACCTTGCCCGAGATGGCGGAAGAGGAAACACGGCCTACAAGCATCAGGAGCCAGTAGACGGACGCCACTCCTCCTGCCACTGCCACGGGGATGCCGAGACTTTTGAGCCAGAAGATAAGGATGCCCGGGATTCCCACCTCGAGACCTACATAGAAGAAGATGCCGATCACGCCGAGAACGGTGTGGCGGAAGCTCCATGCCGAATATTTCGATTTCTCCTGCTTCTTATCCTTGTCGACGGAAACGGGTTCGGAGATGGGAACGAATGCGATCACGATAAAGGAGACAACAAACACCGCGATGGCGATCCAGAGAAGCGGAGCAACGTCGGCCATCGAGGTCTTGTCGGTTACGGTGCCGATGAGCATACCCACGAGGAAGGGGGTAAGCGTACCGGACAGCGAGTTGAACGAGGCGCCGAGCTGGAGGAGCTGGTTGCCTTTCGCGCCGCCGCCGCCGAGGAGGTTGAGCATCGGGTTGACCACGGTGTTGAGCATGCATACGCAGAAACCGCAGACGAACGCACCGAGAAGATAGATCACATAGTTGAGCTCTACATATTCGCCGCCGACGGGGATCACGTTGACGCCGGCACCCACCTTGCTCGAGAGGAGCTGGAGCACCATACCCACGGCACCCGTGGCGATGGCGACGAGAGCGGTTTTCTTGTAACCGATGCGTGTGATCATCTTTCCTGCGGGAATACCCATGATGAGGTATGCGAGGAAGTTCATGAAGTTACCCACCATTCCGGCCCAGCTGTAGTGGCCTTCCCAGATGGTGCCGAGCGGTGCGGCGAGGTTGGTTACGAACGAAATCATCGCGAAGAGGAAGCACATGGCCACGATCGCAATGACGCGGCCGCCACTCTTGGCGTTCTGATTTTTTGCCTGTTGATTGTTACTCATTTTAAAGTCTTTATTTTAAGGTTGTTTTTGTTTCTTTTCACCCTGCAATTAATGTTCCCCCTGCCGGGTTTGCAAGCAAACCCGGCTCCAATTTATCCAAACCCGGCTCCAATTTATCCGAACCCGGCTCCAATTTATCTGAAGCCGGCTCCAAGAATTTCAGTACTGTCTTTCGCCGAAGATTTGGGTGCCTATTCGGATTAGGTTGGAGCCTTCTGAGACTGCTATCGGCCAGTCGCCGCTCATGCCCATGGAGAGGGTGTCGAAGCCGCGCAGACCGAGCGCCTTGTCGTCGCGGATCTCGCGGAAGATGGCGGCGATGTCGGCGAAGTCGCGGCGCACGCGCTCCATGTCGTCGGTGTTGGAGGCCATCCCCATCACCCCGCAGATGTGCGTCGCCTTCAGGGTTTCGAACTTCCTGCCGGCGAAATATTCGCGGAGTTCCTCGGGATAGAAGCCGAACTTCGTCTCCTCGCGGGCCACATGCACCTGCATCAGCACGCGTGTGACGACCCCGGCACGCTCCGACTCGCGGTCGATAAGACTGAGAAGCCGCTCGGAGTCGACACTCTCTATCATCGCCGTCTTGCCGATGAGCTGGCGCACCTTGTTGGTCTGCAGATGACCGATGAAGTGCCAGCGGATGTCTTGGGGCAGCTGGGGTATCTTAGCCAGGAGTTCCTGCACGCGGCTCTCGCCGAAATAGCGCTGGCCGGCGTCGTAGGCCTCCCTCACCGCCTCGGCGGGATGGAACTTGGAGACCGCCACAAGCGTGACGCCCTCGGGGAGTTCCGCATGGAGTTTTCTTATCTCTTCAGCTATCATCGCGGTATGGTTCTGATGTCGGGTTCGCGGCGGTCACTCCTTGGCTCCGGCTGAGAGGTCGGCGGTGAAGACGTCCATGATCATCGTCTCGGTGATGGAGGCTATCTCGTAGTCGGCCATCGTGCCCTTCATACCCTCCTTGAAGTTGGCGAGGGCGGAGTCGAAGTCGGCGGCCTGCACGAGGATGAGCGTCGAGGTCTTCTTCTCCACACCCGTACCCTCGTCGAGAGTCACGAAGTTCACCTTCACCTGATAGTAGCGGTCGCCCGCTTCGTTGAAGAAAATCTCCGATATCTTGGTCTTCTTCTCCGACGAGATGGAATATTCGCCAGAGATGAAGGGTTTCATCTCCTCTATTATGCGTGCCTCGGCCTCCGTGAAGGTAAGGGCGTCGACGAGATAGGGCTCGTTGACCTTCTTCACCATGCCGTTTTCCTGCATCTTCTCATATCTAACTTTGCATTCGAACCAAAGTGCCATTTTTTCTGAGTTATAATATTCTATTGGTTGTAGATGGGTTTATTCATGCAAATTTAGCTATTTTCGCCGAAATTTCCGCATGGGAAGCGTAAAAAATTGGGATATCGCGATTTTCTGGCGAAACTCTTTTGAGGATTGCAAAAAATTGTTAAATTTGCGGGTATGATTCGTTAACCGCTCTTAAGGCCCGGCTCGTTTACCGCCCGATATGTTAATGAGCAGTTTCAGAACCATCGGCGCCGGTTAGGGGTTTATGATATAAGACGCTCTCCCCGGCAGTCCCTCTCTCCAGTCCGGGCCTTATATCCATTGAATACGGCCGAACCATAGGAACAACTCAATCCTGCGACAGGAAACACTAAACTTATCTATATGGAAAACCTCATCAACGTTGTAGACTGGTCGCGACTTCAGTTCGCGATCACCGCCATCTACCATTGGCTCTTCGTGCCGCTGACGCTGGGTCTGTCGGTGCTCGTTGCCATCATGGAGACGATGTATCTGAAGACCAAGTCGGAGCATTGGCTCACGGCCACGAAGTTCTGGATGACCCTCTTCGGCATCAACTTCGCCATCGGAGTGGCCACGGGCATCATTCTCGAGTTCGAGTTCGGAACCAACTGGAGCAACTACTCCTGGTTTGTAGGCGACATCTTCGGCGCGCCCCTCGCCATCGAGGGCATCCTGGCCTTCTTCCTCGAGGCCACGTTCGGCGCGGTGATGTTCTTCGGCTGGAAGAAGGTGAGCCCCGGCTTCCACCTGCTCTCCACATGGCTCACGGCCATCGGTGCGTCGCTCTCGGCCCTCTGGATCCTCATCGCCAACGCCTGGATGCAGTATCCCGTAGGCATGGAGTTCGATCCCGACCAGATGCGAAACGTGATGGACAATTTCTGGGAGCTCTTCTCCCCCATCGCCATCAACAAGTTCTTCCACGCCGTCTTCAGCGGTTGGGCGCTCGCCGGAGTCTTCGTGATCGGCGTGAGCTGCTATTTCCTGGTGAAGAAGCGCAACCAGGAGTTCGCCATCCGCTCCATCAAGGCAGGCGGCTGGTTCGGACTCGCGGGTCTGGCGCTGACGATGCTCACGGGCGACGGTTCGGCCGTAGAGGTGGCACGCCACCAGCCGATGAAACTCGCCGCCATGGAGGGACTCTACCACGGCAACAAGGGACAGGCCATCACGGCCGTCGGCGTACCCAACCCCGAGAAGAAATGGAACAACTCCGAAGATGAGTACATGTTCGACATCTCGATACCCTACGGGCTCTCGCTGCTCGCCACCCACGACCCGCACGCCTTCGTGCCGGGCATCAGCGACATTGTGAACGGCTACACCATCGACGCCAAGGGCGACACCATCAACACCGTCTCCTACGCCGAGCGCATCGAGCGCGGCCGCGCTGCCCAGAAGATGCTGGCCGAATACGGAGCCGCCCGTCAGAAAGGCGACAAGGCGGCGATGGAGAAGGCACTCACCGCCTTCCGCGCCGACTATCCCTATTTCGGCTACGGCTATTTCCAGAGCGTCGACGAGGCCATACCGCCCGTGATCCTCACCTTCACCATGTTCCGCGTGATGGTGATACTCGGTTCCTACTTCGTGCTCTTCTACATCGTGGCCCTCTGGCTCACCTACAAGCCCGAGACCCTGCGCCGCGCCCGCTGGTTCCAGTGGATAGCGATGCTGTCGGTGCCTCTGATGTGGATCTGCTCCGAGGCCGGTTGGGCAGTGGCAGAGGTGGGTCGCCAGCCCTGGACCATCCAGGATCTGCTCCCCACAATCGCCGCCATCTCCGACATCCCCGTATCGTCGGTGGTGACCACGTTCTGGATGTTCGCCATCATCTTCACCGTCCTGCTTGTCGCAGAGGTGAGCATCATGGTGCGCTACGTGCAGAAAAAGTCGCTTCAGAACCTCACTCCCGTCAACGCATAGAATAATTCACCCTTAAAACGTTAAAGTCATGACACTGGAATATCTTCAAAATTATTGGTGGCTGCTGGTATCGGTACTGGGCGGTCTCCTCGTGTTCCTTCTCTTCGTGCAGGGTGGACAGTCGATGCTCTTCTCCCTGGGCAACACCCCCGGACGCCGCGATCTGATAATCGACACCATGGGCAGCAAGTGGGAGCTCACATTCACCACGCTGGTCACCTTCGGCGGCGCTCTCTTCGCCTCCTTCCCTCTGTTCTACTCCACGAGTTTCGGAGGGGCCTACTGGCTCTGGATCCTCATCCTCTTCAGCTTCATCGTGCAGGCGGTGAGCTATGAATACCGCCGCAAGAAAGGGAATGTCTACGGCACGCGCACCTACGACGCCTTCCTCTTCATCAACGGCGTGTTCGGTTGCCTGCTGCTCGGCGTGGCCGTGGCGATGTTCTTCTTCGGCGCCGAGTTCACGGTAGACCGCCAGAGCATCCTCAACGGTCAGTCGCCCGTGATCTCCCGCTGGGCCGACACCCACGGTTTCGAGGCCATCTTCAACTGGAAGAACCTCGTGCTGGGCGTGGCAGTGGTGTTCCTCGCCCGCATGCAGGGAGCGCTCTATATGCTCAACCGCACCGACGGAGGCTCGGCCTTCACGCAGGTGCTCAAGAACCGCGCGCTTATCAACGGCGGCATCTTCGTGGTGTTCTTCCTGGCGTTCCTCTCGATCCTCTTCACATCGACAGGCTACACCGTAGTCTCCGAGAACGGTCAGACGGTGAGCGTCACCGAGACCCCATACAAGTATTTCTTCAATATGACGATCAACATGTGGTGGACCGGCGTGACGCTGCTCGTGGGCGTGGTGCTCGTGCTCTACGGCCTCATCCGCGGTTGCCTGCTGAAGGGTTACCGCTCGGCCATCTGGTTTACCGGCATCGGCACCTTCCTCGCAGTGGTGGCCCTCTTCTGGGCGGCAGGATATTGCGACACCCCCTTCTATCCCTCGACACTCGACGCGATGAGCTCGCTCACGATCCGCAACGCCTCCTCGTCGAAGTTCACGCTGGAGGTGATGAGCTACGTCTCGATCCTGATTCCCTTCGTGCTGGGCTATATCTTCTATGTATGGCGCATGATGGAGCGCAAACCCGTCACGATGCGCCAGGCCGAGGCCGAGGTGGAGAACGCCGACGCCTATTGATCACCCTATGAAATGACATCCGAAAAGAAATTGAGACTCAACGACAACGGCGCCTCCGGAAATCCCGGGGGCGCCGCTTCGGGAAAAGAGCCCGGCATCTACCGGCAGCTCTTCTCCTGCTTCTTCAAGATCGGCGCTTTCACCTTCGGAGGGGGATGGGCGATGATCTCGATAATCGAGCGCGAGATTGTCGACAAGCATCACTGGATAGAGAAAGACGACTTTCTCGACCTGCTGGCCATCGCGCAGTCGCTGCCGGGGATCCTGGCGGTGAACATCGCCACGGCCATCGGCGACCGCCTGCGCGGAGCCCGCGGCAGCATGGTGGCGGCGCTCGGCACCATCCTCCCCTCCTTCCTCATAATCCTGGCAATAGCCATCTTCCTCACACCCGAGATAATAAAGAACAACCATGTGATCTCCTCCATCTTCATGGGGATCCGGCCGGCCGTCGTCGCGCTGATCATCGCACCCGTTCTCACCTCCGCCAAGGCGGCCAAGCTGCAGTGGAAGACTGTTTGGATACCCTTCGTGGTGGCGCTGATGATCTCGATCGACGTCGGTGCGGCGTCGAGTCCGATCCTCTACATCGTGCTCGGCGCGCTGGGGGGCGTGGGCCACTGGCTGTATGTGAAACACCGTAAAACGAGAGCGAAATGAATATCTACTGGAAACTCATCTGGGCATATCTCAAGATAGGGATATTCGGTTTCGGCGGCGGCTACGCCATGCTCTCGCTTGTGGAGAAGGCTGTGGTGGAACCGGGCTGGATATCGGAGACGATGTTCACCGACATCGTGGCCATCTCGCAGATGACGCCGGGACCGATAGGCATCAACTCCGCCACCTACATCGGATTCGTAGCGCCCGGCAGCGTCGACCCCGCGCTGCAGGGAATCGGCTGGGGACTGCTCGGTTCGGTGCTCGCCACGCTGGCTGTGACCGTGCCGTCGTTCATCCTCGTGCTCTATGCCTCGCATTTCATCCGCAAGCATCACGAGAGCGGGGTGATCAAGGCCGTCTTCTCTGGCTTGCGACCCGTGGTGGTTGGACTCATCGCCTCGGCGGCCATCATGCTGATGAACGCCCCAAACTTCAACCCCAACGGGATCGGTTGGCAGCTATGGGTGAACATCGGGATATGCTTCACCGCCTTCCTGATGGCATATTTCCCCATCCCCAGGAAAGGGAGAAAAATCAGGATTCATCCGATAATGATTATAATAATGGCCGGAATCACGGGTTTTCTGATATATGGATTATAAGAGCGCAATAGATTTCCTTTTCGCCCAACTACCCATGTTTTCGCGCGTGGGAGCGGCGGCATACAAGCCCGGACTGGAGCGCAGTTACGCGCTGGCGGAATATTTCGGCAATCCCCAGCGACGGTTGAGGGCCGTGCATGTTGCCGGCACCAACGGCAAGGGGAGCGTGTCGCATCTTTTGGCGGCGGTGCTCCAGAGCCAGGGATATAAGGTTGGACTCTACACGTCGCCGCATCTCGTGGACTTCCGCGAGAGGATGCGCGTCGACGGGGAGATGATCCCCGAGGAGAAGGTGGTGGAGTTTGTGGAGAAGTGGCAGCGCGGCGGGTATACCGGCGACCGCCCCTCCTTCTTCGAACTGACCATGATGATGGCCTTCGACTGGTTTGCCGCCGAACAGGTTGACTACGCCGTGATAGAGGTGGGGATGGGAGGAAGGCTGGATTCGACCAATATCCTGACTCCCCTGCTTAGCGTGATCACCAACATCTCGTTCGATCATACGCAGTTTCTCGGCGACACGCTGCCGAAGATCGCCGCGGAGAAAGCGGGAATCATCAAGGCGGGTATACCGGCCGTCGTCGGCGAGGCCGAGGGGGATGTGGAGCGGGTGTTCCGCGAGAAGGCCCGAGGGGTAGGTTCGCCGCTCCGCGAGGCGTATCGGGAGATCGACGAGGCGGCCAACGAAGCGCTCCGTTGCCAGCTTCACGGCAGTTATCAGAAAAAGAATGTCAACACGGCGCGGGTGGCTGTGGATGAATTGCGCAAAGCGGGTGTGGAGATTTCCGACCGGGCCGTTGCCGAAGGATTCGCGCATGTGTGCGACATCACGGGATTGCGCGGTCGCTGGACCGTGATGTCCGAGTCGCCGCTCACCATCTGCGACACCGGTCACAACGAGGCGGGACTGCGGTACAACATGGAGCAGCTCTCGCAACTGCTTCGCGAGCATAGGGAGAAAGATCCGGAGGCGAGGTTGAGGTTTGTGATCGGTTTTGTGGCCGACAAGGATGTTGACCATATCCTGCCGATGTTCCCGGAAGATGCCGTATATTATGTAAGCAACGCGCAGATACCCAGGGCGATGAAAGCGGACGTACTCCAGGAGAAATGCAAGGCGTTGGGTCTTGATTCGCGCGCCTATCCAACGGTAAAAGAGGCATACGAAGCGGCCAGAGGCGCCTCCTCCCCCACCGACATAATCTACATAGGCGGCTCCACCTTCATCGTCGCCGACTACCTCGCGACCCAGGAATAATGCCTTGCTTTACAGAAAAAACTTGAATATATATGGAATTATTGAAGAGGAGGATTTTGGAGGATGGGCGGTGCTATCCCGGGGGGATATTGAAGGTTGACAGTTTCATCAACCATCAGATGGATCCCGACCTGATGGTACAGATCGGCGAGGAGTTCGCCAGGCGTTTTGCCGACAGCGGCGTCAACAAGATCCTGACCATCGAAGCGAGTGGAATCGCACCGGCGATAATGGCTGGGGCGTCGATGCATCTTCCGGTGGTTTTCGCGAAGAAGAAGAAACCGAAGACGCTGGAGAATATGCTGGTGACGACGGTGCATTCCTTCACGAAAGACCGAGACTATACCGTTTGCATTTCCAACGATTTCCTGCGACCCGGCGACAAGATAGTGTTCATCGACGACTTTCTGGCGTTCGGAAACGCGGCGCTGGGGATAATCGACCTCTGCCGCCAGTCGGGCGCCGAGATAGTAGGCATGGGCTTCATCATAGAGAAGACATTCCAGCAAGGCGCGGAGAAGTTGGCGGCAGAACGCATCCGGATAGAATCGCTGGCCCGCGTCGCATCCCTCGACGACTGCAAGATAACGTTAGCAGATCAATAGCCGCCCGGCAGCCGCGGAGCGGCGTTCGAGCGAATTGGAGCAGGGTTTGCTTGCAAACCCTGCAAGCCGCGGAGCGGCGTAAGAAATAGCCGGATGGCAAGCCGCGGAGCGGCGTAAGAAATAGCCGGATGTTCTAATCTTACGCCGCTCCGCGGCTTGCCGGGTTTGCAAGCAACCACGAAGTGCTCGGCGGAGCCAAACCCGGCTCCAAGTCGCTGGAACGCGGCTTGCCATCCGGCTAATTATTCTTGCGGCGGAAGGTGGCGGCGGCTTCGCGGGCTATTTGCTTTAGTTCGGGGAGGTAGCGGTCGCGCTGCACGCGCAGGATCAGATAGTAGAGACCGGCTGCTACCACCGCCCCTGTCGGCAACACCAGCCAGGGCGACAGCGGCGAATAGGAGAGCAGGAACGCCGGCAGACAGGCGGCCGCGCTGTACAAAACATACCGCCCGAAATCACGATACTGCGCCCAATACCCCAGTCCGAAAAGTTTGCCGGTATAGTAGGTGTTGATCACAATTGCAATCTGCGCATATGCCGCCCCGGAGATACATATGGCGAGTACGCCGAGCGGTACCGCAGCCAGCAGCAAGAGGACGGATATGAGTTTCTTCACCACCTCCAGCCGCAGGAAAAGATCGGAGCGACCTTTCACCATCAGCAGGTTCAGATTGATGGAGTTGATGTGGTTGAACATCATCCCCAGACTGAAGACCTGACAGTATATCACCGCCGGCATCCACTTCTCTGAAAGCAGCACAAGCACCAGCGGATGTGCCACGGCGATAAGCAGAAACATGACGAAAAACACCACCAGCGAGGTGAGACAGACATATTTCCGATAGGCGGCTATGAGGCGCGAATCATCGTTTTGCAGTCGGGCGAACACCGGAAACGTCACCCTGCCCACCACACCGATCGTGGCGTCGGCCGGCAATGACGAGAGCGACCAACCGCGGTCGTAGTAGCCCAGCATCTTAGGAGGGTAGAACTTGCCGATGAAAAGACTCGACAGTTTGGAGTAGATGGTGTGCAGCAGCGATGAAGCCAGCAGTTTGCTGCCGTAGGAGAACAGCTCGCGAAACGACTTCCAGCTGTACATCAACTTCGGCCGCCAACTGGAGAGGGCCCACAGACACACGCTGTTGATCACCGTGCCTATCATCCCCTGATATACGAGCGACCAAACACCGAACCCATAATATGCCATACAGATTCCCGCCACACCCGACACAATCGACGAGGTCAACGAGCATTTGGCCAGCGCCTTGAAGTTGATGTTGGCGGTGAAAAGAGCCCCCTGCACCGAGTTGAACGACCCCAATACCATATTGACGGTGATGACGCGCATCACATCCTTGAGGATCGGTTCGTTGTAGAAATCCGCCACCCATGGTGCGGCGAAGAACAGGAGGATGTAGATGATGACGCTCATCGCGATGTTGAAATAGAACACCGTGTTGAGGTCTTCCTCCGTGCGGTCGATCTTGCGAATCAAAGCGTTGCCGAAACCGGAATCGATAAATGTGCCCGCGACGGCGGTGAAGACACCGATCATTCCCACCAGACCGTAGTCCGACGGAGTCAGCAGGCGAGCCATGATCAGACCCATTATGAATGTGACGAGTTTCATCGAGTATTTCTCGATGAAGGTCCATTTCACGCCGGAGAGCATCTGATGTCTTATTTCGCCCATTTCTTTGCGCAAAGTTACAAATTCCCGCCGATTTCCACAATTCAAACCCTTACTCTGGGATATTTTCACTAAATTTGCCAGTATGAAAGGAAAGACACTATATCTCTGCGCATATATCTGGCTGCTCATTCCATGCTGCATTTTTCTCGCCGGCTGGTTCAAGCCCTGGATAGCCGCAATCGCCATCGCATAACTTTGCTGGGGAGTCTACAAGGGAATGTGCACTATCACGTCCGACCGTAAGTCGCTTAACCCCGACAAGTCATCGCGGAAGCGTCTGTGGTGGAGCCTTGCGCTGATAACGATATGGGTTGGTTTTTCCGGAATCGGCCTTTTGGCTGTGACAGACGGTTGCGATCACGAGTATCGCGACGCCATCTTCCGCGATCTCGTCAAGAACACATGGCCTGTAGAGGGAGAAACCGAGGGTGTTCCTGAACGCCTCTGCTACTACTTCGGGTTCTGGCTTCCGGCAGCCGGAGTCGCAAAAATCACCGGTTCACTGATAGTGGGTTTTCTGTTCCAATGGTTTTACGCCCTTGCCGGTACGATCATTGCACTTTTGATGGTATTTCGCCATGTGGGCAAGGTCAGTGTTGTGGTTACGCTAATATTCATGTTCTGGGGTGGCTGGGACGTTGTGGCATGGTTCCTCTTCGACGATATTTGCGAGCATAACTTCCACAACTTCCTTATCAAATGCAAGGAACATTCCTACCTTTTCTACTCGCACACCCATCAGTCGATCCTGATATATTTCATTTACAACCAAGGCGTGGCTATCTGGCTTGCCATAATGCTTCTGCTTAAGCAAAAGGACAGGCCCGAGGCCTTGGCCGTACCGTTGGCATTGCTCGCCCCCTTCTCCCCTATCGTATGCGGAGCCTTGACCCCGGCTGTAATAGCGGGATGCCTTCGCAAATTCCCCCGGGGAATCAGTGTCGCAAACGTTGGAGCCGCTCTGACGGGAACGTTATTGCTTCTGTTCTATCTGCAAAACGAGCGCTCGGGAGGAGTATCATTCCTGAACCTTCGAGACACATGGCCCAGATTTCTGGGATTTCTTGTTCTCAGCTATGGTGTATATATGCCCTTTGTATGGAATTCGATACGCCGCAACTGGATCTTCTGGATACTTTTCGCCACGATGATTCCGATGACATTCGTTCTGCTCGACGGCTTCAACGACGTGGCATGGCGCTGCACGATTCCATCGACCACCCTCATGATGCTGATGGTGATGAAAAAGGTGGTGTCGATACGCAACTGGCGAAGGCCGATCAATGTGCTGTTTGCGGCAGTTATAATCATCGGAATGTGGGACGGGGTCAATCTGATGGCGGTTCGCTCGGTCCGCACACTGGTCAGGATGCGCCATGGAGGTTCGATGCATGATTATCAACAGCCTACAATATTCAGAAAAGCATACTTCCACGACAGTTTTGTGGCTACTGGCGACAGCAGCATTTACGTCAAGTATCTGATGCCGACCCGGGATTCCAAGAAGAAATAGGCAGAATTGCCAATATATTACACTTTTTAACAGAAATAGGTAAAAATCTTCGAAATTTTTGCCTATCTTTGCAAGAACAACAGGCTACATTTTTTCAGAAAGCAACAAATGTGCAACTTTACGTCATCTCCCGCCGTGTCGGTCTTGGTTCCCGTCTACAAGGTTGAACCATGGCTGCGGCGCTGTGTCGACTCGATTCTGGCGCAGACGTTCAGCGACTTCGAGCTGATACTCGTGGATGACGGCTCGCCCGACCGTTGCCCGGAGATCTGCGACGAATACGCCCGGCGCGACCCGCGGGTGAGGGTGTTCCACCAGGAGAACCGCGGACTGGCCGGTGCACGGACCACCGGTCTGGAAAACGCCCGTGGTAAATGGATAAGCATAGTCGACTCCGACGATTGGGTGGAGCCGAACTATCTGGAAGAGATGATCACGGCCGCGACACAGGAGACGCAGCTTGTGCGCTGCAACATGCGCTATTGGGGAACCGACGGCCGACGGGTTCCTCCTCTCACCAACGATGACTTTGTCGAAAAGATCCTTAGCGGCGGGAAGATGACGATGTGCGAACTGATGGTGTCGCAAAAACTCTATCTCAAGCAGGTGGTCGACGGGATGAAGGTGAAGTTCGCTGCCGGTTTATCCACGGGAGAGGACAACTGCTTCAACATAAGGTATATGTCGCAAATAGAGAATGCAAATGTGGTGAATGTCGACCTGCCGCTCTACCACTACGTTCCCCGTCCCGACGGCCTGAACAACCACCGGACCGAGCCGTGGTCTTTTTTCCCCTTCATGAGGGAAAGCGGTGTGATAGTGAAAGAGCTGGAGCAGAATCGCAAGTTCGACCGTGGCATATTCCTTCAGAATTTTGCCGGCTATGCCGTCATGTCGTTCTGGACCAGTCTGCTGCACGAACGCAGTTTCAATTCAGCGGTCTCACTTCTAAGGCAGTTCAGAAAGATAGAAAACAGCGAACTGATGTTCGACAACGTCATAGCCCCGAAATCGGCTATGGGCGGCTTGTTCTCCAGACTTTTCTCCCGCAGAATGCCTGCCACAATAATGGCTATAAGGCATCTGAACGAATTGAGGACCCGCATCACCGGTAAAATGAAACAAGGCAAGCGATGAAAATATCCGTTATCATACCTGTCTACAACTCGGAGAATACGTTGGAGCGATGCGTCGGTTCTATACTTGCGCAGACTTTCACCGACTTCGAGGTGATTCTGGTTGATGACGGTTCCACGGACGAAAGCGGTACAATATGCGACATATTTAAAAAGAATGACTCAAGGGTAAAGGTGGTGCGCCAGCAGAATCTCGGTGTGTCGGCTGCCAGAAACAGGGGACTCGATATGGCCAGCGGCGAATGGATAGCGTTTGTCGATGCCGACGACTGGGTGAAGCCCGATTATCTGGAACGGCTGTTGCCCCTGGATCCAGAATGCGACATGTCGATTTGCGCATATGCCGACGGTGCGGATAATACCCCGGCTCTCAGTATACCAGCCGGGGAATATGGAATGGACATGGTGCTTATCGGTGACAACCTCCGTCTGGGATTCGCCTATCTGTGGGGGAAACTCATGCGACGCGATATTATCGAGAAGAACGGAATCCGCAATGCCACCTCCGTAACATGGGGGGAGGATTATCTCTTCATGCTTGAATATTATTGCCATGTGAGAAAAGTCATGGGGGTGGCAGAGCCGCTGTATCACTACAATCCCTTGGAAAGCGGTCTTTCCTCCCACCGCAACAAGATGGAGAACTGCGTGGCATATCTGAATGCCTATATGCCGCGGATCAAGCGGTTGGCCGAGGCGCAGAGTTTCGACCCGAAACCGTATTACCGGGAGCGTTACACCTGGCTGCTCACCGACTATCTCAGATATATCGCCGACCGGATTTCGCTGCGCAGAAGAATCGCGATGCTGCGGGATATGCATGCGCGGCTCGAAAATACCGATATCATCGCCGAAACTCTCCGCGACAACCGGAATGCGGGGAGACTGACGGGGAAACTCTACGCTCGCGGAATGATGCGGGCTCTGGCTCTCTTCCTCCCCCTGCGGCTCCGAATTCGGGATGCGAGAGCGTCTGCGGCGAGGAGGAAGGAGAAGGGCATACTCTCCTTCTACCGCAATGTTGCCGTTCCGCTGATGCAGTGGCGGATAAGGAGGAAGAAGCGGATCGAAGTGATGTTCGTGCTTTCCGACCTCGGGATGTGGAAGACGGAGGGGATATATCTGGATATGCTCGCCCATCCGCGATTCAACCCGCGGTTGGTGGTGGTCGACTCCCGGGAACATCCCGGTGATTCGGTGAAGGTGATGGAATACCTCGACCGGAAGGGGTACAAATACACTTATCTGGACGCCGCAACTCCCCTGCAGCAAGGGGGGAAGGCAGACATCATCTTCTATCAGAAGCCATATGCTTTCGATCTCCACGACCTGCACGGGTATCGCAGAAACCTCTCGTCGCTCTTCTGCTATGCCGCCTACGGAATACACAACATCATCTCTGAGGAGATATGCAACCAACCCTTCCACAACCTGGCCTGGCAGTATTATTTCGAGAACGACAGTTGCGCGGTGGAGACTGCCGAGGCCATGGACAACAAGGGGAAGAACATCTGCGTGACGGGTGTACCGGCCTTCGACAACTACCATTTCCACAAGGAGATCAATAGGCAGGCATGGCGCCTGCAGGGGAAAAAGAAGAAGCGCATCATCTACGCGCCCCATTTCTCGCTGCGCGGGGCGAGTTGGCTGAACTACGCCACCTTCCTCGAGAACGGGGAGATGATGCTGGAGATGGCGCGGAAATATGCCGAAGAGGTGCAGTTCGCCTTCAAACCGCATCCGCTTCTTTACAAGACGCTTGTGAAGGAATGGGGCGAGGATCGTGCCCGGGAATATTACCATGCATGGGAGGAGATGCCTAACGCGCAGCTGGAGACGGGGAAATATTCCGAACTCTTCATCGGGTCGGACGCGATGATCCACGACTGCAGCTCGTTTACCAACGAGTATATGCTCACGGGGCATCCGGTGATGTATCTGGTGATGGATGTCGACGACCATCATGCCGACAACCTCAACACCTTCGCACGGAAGGCCTACGAGCTGCATTACAAAGGCCACAACCACAAGGAGATCGAGGAGTTCATACAGGATGTGATAGCGGGTCGCGACCCGATGCAATCGGAGCGGCAGGCATATTACGACGAATACCTCCAGCCGGTGAAAGACCGCCCGGCCAGCGAGAACATCCTCGACGCAATCCTCGGAATCGGGGGGGGTAATGCGTTCAGTATTAAGGGGTTAAAGAATAAGGTTTAGAGGTTAGAGGTTAGAGGTTAGAGAGGTAATTTAGATTGGAGTTTTAAGTTGTGAGAACTCCGATAGAAAATAATTTCTATGAATATTGCAATTATATTATCCGGGGGTGTCGGGGCGCGAATGGGCGCCGGGCGGCCGAAACAATATCTTGAGGTGGAGGGGCGCACCATCTTCTCCTTTTCTATGGAGACGTTGATGCGGCATCCGCTTGTCGATGCCATCGTGGTGGTGTGCGCGCCGGAATGGCAGGGCGTCGTCGATGCCGACGTCGCCGCGCTCGATGCCGCTGCTTCCGGGAAGGAGATCATCTTCGCCCTGCCCGGGGAGACGCGACAGCTGTCGGTTTTCTCGGGGATGGAGGAGGCGGCGGAGCGCTGGGGAGAAGAGGCGGGAATTGTTCTTGTGCAGGATGCCGCCCGACCGAACACCTCCCCGCGGATCATCACCGACTGCATCCGCGGGGTCGCCGACGGCTATGACGGTGCGATGCCGGCAGTGAGGGTAAAAGACACGATCTATCTCAGCGACGACGGCAAAGAGATAACCTCCCTCCTCGACCGCACCACCCTCTACGCCGGCCAAGCCCCCGAAGCATTTGCATTCCGGAAATATCTGGAGGCGCACAGGCGGTTATCCCCGGTGGAATTGAAGAAAATAACCGGAAGTTCAGAATTAGCCCATCGCGCCGGCCTCCGCGTCCGGCTGATAAAAGGTGAAGCAGAAAATTTCAAAATAACGGACAAAGAAGATATAGAAAGATTCCGCGCGAAGCGAGCGAATTGGAGGAGCGATGCAAGCGAATTGGAGCGACCATAGCTCCGCTAAGGTCGATTGATGGATGCATGCGAGCGAATTGGAGCGACCTTAGCTCCGCTAAGGTCGATTGACAAAAGGTTGAAAGAGATATGAAGGCGAATGTTTTGTATGGGGCGGGGGATTTGCGGTTTGAGGAGCGGGCGGTGCCCGCGCTCGGGCGCGGGGAGGTGCTCTTGCGGGTGCGGGCGGCCGGAATCTGCGGGTCGGATGTAGGTCGGATTCTTACCACCGGCATGTATCGGCATCCCGCCATACCCGGTCATGAATTCGCCGGGGAGGTTTGCCGCGTCCGCGACGACGAACCCGAACTGCACAACTGGCTCGGCAAACGGATAGGTGTCTTTCCATTGAAACCCTGCTTCAACTGCCCGAGCTGCCGCCGCGAAGAATACGAGACGTGCGAACATTACGACTATCTCGGCTCCCGCTGCGACGGCGGTTTCGCGGAATATGTCGCCGTGCCCGCCTGGAACCTCATCCCACTCCCCGACTGCGTATCATTCGAGGAGGCGGCGATGCTCGAACCCTGCGCCGTGGCCGTCCATGCCCTGCGCCGCTGCAGCTACATCATGGGACGACGCGTGGCCGTGATCGGTCCCGGAACCATCGGCAATATCCTCATGCAGGTGGCGCACGCCGAGGATGCCGCTTCCGTCACCATGATCGGTCGCGATGAAAAGAAACTGGAATTCTCGGCTACGCTCGGTGCCGACAACGTGATCAGGAACGGTGAGGAATCCGCCGAGGCCAAGATCGCTGAAATCACCGGCGGCGAAGGATTCGATATAGTGGTGGAAGGAACGGGGGCATCTTCCTGCCTTTCTCTGGCAATATCGCTATGCCGACGCGGCGGGGAGGTGTTGCTTATGGGTAATCCGCAGGGGGATATGGAACTGGAGAAGGGCGTCTACTGGCAGATACTCCGCAAGCAGCTCACGCTTCGGGGAACATGGAATTCGGCGTTCAAGAGCTCGTGCGATGACTGGACGCGGGTCATCGGGATGATGGCGAAGGGAGAGATCACCCCCTCGGCGATGATCACGCATCGGATAGGGATGAGTGAGGTAATCAAGGGGGTGGAGATGATTCGCGATCGCGGGGAGTTTACGAATAAGGTAATGGTGTTGGTTGATTGATGGAGCGCAGCGACATCAATCATCGGAAC
>X378_Fat_Sand_Rat__coassemble_87_pt1 | contig 17766 bp, 8 predicted proteins | sample X378_Fat_Sand_Rat__metabat2_low_PE_004 | metagenome-assembled genome bin X378_Fat_Sand_Rat
ACACCATCCCCGCCGACACCATCCCCGCCGACACCATCCCCGCCGACACCATCCCGGTCGACCCAGCTCCCGCGGTCGACGTCCCGATGATCAGCTTCGTCACCGACGACAACATCGCCGACGTGCAGAGCAAGGTCGACTACGTCCAGGCCAGGTTCAACCTCGCCGGCCGCGGCAGCTGCGACTCGGTATCGACAACGGTCTCGGTGCGGGGCCGCGGCAACTCTTCCTGGAACGCTCCCAAGAAACCCTACCGTCTCAAATTCGACAAGAAGATTTCGCTCGCCGGGCTGCCGAAGGCAAAGAGCTACGTGCTGCTCGCCACCTGGGACGACCCCACTTCCATGCAGTTCGTGCTCGCTTGCCGTCTGGGCCAGATCCTCGGTCTGCCATACACAAATCAGATCGTTCCAGTCGAGGTCACTTTCAACGGCAACTACCGCGGCGCGTATCAGCTCACCAACAAACCCGGCATCAACTCGGGCTCGTTCGACATCAACGAGGAGACTTCGGTGATGTGGGAACTCGACGAGATCTTCGACGAGGAGATGAAGTTCAAGAGTCCGGTCTACAACTCTCCTGTAAACCTCAGCGACCCCGACATGGGTTCCGACAATTTCTCCCGCTGGAAGTCTGACTTCGAGAAGATGGAGCAGGCCGTTAGCGAAGGCCGCTACTCTGAATATTTCTCCCCGCGCGAACTGGCCCGGTATTTCATAATCTACGACCTCATGCACTGCGGCGACATCCGTTCTCCCCGCAGCGTCAAGATGTTCAAGTCGCAGGGCCTCAAATACATCATGGGCCCCATCTGGGACTTCGACTTCTCCATGGGAGCCTCCTGGCCTCCGGGGCCCGACAACTGGTACAGCGAGAGCCTGCTCCGCCACAAACTCGTGCTCGGCGACTTCCTCAAGACTCTCTCCACGGCCGCCGAGGTGAAGGAGGAATACTCCATCGCCCTCCACGAGATTGCCGACCAGCGGGAGGAGATCATCAGCTATCTCGACGAGTACGCGGCCCGTATCCGTCCCTCCATGCTCCGCAACCACGAGCTCTGGTCCACACAGTATTCCGACTGGGATTCATGGTACGAGAAGATGAAGAGCTGGTTCACCAAGCGCCTAGACGTCATGCTCGGCTGGGACTCGCTCCCCTCCCTCCCCTCGGGCTCCGGCGACTCGGGCACCACGGCTCCCTCCGATTCCATCTCCACCCCGGTGGGTCCGCTCCAGATCGCAGTCACTCCCGAACCGGGCTCGGCTTTCGCCCAGAGTTTCGACACTCCCTTCATGCAGATCAAACTGACGTTCGACCGCGAGGTGTGGCCGAAGAAGAAGTCGTTCACCCTCACCGACCAGCAGGGCAACCTCGTCGATCTCGAGATGGCCGGACTCTACAACAGCGAATGCCCCCTCTTTGAATACCGCCTCGCCGACCAGCCCTATTTCCTCACCCTCAACTTCAACTCCGACGCTCTCCTCCCGCAGGGCACATACACCCTCACGGTAGCTCCCGGCGCGCTCTCCTACGGCGACGGGGAATCGAACGCCGAGGAACTGAAATATGTCTGGACCTACGCCTCGGCGCAGAACCACGGCTACCTATGCGCCGTCCTCCCAGAGCCGGGAAGCGTTCTGCCACGCGACCGCGCCACGACCATGACCCTGGTCTTCAGCGACCCCGTCTCCGTCGACCTCTCCCGCTCGGCCATCGCTCTCGCCGGCCGAGAGGTGGCAAGACTCAAACCCGCCTCGGGCTCCCAATTCGACGCTGTCTGGACGGCCATCATCCCCCCGGTGCAGGGCACAGACTCGATTTCGGTCGACTCCATCTGCTCCGGCCGACTCACACTCACCGCTTACGCCACCGACATCACCGGTTCGCCGGTCTCGGGCAACGCGGGCAAGAAGGACGACACCCGATTCGAATACTCCTATTCATATCAGGCCAATCCTCCCATCCTCCGCGTGGCCGACAGCGACCTGCGACGCCCCTCCATCTCCACGCTGCATCTCTCGGCCATCGCCGCCGACGGCTCGGCCGCATCTTTCGCTCCCACCTGGAAGACGTTCCCCGAACTCCGCGACCTGGCGGGCCGGCTCGTCTCGGAGGTGCTCCATGACGCCACGGGGCCGCAACGCGCCAGAGCATACTCTTCTCCCCGCAGCGAGTCCACATCCGACCTATCCTCCGCCTGGATGGAACTCGAGTTCAAGAGGCGCGTCACCACACCCGGCACGTACATCCTCCATGTCCCCGCGGGCTGCTTCGAGTTCTCCGCCGACGGCTCCACCTGCGAGAACGAGGCAACGGACTTCGTGTTCGAGGTGGTGGAATTCGTCAACCTCGACTATCGCGTCGACTCCCACCAATGGAGCGCCCAACCGGTTGAGGCTTGCTCTTCCGCTACCGTCCGCATCGCTCCGGCCGAGGGATGGCGCCTCGCGTCGCTCTCTCTCGACGGCAAGGACGTCACCGCCGATGTCCAGGGCGAGAGCTACACCACTCCCGCGCTGCTCCGCGACGCTCTGCTCGAGGCCAGTTTCGAATGCGACTGCGATGTGTTCGAGACTTCGGGCGTCGGCGGCGTGGTCAGCGATCTCGGACTCCGCGTCTGGAGCGACGGCCAGCTCCTCACTGTCGACGGCCTCGAAGCCGGCTACCATGTGGCCGTCTTCACAGAAGGTGGCTGCCGAGTGGCCGATTACACTCTCCCCGATTCCACAGGCAGCCGCAGCGTCTCATTCTCCCTCCCATCGGCGGTCTACATAATCACCGTCTCCGCCCCCGGCTCCCGCTCGGCGGCCATCAAGATCCTCCATCATTGACCCGACAAATGGAAAAGATAGCAAGTTTCACCATCGACCACCTCCGCCTCCAGCGCGGAATCTTCGTGAGCCGCCGCGATGTCACTCCCGCAGGCGACCCCATCACCACCTTCGACATCCGCATGACTCTCCCCAACCGCGAGGAGGCCCTCTCACCCCGCGCCCTCCACGCCATGGAGCACCTCGCCGCCACCTTCCTCCGCAACCATCCCCAATGGGCTTCCAAGGTGATCTACTGGGGACCCATGGGCTGCTGCACGGGCAACTACCTTCTCCTCCAGGGCGACCTGCAGAGCGCCGACATCCTCCCGCTCATGCGCGAGACCATGGAGTTCGTGGCCGGCTTCGAAGGCGACATCCCGGGCGCCACTCCACGCGACTGCGGAAACTACTCTTTCATGGATCTCGACGGGGCCCGCACGGCCGCCCGCAGATATCTCGACGAGGTCCTCGCCGACCCGAAACCGGAAAATCTCAATTATCCCGCCTGACAATTCATGGGATTTTTTCTCCCGTTTGTATGATTTTTCGCTAATTTAGGTATAAATCTTTCTCCTCAAGTTCAGTCAAGAGAAAGATTTTTTCTATATTTGCATTCCCAACCAACTCCGATACAACCATTTCAACAATAGCAATATGAGAAAACCTTTACTCTCTATCGGCGCTGTAGTGCTGACGTCTTTCGCCTCGGTTGCGGCTTCCGCCGAACCGGCCATCACGTTCCGCACCAACATCTACGAGAATGCCGGCGAGGAGAATTCCTTCTTCGTCCGCATGGGCGCCTCCGAGACTACCACCGTCGAGATCGACGGCGGTTTCGGCCGCATCAGCTATGAGGTGGCCCCCGCCACCTACGACACGGAAAACCAGACGATGATCACCACAAAGGTGGCCTGCACCGTCTCTTCTGAAGGCGTGGTGAAAATCTACGGCGATCCCCTCCTCATCGACTATCTCGACACGGAAGGCGAATACATCTCCCAGGCCGACTTCTCACAGTGCGTCAACCTCGAGATCCTCGCCATGGACCACAACGAGCTCGAGGCCCTCGACCTCACTCCCTTCACCAAACTCATGTCGATCTCGCTCACCGACAACCCCTTCAACGTCTCTCCGCTCATCGTCGGCGCCGACAAGCCAAACCTGGCTATCCTCACGCTCGACATCATCGACAACATGTCGGCCGATTTCAACATCTCCGACTATCCTCTGCTCCAGAGCTTCTCGGCCTGGAACAACAAAGGCCTCCATTCGCTCGACCCCACGGGTTGCCCCGAGCTGCTCCGCCTCTCCATAGACGGAACCGACGTCTCGACTCTCGACCTGAGCAACAACTCGAAGCTCCGCATCCTCAACATCACCGACACCCGCGTCGTTGATTTCGACCTCTCCATCCTTCCGGAGCTCCGCGAGTTCTACGCCCAGCACCAGTCGGGTACTCTCAACACCGACATCAAGCTCACCTCGATCGACGTCTCCCAGAATCCCCGCCTGGCCTACCTCTATCTGGCCGGCAACAACCTCACCCAGATCGACCTGAGCCAGAACGAAGACCTCATGATGCTCAACGTGAGCCACAACCTCCTCACCGGCCTCGACCTGAGCCACAACCCAAACCTGGTCAACGTCAACTATTCCTACAACTACATGGACTATACCACGATGCCCGTGAATCCCGGCACGTGGAACGAGGTCTACACCCAGCAGAACCCCATCAAGATCGACTGGTCTTACCCCGTCGGAGCCACAATCGACTTCGCCTCGAAGGTGATCCTCCCCGACTCCGAGACCTACGCCACCCTCCTGCTCCCCGACCCGGAGAATCCCAGCAAGGTCACCGAACTCGGCGACGAGTATTTCTCTTTCGCCGACGGCATCTGCACTCTCAAGAAGGAGGTGGCCGACTCGGTGCGCATCGAGTTCTACAACCCCACCTTCCCCGACGCTCCCCTCGCCACCTCGGAGTTCCGCATCAAGTCGCTCGCCGACTTCGGAAAACCCACTCCGATGGCTGTATTCTCCGGAAGCTACAACACGGGCGACCGTCTTGAACTCAAGGTAGGCGTGGAGGGTGCCACTCCCGAAAACCCGCAGACCATCTACGTCGACTTCGGCGACGGCACCGAAAAGGAGATCCAGGTAACGGCCTCATCCATGCCTCTGGCCGCAAACGTCACCGGCACCGTCACCGGCTATCAGCTCAAGGTGCTCGCCCCCGACGGCGTATTCATCACCGACTTCGCCCTCAACCATCCCCTCTACTCATTCACCTGCGACGAGATGGCGGCCCTCCGAAACCTCGACCTCGCCGGCTGCGGCCTCTACAGCATCAACCTCAAGAACTCGCCGCGCCTCGAGACTCTCGACCTCTCCGACAACAACCTCTACTCCATCGACCTCTCCGGCCCCTACTCGGGCAAGGACAAGATCCTCCTGGGCGACATCAACCTCGCCGGAAACAAACTCTCCGAATTCCAGGTGCCCGACAACAGCACGCTGAAAAACCTCAACCTCTCGCGCAACCAGATCGCCGAGATCTCCTTCCGCGACGCCGACAATCTCCTCTCGCTCGACATCTCGGAGAACCTCCTCACTTCGCTCGACGTGGTTTACTGCGAACTGATGACTTCCCTCCATGCCCAGGGCAACCAGATCGAGGAGATCACTCTCCCGCAGACCAATGTCCTCACCGACGTCGACCTCTCCGACAACCGCCTCACCCTCGCCTCCCTCCCCGCCCCGACGCTCTTCCCCGGAGCCTCCTATATCTATGAGCCCCAGGCGGTGATCGAGATCCCCTCCAAGGGTCCCGGCGTAAACCTCTCCAGCCAGTGCGTCGACATCGACGGCAACTCCACCGAGTTCGCCTGGATAAAGAGCGACGGCACTGCCTGCGTCGAAGGCACTGACTACACCGTCTCCAACGGCCGCACTTCCTTCCTCACCACGGAGATTGGAAAGGTATACTGCCGAATCACCAACGGCGGATTCCCCGGCCTTGCACTCCTCACCACAGAGATCGAAGCTGCCGAGCGTCCCACCAACGTCGTGGCTGAGTTCACCACTCCCACCGGAGGCCAGACCGTCGAACTCTCCCTCGCAGCCGTCTCCGGCGCTCCCGCCATCTACTTCGACTGGAGCGGCGAGGGCGACCTCGACCAGTATCAGCTCAAGGACACCTACACGCGCTTCTCCGCTACCACTACCGCCGGAGCAAACGTGAAGGTCTACACCTACGGCGGCGACGACGACCGCATCTCGGTGTTCAGCATCTCCGGCGCAACCATGGAGAACATGGACGCTTCGCGCCTCACCGACCTCGTATGCCTCGCTGTGGCCAACGCCGGACTCTCCGAAATCTCGCTGCCCCAGACTTCCTCGCTCCGCGAGCTCAACCTCGGAGGCAACTATTTCTACGACATCGACCTCTCGGGTTATCCCCAGCTCCTCACTCTCGACCTGAGCAACAACCTGCTCACTTCGTTCGATCTCTCTCCCTTCCAGAATCTGATCGTGGCCGGTCTGGCATATAACGCTCTCGACGATGTCACTCTCGACAACCCCAACCTCTGGAGCCTCTCGCTGGCAGGCAACAACCTCGAGCAGCTCGACCTCTCCAAGGTGCCGATGATGCAGCAGCTCGCCCTGAGCCAGAACAAGCTCGAGACAATCGACGTCGACCAGCTCACGCAGCTCCGCGCCATCACTCTCGACAACAACTGCTTCAACTTCGCCACCCTCCCGCTCAAGGGCGCCCTCTGGACTCTCTACGCCTACGCCAACCAGCAGCCCGTAGAGGCTGTCCTCTCCGACGAGGGCACTGTCGACCTCGCCTTCAACCTCAAGGCCAAAGACGAGACGGAGACGGTCTACACCTGGTATATCGGCGTTCCCTCGTTCGACGAGGAGGGCAACCTCACCGGCGACGCGCTCGACACTTCGGCCGTTACCGTCGACGGCGGCGTATCCACATTCCTCACCAGCGAGAAGAACGTGATGTGCGTCATGACCAACCAGACATTCCCCGACCTCTATATGTACACGATGCCGATGGATGTGATCCTCGCCGGTGTCGACGGCATCGAGGCCGACGCCAACCTGAAGATCTCGGCCGCCGACGGATGCATCTCCCTCTCGGCTTCCCGCGACATCGAGGCCGCTCTCTTCACTCTCGACGGCAAGCTGGCAGGAAAGACACGCACCCTCAACGGAGAAGCCCGATTCTCCGGTCTCGGCCAGGGCGTATACATCCTCGCCACCTCCGCCGGCACCTACAAGGTGATCCTCAAATAAGAATCCCCGATTCCCTATACTTTCAGGCCCGTCTTCCTTAGGCGGGCCTGAATTTTTCCTCTATATTTTGCCATCTCCCAATTTTTGCTTACATTTGAAAATTAAATCCTTTCTGATGAATAATACAGCTTCTCACGCAAACGAAGTATTCGACCGCAGCGTGGCCGACTACCATATCCACGACCATGTCGACACTCCCGTGGCCAACCCCTATCCCGAAGGCTCCTTCGACGCAATCCTCTACGCCAAGAACTGGGTCGACGCCGTGCAGTGGCACCTCGAAGACATCATCCGCGACCCGCAGATCGACCCCCTGGAAGCCCTCGCGCTCAAGCGCCGCATCGACCGCAGCAACCAGGTCCGCACCGACATGGTGGAGGACATCGACACATATTTCCGCGAACTCTACAAGGATGTCGCCGTCCTCCCCGACGCCACAATCAACACGGAGTCGCCCGCATGGGCCCTCGACCGCCTCTCGATCCTCGCCCTCAAGATCTGGCACATGCGCGAGCAGGCCGAACGCCCCGACGCCGACGCCGACCACAAGGCTCGCTGCGCCGCCAAACTCGACGTCCTCCTCGAGCAGCGCCGCGACCTGACCCTCGCAATCGACCAGCTCCTCCACGACATCAGCGAAGGCCGCAAATACATGAAGGTCTACCGCCAGATGAAACTTTACAACGACCCCGCAACAAATCCAGTGCTTTATGCCAAGAAATAACAGGCCGAAGAATGTGCTTATCGCACGCTTCTCCGCCCTCGGCGACGTGGCGATGACCCTCCCATCGGTCTACAACGCCTGCTACGCCAACCCAGACACACAATTCTATTTCCTTACCCGACGCCACCCGTCGCAGGTTTTCATCAACCGCCCCGATAATCTTACCCTGATCTCGGTCAACCTCGACAACTACAAGGGCGTCATGGGTATGCGCCGCCTCGCCCAGGCCCTGAAGAAACGATACGACATCGACCTCTTCATCGACCTCCACGACGTGGTGCGCACCAAGCTCCTCCGCCTCTTCCTCGCCCTCCGCGGCGTGGAATGCCACCGCATCCACAAGGGCCGCGCGGCAAAGAAGGAACTCACACGCCGCAACAACAAGGTGCTCGTGCAGCTCACCCCCACGCCACAGCGCTACGAGAATGTGTTCCGCCGCGCAGGCGTGGCAGTGGCCAACGACTTCAAGTCGCTCTACGATTCCGGAAAGGGCAACCCGGCCGACTTCGCAGCCGTCTCGGGGCCCAAGGAGGAGGGAGAACACTGGCTCGCCATAGCCCCCTTCGCAAAGCACAAGGGGAAGATCTATCCCGCCGAACTCATGGAGAAGGTAATCGCCCACTTCGCCGCGAAACCCGACTACAAGATCTTCATCTTCGGATTCGGACCCAAGGAGGCCTCGCTCATCGGCGAATGGATGACGAAACATCCCGGACGCCTTGTCAACATGGCGGAGGTGAGCCTCGGCATCGGTCCGGAACTCTCGCTCCTCTCCCATTGCGACACGATGCTCTCCATGGACTCGGCCAACATGCACCTGGCCTCGCTGGTAGGTCTGCGCGCCGTCAGCGTCTGGGGCGCCACCCATCCCTACACGGGCTTCCTCGGCTGGCAGCAACGCACGCGCGACGTGGTCCAGCTCGACATGACATGCCGCCCATGCTCGGTGTTCGGCGACAAACCCTGCTTCCGCGGCGACTACCACTGCCTCTACGGCATAACGCCCCAGATGGTGATCCAGCGCGTGGAAGCGGGCAAATAAGCCACATGCTTTCCCTTAGGAAACCCCTCCCCGCCCTAGCGCGTTATCTATTAAAAAGCTCTGTATATGCCCGACAAACGCCTTTTCCTCCTTGACGCATTCGCCTTGATCTTCCGCGCTTACTACGCCCTGATCCGCGTGCCGCGCGTCACTCAGACCGGCTTCAACACTTCCGCCGTTTTCGGCTTCGTAAATACGCTCGAAGAACTCCTCCGCAAGGAGAAGCCTACCCACATCGCGGTCTGCTTCGACCCACCGGGCCCCACTTTCCGCAACGAGGCCTATGAGAAATACAAGGCGGAACGCGAGGAAATGCCTGAAGACATCCGCCTCTCCATCCCCTTCATCAAGGAGATCGTGAAGGCCTACAACATCCCCATCGTCGAGATTCCGGGTTATGAGGCCGACGACGTGATCGGAACTCTCGCCAAGCGCGCCGAAAGCAAGGGCTATACCGTCTACATGATGACGCCCGACAAGGACTTCGGCCAGCTCGTCAGCCCCAGCGTGCTCCAGTACAAGCCCTCCTACCGCGGCCAGGACTTCGAGATCCGCGGCGAAGAGGAGGTATGCGCCCGCTACGGCCTGCAGAACACGCGCCAGGTGATCGACCTGCTCGCTCTCATGGGCGACAAGATCGACAACATCCCCGGCTGCCCGGGCGTGGGCGAGAAGACGGCCGTAAAACTCATCCAGGAATTCGGCTCAGTGGAGAATCTCATCGCCAACACCGACCGGCTCAAGGGAGCCCTCAAGAAGAAGGTGGAGGAAAACGCGGAACAGATAAAGTTCTCGAAATTTCTCGCCACCATCTGCACCGATGTCCCCATCGACATCAACGCCTCGCAGCTTGAGATTCATCCGGTCGACCGCGATAAACTCTTCGCCATCTTCCGCGAACTCGAGTTCAAGTCGCTGGCGGAGCGTGTGCGCAAGCGCCTCGACGCCGAAGAGGGGAAACCGGAAGGCGAAAGCTCCGACTCTCTCGGAGGACTCTTCGCCGAATCGGAAACGCCTGAAGCGACTGCCCCCGAGCGTGTGGAGAAACTCACTCGCGCCGACGGCTCGCCGGTGGAATACACTCTCGTAAATTCTCCGGAAACGCTCATCCGCTTCCGCCACGCTCTCGACGCGGCCCGCGAGGTGGGCCTGCTCATCCTTGCCGACGGCGAGAACGACATGGGCGCCCTGTGGCGCGGCGCCGCGGTGGCCACTGCCCCGGGAGAGGCTTTCTATTTCAACCGCACCCCCTCCCAGAATCTCTTCGACGAACCCGACCCTGTAGAGGAGGAGGCCACGGCGGTGCTCCTCGACATGATGACGCGCACCGACCTGCTCAAGGTCTCCGCAAACGCCAAACGCGACTATGTCGTCGCCTCGCGCCTGCGCACCGACAAAGCTCCCGCCCTCGTCAATTTCTACGACATCTCGCTGGCCCACTATGTGCTCCAGCCGGAAATGAGGCATTCGGTCGAGGCTCTTTCCTCCACATATCTCCATTTCGACACTCTCCCCGCGCCGGCTCCCGTCAAGGCCGCCGGCAAGCGCGCTGCCGAACCTCCCGCTCCGGAGGCGGTGGCGCAATGGGCATGCCAGCAGGCCGACGTCACTCTCCGCCTGCGCACTCCCCTCGAGGAGGCCGTACGCAAGGAGGGTATGGAGAAGCTCCTCCACGAGATTGAATTCCCGCTGGTCGACGTGCTGGCGTCAATGGAGATCACCGGCGTCCGACTCGACGTCCCGGCCCTCAACTCGGCCGCACACGAGATGGACTCCCGGCTCGCCGAACTCGAAAAGGAGATCTACGAGCTGGCCGGCGAGCAGTTCAACGTAGGCAGTCCGGCGAAGGTGGGCGAGATCCTCTTCGATCGCCTCCAGCTCGACCCCAAGGCGAAGAAGACGAAGACCGGCCAGTACAGCACAAGCGAGGATGTGCTCGAGAAACTCCTCCCCAAGCACCCCATCGTGGGCAAGATCATGGAATACAGGGCGTTGAAGAAACTTCTCACCACCTATCTCACTGCCCTCCCAGCGGCCATCAACCCAACGACAGGAAAGGTGCACACCAATTACAACCAGACCGTAACAGCCACGGGCCGCATCTCCTCCTCGTCGCCCAATCTGCAGAACATCCCCATCCGCGAGGACGAGGGCCGCGGAATCCGCCGCGCCTTCATCCCCGACCCGGGATGCCTGTTCCTCTCTGCCGACTATTCCCAGATCGAGCTGCGCCTGATGGCCGACTTCTCGGGCGACCCCATCATGCAGGACGCCTTCCGACACGGCAAGGACATCCACGCAATCACCGCCGGACGCATCTTCGGAAAACCCGCCGACGAAGTCACTCCCAACGAACGCCGCAGCGCCAAGACGGCCAACTTCGGCATCATCTACGGCATCTCCCCCTTCGGCCTCTCCACGCGCCTGGGAATACCCCGCGCCGAGGCCAAGGACATAATCGACAATTATTTCGAGACCTTCCCCGGTGTGCGCAGGTATATGAACGACTCCATCGAGCACGCCCGCGAAAAGGGATATGTAGTGACGAAGATGGGCCGCAAGCGCATGCTGCCCGAGATCAACAGCAAGAACCAGGTGGTGCGCGGCTACGCCGAGCGCAATGCCATCAACGCTCCGCTCCAGGGCACGGCCGCCGACATCATCAAGGTGGCGATGATCTCAATCTTCCGCGAGATGAAGGAGAAAGGTCTCAAGTCGAAGATGATCATGCAGATCCACGACGAGTTGAACTTCAACGTCGTCCCCGAAGAGCTCCCCCGGATGCAGGAGATAGTGGAGCGCGGCATGGAAAGCGCCTACCAAGGCGCCGTCCCCCTCACCGCCTCCTGCGGAGTAGGCGCCAACTGGCTCGAAGCCCACTGATAAAGAGTTAAAGAATGAAAGAGGCGGCTCCAAAGTTTGGAGCCGCCTTCTGCCTCTTGGAGCCGGGTTTGCTTGCAAACCCGGCATGGGGAAAATCTTATCCCCTCGCATAAGTGTAGGATAATCCCGCCCCTTAGTAAATATAGCTGAGATTATACTTGGCGAATTCCATATCATTCTGTGCCCTCGTAAGCAGCGACTTGTCGAGCTTCACGGCCTGACGCAGATTGTTCATCACCTGGTTCTCGTTGCCGGTCCGGGCGCCCAGAACCGCCGAGATGTAATAAGTCGTGGCGTCCGGAGCCTTGATCTGCGAGAGAATCTCCTGGGCCCCGGTGTAGTTCTTGTTCAGAAGCTGAGCCAGAGCCGCGTTGTTGGTCTTGGCGTCGCCGAAGGAGTTGATGGCCTTCTGAAGGTCGCCCTTCATCAGATAGTAAACGCCGAAGGCATCGGCCGACTCCGGCAGACCAGCCGACGCACCGAACATCTCGTTGGCCTTCGAGTAGTTGTGGTTCATAAGCTGCACCAGTCCGAGGTTCATCTCGGGCTCCTTGGCCTGCGGGTTCAGCGTCAGGGCCTCTTTCCAGTTGGCTTCGGCACCCTCGTAGTCGCCTGCTACAAACTGGCTAACTCCCAGGTTGTTGTATGTTCGGTAATCCTTGTCGTGCAGCGCTGCGGCGGCGTTGTAGATCTCGATCTTCTTCATGTTGTCGTTGGTCAGCGTGGCCAGATAGAGAATCTCGTTCACCGTCAGACGGCGAGGATCGGTGTTGAAGAGCTCCACAAGCTGCTGGTCGCTCTTGCCGAGCGTGTTGATCTGGGCCATCACGCGCGAATAGCGCAGCTGAGGCAGAATCTGGTCGGCAAGCTCGTTGAACACCGACGAGAGGTTCCTGATCTCACGCTCGCGGTCGATCGGGTCGGGATACATCTTCAGAACGCTGATGATCAGATCCTTGTCCTGGATGTTCGATTTTTCCACCAGCTGCTCGAATCCCTCCCAGTCTTCGGGGGTGAAGGAGGATGTCAGCTCGCCGAACTCGGTGATCTTGTCTTTCTTCAGCGTGTTCTCCACAAGCTGGGTGGTGTTCTTCTCGCGCTTCTCGGCCAGATTGGTGTTGAACTGCAGCGAACCCTCCGGCGAGGCGTAGGAGCTAACCGTGATGCCTGCGATCTCCTTGTCGGGTGCCTGGTTGGCCTCCATCAGTATCTTGTTCAGGTCGATGAAGTCCTTCTTGTCGGTCTGATTGGCGCGGATGTTGGCCTGGTTGATCAGGAAGTGGATGTCGGCGCTGTATTTCTCCGTTATCACTTTCTTGAAGTCGTCGGGGGCAACGGCGGGGGTAGCGGTCTTCGCCGAAGCCAGCGTCGAGGTGGCTATCACGCCGTAGCCCACCTTCACGCGCGGAAGGGTGTAGACCTTCCCGTTCTGGTCAACCGAGAAGTCGAGATAAAGATCGCTCTTCTCCATCTCGGGGCGGTAGACGAGGCTGAACGGTATCGACACGTTGCCGCCGTTGTCGTAGGAAACCACCTGACCGTTGGCCCTCACGTTGTCGCCCTGGAAAATCACGGGCTGGGCCATCGCCTCGCCGGTGACTCCGGCCGATGTGGTCCACTGAAGCAGCGGAGTGGCCGTGACCTTGGCGTTCTTCAACATCACTTTCGCCGGTATCGTGGCCTTCACTGTGCCCGGCACGTTCTCTCCCACTGTCTCCAGCGGCGTCGGAACGGTGGTGAAGTAACTGCTTTTAAACTGGCTGAGCTTCTTGTTGCAGCCGGTGAGTCCCACCAGCGCCACGCCCAGTGCAAGATAAAGAATCTTCTTATCCATATTTCTCGATTTCGTTTTGTTTTTCTCGGTTTTGACTTGGATTTACCATACCCTTTTACAGCCGGAGCGCGAACACTCCGGCTTCAATCTGTAAAGGTATGAAAAATTTCCGTTTCCAGCCGAATAAAAAGGTGAAAATATCCTTAATTCACCCTTTTGTCTCATTTTTTCTTCTGCAGCTTGACTCTGGCCAGCTTGATTCTCGGATCGGATGCAAGCGATTCCAGATTGATGTCGTAGGGAAGGTTGTCTATGGAGTAGGTGCCATCGTCCACTGCCTTCAGCAGATACTCCACACCCTTCTCCCTGTCGCCGGCAAGGGTATAGATCGCCGCCTTGTACCAATCCTCGCTATCCTCGGGATGCTTCTCTATCAGCGCCACGGCCTCGTCGGCCCGGCCAAGATATGCCAGCTGCATGGCGTTGCCGATGTCGTCGGGATCGTCTGTCAGCAGCGATGTGAGCAGTTCCGTGGCCTTCTCCTGGTTCCCAGCCTTGGCGTAAAGGATGCCCTCGCGAAGCACTTCCCTGTTCTCAGGCGACACCTTCTCCAGGGCCTCTATCGCCCCCTGATAGTCTTTCATTCCCCCTTTTACCACGGCGATGTTCGAATAGATACGGTCGGTGTCGGGATTCCCCTCTATCTTGCTCTCCAGGAATTCCACAGCCTCGCCGGGCTTGCCGGAGTTGCGCAGCGCAAGCATCTTCGCCTGGATGCAGTCGGGACTGTATGCCGATATCTCCAGCCCCTTGTCGGCCGCCTTCAGGGCATTCTCATAGTCGCGGGCACGGCTGTAGGCATTCGCTATCAAGGAGTAGATCGCGCTCTTCGAGTCGGGCAGGAAAATCATCGCCTCCTCGTAGTCGCCTACCTCCTCTTCCGTGTTCCTCAACTCTCCCTGCAGCCCGCCGCGGGTCAACAGGAGGCCGCCGATGAGATAGTCGTTGCTCTCGTCGTCATCATCTTCCACCATCGGAAGCATCTTCGCGTCGGTTATCTCCTTGCTTACCGCTCCGATCACTTCCGCCGGCCGCTCCCTCACCAACATCACCAGCATGTCCTGGGGATCGCTGTAGTCCAGCCTGCTCTCCAAGGTCAGGGCGTGCGTCCGGGCCATGTCGTTGATGCATTTCACGGTGTCGCCCAGCTGAAAATACACAAATCCGCGCAGGTTGAGGTTGTTGATGTTGTCGGGATCGAGCACACCCACGAGATTGCATAGTTTCAGGGCCTCCTCCGCCTTCCCGTCGTTGTAGAGCTTATACGCCCTGTCGATCAGCGAGTCGGGATTCTGCACAGCCTGCGTCAGGGCGCTCGCGTAGTCCTGTGCCTGGAATTTAGTCGGCACCGTGGCCGATGCCCAGAGCGTCCCCGCCACTCCCATGGCGGCCAGTATCGAAAGTGAGTGCTTCATATTGCGAATTGTTTGGTAAATATACGGTTTGTCTCAACGCCAGCCCCTCTTTCCCTGGGGTTGACATTGCAAAATTAACCGCATTTCCCGCAATTGCAATATTTTTCACCGCATTTTTGACAAACTATGCGGTTTTATGCGTGAAATCCCTTCTTATTAAATGAAAATTCCGCCGGCACTCTGCTATTTCACTCCGGCTATCCTCTCGCCGCGCTTCTCCAGCAGGATATAGGTGGCCGGCAGGTTCGTGCCAAGCCTGGCCTCGGTGTCGCTCAGAAGCTCAACGCTGTTCACCGACGGTATCACCTTCGCCATCAGGTCTTCCACCCTCTCCGAATCGCCGCTCAGCGTCGTGGCCGCGGCCATGTTCATCGCTATCGAGTCGCCCGTGAGCCAATAGTCGCCGCTGATCACGTTCACTCCCGTGCGGATGTAATATTTCTCGTTGTCGAACTCCACGCGCGGCTGCGGCTTGTCGCCCTTACGGTCGCAACTCACAAAGGCCGAGTCGCATACCGACACATATCTCACATCCCAGTCGCCCGCAAGAGCGGCGCGCATCTTCTGCGTCGACGGCGGAAGTCGGTCCGGTCCGTCGGTCTTGATCTCGTTCACGGAAAATGAGCCGGCCAGTACTATAAGCCCGGCTGCCAGCAGGGCGATCGCTATCTTCTTTACCATGTCCTTGAAGTTTTTGAGATGTGTTTAAAATGCGAATGATAAAATGACAATAAGTGCGTTTAGTCTTGATTCAGGCATTGATGCCAGAGGCCTCGAGCGGCCGTTCCAAATTATACAACAATCAAACCGCCGAAATTTCCCATATTGCCCCTAAAAAAAGATGGGAGCGCGGCATAAAACAATATGACGCGCCCCCCGGTGTTGCATTACTAACTAAACTAACTTTTCGATTTTCTTGTCTATAGGATAATTAAATGTAATAGGAAATTTGTCTGGTGTCAGTTGTCCTATCTTCTTTGCTTATGTGTTTTCGTTCCTTCTGTCTCGCCCCGCCCTGAAGCCTGCGCGCAGGTTCGGTCGGAGCCCGACTGTTGTTTTTATCGTTTTATTGCGGAGCCTCGGCCCCGATGATATCCTTATGCCTCGAGCCTCCCGAAGGCGACTTCCGGCGTTGATTGCTCTCTTGCCAACCAGGCTTGATATGAGGGGAATGTATACAGTTCGGGCCGTTCACCCCTGCGAGCCTTGACGATAGCTTCCGCCATCAGCTCCCGGGAAGATCCGGACGAAATCAGAGTCTGTAAATAAAATAGAACTGACTTAAAGCCTAAAAATCAATTCGTATGTTTCACTTGCAGAGATATGGTTTGAATCTGAATCTGTATCTCTTTCTCTTAAAAGCCTTGTTGTTTTTCGTTGCAAATATATCTCTTGCAAATCAAATTTGCAAGCAAATTCAAAAAAATCTAAGCAAATTGCCTAATTTAGTGCTACATAGTGCCCACAAGCCTCCCGGTCGGGTTTCTTTCACCTCTTGCATATCTCCCGAATATACCATATCTTTGCCCTTCCAAACCATCTTTACCATGAGCAAGAAGAAAAAACTCAAGATAGGCCTCCTCGGCTGGATCCTCATCGCAATCGCCGCCGGCATCGGCGTCGGCTTCATCTCCCCCCTCTGGTTCGCCCGACTCTTCGCCACCTTCAACGGCATCTTCTCTCAGTTCCTCGGCTTCCTCATCCCCCTGATCATCGTCGGCTTCGTCACCCCGGCCATCGCCGACGTAGGCTCCCGAGCCGGCAAACTCCTCGTGGCCACAGCCCTGCTCGCATATTTCGCAACCTTCTTCGCCGGTATGCTCTCCTATTTCGCCTGCTCCCTCTCGTTCCCATTCCTAATCAAAGGAGAGATGGGCGTCGCTGCCGTCGAGAGCGGACAGACCATCGCCCCATACTTCACAATGGAGATCCCCGCCCTCATGCCCGTGATGACATCCCTCGTACTCTCCTTCATGATGGGCCTCGGAATCGCCTTCCTCAAAGGCGACTACCTCCGAAACTGCGCCACCGAACTCCGCACCATAGTCCAGAAAACCATCCGCGTCGCCATCCTCCCCCTCCTCCCCTTCTACATCTTCGGAATCTTCCTCAACATGACCGTCGAAGGCCAGGTGGGCACAATCCTCAAGACCTTCCTCAAGGTCATAATCGTCATCTTCATCCTCCACATCTTCATCCTCCTGCTCCAGTACTGCATCGCTGCATGCTTCAACCGCGGAAATCCCCTGAAGATGCTCCGCACCATGCTCCCCGCATACTTCACCGCACTCGGCACCCAGAGCTCCGCCGCCACAATCCCCGTCACCCTCCGCCAGACCGTCGAGATGGGCGTCGACGAAGATGTGGCCGGCTTCGTGGTCCCACTCTGCGCCACCATCCATATGTCGGGCTCCGCCCTCAAGATCACGGCATGCGCCCTCGCACTGCTCATACTGCACAACCAGCCCCACGACCTCGCCATGTTCCTCAACTTCACGGCAATGATCGGCGTCACGATCGTAGCCGCCCCAGGCATACCCGGCGGAGCCATCATGGCCTCCCTCGGACTGCTCAGCTCCATCCTCGGCTTCGACCAGCAGATGATAGCCCTGATGATAGCTCTCTACATCGCCATGGACAGCTTCGGCACAGCCTGCAACGTAACCGGCGACGGCGCCCTGGCAGTAATCCTGAACCGCTTCTTCGCCAAAAAGCCCGCCTCCCCCGCCCCCGCCTCTATCCCC
>X378_Fat_Sand_Rat__coassemble_91_pt1 | contig 17473 bp, 13 predicted proteins | sample X378_Fat_Sand_Rat__metabat2_low_PE_004 | metagenome-assembled genome bin X378_Fat_Sand_Rat
ATCATCTCCACCGTGGGCTCAAATCTTACGCCGCTCCGCGGCTTGCCATCCGGCTATTCCGTCCTGGCAGGGCCGACCTTAGCGGAGCTAAGGTCGCTCCAAATCGCTCCAAATCGCTGTAACGCCGCTCCGCGGCTGCCATCCAGCTATACCTCCGCGGCTTTATTTCTTCATCTCGACGATGTGGGTGGGGGGCAGCTGCTCGTTGCGGCGGTCGATGGCGTCGATTACGTTGTCGGCAAGCGTCGCGAACGCACGCGCCTCCGCATTCGCCGTGGCCGGATCCTTCTCCAACTCCACAGCTACCGGTTCACCGCCGTCGGCATGCTCGCGGATGTCCAGCACCAGCGGTATCTGAGCCAGCAACCTCACGCCCTCCTTCTCGGCCAACCTCACGCCACCCTCGCGACCGAAGATGTAGTAGCGCTCGTCGGGATGCGCGGCCGGCGTGAACCACGCCATATTCTCCACAATCCCCAACACCGGCACATTCACTTTCGGATCCGTGAACATAGCCACTCCCTTGCGGGCGTCGGCAAGGGCCACCTCCTGAGGCGTGGTGACAACCACCACACCCGTGATCGGAAGAGTCTGCACCAGAGTGAGATGGATGTCGCTCGTGCCGGGAGGCATGTCGATGAGGAAATAGTCGAGCTCTCCCCACGCCGCGTCTCCGATGAGCTGCTTCAGCGCGTTGCTCGCCATTCCCCCGCGCCAGAGCACAGGCTTCTCCTTTTCGACCAGAAAACCGATAGAGAGCATCTTCACCCCGTAGCGCTCGTAGGGTTCGATCAGGTCGCGCCCGTCCTCGTTGACCATATAGAGAGTCTCGTCTTCCACGCCGAACATCTTCGGCATCGACGGACCGAATATGTCCGCGTCCAACAGTCCCACCTTATACCCCTTGGCCGCCATAGCCACGGCGAGATTGGCGGCGACGGTGGATTTCCCCACGCCACCCTTGCCGGAGCTCACCCCGATGATGTTCTTGACGCCCGGCAGCAGCTCGGGCTTCTTCTCGGGCAGCGGATTGCGGTATTTCACCGCGATGTTCCCCTTCACCTCCACGTCGGGAGAGATCCAGGTGGTGAGGGTAGTCTCCGCCGAGCGCACCACGGAGCGGATGAACGGGTCGGTGGGGCGGTCGAAGATCAGCGAGAAACTCACCTTGTTACCGTCGATGCGGATGTCGTCTTCCACCATTCCGAGCGAGACGATGTCTTTCCCGTTGCCGGGATAGCGCACATTCTTGAGTGCGTCGAGTATGAGGTTGGGATAAAGTGTCATTTTCTATTGGAATTCGGGGTTGATGTTGGGGCGCGGAATGGCGCGGTAGTCGTCTTTCTCGATGTCGTCCTCCTTCGGTTCGCGGAGCTCTCCCTCGGCCGGCAGGCGGAAGCGGATGAGCTTGATCTTCTTGCCGCGCGAGAGCCACTGCTGCTCGTAGTAGGTCTTTATCGAGCTCACCGGATCGGCATGGCCCGAGCCGTAGAGGTCGTCGGTGATCTCGAGGAGCTCGAAACCGTTGAGCTCCACCAGTCGGCGCGTGTATTCGTAGAGGAAAGGGGAGTCGGTCTTGAGGTTCACCACTCCGCCGGGTTGCAGGATGTGCCGGTAGAGCTCCAGGAACCGCGTGGAAGTGAGGCGCTTACGCGTCTTCTTCATCTGCGGGTCGGGGAACGTGATCCAGATCTCCTCCACCTCCGAGGGGGCGAAGAAGCGGTCGATGTTCTCTATCTCGCAGCGCAGAAAACCGGCGTTCGGCATGCCGCTTTCCTCCACCTCCTTGGCGCCCGTCCACATGCGGGCCCCCTTGATGTCGACGCCAACGTAGTTGCGCGCGGGGTCGCTCTTGGCCAGCGAGACGGTGTATTCCCCCCGGCCGCAACCCAGCTCGAGCACGAGCGGACGGCCACCCGGAATCACCTCCGAGTTCCATTTCCCCACGTAGGGGAAACCCTTGGCGAGGAGTTCCTCGCGGGGATACTGGAGCACGCACTTGAACGCCTCCATATCGGCGAATTTCTTCAGCTTGTTTTTCGACATAAAGGGTCAGGATTTATGGCGCACCCAGGTGTAGTTTTTCAGCCGGAGGTTGCGCTGGTTGTATCTGAAAAATAGATTCGATATCGGGAGGATGAGCCAGAAGAGAGGCACGGCCCACCAGAGGCGCACCGCCTGCAGACGGGCAGCGGCCCGGCGGTAGGTGGCTATCTCCACTCCCCAGAAGGCGAGCAGAATGGCCGCGGCGATGATGGCAGCCACGAGCGAGGGGAGGGCCGTGAAGGTGGCCGCCGCACCTGCGGCAGGCACGAGCCACTGCCCCAGCATCACCAGCGAGGAGGTGACGAACGGCGCTTTCGGCAGCCAGCGGGCGGTGAAGGCGTAGCGGTCTTTGCGGATGCTCCACACGCGGTTGGCCGCCTCGCCGAAGTCGAGCGTCACGATGGAGTCGGGGGAGAGCGTCACCGACGTGTTGGCGCCGTTGGCTATCTCGCTGATGAAGAGGTCGTCGTCGCCGCCATGCAGGTTGATGGTGCGGGCGTAACCTTTATGCTTGAAGAAGAGCTCGCGGCGGAAAGCAAGGTTGGTGCCGTCGCCGCGGAAGGGCGCCCCCGTGGCGGCAGCCCCTATCCAGCGGCAGCTGGTGAGCACCGTCTCGAACTGGCGGAACCATTTCCGCATGCCGTGGAGTTCCTTGAAATCGAGATGGGAGTATCCGAGCGACACATCCTCCGTGGCGCTGTCGAGGAAGGGCGCCATCATGCTTTTCAGCCAGAGCGGGGAGGGGATGCGGGCGTTGCAGACGGTGGTGAGCACCACCTCGCCCGTGGCCGCCTTGATGCCGATGGTGTTGGCGAGTTTGCGGCGGCTCAGATTGTGCGAGCCTGGCTGCATGAAGGTGACATGCACGCGCGGACGCCGCTCGGCGTAGTAGCCGGCGAGTCCCTGGGCGGAGTCGGCGTTGGTCTCCGCCACCACGATTATCTCATAGTCGGGGTAGTCCTGGGCGTCGAGCATCTCCAGGCATTCGTCGAGCCATTCGCGATCCTTGTCGGTATAGACTATCACGGAGGCTTTCGGCCAGGCCGGCTCGTTTCCCTCCGCGTCGGCCTCGGGAATCTCGGTGTCGGGTAGGTCGGCCGTGGCCCGGAGCGGGCGCAGACCTATCCAGAGGGTCCACACCGCCATCACGAAGGCGATGGCGAGAAGCACCCAGGCGAGTTCGGGCAATTCAAAACTGAACATATCCATTGTTATTTCAAATGCGTGTGCAAAGATAACAAAAATTGCCGATATGGGGGATAATCATTTCGGGGGATATATATGTTTCGTTAAATAGAAACGTTAAAATAGAAAAAACGTTAAAGGGATATAGACGTTATCAAGATATGGACCTCACCCCGATAGCCCGCGCGATACTCGCGCCCAAATCGCGCAAAACCGACCGCTGGAGTTCTCCCGACACCGTCAGGGAGATCCAGACCGGCGTGCTGCGCCGCCTGCTGCGCGAGAGCCGCGACACGGAGATGGGCCGCCGCCACGATTTCGCCTCCATGCTCGAGGCCGACGACACGGTGGAAGCTTTCCGTCGCGGTGTGGAGATGCGCGATTACGAGGATATCCGCGAGGATGTGATGCGCATGGTCGACGGCGAGCGCGACGTGCTCTGGCCGGGCCGCTGCCTCAATTTCGCCCAGTCGTCGGGGACGTCGGGCGGACGCTCGAAATACATCCCCATCACCGACACCTCGCTCAGCCGCTGCCATTATCCCGGCGCCGCCTACAGCGTGGCCCACTATCTGCGCCGCAATCCCGACTCCCGGCTCTTCTCGGGAAAGGGCTTCATCCTGGGCGGTTCGTTCGCCAGCCAGCTCTCGCCGAAAGACAGGCGCGTGAAGGTGGGCGATCTGAGCGCCACGCTCATCGACCGCATCAATCCCTTCGCCGGACTCTTCCGCATCCCCTCGAAGCAGACTGCGCTGATGGCCGACTGGGAGGAGAAACTCCCCGCGCTGGTCGAGGCCTCATGCCGCGCCAACGTCACCAACATCTCGGGAGTGCCGTCGTGGTTCCTCACCGTGATCAAGGAGGTGATGAAGAAGAGGGGAGTGGAGAAGATCTCCGACGCCTGGCCGAATCTCGAGGTTTTCTTCCACGGAGGCATCTCCTTCAAGCCCTACCGCGAGATATACGAAGGGCTCACCGACCCCGAGCGCATGCATTTCATGGAGACCTACAACGCCTCCGAGGGCTTCTTCGCCGCTCAGGACCTGCTCGAGTCGAAGGGGATGATGCTCATAATCGACAACGACGTCTTCTATGAATTCCTCGACATCGCCGACCCCGAGGCAGCCCCTGTTGCCGCCTGGGAAGTGGAGCAGGGGAAGGTTTACGAGATGCTGATCAGTTCGAGCAACGGTCTCTGGCGCTACCGTCTGGGCGACACCGTGAGGATAGAGACGGTGAATCCGGTGAGGATCTCCGTGGCCGGGCGCACCAAATGCTTCATCAACGCCTTCGGCGAGGAGCTGATGGAAGACAACGCCGAGAAGGGGATTGCCGAGGCGAGCCGGCTCACGGGGGCGCGCGTGGCCAACTACACGGCGGCTCCCGTCTTCGCCGACAACCGCCACAAGGGGCGCCACCAGTGGCTTATAGAATGGGAAACTCCCCCACGCGATGTGGAGGAGTTTGCAAAAATCCTTGATTCGGAACTGCGGAAGATAAATTCCGACTACGACGCCAAGCGCACGCAGTCAATCTTCCTCGACGGCCCGGAGATAGTGTCGCTTCCCCGCGGCACGTTCGACCGCTGGCTTGCGTCGGTGGGCAATCAGAAGCTCGGAGGCCAGCGGAAGGTTCCGCGCCTGAGCAACGACCGCAAAATCGCCGACGCAGTCCTTTCGTTACAGTAACTTTATCATCTTGACGGTGTTGCCGGAGGCTGCGCGAACAATCGCTGCCTGTCCTGCCACCACACCCTCTATGCGGCAGTTCTCGCTGTTGGGTTTAGAGTCGTAGAGCTTCATACCCGAGGCCGAGAACACCTCGACGCGTGTGAGCGGTGCGGAGGCCGTCACCTCGATGGCGGTGCCCACGCGGCGTGCGCGGATGTCGGCCATATGCTCCGTCTCTATGCCGCCGACGTCGGTGGAAACCGAGATGTTGAAGCGCGACCATTCGGCGTCGTCCTTCCATGCCTCTTCGCTCCCCTTGGAGACGGTGAGCGTGATGCCGCTGTATTTGTCGTCGCTGTCCTCAAGACCCGAGAAGGCGTTGTGGGCAAGCGTCGGAACCGCACTGCCGAGGTCGATGGCGTTGATGGAAACCAGATTGGTGAGGTTGCGGAAGGCGTGGGCCTCGATGCTCTTCACGTTGGCGCCGAGAATGAGCGAGTGGATCGAGTCGTTGCCTGCATACGCCCCCTCGCCGATCACCTCATTGTCGATGGCATGCTGGGGATCCTGAGAAACATAGGATGCGAACAGAGCCGGAACGTTGTTGCTTTCGCCCGCTTCGGGGAGAGTGGTCAGCGCGCTGTCGGCGAAGAAGGCGCCTGTGCCCACCGAAGTCAGTTTCGACGAGTCGAGCGTGATCTCCTCGAGCGTGGGGATCGAGGCGAAGGCGTAGTTGCCAATCTTTGTCACATTGGAAAGGTCGGCCGAAGTGAGGGCGGTGCCCATGAAGGCGCGGTTGCCGATCTCCGTGACGGTCTCGGGAATTGCGATGTCGAGTTTCTTGCAGTTCTCGAAAGTGGAGGCGGGAATCACCGTGATGTCGCTGCCGAGAGTCACCGTAGTCAGGTTGACGTCGTTGCGGAACACGCCGATGCCCATCGTCGGGGTGGTCTGGAACGTCACCTTCGTGAGGTTGCGGCAGTCGGCGAAGGCGTAGTTGCCGATCTCGTTGACGAGCGTGGGGAGCGTCACCACCTTGATGTTGGAGCCCGAGAAGGCCGACTCGCCGATCACCTTTGTGGCCTGCGGCAATGTGAAGTTCTCCACCTTGCTTCCGATAAGCATGTAGGCGGGCAGGTCGGTGATGGCCACATTCTTCATGTCGAGCGTGGTGATCGTGGCCGGGAGCTTTTTGAGGAGCGCCAGGTCGTCGTCGTTCATCCGGCCGCGGAGCACGAGCTTCGTGTCGCTGGAATTCTTCACGTTGTTGAGTTCCGTGGCGAACGAACCGGGAGTGAGGTTGATCTCAAGTGCAAAGGCCGGGGTGACGGCGATTGCTGCGAGGAGCATGTATAACGTACGTTTCATCTATATAGAAGCTTCTTTTGATTTCTTTTTAATACAACGTTAATTCACCACGAGAATTTTCGAGACCTTCGAATAGCTCTCGGCGTCGGGGCCGTTGGAGGCGAGCACATAGTAGACGCCAGCGGGCACGCGCTTGTGGTTGATGTTTGTCACGTCCCATTCCACAGAACCCGAGGAAGCCAGACCGATATCCTTCATCAGGTTGCCGGCTGCGTCGACAATCTTGACGGTGGCGTTCTCGGGGAGGTTGTCGATGGTGACGTATCCGAAATAGTCGGGGCGCACCGGGTTGGGGTATGCCCTCACGCCGTCGTCGGAAGCCGAGCCGTTCTCTCCGGAGAGGAAGAGCTCGCAGAGGCCCAGGCCGGTGGAGACCATCAGCGAGTTGGTCTGCTGGTTGTAGCAGAGGCCGTAGACGTTGTCGTCGGGTATCTCGGAGGTCTCGGTGGTGTAGGTCTTGAGGATGGTGCGGCCGTCGGAGGCGGTGCATACCAGTCCGGCGCCCTTTGTGCCGAACCATTTGCGGCCCTGCGAGTCGATGGCCATCGCCAGGACGTTGATGCCGTCGAGCAGATAGTCGGCGAGGTTGGTGCCGTCGTTGCGGGGCACCTTGAGGCGGCGCGCGTCGGGTGTGCCGGCCAGGGCCGTGCGCGGGTTGAAGGTGAAGACACCGTCGTTATATCCCACCCATACCAGACCCGTGGAGGGATCCTCCATCCACGACATCACGTAGTTCAGGTCGATCTCCTTGCTGTCCTGGTCGTAGATCACGCTCATCTGCTTCTCGGTCCAGCCGTTCTTGTTTTCGGGGTTGCCTCCGGTGTTGATCACGCGGATGCCAGCCTGGTTGGAGCCGGCGTAGAAGAGGATGGTGTTCTTGTTGTTGCCCGTGCTGAGCGCCAGCAGGCGGAAACTCATTCCGTTGGGAATGCCTGTGAGCGCGTGCTTCTTGAAGGGGCGGTAGGTTGACTGCGAGGTGGTGGCGGCCCGGTCGGAGGGCGACCAGTACCAGAGTTCGGGAGTGGTGTTGCCGCTCGCCTCGTTGGTGTCGGGATTGTAGTAGGCGGTCCACATATAGCCCGAGCTGTCGAACACCGGCGTGGCGAAGCCGCACACCTGCGGCCAGGCTGTCCAGTTGTGGTCGGGCACGATCTCCACGAATCCGGTCTTGCCGTATCCGCCCAGCATGTCGCCGGGTTTCGACATATGCAGAGAGTTGTCGGGATTCTTCAGGTCGAGGCGGAGCAGTCCGCTCTTGGGCGAGCCGCAATAGACGTGGTCGGTGTTGTTGGGGTCGATGGCCAGCCCGTTGGGGGTGTAGATCAGCAGCGCCGTGTTGTCGGAGCGGTAGGTGGTCGACATCGGTGTCCACTCCATATTCTTATATGCGGAGATGAGGTCGTTGATGTCGGGATAGTTCATGAAGTTGTAGCCGTAACCCTGGTTGCGCACGAGCACTCCGTATGTGGGATGGATCGCCATCCAGGGCGCCAGCATGGTGTTGGCGGCGTTGGGGAGCATGTAGTCGCGCTTCAGGGTCCAGGGGTCGGCGCCGGTGGCGGGAGGCGTCTTGGCGGCTATGCCCTTGCGGCCGCTGCCGAACCAGAACTCGCGGCCGTCGTAGCTGGCGGCGGGATAGGTCTTGTCTGCCTTGTCGAGGGCGTATACCTTCCTTGCGTATTCCTTATCGTATAGATGGATCTCGCTGGGGTAGACCACGATGAGATTGTCCTTGCCGCGGCCGATGTCGGTGACCTTGGAATTATTAAGCACCTCGGCGCGGAAGCCCTCGCCGTCGGGAACAACCACAGCCCCCTTCTGCGTCCAGAAAGATCCGTATTGCAGATATAGGCGGTCGCCGAAGGGAATCATCCTCCTCACGGTGGAGAGGTCGCCCAGCTTGGTCATCTCGTTGAGATTGAACGCCGTGGGGGAGCCGTAGTAGAGTCCATCGTCGGTGGAGACAAGGAGTTTCCCCTTGAATTTCGCCGCCGAACGCAGGTTCTGGTGGAAGATGCGGGAGGTGGTGACCTCTCCCTGCTTCACGTCGACGGCCACATAGCCGAATTCCGTGGCGAGATAAGCCTCGTCGCTGTCGGCATCGAAGGTGATGCTGTTCACGCGGCGCGACAGGTCGGCGTCGGCGAGCATCAGCGCGGGGATGTTGACCACGTCGCCGTTGTCGTAGAGCACGTCGATGTTGCCGTTGTCGTAGGTCACGATCAGATAGTTCTTGTCGTAGTTGTAGGCGGCGCACACCACCACGTTCTCCGACAGCTTGTTCTGCGAGCTGAGATAGTCGAACTGCTCGGCGTCCTTATCCCAGCGGATGATGTTGATATAGGGGTTCCCCGCCATGGGCTGGTTCTCGATGAACTCGGTCTTGTAGGCGAGGAAATATACGTAGTCCTTGGTGTCGAAAATCTGCTGGTATTTACCGTCGAACGAGGGGTGGATCCTCCACGACTCGGCGCTGGCCGAGGCGAAGGTGAGCATGGAAACCACGAGCATCAGGGCCACTCCGAGGAAATCGCGGAGCTTGCGCAGGGCGCGGCCGCGGTGGGAGATGGCGTTCTTGGCGTCGGCGCTCATCTCGGCGAAGCATTTGCCGGTCTCCCTGGCGCGGAACACGGGGTCGTAGCCGAAGCCGCCGTCGCCGTGAGGCTCGGTGGCTATCTCGCCGTCGACGCGGCCTTCGAAGCAGTGCTCCTCTCCGCCGGCCACCAGGGCCATGCAGGTGGAGAAATGGGCGTCGCGGCTTTCCACTCCCTCCATCTCGCGGAGGAGCTTGGCCACATTGTCGGCCGAATTGCATTGCTCGCCGGCATAGCGTGCGCTGTATACGCCCGGGGCGCCGTCGAGGGCGTCGACCATCAGGCCGGTGTCGTCGGCGAAGCAGTCGAGTCCGTAGCGGTCGTGGACCCAGCGGGCCTTGATCAGGGCGTTCCCCTCGAGGGTGTCGGCGGTCTCGGGGATGTCGTCGTGGCATCCTATCTCGGCAAGCGACACGATCTCGAACCCGTCGCTCACGATACGGCGGGCTTCCTCAAGCTTATGCTGGTTGTTGGTGGCGAAAACGAGTTTCTTGATGTGGTTCATACTGATAGTTAACGTTTCCGCACGGCATGTTATTGTAGCCCCGGCGGCTCCGCCGGCGGCGGCAGCTGCCGACGCGCTTCCTATCGGCGGCCTATGCAGGAATATTCGAAGCCCTGGGCCTCGAGCTCGTCGGCGTCGTAGATGTTGCGGCCGTCGATGATCACGGGGGTGCGCATCGTGCGTTTCAGCACCTTCCAGCTGGGCATGCGGAACTGCTTCCACTCGGTGAGCATCAGCACGGCGTCGGCGTCGAGGGCCGCCTCGTAGATGTCGGAGGCGTAGCGGATGCGGTCGCCGATGCGGCGGCGGCATTCGTCCATGGCCACCGGGTCGTAGGCCACCACTTCGGCGCCGGCCTCGAGCAGGCGGTCGATGACGCGCAGGGCCGGAGCCTCGCGCATGTCGTCGGTGTCGGGCTTGAAGGCGAGTCCCCACAGGGCCACGCGGCGTCCCTTGAGGTCGCCGCCGAAGCGCTCCACGAGTTTCTCGAACAGACGCTCCTTCTGGCGCTCGTTGACGTTCTCGACCGCCGTGAGCACCTCCATCTTGTAGCCGTTCTTGGCCGCGGTCTTTATCAGCGCCTTCACATCCTTGGGGAAGCAGGAGCCGCCGTAGCCGCAGCCGGGATAGAGGAACTTCGAACCGATGCGGGTGTCGGCGCCGATCCCCTTGCGCACCATGTTGACGTCGGCCCCGACGAGCTCGCAGAGGTTGGCGATGTCGTTCATGAACGAGATGCGGGTGGCAAGCATCGAGTTGGCGGCGTATTTGATCATCTCAGCCGACGGGATGTCGGTGAAGATCATGCGGTAGTTGTTGAGCATGAAGGGTTTGTAGAGCTGCTCCATGAGTTTGCGGGCGCGGTCGCTCTCCACTCCCACCACCACGCGGTCGGGGTTCATGAAGTCGCTCACGGCCTTTCCCTCCTTGAGGAACTCGGGATTGGACGCCACGTCGAACGGTATCTCCACGCCGCGCTTCTCGAGTTCGGAGGCGATGGCTTCCTTCACCTTGATGGAGGTGCCGACGGGCACGGTGGATTTGGTCACCACCAGCTTGTAGTCCTTCATGGAGCGGCCGATGGTGCGGGCCACTTCCAGCACATAGTGCAGGTCGGCCGAGCCGTCCTCGTCGGGAGGTGTGCCCACGGCGGAGAAGATCACCTCCACGTCGTCGATGATCTCGGTGAGGTCGGTGGTGAACTTGAGGCGTCCCTCCTGATGGTTGCGGATCACCTTCTCGTCGAGGCCCGGTTCGTAGATGGGGATGTCGCCGTTTTTCAGACGCTCTATCTTTTTGCTGTCCACGTCGACGCATGTCACGTCGATGCCCATCTCGGCGAAGCATGTGCCTGAAACGAGTCCTACATATCCGGTGCCTACTATTGCTATTTTCATTTTCTGTGTCTGTTTAAACTGGAGGAGATGAGAGTATGAGAGTATACGGGTATATCTCTTGAACGAGAGTTAAATATCTTTAATTGTACTTACAGATTGTAAAATTCCCTGAACCAGGCCACTGTTCGGTCGATTCCCTCCTGCAGCGGGGTGGCGGGGGAGAAGCCGGTGGCCTCGGCCAGGGCCGACGAATCGGCGTAGGTCTGGTAGACGTCGCCGGGCTGCATCGGCAGGAATTCCTTGTCGGCCTCGCGCCCGATGGAGTTCTCGATGCACTGGATATAGTCCATCAGCCTGGTGGGCGTCTGGTTGCCGATGTTGTATATGGCGTAGGGTGCGGGCGAGGAGGCGGGATCGGCGGTCTGCGGGTCCCAGTCGGGATCGCCGGCGGGAATCTTGCGGATGACGCGCACCACTCCCTCCACGATGTCGTCGATATAGGTGAAGTCGCGCCACATGTCGCCCTGGTTGAACACGCGGATGGGGCGCCCGTGCAGGATGGCGTCCATGAAGAGGAACGGCGACATGTCGGGGCGTCCCCACGGACCGTAGACGGTGAAGAAGCGCAGACCCGTGGCGGGGATGCCGTAGAGCTTCGAGTAGGCGTGGGCCATCAGCTCGTTCGACTTCTTGGTGGCGGCGTAGAGGCTCACGGGATGGGCGATGCCGTCGTGCTCGGAATAGGGCACCTTCCCGTTGAGGCCGTAGACGCTCGAGCTGCTGGCGAACACAAGGTGCCCCATATGCGAGTGGCGGCAACCCTCGAGCACGTTGAGGAAGCCGTCGATGTTGCTCTCCACATAGGCGCGGGGATTTTCGATGGAGTATCTCACTCCGGCCTGGGCGGCGAGGTTCACCACGCAGTCGAACCGGCAGGCGGCGAACAGACGGTCCATAGCCTCGCGGTCTTCCAGCTTCATGCGGATGAAGGTGAAGCCCGGGAACTCCGAGCTCTTCGCCTCCTTCCCCCACACGGCGGCCTCGTCGCGGCCTACGCCGAGGCGGGCCAGACGGCTGTATTTCAGCTCGGGAGAGTAATAGTCGTTGATGCAGTCGATGCCCACCACCTCGTCGCCCTGGCGGAGGAGTTTCTCCGCCACGGCGGCGCCGATGAATCCCGCGGCTCCGGTCACAAGTATCTTCATGCTGACGCTCCGGGGTTAGATTATTCGTAACGGATTTTCGACTTGCGGAGCACCTTCCAGTAGCCATCCTCGAAGATGGCCGTGCCGGCGCTCTCGGTCACGATATGCTTCACTCCGAACGTGTCGGAGAGTTCCTCGCCCTGGCATCCGCCAGAGAGATATTCCTCGGGGTTGGAGAGGACACGGTCCACCACCTCGGGCATGTCCACGACGCGGAAGGTGCCTACGAGTCCGTCGTCGGTGTCGAGACGGTAGACGGTGTTGCCTGAGCTGACGCGGCGGTCGGCCCTTACGAAGAATCCGCGGGAATTTGCGCGGCCGAGATAGATCACCTTGATTATCTCCTTCTCCTCCTTGCGCTCCTCGGGCTCGGCCTTGCGGGCGGGAGCGGCAGCGGTCTGGCGCTGGCGGGGACGCTCCTCCTCGCGGGCGGCGGGACGCGCGGGCTCCGAAAGGCGGGCGGCGCGCTCTATGCTGCTGAGCTTCTCGGAGAGCGACACATTCTCCTCGCGCAGACGGTCGAGCTGAGCGAGGAGCCGCTTGTTCTCGAGCTTCATGCGCTCGAGCTCTGTGCCGATCTCGGCCGAGCGGTTCTCCTCGTCGTCAAGACGCTTGCGGAGAGCCTCCACCTCGCGGTCTTTGTTGGCGATGGCGGCGCGGGCCTGCTGGCGCAGTGTGTCGCTGTCGGTGTCGTCGGCTGCCTCGGCGCGGCGGCGCGGCGCCTGCTTCTCCTCCGAGGGCTGTTTCTTCATGAGGTTGGCGGCGTAGACCACGAGCCACACCACCACTCCGATCAGAACCAGAAGCACGATGACATAGATGGCCGTGTGGTTCTCCTCCTGCTGGGAGGGGGGATTCTGGGCGGCGTCTTCCTCGATGGCCTTCTGGTCGGCGAGCACGTCCTGCTCGGCGGCCGCGGGATCGGGCTGATAATCCTGGGGAGCCTCCTGAGCGGCCTCCTGAGCGGCCTCGGGAGCTGCGGCCTCCTCGGTTGCGGCGGGAGTCTCGGCAGCGGCACTCGGCGCGCTGACTTTCATCTCGGAGATCTGCTTCTTCACGCGCGGACGCGCTCCCTTGCCGGCGGCGTCGAGGCCCGGCGACTGGAAGAAGGTCGACGACCAGTATTCCACAAGCTTCTCCTTGCTCCACGAAGCATAGTCCGTGGGGGTCTTCACAGCGGTGAAGGCCTTCAGGTTCTCTTTCTCTTTCTCTTTTAGCTTGGAGGTGAGCTCCGACATCGACTTCACGGAGATGTCGTCGAGATATCCGGAGCCATTGTTGACATAGCGGAGATAGGCCTTGGCGGTGATGGCGCGGGCTTCGTCCATCTCCTTGTCGGTGACGGCCACGGCGGGAAGCGTCATTCCCAGAAGGGCCGCAATTGTAAGTATACCTTTCAATAACTTCATAAACACTATTTCGGTTTTCATCAATAATCTTGTTTCACATCTCCTTGCGGAGCCGGGCCACGGGGATGCCGAGGCGGTCGCGGTATTTCGCCACCGTGCGGCGCGACAGATCGAATCCCAGCGTGTTCATCTCCTCTGTGAGCCGCTGGTCGCTGAGGGGGTGGCGCTTGTCTTCGGCGTCGACCAGCGACTTCAGCCGGGCCTCGATCTTGCGGTTGGTCTGCTCCTCGGCTCCCTCCTTCTTCTCGCTGAAGAAGAAGCGCAGCGGGAACACTCCCCAGCTTGTGGCCACATACTTGTTGTTGGTGGCGCGCGAGATCACCGACAGGTCGAGCCCCGTCACGTCGGCCACATCCTTTATCATCATCGGACGCAGCGCATAGACGTTGCGCGTGCGGAAATACTCCTCCTGGATCTTGAGTATGGCCGACATCACGGTCATCATGGTCTGCTGGCGCTGCGAGAGGATGCGGATGAAATCGCGGGCGTCGTTGTATCGGCTCACGATATATTCCGAACCCTTGCGCGGACGGCCGGCGGGGGTGCGCTCCAGTCCGGCCATGGCCTGCTCGAATGTCTGCGACACCTGCAGCTCGGGCATCCGGTTGTTGAGCGAGAGGGTGAGTTCGCCGTCGGAGTCGTCGATGATGAAGTCGGGCACGACGGTGTTGGCCGTGTCGGAGGGGTCGGAACTCATCGCCGCACCGGGCTTGGGGTTGAGGGTCGTGATCAGCGCCACGGCCTCGTCTATGTCCTTGCGGTCGGCTCCCAGGCGGATGGCTATGCGCGGCTTGTGCTTGAGCGTGAACTCATGGTAGGCCTCGTTGATGATGCGCAGGGCCAGGTCGCGGATCTTCCCTTTCGGCATGGCCTCGAGCTGCAGGCGGAGGCACTCCTGAAGGTTGGCCGCGCCGATTCCGGGCGGGTCGAGGCTCTGCACTGTGCGCAGCGCCTCCTCTCCCTCCTCCGGGGTGAGGTCGATACCCTCGCGGAAGGCCATCTGGTCCATGAGTCCGCGCAGGTCGCCGCGCAGATAGCCGTTGCTGTCGAGGTTGCCGATGATGTAGCGGGCTCCCTGCTCCACGCGCGGAGGCAGGTTGCGCTCTGCCAGCTGCGCGTTGAGGTAGTCGTAGAGGTTCATGCCGGTGTCGGGAATCGGAGCCTCGTATTCTGGCTGCTGACTCTGACTGCGGGTATAGAGCGGGTAGCGCCTCATATCCTCCTCGGTGGTCTCCTCCTTCTCCTCGAGCGCCTCGTTCTCCTCCAGCTCGCGCTCCACGGCCTCCTCGATCTCGGGCGCGTTGAGCTCCAGCATCCTCACGAAGCGGAGTTGCTGCTGGGTCAGCATCGGACGCTGACTTAGGGTCTGGCGGGTCTCGAGGTTCTGTGTAGCCATGGCTTGACGGCCGACAACCGAATGTCGGCATACAGGTTTGCAAATTTACTACTTTTCCGCCAATCCGCAAAAACAAAATAGCGGCAGCCCGCAATCGGGACCACCGCCATGAAAAAATCAACTGTCGTACAGAAAGTGGGACTCGAACCCACACAGCCCTTCCAGGCCAGGGGATTTTAAGTCCCCCGTGTCTACCATTCCACCATTTCTGCCCTTGGGCACGGTAGGCGGTCGCCGCTCCCGGCAACCTCGCACACCGCTTTTCCGAGTGCAAAATTAATCATTTGCCCGATATTTTTCCCAATTCCCAACCTTATTTATTCACTTTCAAGCGTATGTTTACTTATTTTAACATAGCGGTGCAAAAACATTGCAGTGAAACACCCTTCCTTTGCAACGTAAAAGATAAGATACTTGCCGAAAGCAAAACAAAACAAAACGGAATTATGAATGCACAAGCCTATACAACCGCTAACCCAGATTTTATCCGCCGCAGTTTCACGCAGCAGCGCAGCGAGCACGCCACGCCGAGCGGCACGGGCCACAAGATGCATTACGGCGACCGCATCTACGCCCGGGTGGTGATGGCCGGCCGCAAGGTGATCGAGATCACCACCTCTGCGGTGAACGACCTCACCGAACTCCTCGGACTCATCCGCGTCAAGACCCGCGGCAAGGTGGGACTGGCGCATCTCTACCTCCGCAACCTCTCGCGCGGCTGGAGTCTCGACCGCCCGATGCGCCTCTATTCCGCCGCCGCTCCCTCCTATTCCGCCGCCCCGGCGTGCCGCGTGCAGAGCGTGAACCGGGCTTTCGGACGCGCATCCATGCTGATGCCCTGGGAAACCCACTGACTATAATCCCCGATTTCTTGCGGGATAGGCGCGGGTTTATTAACTTTGCGTCATGGCAACAGTAGAACTCACATCGTTGGAGCAGGAGGAGGCGCGCATGTTCGCCTCCCTCACCGACGCCCAACTCCGCAACCGTCTCGATCCGGAGCGCTCGCTCTTCATTGTGGAGAGTCCGAAAGTGATCCGCGTGGCCCTCGACGCCGGCTACCAACCGGTGGCCCTCATGTGCGAGCGGCGGCACATCACAGGCGACGCCGCCGACATCGTGGAGCGCTGCGGCGACATCCCCGTATATACGGCCGACCGCGAACTTCTGGCCGGCATCACGGGATACACGCTCACCCGCGGCGTGCTCTGCGCCATGCGCCGTCCCGGCCCCCGCGAGGCGGAGGAGGTTTGCCGCGACGCCCGCAGGGTGGTGGTGATCGACGGCGTGTGCGACACCACCAACATCGGAGCCATCTTCCGCTCGGCCGCCGCACTGGGCATCGACGCCGTGCTCCTCACCCCCGATGCCTGCGACCCCTTCAACCGCCGCGCCGTCAGGGTGTCGATGGGTTCGGTGTTCCTCGTTCCCTGGGCCCGGCTCCACGGAGGCGTCCCCCGACTGCACGAACTCGGTTTCAAGACCGCCGCGATGGCCCTGCGCGAAGACTCCGTAGCCCTTTCCGACCCCGCCCTCAAGGCAGAGCCGAGGCTGGCGATTATCATGGGCACAGAGGGCGACGGACTCTCCGACCGGGTGATCCGTTCGGCCGACTACACGGTGATGATACCGATGCGCCACGGCGTGGACTCCCTCAACGTGGCCGCCGCCTCGGCGGTGGCTTTCTGGGAACTCTGCAAATAGAGCGGGAAGACGCTGGTGGGTCGCGCGCGGCGATTCGTTATGATTATGCGGGATTGCGTGGAATTTTAAGGTCGGGATAACAATTTTCTTATTTTAATTGTTAATTTTGCAGTAGAGAACAAAAAATAACTCAAAATTTCGGGCCGTGCGCGGACGCTCTATCCGCCGCGGCAAATTAAAAAACTACTAAGTTATGAAAAAGATTCTAAGTTTCGCCATGATGGCGATGGTGCTGACTCTCTTCGCAGCCTGCTCGTCGAAGAGCTCATCGGAGAGCCTCGCACAGAAAGTAACAGACAACCAGGAGCTTTCGCAGGCAGATTATTCTGAGATGATCGCCTATGTCAACGATGCTGTTTCGGCCATGGAGAAAGTCAATCCCGACGATCCCGCAGCCGTTGAGGAGGTAAAGAACAAATATCCCGACCTCGACCTTTACATGACAAAGCTTTCCTCGCCCGAGGCTGACCAGGCTCTCGACGAATCGAACAAATCGGCTCTCCTTCAGCTCGGTGAGAAGGTAAAAGGTGCCGGCGAGAAGGTGCTCGACCAGCTCGGCGTTGCCGCAGCAGCTCCCTCGCTCGTTAAGTCAGCTCTCGGCGAGGCAGCAAGCGACGCTGTAGAGGGTGCCAAGGATGCCGCAAAGGATGCTGTGGAAGGCGTTAAGGACGAGGCCAAGGGTGTTGTAGAAAACGCCAAAGACCAGGCCAAGGATGCAGCCAAGGGTGCAGTGGAGACTGCCAAGGGCAAAGTGAACGACGCCGCCGACAAGGCTGTGAACAAAGCCAACGACGCCGCCAACAAGGCTGTCGACAAAGCCAACGACGCCGCCAACAAGGCAGCCGACAAGGCCAAGAAAGGCGTAAGCGACGCCCTCAACAAGCTGAAATAAAAGCCGCAAAGCCGCGGAGCGGTGTAAGATATAGCCGGATGGTAGCCGCGGAGCGGCAATTTGGAGCGACCTTAGCTCCGCTAAGGTCGGCCCTGCCGCGGAGGTATAGCCGCATGGCAGCCGCGGAGCGGCGTAAGATTTGAGCCCCGGGTGGAGCAAAAC
>X378_Fat_Sand_Rat__coassemble_93_pt1 | contig 17408 bp, 11 predicted proteins | sample X378_Fat_Sand_Rat__metabat2_low_PE_004 | metagenome-assembled genome bin X378_Fat_Sand_Rat
TATCCATGACTTTTTATGGCAAAATTAGCAAATCTATAGACGGGTGTCAATAACGTCAATCGCGGATGGTTGTACGAGCGCAGCGACATCAATCATCGCAACCGTGGGTTTCACGCCCCATGTTTTATAATTTTATGGGGCGATTTTTTTGGCCCAAGGCCAAAAAAATCGCCCCATAAATATATGGTGGGTGACCGCAATATCCCCGGGTTCCGCAAAACAAACTCGCTGCGCTCGTTTGTTTTGCTCCACCCGGGGCTCAAATCTCACGCCGCTCCGCGGCTTTGCGGGCATCGCCTCCGACCGCGGGAGCGGAATTTGGCCAAGTGGGAAATAATATTTAATTTTGCTCGCGATATGTAGCATTATTAACGAGATTATAGAGCAATGAAAATACCGGCAATCGTCTTCGCACTGATGGCGACGGGATTCCTTCCCCTCGCGGCGCAATCGGCAACTCTCTGGAAACCCGGAAGCATCCTCAAGAGCGAATGGGAACAAAACGCCTGGAAACTCGAGGAAACCGCCCGGCGCACCTACACCCCCACCGGCAAAGTCGCCACTTCGCACATAACCGAGGCCGAGACCGGCTCCGAATTCAACTATGTGTACACCTACAACGACGCCGACCAGCTGGCCAGCTGCACGGTCACTTTCCGCAACGGCAGCGACTGGGAACCTTACCGCACCACCACCTACGTCTACGACCCCGTGGTGAAGACATACTGCATAGAGAAGGCAAGCGTGGCCTATCTCAACGGCACCCCTGTGAACGCCTACGGCGCGAAGGCCGAGGTGTCGCGCAACGACCTGGGCAACGTGACCGGCATACTCTTCTACAAGGGGAACGGAATTGACGCCGACGGCCGGCCCATATGGAAAGAGGAGATGCGCACCGCCGTAAGCTACAACGCCGACAACCAGGCCTCGGAAATAACCATAGAGGAGGCCGATACGGCCACCGACGGCACCGTGACATGGTCGGACAACGGCAAGTTCACCGAACTGGAGTGGGCCGAAACCGACGGGCAGTATCTCTTCCCTCCCATTTCCGAAATAGACGACGAAGAAGACAGCGTCAGCGACGGCGACGGTTCGCTGTTCGACGAAACCGGCTTCTCCGTCCTGCTCAAGGGCAACAACCGCATCACGAAATGCCGCATGGTCACCGCCGTCGACGCTGACGACGACGATCCGACCGACATCACCGTCACGGCCGCCTATGACGGAGACGTCGTCACCGGCACCCTCGCGGGCGACTACGAAGAGCTGAAAGGCCTCACCGGAAGCTACACCTTGACGGCGCTGGAGAACAACGGAAACTCCTACACCATGGCCATCAGCATCCCCTATATGGGTATGTCGATAGCCATGAACATCGACGGCGCCACCGAATATGACGAATGGGGCCATCTCATCAGCCAGGTGATGACGGAGTCGTCGATTCTTGGCAACTCCACGATAGCCAAGAAAACCGGCACCGTCACCATGGGCGACGACGGCTTCCCGAAGACATACGTGCTTCAGGAAATGGACGCCGACTCCGGCGTGATGGAAAACAAGGATAAATACGAGTATGCCGACTACTCTCCCGCCGGCATCGCTGAAACGGGCGTCGACGCCGACCAGCCCGAAGAGTATTACTCGCTGCAAGGCATCCGCATACCCCGTCCCGCAAAAGGCCTCTATCTGATCCGCAAAGGCGCGAAAACCAGCAAAGCCATCCGCTAAGGTCTCAACCCCTCCGCCCCAGCGCCCTGGAGCGACCTTAGCTCCGCTAAGGTCGGCATAGCCTCCGCCCCAGCGCCTTGGAGCGACCTTAGCTCCGCTAAGGTCGGCATAGCCTCCGTCCCGCAACGAAAACACTCTCGCCTGACAGTAATAACTAACTCAAAATATTGGTTATGAAGAAGTTGTTGACATTTATCTGCATCATCATGTTTACCGTGATGTTTTGCGATGCGCAAAGCTATATCCGAAAAGGAAGCAGCCGATATGGCGAAGTCATGTATAACTGGGACGGTAAGAACCTGAGGTCGGGCCGCAGCCAGTATGGCGATGTACTGATAAACTTCGACGGCCGACAGATTCGTTCCGGCCGAAGCGCATACAGCACCCCCTTGTACACATGGGATGGCGAAGAGATGCATTCCGGCAGTAGCAAGTATGGCAAAGTAATCTGCAATTCCGACGGCATAAACGTCCGCGGCGGCAGCTCGAAATACGGCGAAGTGCTATTCAACGTAAGAGGCAATAAGATCCGTTCCGGCAGCAGCGCCTACGGCACCGTCCTATACAACATCGACGGCACCATCCCCATCCCGATCCTAATCTACCTCCTCCTCCTGTAGCTGCAACCCAATCCAATCCCCCCCCCTCCAGCCGCGACCCGGAGCGACCTTAGCGGAGCTAAGGTCGCTCCAGTCTTACGCCGCGCCGCGGCTGCCATGCGGCGATACCGGACTGCTCAAATCTCACGCCGCTCCGCGGCTCGCCATCTGGACCGTCCTGACGCAATGCCGATACCTATTTACAGCATAATAGGCAGTTGGCTTTATAAGGAAAATGCCTATAATATCCAGAACGAAAGCGCTGCAACAAAACATTACGTATAAGTATTTCTCGATGCGATAGGAGTATCCGTCAGATATTCAGCTGTTTCAGTTTTAGATGGTTCAACCTCGCCCGTTGAAAGCTACTGGCACATCGCGCATCTTTCCCCAATAATCAGGCATAATTGATCAGAGGGTTACGCCGGATTTAAAGATGGCTATTTCCTTGGCGCCCGCGAGCTCGTGATGCAGGGGAGTGCCGCTGGCGGTGCCGATGACTTTGGCCATCAGGCTCTCCAGGATTGCTTCGGAGTCGGCTTCCTCGTCGAGGAGTGTGCCGGCGTTGAAATCGATCCAGTTTCTCTTTTTTTCGGCGAGCTGGGTGTTTGTGGCGATCTTCATGGTGGGCACGAAGGTGCCGAAAGGCGTGCCGCGGCCTGTAGTGAACAGGACCATGTGGCAGCCCGACAGCGCGAGGGCGGTGGCGGCGACAAGGTCGTTGCCGGGGGCCTGCAGCAGCGACAGGCCGGGCTGGCTGACGCGCTCGGCATATCTCAGCACATCGTTGACACTTGACGTGCCCCCCTTCTGCACGCAGCCGAGCGACTTTTCCTCGAGCGTCGTGATGCCTCCGGCTTTGTTGCCCGGCGAAGGATTCTCGTAGATGGGCTGTCCATAGCTGCGGAAATACTCCTTGAAGTCGTTGATCAGCGACACGCATTTGGAGAATGTCGCATGGTCCTTGGCGCGGTTCATGAGGATGGTCTCGGCGCCGAACATCTCAGGCACTTCGGTCAGTATGGTCGAGCCGCCCCAGTCGGCCATAAGGTCGGAGAGCCTCCCCAGCAACGGATTGGCCGTGATGCCCGAGAATCCGTCGGAACCCCCGCATTTCAGTCCTATGCGCAGCTCGGATGCGGGAATCTCTTCCCGTCGGTCGTCGCTCATCCGCTCTATCAGTTGGCTGCAGATCCGGACGCCGGCCTCCACTTCATCACCCACTTCCTGTGCGGTCAGGAATTTGACCCTCGACTCGTCGAACTCGCCGAGTTCCTCGCGGAATCGGGCCGGCTGGTTGTTCTCGCAGCCGAGCGAGAGCACCAGGACGCCCCCCGCGTTGGGATGCTTCACGAGCGCGGCCAGTGCAGAACGCGTGTTGGCATGGTCGTCGCCAAGCTGGGAGCAACCGTAATTGTGGGTGAATGCCCGGACGTCGTCGACGCCTGTGAGGTCGCACTCCTCCCTGAGGCAGCGTACGATCTCGTTGGCCTGCCCGTTTACGCAACCCACGGTGGGCACAATCCACAGTTCGTTGCGGATGCCTGCGTCGCCGTTCGCGCGGCGGTAGCCCTGAAAAGAGGGACGGGTGACGGGCGACGCGGCACGGGGCGCAGTATGGGCAACCGGCTTGTACTCGTAGGCCAGATTGTCGCCGAGACCGGTCTTGAGGTTGTGGGAATGGATCCATTCGCCCTTCTTGATGTCTTGGGTGGCGATGCCGATCGGGTAGCCGTATTTTATGACGTACTCTCCCCGGGCGATTGGCTTGAGGGCCACCTTGTGTCCACGCGGGGCCACCGGGTCGCCGTCAATCAGGACTACGGCGACGTTGTCGGCGGGGTTGATCTGATGCAGGCGCTTCATGAGTCCTTTCTGTGGTTTTGGAGGAATGTGGCAAGCGTCACCGCCATGCCCTCGCGGCGTATCTGCCAGAGATAGTCGGCTACCTTTGCCGAGAATCCCGGAATCCGGGCCTCGAAGTCGTCGAGGAAGATGCCGGCGCCGAGAATCCGTTCGACTGTTCCCTTGGCGTCCTGATAATCCCAGGCCTGGTTTATGGCCTCGACGAATTCCGGTCTGTCCTCGGCTACAAATCCAGAGCCAGGCCCGTAGAGGCTCAGCAGGGAGGCGAAGGTGAGGAGCTCATGGCGCGGAAGCTTGCCGAGTGACTTGTAATAATCGCGGGCGGTGGGCCAGTTTCTCGCTTCCCATTTCGCCAGCGAGTTCAGGGCGATTGCCTTGAGATAATGCTTGACGTATGGATTGAAGAACCGCTCGAGGATGGAGTCGGCAAAATGCTGCAGTTCCTCGGGATTCTCATGGATCATCGGGAGCACCTCGCGGCTCACCATGGAATTGATGAAAGCGTTGATGGCCTTGTTGTTGAACGCGTCCACCACTGTCGGGCAGCCCATTTGCAAGGCAATGGGCACCATTCCGGTGTGGGAGCCATTCAGGATGCGCACTTTCTTGTCGCGGAAAGTCTTGATTTCCGGTAGGAAGATTGCGTGCAGGCCGGCCTCGTGGAGCGGAATCTCCTTCCGGACGGTCTCATAGCCTTCGCCTCCGATGGCCCAGAGATGGTATAGCTCCCCGACCACGATGCAGTTGTCGTCATAGCCCATCTCGCTCTTCACCTCTGCGGCGTTGTCGGGATAGCCGGTGACGATGCGGTCCACGAGCGTGTCGACGAAGAGGCAGCTCTCTTTCACCCATTCGGCGAATCCGGCAGGCAGCTCATTCTCCATGGCATGACGCAAGACTATACGGCGCAATTCCTTGCCGTTTTCCTCGATTAGCTCGCAGGGAAGGAAGACGAGGCCCTTGGATGCATCACCCTCGAAATGCTCCCAGCGTTTCCAGAGCAGGCGTGTGATCTTGCCCGGGAATGTAAGGGGAATGCCTGCGGTGACATCATCTTTTTCGTAGCGTATGCCGGCCTCGGTGGTGTTCGAGACCACAAAGCGCAGATCTGGCGAGGTGATGTACTGTGAATATTTGGTATAGTCAGCAGGCAGGGCGGGGGCGAGCACATCTGCGATGCAGTTGATGAGCTTGCTCTCGCGCTTGGGCTTTCCATTCTCGATGCCCTCGAGAACCACGTGGTACATACCCTGCTGTTCCTTCAGGGCCTTGACCGTCTTGCCCTCCTTGAAGCGTGGCGACACAATCACCACGTTGGAGTCGAGCACGCCTGCCTCATCGGCAAGCTGGATCTGCCAGTCTACGAAGGCGCGGAGGAAATTCCCCTCGCCAAACTGCATTATCCTTACCGGCCGGTCGGTGAATCCCGCTGTAGCGCGGTTGAGTCTCTTCAGTTCCATCCTTTCAGAATTTAAAGTACTCCTTGGCGTTTCCGTAGCTCACCTTGGCCACGATCTCATTGCCGATGAAATCCATCTCGCTTGCGGGGAGGAGTCCCTTCTCGATGTCGGTGCCGATGAGGTTGCAGAGGGTGCGGCGGAAATACTCGTGACGCGGGTAGGAGAGGAAGGAACGCGAATCGGTGAGCATCCCCACGAAGCGGCTCAGCAGGCCGAGCACGCTGAGCGCGTTCATCTGCTTCTCCATGCCGTCCTTCTGGTCGAGAAACCACCATCCCGAGCCGAACTGGATCTTGCCGGGGCCGTAGCGGCCGTCCTGGAAATTGCCCAGCATCGTAGCCACGAGCTCGTTGTCGCGTGGATTCAGGTTATATATGATGGTCTTGGCGAGCTTGTCGCGCTTTGCCAACGAGTCGAGGAATTTCGACATCTTTTTCGCCACGGTGAAGTCGCCGATGGAGTCGAAGCCCGTGTCGGGGCCTAACTGATGGAACATCAGCGTGTTGTTGTTGCGGATGGCACCGTAGTGGAACTGCTGGGTCCAGCCCGAATCGTGGTCCATGACGGCGAATTCCGTCATCATGGCGGTCTTGAATTTCTTTATCTCCTCGCGGGAGAGTTCCTGGCCGTGGATGAAGACCTTGCCGAAGATGGCGTCGATCTCGCCGGGTTCGTAATCCTCGGCATAGAATTCCTCGATGCCGTGGTCGGAGAGGCGGCAGCCCACGCTCTCAAAGAAGTCATGGCGTTTCTGCAGGGCCTCGATCACATCGCCGAAGGCCTTGATCTCAACTCCTGCGACTTTGCCGAGTTTCCGGATGTAGTCCTGATATTCCTTGGGATTCTCTACAGCCATTGCCTTGTCGGGGCGCCATGTGGGGAGCATCTTGACGCCGAAACTGTCATTGGCGACCTTGATATGGCTGTCAAGGGAGTCGATGGGGTCGTCGGTGGTGCAGACGGTCTCCACGTTGTAGTGCTTCATGAGTCCGCGTGCCGATCGCGCGGGCGTCTGCAGCATGGCCGTGCAGTGCTCGTAGATGGAAGCCGCCGTTCCCGGGTTGAGCAGTTCGTTGACTCCGAAGGCTGTCTTCAGCTCCAGGTGCGTCCAGTGGTACAGGGGATTGCGCATTGTATATGGCACGGTCTCGGCCCATTTCAGGAATTTGTCCCAGTCGGAGGTCTCTTTGCCCGTGATGTAGCTTTCGTCGACGCCGTTGGTGCGCATGGCGCGCCATTTGTAATGGTCGCCTTCGAGCCAGACCTTGGAGAGGTTGGGGAACACATGGTCGTCGGCCACATACTCGGGGATGAGGTGGCAATGGTAGTCTATGATGGGAAGGCCCTCGGCATAGTCATGGTAGAGACGTTGCGCGGCGGGGGTGTCGAGAAGGAAATTCTCGTCATTGAATGCTTTCATTATTGTCTGTGTTAAATGGTTGAGGGGCAAAGGGGGAGGAGATAGAACTTGCGGTTGGGTTTGAAGTCGATCATCCACTGGTCAAAGACGATGTTGTCGTCGAGGGCTTTTACCTTAAGGGTGTGATGTCCTTTGGAGAGGGTCACCGGGGTGGTCTTCAGCGCCTGGCCCCGGAGCACGTTCTGCTTCCAGCCCTCGGAGCGGCCCTTCTCCTTGATTGAGATCACCACGGGCTCATTGCCGTCGATTGATACGGCGTAGCGGACGTCGCCCTTGTCGTTGGGCTGGGTTGGGATCATCGCCGTGTAGAGGGTGGCGTCGCCGTCGCGGTCGCAGTAGAACTCGTAGGTCAACGTGCCGCTCTTCGGCACGGATACGGCCTTCATGCTGTGGCCGAGTGCCTGCACTGCCTCGGCGCCATGGGATGCATGGGTGTAGTCGCAGGCGTTGGTGGCGATGCAGCCGTCGGTGTCGATGGGGTTGGAGAGGCTGCGGGGAACCGTGTTCAGGTTTGCCGACACCTCGGCGTCGGTGAGGCTCACGGGCAGGTCGGGGCCGTAGAACACATAGAGGTCTCGGGGGTCGCATACCATCGAGTTCCTCCAGCGGCCGCCGGCCATTCCATTATTGTAGTGGTCGGTAAGGCGGCGGATCTCCTGATAGGCGTTCTGGCTGCGGGCGCAGGCGTTGAGCATCCTCTCTTTGCGGCTCCAGAGCGTGGAGTCGTGCTGCCCTATTGAGTATGAACGGGCTCGCTGGGCCTCGAGCATCTTGTCGGCCATCGCCGCCGAAGCCAGCACCTGGTATTTGACGTGGGAGAAATATGCGTCGCGGCGGTCGGCCGGGACGAGCGTCTCGATCTCGTTGACGGAGCGGCGGATTCGGTCGTAATCCTGCAGATAGCGGTCGAGTTCGCCGCCAAACTCCGTGAGGCTGAAGTCGGTATTGATCACCTGGGAGCGGCCACGCGGATAGCGGCGCTTGTCGAGCTCGACCTGCGTCCATCCCATGAACTCCGGCTTGCGGATACCGGTAAGCCTGTAATATTCCAGCATCACAGGAAGCAGCTTCTCCCCGGCCTCGTGGCCCAACTCGCGTTTCAACCAGTTGCCGAGGTGCGACTCTATGGTATTCGGCTTCACGGAGTTGATGTCCCAGGCCATGTCGAGGAATAATTCAAGGTCGTAGGCCGAAGGCTTCAGGTCGTGGACATTGACAATCCACACCTTGCGGGCGTTTCGGTCGTAGGCCTTCTTCATCTGATGGTAGATGAGGCCGGGCTGCGTGGTGGTAAGCCACATGTAGTCGTGCGGGCGTCCCCAGTAGCTCAGATGGTAGTAGACGCCGGCGCCTCCGGGGCGTTTCTGCTGCTCCTCGTCGCTTAGACGCGTCATATAGCCGTAATTGTCGTCACACCACATCAGGGTGACATCCTCCGGGACGTCGAGACCGTTCTCCATGATCTCCAGCACCTCCTTGTAGGGTACGAAAACCTGCGGGATCTTCGTGACATCCTTGTTGACATACTTTTTCAGCAGGTTGCGCTGGTCGTTGATCACCTGCTGGAGCGCACCTACTTTTTCGGGCATGGTGTTCACGCCCTCCATGTGGCCGTCATGCACGCCGCGCATGCCGATGGTGTACATGTTCTCATAGCCTCCGGCCTCCCTGAGGCGCTCAGCCCAATAGTCGCGTACAGCCTGCCCGTTGGTGATGTAGTTGTAATCGCCACGCTCGGCGACGTTCCATTCTCCGACATTGTTTCGCATCAGGGGCTCGCAATGCGAGGTGCCTATGGCGATCGCACAGCTGTCGGCGAGCTCCTTGGCGCCGGGCACAAGGTAGAAGGGAGTGGTGGCTCCATGCATTCCAGGCCAGATGGCGTTGGCGCGCATGCGCAGCAGCACCTTGAATATCTCCTTATAGGTGTTGGGGCCTATCATTCCCTGCGGAATGCCGGGCTCGAATGTCTTCCAGCTCCAGGGTTGCAGGCTCCAGTCCTCGTCGTTGATGAAGATGCCGCGGTATTCCACCGAGGGCGACTGGAGCGTGCTGTAATCGGAATCGAGCGTGAGGCGGGATTTTTTTCTGGGGGTGACGTCGCTCCACCATATCCACGGCGACACGCCGGCGAGACGCGACATCTCCAGGATGGCGTAGGCGGTGCCGCGGCCGTTGTTGCCGACCAGATTCACGTGGCCGCCACGCGTATTGATGAAGAAACCATCCTTTCTTGCACTCAGATCCTCTACCGGAACACCTTGGGCGGCCAGCTGCCTCTTGACGCCTTTGGAGGCCCTGTCGAGCTGCACTATACGCAGCCGGGCGTTGCTGCCGGTGGTCCTCAACGCCTTGTGGCCCGTGACAAGGCCCATGTCGTCGGAAAACATCCCCAAAGCCACGCCCACCACGGGATCGCAGCCTTCAGGAACGGAATAGCTTACCGGGGCGATACCGTCAAACCACACCAGGTCGGCGGCTAAAGAGATGTTGGCGCATAAGGCCAACAGTGAAATCAGAAATTTTCGCATGGCTGTGTGGCGTTATTTGATATTGGTTCCGCGGAATTTTCCCTTCAGTTCTGGTCCGAAGTAGAAGCCCTGCTCGGCGGGCTGGTTGTAGCCGACGTTCTGTGCGGCTACGCTCACGCGGTAGGCGGGGTCCTCGAGGAAGGTGTGGAAACGGTATTCGGTCTCGAAGGGTGTGATATAGATGCGGAGCGCGGAGTTGTCCTTGGTTCGCAGGAGCACTTCCTCGCGCCAGTCTCCGAGTATGTCGGCCTGCAGGCAGGGATTTTTCTTGGAGGCGTTGTTGGAGTCGCACTCGTCGAAGTCGGCCACCTTGTGGAGCATGCGCTCCGTTCCGTCGTATTTGGAGATCATTGTGCCGTCGAGCAATTCGGAGCAGAGGTCGCCGGTCCAGAGGATCCGGAAGTTCATGGGGAGGAATTTCGAGCAGTCGCTTCGGAACTCCTGGCGTGTGACGATGGTGTCGCCCGTGAACGACATAATCCCCGGAGTGTTGGCCGACCATGCCTCGACGCCGGGAGTGGTGGCGTCGATGTCGGCAGCCATGCAGCGGCCGATGTCGCGCCCGCTGGGATGCTGGAAGACGACCTCGCCGGTGCGGGCATCGCGCATCGTGGATCCGTCGCGCTTGTTCTCATGGCATGCCCAGACGTAATGCTTCCCGTCCTTCGGGTCGGAGAGGAGGTGGATGGCGTCGCCGTGGCCCATCCTTGTGGAGTAGAGGCCGGTGCCGTCGTGGTCCACGGCCATCTGCCCGTAGATGATCTCGTCGCAGCCGTCGCCGTCGACGTCTGCCACGCGCAGGTTGTGGTTGCCCTGCTTGGCGAAGGGAGCGTTGCCATCCTTGTCGGTGTCGAACACCCAACGCTGTCTCAGCTCCTTGCCGTTCCAGTCGAAAGCCGCGAGGACGGTCCGGGTGTAATATCCTCGGCACATCACCACGGAAGGATGCACGCCGTCGAGATACGCCACCGCGCCCAGGAAACGGTCGACGCGGTTGCCGTACTTATCGCCCCAGGCGGTGACCTTGCCGCGTGCCGGAACGTAGTCCATGCTCGCCATGGCGGCGCCGGTCATTCCATTGAAGACTGTGAGATACTCGGGTCCCTCCAGGATGCGGCCGTTCTCATTGACGTGGTTCGCCTTAGGGTCGCCGATCGCCTTGCCCTTGCCGTCGACGGTGCCGTCGGCCGTTTTGCACACCATCTCCGCTTTTCCGTCGCCGTCGAGGTCATAGACCATGAACTGCGTGTAGTGCGCGCCGCTGCGGATGTTGGGACCGAGGTCCACGCGCCAGAGCCGTTGGCCTGTCAGCGTATAGCAGTCGATGAGCGTGGGGCCCGTGTAGCCGTTCTTGGAGTTGTCCTTGGAATTGGTGGGATCCCATTTCAGGAAGATCTCATACTCGCCGTCGCCGTCAACGTCGCCTATCGAGCAGTCGTTGGCACGGTAGGTGTATTCCACGCCGTTCGGATCCTTGCCGCCGGCGGGGATGTCGAGGGGGATATTGATGTAGCCCGTCGGGGCGTTTTCGGGAAGTGAGTATGTGCCCTCCTTTTTCCCCTTGGAGGGCTTGACAGTATATTTGGCCATCTTGCCGGAAACGTTCCGGTCGATGAAATAGGTGGCGTCCTTGATGGGGGTGGGGTTGATTTTCTTTCCGTCGCGGTATACGTCGAAAGTTATGTTTTCCGGATCCTCGGACAGGTAGCGCCATGAAACGGCGACCTGGTCGGGCGACTGACGCACAGCCACCACGCCACGTCCCAGATTCTCCATCTTGAGACGGGAGAAATCGTAGGCCGCCTGTCCCATCGCCGCGAAGCAGGCCGCTGGAAGGGCGAGCGCCAATAAGAGTCTGCGAATTGAAAAAGTCGTCATGGTTAGATATGTTTTTTGTGTTTTTGTCTTTCCGTTTATTGTTTTCCGAGAGCCTGTTAACCCTCGTTAAACAAATCTACCGCAAAGAAACATACCAATCCTTTAATAAATAGGTGTGGCAGTCCGCAAATGTTGTAGCGTGCCTATGTTCACGTTAAAAACGGACGATTCTACACTCTTGACGTATGATTCTACAAATCTATCTGAAATCGAACCACACCTTCAATCGGAGGCCCTCATCGCCGCCGTTGATGCGGACGTTGGGCCGGATTGCCTGCGGCCCGACCTCTTCGAGCGACTTGTAGGAACGCATCGCCGGAATGTCGACCATGAGGGAGATGTCGCCCTCGGGGAAGGGCGTCATCGTGTGGTACGGGCGAGTTGCGGGCTCCTCTGGGGTAAAGGTCCGGAGGTAGATGCCGTCAGTCTCGATTCGGATCCGCACGGGCGCCATGTCCGACTCCAGACGCGCGTCATACACGTTGGCATGGTAGCCCTTGAATTCCGGATACTGCAGGCGCCCCTCCTTGAGGTCGGAGGGCTGCCCGGTCACGGCGTTGTTGTAATCCTTGTGCCAGAGGCCGAATGTCTGCCCCCGCTGGCGGTTGCGCCATACGCGGTAGGGACCTCGGCCCAGCCACGTCATGCCCTCGCACATCTCCTCGGGATACGAGAAGCTGAACCCGAAGGCGCGTGCGTCCTTGTCGATGAAATCCCCGTCATATCCGTTGCCCTTCTTTGAGTTGAGGTAGACGATATCCATGCCGAGCGAACCGGCGGGAGTCATGCGCCATACTATTGAGTCGACGGCGCCCTTGTAATGCATCACCATGCATGCGGTGTCGCCCTGCTGCCGGGCCTTCATCGACAGGAACTGCATCTTCATGCCTGCCGGAACGGGACCGTTGTTGAAGGGAATCTCGCGGCCGTCGGCCACGACCTTGAGAAGGTTGCCGCCGGCGGTGTCGAACGTTGCCGAAACACCGTTGGCCGAAAGAGTGGCGCCCTTAGCCCGTGCAGCCTTCCTTGTCTTGGCGGCGGTGAGGCTTCCGGCATGATACTCGTCGGCATATTTCAGGGGATAGCTCCAGATGTTGACGGTGTCGTTGGCGCTGTCGATTGCCACGAGCTTGAGGATATCACCCTCGGCAAAGCCGCCGACTTCCACTTTCACCGCCTCTCCGGGTTGAGCATGGGGAAGGCTGAGTGTTCCGGATGCCAGAGTCTCCGCACCCTTGTCGAGGCCGGCGGAGAGCACCTCGTAATTCATTTTATATTCGGAGAGGGGGGAGAAGAGTGACTTGTTGACAACCGTGATGCTGTTTCCGCGGTCGAGGCGGGGTGAGAAAGGCTCGATCTGAATCGGAGACCACACGTCGCGAATGGTGAACCAAGAGGCCTCCTTCTCGCGGTGGGGACCGACGATACCGTCGGGGGCGTTTGCGCCGTCGGTGTCGATCGCGCCGTCACGGTCGCTGCGCATCACTCCCTCGTCGACGAAAGCCCAGATGAAACCGCCGGCAAAGAGGGGACTTTTTGTCCAGTTGGACCAGAAATCCTCGAGGCCGGTGCCGCCGCCCTTGTCAAACTGCGCGTGCAGGAACTCCGTGGGCATGAAGACCTGATAGCCGTTGGCAAGTCGGCCGACCCCGGTCTGGTAAGCCGGGTAATGGTGGGCGTCGATGCCCCCCTTGAGGGCCCAGGGATGCACCACGAGCCGTTTCTGTGGGTCCATCTCTTCGAAGATGGCGGGGAAATTCTTGTTGAAGCCCCCCTCGTTGCCGTTGCCCCAGGCGAATATGCAGGGATGGTTGCGGTCGTGGACAAGCATCTCGCGAAGTATCCCCGGGCCGACCTCGGAGTCGTAGGCCTCCTGCCAGCCCGCCACCTCGTCGAAGTAAAGGACTCCCAGCGAGTCGCACAGTTCCAGCAGGTGCCGGTCGGGCGAGTAATGCGAGCGGATGGCGTTGGCGTTCATGCCCTTGATCAGTTTCACGTCCTCCAGGTCGAGGCGCCTCGACGTGGTGCGGCCTGTCTCGGGGTAAAAGCAGTGGCGGTTGACGCCTTTGACCAGCAGTTTTGTGCCGTTGAGGTAGAAGCCGTCGCGCGGGCGGAATTCGATGGTGCGGAATCCTATTTTGCCGATGTGTCTATGCAGCTCTTTGCCCGCGGCGTCCTTGAGTGTGAGCGTGAGGGTATAGAGGTTGGGATGTTCCGGGTCCCAGGGCCTCACGTTGTCGAATTTCATGTCCACATGCTGCCGGGTGGCGTTGAGCAATTTCGCAGAGCGGGCGTCATTGCCGTCAAGGCTTGCGGTGAGGGTCGCACCCTCGGGAAGGGAAGTGGTGGTGAGGTCGATGCCGAGCGAGCCGTCGGCCCGGGGATTGAGGGCCGCCAGTTTGATATGTGTCTCGGGAAGGACGCGCAGGTAGACCGGCCGGTAGATGCCTCCGAACAGCCACCAGTCGGCACGACGCTCCGCATTGTTGACGCTTTTGTTGGCCGACTGCTTGCTCACGGTGACTTTCAGCTCGTTGGGCGCGCCATAGGTTACAAGTCTGGAGATATCGTAACTGAACGCCGTGAATGCGCCCTGGTGGACTGCCCCGGCGGAGCGCCCGTTGACCTCGACGTCCGCATCGGTCATGACCCCCTCGAAAACCAGCTCGATATGCTTCCCCCTCCAGTCGGCGGGAACGTCGAAAGTGCGGCTGTATACGCTGGTCTCGTCGCTCGGCCTGAGTCCCTTGGTCTTATAGAATCGCCCGTAGGTGTACTCGCCGAATCCCTGTTGCTCCCAACAGGAGGGAACGGATATCTTCGAGGGCTTGCCGGCATTTCGTCCGGCGGAGCATGTGAAATCCCACTCCACGGCATCGTCGGCGTCATGCCCCGACAGATACACGTATTCGGTACTTACGCCAGGGTAAGCCTGCAGGGCGGCCGCAATCATGCCGACGGCGAGAAACTGTCGGGAAACCATTTTTCTAATGGGAGAAATCTTCATGGCTGGTCAATTGGTTGGAATCTGTACGCAAAAATAGAAAATAATTGACACAAACTCATATATAATGATGCGGAAGTTTTGGAGATATGTGGTTTTTGGGTGAAATACGAATTTTTTTACACTTAAACCGAACTCCGCACCATAACTGAAAAGAATCTGGCAAGTATTTTTGCGTTGTAAAAAATGATTTGTAGCATGAAAACTCTGAAAACAATTCTGCTGAGTGCCGCAGTGGTATGCGGACTCTCGAGTGCAGATGCCGACGAGGCAAAGACAACCGGCAAGGATCCGGTGAGCGTATTCATAGTGGCCGGGCAGTCGAACGCCGACGGGCGCGCACCCATCGCCGAGCTGCCGGAATATCTGGCCGACGGATATCAGTACCTGCAGTTCAACAACGTCACCATGCGCAGCGACGGAAAGTTCAAGCGCAAGAGCTTCAAGAAGAATTTCTCGTTCTGCGACGTGACCAACCATTACATAGAGCAGGCGTTGCAAGACAAGTTCTATGTCGTGAAATGTGCCTTGGGAGGCACAGCCATCGCGCCCGGGCAATATCCCCGGAAGAAGCGCCACCATCCCATCTGGTACGCCGATCCGGAATGGCTCAAGGAGAACAGCGCCTACCGCCGCGACACAATCGGCCACTCGCTGGCACTGTCGTTGGCCGTCGGCATGAAGGACAGCCACGACGTGACCTTGTCGAAAATCAAGCGGGGCTACGACGTGAAGGCCATCCTATGGCACCAGGGGGAAAGCGACGCGAAGGCAGGGGCCAGCTATTACGACAATCTCAAGACCCTCATCAACTATATGCGTTCACAGGTGGTGGAGGCCACCGGCAACGATAAATACCGAAACCTCCCCTTTATCTTCGGCAGCGTACCCCACAGCTCGAAGCTCTTCAGCAGGCAGGTGGAGGAAGCGCAGAAGCGGATTGCAGCCGAGGATCCCAACGTGTACATGATCGACCTCAGCGACGCCAAGCTGCAGGACGACCGCCTGCACTTCGGGGGTGCCTGGGCGGAGTACTTCGGCAAACTTGCATTCAACCAGCTTGTGGACCTCGGTCTGGTGCCGGGCGAGAAGTTGGAGGTCTCCAAACCGCAGTAACGCCATTGACATGAAGATTAAGGGAATATGTTTGCTGGCGGCCCTCATGGCGGGGGCTGCCGGCATATCCAGGGGGGAGAAGCCCATGAGCCTGGTGCTGTCGAGCCCGGATGAAATAGCCTTGTCGAACGACACGGCAACGCTGACCGTCTACCGGCCCGGGAATCCGAACGGGATGTTTATACTCGACTGCCCCGGCGGTGGCTACAATCATCTCGCCATCAACAAGGAGGGCCACGACATGGCAGGCTGGATGAATGCCCGGGGCATCACGTTCGGCGTTTTGAAATACCGCATGCCTAAAGGAGACGGCGTCCATCTGCCGCTTCTTGACGCCGAGAAGGCCATGGCAGCGGTCAGGGACTCAGCGGCCAGCTGGCACCTCGACCCCGACAGGATCGGTGTGATGGGGTTTTCGGCCGGCGGCCATCTGGCGGCCTCTCTGAGCAATATCGGGGATCCGAACCTGCGGCCTGCCTTCACCATTCTTTTCTATCCCGTGATAAGCATGGAAAAGGGCGTGGCTCATAGTGGAACGCGACGCAACCTGATAGGGGGGCATCCTTCCGAGGAGATGGTCGAGAAATACTCCATTGACCGTCAAGTGACAAAGCGCACGCCCCCGGCCATCATGTTCCTGTCGTCGGACGACGGCGTGTCGCCGGTGAACAGCCTGCGCTATTTCGACGCGCTGCGCCTCAAGAAGATTCCGGTTGGCCTTCATGTCTATCCCTCCGGGAAGCATGGCTGGGGGTTCAGCGACTCCTTCCTTTACAAGCCCCAATGGACCGCCGAGCTCGAAAAATGGCTCGGAACCCTTTGAGGAATGTACGGAATCTTTGGATATGCGTACATAGCGTGGTGAAAATGTACGCGTTACAAGCTTTACGGATAATGCAACAATCCGCGACGGGAGGCGTGACGGTAATTTTGCAGGGTAACAGCAAACTCACAATCGAGTCCATCCGACGCCCCCTCCGGGCCGGTGGCTCGTTAACCCTTAACCGTTAACCATTAATCATTTGTTAACATTTAGCCCATGACACTCAACCTTAAGAATTATGTTAACGCCGGATTCAAGCTTGAAAAATATGCAGATATTTATTAATTTTGCACCATACAACAACAACGCTACCTCAGATTAATATCCTAACATCTACTTAATGAAGGCTCATATAATACGATACATAGCGTATTGCGTGGCGGCGTTATCCCTGCTGACAGGATTCAGCGCCAACGCACTTGAAATCAGATCGGTGAAATTCAGCACGCCCGACGGGTTGTCGGACAATACGGTGCGGCAGATCTACCAGGACCGCGAAGGCTACATATGGTTCGCCACGTTCAACGGCGTGTCGCGTTTCGACGGCTACCACATAGTGCCGTTTCCGCAGCGAACGAAGGACCGCACCCTCAAGGAGCCCCGCATACGGGCCCTCAACGAGGACAGCCACGGACACCTCTGGGTAAGGTCGTACAACGACGAGATCAGCTGCCTGGACCTCAACAAGGGAAAATTCATCGAGATCGAGGGCCAGAATCCCGACGAGAACTATCGCTACGCCAAGGAACTGGCCGACGGTTCGGTATGGCTCTGGGGCGAGAACGGCGCCCGCCGCATCACGTACGAGGAGGGCAGGCTTGTATCCCAGCGCGTCAATCAGTTTCCCGCCAACAAAAAATCCAGACGAATCAATTTCATCGAGCTCGACAGCCAGGGCCGGACGCTGCTCGGGGCAAGCCAGGGCCTCCTGACTTCGTCACTTTTCCCAGTGTGAAAATAAACTCTCTTGATTATCAGTC
>X378_Fat_Sand_Rat__coassemble_95_pt1 | contig 17372 bp, 15 predicted proteins | sample X378_Fat_Sand_Rat__metabat2_low_PE_004 | metagenome-assembled genome bin X378_Fat_Sand_Rat
GCGGCCGGGGGTCGACGCCGGGCGTTATTTCAGGGAGCATTTCCAGGAGACGCTGGGGAAGACCTGCTGCCCCTTCGAGAGCACGGAGATCTTCTCGCTGGCCCTGGAGAAGACGGAGAAGGAGAAGAACGAGGCCCTTGTCGAAAAACTCCGCGCCAACTTCTTCGTGGAGGAGTGCCGGCTGGGCCAGGATCCCGAGGAGGCGCTGGCTGGCTGCCGCCACAGCGTCGGTGCCCTGATGCCAGGCGCCTCTGCCGTAGAGGGCAAGTTCCTGATGGGATACATCCGGCGGGAGCCGTGGGAGGAGTATCGGTTGTTTCAGGAGCATCGGGCCGAGAAGTTCGTTTTCGAGAATATTCCATTGGGCGACGTGCTGGGGGCCAGATATTTTCTTCCGATGTTCAGCGCCGGCGCCGAGGGTTATTATGAGATCACGGGAATGAAGTTCGGCACGCGCAAGGAGATTTCAGGGGATAAGACCGAAATCAAGCCCACGCTCGAGGTTTCCCTCGACCATTGGCATAACCTCGGCGAGGGATGGGTCAAGTTGAAATTTCCTCAGCGCCTCAACGGCCAATGCCACAGCTTCGGGTATATCAAGGAGAAGCTGATGGAGTAGGGGAGGAGTAAGATTTGCGCCGGCCATGCGGCTATCGGCGGCGCTCGAATACCGCTCGGGTACGCAATGCCTTCTTCAGTCCGTCTATCCTTTCGGCATCCTCGCGCTGCTGCCGCTCCAGCCCCCTTATCTTGCGTTTCAACTTCTCCACCTGCATCTCGGGCGAATCCTGATCGAGCAGCATCTCCCCCATACCCGTCATCAGCCACTCCAACGAGACGCTTGGCCACATATCGCATATCGCCACTACCGTCGTTGCCTTCAAATTGTTCTCGTTGATCTGCCGGTCGAGACTCGTTCGGGGAATACCCAGTTTTTCCGTAAGACGGCTCATGTTTATCCTCTTCTCTTTCAAAAGGTCCTTTATTCTGCTCTTAAAATCGCTCATTTTACAAATGTTAAAGTTTCCCGTATATGGGAAAGTCAGGTTAATTTTCTTGATAAATCCGTTGATTTTCTCACTACAAAGATAAGGAATTTTTTCCGTTTATGAAAGCTTCGAAAGAGGTTTTAACAATTGTAACACAACATTTTACATCTCTTAATTAAAAATTGTAAGTAGTCGGTTCAGGTGCGGCATATTTCCCCCATCCTTATCCTTTGAAAAACTTTTTCGCAAGTGGCCAAAATAAGGTTGGACTCCCGCCGATTTTATGGAATTTTGCGGTGTGAATATCAACCGCCCATAAAACAACAGAAATATGTCGACTACAGCAAAGACGAAAAAAACTACGCTCAGTGAAGATCTCGCCGCCGAGAACGAGGAGCGACTCGTGTTCCACAACGAGTGGTTGGATCTCTTCAAAGATCTGCCGGAGGAGGTTCAGAACGAGGCAATCGTGGCATTCCTTTACTATGTGCTCAGAGGAGAGGCACCCACGGATGTCAGATACATGGCTTTTGTGAAACTCTTGGGAAAAAACGTGAACAGCGCACGCGAAAAATACCTTAAAATATGCGAGAAGAACAAGCAGCTTTCGAAACGCGCAGCCGCCGCCCGCAAGGCTAAGACTTCCAAGAAGATATCTAAGGATGAGGAGCCTGAAAATTCGGAAAATCCTTCTGAAAATTCACCCAACTCCACCCAAATAAAAAACAAAGACAAAAACAAAGACAAAAACAACTCTCTCGATTTTCCGATAAATCAAAAAATCGAGAGAGAGGGAAAAGCCCCCTCGCCCTCGGAAATTTTCGATGAGTTTTTCGGGAAGGACGAGAGCCGGACCGCCGTCAGCGAGTCGATGGCCATGCAGCTGCGTTGCACGGTCGACGAGCTGAAAGCCGCGGGCCGGGAGATCATCACCGACTGGAACTTCGCCGAACTCGAGCATTACAGCCGCACCGACGCGCTGCATCACTTTACCTCGGCGCTGAGGGCGAAGATCCGAAAACGTCAGGAGAGCCCGCAAGGCCGCAGGCTTTCCGAGATAGACCTCAACACCCCCGGCAAGATGGGCGTGGGAGAATTCCGCGACGCCGAGGGGCGGCGCACCTACGGCACAAGCGGCATCCAGGTGCCCGAGAACGCGACGCCCCGCCCCTCCGAATCCCACTACTGGGACGCCGACCTCAACCAATGGGACAACATAATCTAACCCGCTCTTTGGGTTGCGTAGCATATCCGTTCAAACGAGCTTGCGAGTTTGCTCCGAGGTCAGGATTCGTGAAAAGATCGCGCGTAGTTCCGTGACCGAAGGTCCAATCCGTGCCGGAGGCGGATCCGTGCGATAAAAAGACCACGTAGTGTTTCAACGGATTGGCCACAGGCACGGATCGGCCACAGGCACGGAAGCTATGCAGCGAAAGCTCTTAACGGAATTCTTTCCGGATAAAAACGCGCTTCGCTGGTTTTAACGGATGGCTACGCGCGAAGTCCCATCCGCATAGCCACTAAACACTAAACACTAAACACTAACTCACTAAACACTAAACACTAAACACTAAACAAAAATGGATTTACAAGCTATCAAGGCGCCCAGCTACTGCTATCTCTGCGACCGCGAGGCCGATGCCCGCGTGCTCAGGGAATACGGCTACTCCAGCGTGGCAGTGCTTCCGGCCGAAATCGACGAGAAACCCCATCTCCTCGACAACTGCATTCACTTCTTCAACAACAAGAACACCATCTTCTTCGCCAACTCCCTCACCGACGAGGGCTTCAGGATGCGAACCGAGATGATCCGCCGACTCGGCGAACCCCGCTGCAGGGATCTGGAGTATCCCGCCGGAATGAATTCGGTGGAGGATGTCTACAACGACGAGGGCTTCCCAGCCATCCGCGAGATCTGCTCCCACCCTCAGGAGGTCAACACCTATGGGCAGTATGGAGGTTTCGAGAGGCTTCGGGAGCGCTGGAGCGAGGACGGCAATAACGTGAAGATCGAGCGCGAGCCCACCTTCCGCTGCGGCATCGGCAAGATGGACGACTTCGTCAGCTTCCGACCCGAAGGGCTCTGCGCCATCGCCGGAATGCCGATGAGCGGAAAATCGGAGCTGGCCATGCAGCTGGCCGTGAACTTCAACATCCTTCACGGATGGAGGGCGGCGTTCGTCCGGTACCGCTACGACAGGAACATTCAGTTCTACGGCGGGCTGCTCTCCAAGATGTCGGGGCGCAACATCTACGAATGCGTCTATTCCGCTTCCGACTACAAGAAGCTGAAGAAGGATATCGACAACAACTTCTGCATCCTCAACTACGACGGCGAGGATGTAGAGGGAATCATCCAGATGGCGGTGAAGGCCGTGTATGATTTCGGCATCAGGGTTCTGGTGGTCGATCTTCCCTACACCCTCTGGCTCGCCGATCCGAGGTCGGGTCCGATAAGAGAGGCCCGCGTCTGGCTCGACAAACTCGAGGCCTTCTCGCGCAGCAAGGGGGTACTGGTGATTCTCACCGTTCCCGCGAGAAAGGATTTCGGGGAGCCCTACACCTTCCTGAGGCTCACGGGGTGCATGGACTATCTGAACAAAGCCGATTACGCCATCACCATCGGCTCCGACAGTCATCCCCGCGGCATCGCGAAGATCACCCTTGAGAAGGTTTTCAACAACGACTACGGTCATGCAGACTCAGCCCTCTTCCGCTTCCACCCCGAGGTGGGATTCAAGAACTATCAGCCCGCCAAGCCCGAGGAGGTTAAGCCTGAGTCCGCAATAGAGGAGCTTGCCCCCGAGCCCGCTATCGAGGAGAGTCAGCCCGGGAAGCCGAAGCAGCCGCTCTTCATAGTGAAGACCGCCAACGAGTTCATGCGAGAAGCCGCCGAGCGCAAGCCCGCCCCAGAGTATCCCCGGGAGCCCTCCGAACCCAAGCACATCTCCGAGGTCCTGAAAGAGATAATGGTAGAGCCCGAAAGCGACCTCGTGGAGACAATCCCGGAGGAGGAAGAGGTGGAGAGCATTCAGGAGCAACCAAAGCCTCCAATCACCTTCTCCAACAACCCAGAAGAAATCCCCTTCGACTTCGACTAAAGCGACCAGCGTCATCTTGGAGCTGCCTTAGCTCCGCTAAGGCAGGAGGGGAAAGATCCCCCAATCAAAGCGACCTGGAGCTGCCTTAGCTCCGCTAAGGCAGGGGGGAAAAGCTCCTATTAAAAATCATTACATGTCGATATAGTGTAGTTTGGTTTCATAAATCAATGGTATCGTTTTGTGATATTTGATAGTTCATAGCGAGATCAAGGGCGACTGTGAAGCCGCCCACGATCAAGATCCCCGGAGTCTGTGAAGATCCCGGGGATTATGTTTTTCCACCATAAAATATAAATAAACGTGGCCAAATTCCCACGGTTGCGATGATTGATGTCGCTGCGCTCCATCAATCATCTCCACCGTGGGCTCGAATCTTACGCTGCTCCGCGGCTGGCTACGCGCTATACCTTCGCGGGGGCCGACCTTAGCGGAGCTAAGGTCGCTCCAAGTCGACGCACCGTCGGGAAACGCGGCTGGCCATGCGGCGAAGCATTCGTCCAAACTGCCGGGTTTGCAAGCAAACCCGGCTCCAATTTATCCAAACGCCGCTCCGCGGCTGGCCATGCGGCGAAGCATTCGTCCAAACTGCCGGGGTTGCAAGCAAACCCGGCTCCAATTTATCCAAACGCCGCTCCGCGGCTGGCTACGCGCTATACGTTCGCGGGGGCCGACCTTAGCGGAGCTAAGGTCGCTCCATTTCGGCGCGCTCCAAAATGGCGCGCTCCAATTCGATGCGATGCAGGTATTTGCGTGTTAGGAGGGCGGAGACGGAGCCGCCGGTGAGGGGGTGGACTTGGGCGGGGGCTTCGGCGGCGGGGTACCAGGCGGCGGAGTCTACTTCGCTGGAGAGGCGCAGCTCGCCGTCGGCAACCTCGGCGAAGAAACCTATCATCAACAGCCCTTTCTTCGCAAACCAATGGGTGCCCTCGAGCTTCAGTTCGGTGACGGTCAGTCCCGTCTCTTCCTGAATCTCTCTTCGGGCACACTCCTCGGCCGTCTCGCCGGGCGCCATATACCCGCTCACCAGATTGGCGTATTGATGAGAGATATACCCCTGCCGCAGCAGCAGCACGCGCCCTTGCCGGTCGTGAACCAACGCTATTATGCATGTCGGAAAGATGTCGAACCAGGGTTTGGCGCAGGCGTCGCACCACGGTACGTCCTTGTCGTCGCCCAAATCCCTGTGGCTCAACTCGCTCCCGCAGTCGGGACAGTAAGTGTATCTCATCTCGCTATGAATTTTTCGGTGTATGCCGGCATCGAGGCATGGAATGCGCTTCATCCCCTTCCCGATGGCCGGCGTCGGCGCAAAATTACAATTTCCAGACGGCAAAATCAAACGCTTTCGGGGAAAAGTGGACCTCCAAACCGACTTCAGTTCTTGATTTTTACGAAATCATTGTGTAACTTTGCACTTTGACGGCCGGGAAACCGGCGACAAGATCAAGCAGGCCCTCGACGAAGGGAAGACTGTGGTCGTGACAAGCAAATAAAACTGAATTCCCTCTCCCGCAAAAATTTCCATGCTATGAGCACAATGTATGAAACCTTAATGACAATCCCGCTGTTCAAGGGGGTGTCGCACGAACAGATATCGGCTTTCCTCGAGAAAACCCCGCTGCATTTCAACAATTTCCAGCCGGGCGAGACGCTGATAGCCTACGGCGAGGAATGCCGCAACGTCACCTGCCTGCTCTCGGGCAAGCTGCAGCTCGAGCGCCGCGTGGCGGGCGGCCGGATGCTCGTGCGCGAATCGCTCTACGCCGGCAGCGTGATCGGTCTGAGCTATCTCTTCGGACTCGACACGCACTATCATTTCAACGCCACGGCCCTGACGCAGGTGGGGATAATGGAGTTTTCGAAAGACCAGCTCCGGCGCGTGCTGGAATCGAATCCCATCTACCTAATCAACTGCCTGAACTATCTCGCCCGCCGCGGCCAGAAGTGCGACGAGGCCCTGCCGCGCTTCCTCGGCAAGCATTTCGGCGAAAAACTCGGCAACCTGATGATCTTCTCCACCGACTCCAACAGCAGGGAGATCAGCGTCACGGCCCCCTACGAACCGCTCTGGCGCATATTCGAGTCGGCCGAATTCGACGCCCGCGCCGAGATGCGCGAACTCAGCGACCGAGGCATCATCTCCATCGTCAACGAGAACAAGATAGAGGTGCTCTCCCGATCACAGCTTCTCGAGATCACGGCCGAACATTAAGGGGCAATGACGCTCCGGCTTTATGTTTTTCGGCAATTTATGCGGAGATTTGCCGAATATTGAGTATATTTGCGGTTCAATTCCTTCCGAATTGAGCAACCCGAATTTGGATAAACAACCCTTATTAAGATATCATGTCAGGAAAAACATCAATTAAAGTTCGGTTGGCGCTGATGAACTTCCTCGAGTTCGCCGTGTGGGGAACCTACCTCATCTCGATGGGAATGTTCCTCTCCAACCACGGTCTGGGCGACTATGTGTTCTGGTTCTACACCGTCCAGGGACTCGTTTCGATCTTCATGCCGGCCCTTATCGGCATCATCGCCGACCGCTGGATTCCGGCACAGATCACATTCAGCCTCTGCCATCTGCTGGCGGGCGGTTTCATGATCGCCGCGGGAGTCTGCGCGTCGCATCAGCTCGCCACCACCGGCACCCTCGAATTCGCTCCTCTCTTCACCCTCTATACGCTTTCGGTGGCGTTCTTCATGCCCACCATCGGTCTGGGCAACTCGGTGGCCTTCAACGCCCTCGACAAGAACGGACTCAGCACCGTCGACGACTTCCCGCCCATCCGCACGCTCGGAACCGTGGGCTTCATCGTGGCCGAGATCGCCGTGAACTTCATCAAGATCGACGGCGTGGAGATCCAGCACAGCTACACGCAGTTCATCCTCTGCGGAATCATCAGTCTGGTGCTGGCCGTCTACTCGCTCACGCTGCCCAACTGCCCCGTGAACAAAGGAAAGAGCAAGAGTCTCTCGGACGCCTTCGGTCTCAAGGCCTTCTCGCTGTTCAAGAAGAAAGACATGGCCATCTTCTTCATCTTCTCGATGCTGCTGGGCGTGTCGCTTCAGATCACCAACAGCTACGGCTCCTCCTATATATACAGCTTCAACAGCGTGCCCGGTTACGCCGGCGGCTGGTGGGCCCAGAACCCGACGTTCCTGATTTCCATCTCGCAGTGCGCCGAGGCCCTCTGCATCCTCGCCATCCCTTACTGCCTCAAGAAATTCGGCATCAAGGGAGTGATGCTGATGTCGATGTTCGCGTGGGTGCTCCGCTTCGGATTCTTCGGCATCGGCAGCACCAGCTCGAGCGGCATCATCTTCCTGATCCTCTCCTGCCTCGTTTACGGCGTGGCCTTCGACTTCTTCAACGTCTCGGGAGGCCTCTACGTAGACAGCCGAACCGACCATTCGATGCGCTCCTCGGCCCAGGGACTCTTCATGCTGATGACGAACGGTATCGGTGCCTCGATCGGTACGTTTGTAGCCGGTAAGTTCGTGGTCAACAAACTCGTCTACGCTCCCGGTCTCGACGCCGTGCAGCAGCTTCAGGGCTGGCGTGAGTCATGGCTGATCTTCGCCGGCTACGCCCTGGTGGTGGCCGTGCTCTTCTGGATCGTGTTCAAGGAGCAGAAGTCGGAACAGGACAAGAAGAAACTTCAGCCCGCTTCGGCAGGCGACAACCAGAATCCCGGCGGAACCATCGACGAGACCCGCTGAGGCCGCACGGGCCAGGATTCAATCCCGAATACAGCACAAAAGCAAGTGATACGTTTTTACGCTCCCGATATCGAGTCGACTCAGTCTCTTCCCGAGACTGAGTCTGCTCATTGTTGCAGGGTGCTCCGACTCACGGAAGGCGACCGTATCCACGCCGTCGACGGCCGCGGACACGCCTTCGAGTGCGTCATCACCTACGCCCACCACAAGCAGACCGAGGTGGAGATCCTGCAGCGCAGCGACGAACCGAAAGTGTGGCAACCCCGGATCACGCTCGCCGTGGCCCCGACCAAGAACATCGACCGCATGGAATGGCTGGTGGAGAAAGCGGTGGAGATGGGCGTGGACAGGATCGTGTTCCTGCAGTGCCGCCACAGCGAGCGGAAGGTGCTCAAGCGCGAGCGGCTCGAGAAGATAGCCGTCTCGGCCATGAAGCAGAGTCTGAAGGCCGTGCTGCCGGAGATCTCGGAACTCACCGACTACCGCGACTTCGTGCGCAGCGTCGACACGCCTGTCAGGGTGATGGGCTATTGCGACAAGGATTATCCCCGCAAGGAGTTCGTGAAGAACTACGACGGCCTGCAGGACATCACCATCCTCATCGGACCCGAAGGCGACTTCTCGCCCGAGGAGGTGCGGCTGGCGGTGGAATGCGGATTCGAGCCGGTGACATTCGGCAACACCCGCCTGCGCACCGAAACCGCCGCCCTCTACGCCCTGGCCGCCACCCACGTCCTCGAGAACCTGCACGCCTGAGAGCACTCCGAGAACTCCGAGAACTCCGAGAACTCCGAGAACTCCGAGAACTCCGAGTCGGGTCTTCTTGGGGAGCCTCCCCTCACTAAACACTAACCACTAAACACTAAACAAGAGTATGGATATCCTCGATTACCTCGCCTCCTCTCCCTCCAACAACTTCTTCCTCCTTGCAGGTCCCTGCGTGATAGAAGGGGAGGAGATGGCCCTCGACATCGCCGAGAAGATGACGGGCATCACTTCCCGCCTCGACATCCCCTATGTGTTCAAGGGCTCCTACCGCAAGGCAAACCGCAGCCGCCTCGACTCCTTCACCGGCATCGGCGACGAGAAGGCGCTCAAGATCCTGCGCAAGGTAGGGGAGACGTTCGACATTCCTGTGGTCACCGACATCCATTCCGCCGAGGAGGCGGCGATGGCAGCCGAATATGTGGATATCCTTCAGATACCGGCGTTCCTGTGTCGCCAGACCGAACTGCTGATAGCCGCGGCCAAGACCGGGAAGATGGTGAATATAAAGAAAGGACAGTTCCTCTCGCCCGAGTCGATGGCGTTCGCCGTGGCGAAGGTGACGGAATCGGGCAACCGGCAGGTGGCCGTTACCGAGCGCGGCACATTCTTCGGCTATGGCGATCTGGTGGTGGATATGCGCGGGCTTCCGGTGATGAAGCGCGCCTGCGAATGCCCGGTGATACTCGACATCACCCATTCGCTGCAGCAGCCCAACAGCGCGAGCGGAGTGACGGGGGGCAAACCCGAACTGATCTCGACGATAGCCAAGGCCGGCATAGCGGTAGGTGTCGACGGACTCTTCATGGAAACCCACCAGAACCCGAAAGAAGCGAAAAGCGACGGCGCCAACATGCTCCCCCTCGACCAAGTGGAGCAGCTCCTGACGAACCTCACCGTCCTCCGCGTAGCCGTAAACTCCCTCCAATAACCCCCCCTTACAGAGACAGTCCCAGCGACTTGGAGCCGGGTTTGCTCGCAAACCCGGCACGGGGGAAAAGCCCCCTATTTCTGTGGATACAACCCCTCCGGCGGCGTCCCGGGGCTCATCGGCGTCCCGCTACCCGTAAAGAAAGGATACGGCACGCCGAATACCGAGGTGGGATTCTTGCCCGGACTCAGGAAGCCGTCGATCATCGTGTCGCGTCCCGACGCGCTCTCGTAGACATACAGCCTGAACCTATAGAGCATCACGGCGATGTGCTCGAACACCGACGCCTGGATCCCCTCGTAGGGTATCCACGACGAGGTGTTGGTGAAGCAGTATATCTGGAGCGGTATGCCGTAGGCCGTCTGCGCCAGCGACGTCACGAAGCAGGTGCTCTCCTTGTCGATGTTCGGATTCTGCTTGAGATAGAGCATCAGATAGGCGCGGAACATACCCAGATTCGTGTCGATTGTGCCGTCGACCAATCCGGCGCTGTTGTTCACATCCTCCACTTTCCCCTCCTGCTTCTGGGCGAGCTTCAGCTGGATCCAGTCTTTCATCAGCGGGATCTTGGCGAATTCGGCGATCATCTCGTCGGTGGTCTCCACCACGGAGTCGGCGTCGATCATATAGGCGCGCTGGATGCGGCGCGTGTTCGACTCCTGCATGTAGCGGTAGTTCTTGAACCCGCTCGATATCAGCGTGTAGGGAGGAACGGTCGAAACGGTCTTGTCCCAGTTGATGATCTTCACCTCCGTGAGCGACACATTGTCCACGATTCCGTTGGCGTCGCTGCCCGGCACCGCTATCCAGTCGCCCACATGCAGCGAGTCGTTCTCGGCCAACTGCACGCCGGCCACGATGCCCAGAATCGAATCCTTGAATATCAGCATCAGTACGGCGGCGAACGCACCCAGACCCGCCAGCAGCGTACCCGGCGACTTGTTGAGCAGCACGGCGAAGATGATGATCGTGGCCAGGATCCAGACGAGGAGTTTTATGAGCTGCACCACTCCCCGGAGCGGCAGCCGCCGCTTGTTCTCACGCTCGTTGACCGAATCCCATATCACCTCACAGAGCGTACAGAGCGTGTCGGCGATGCATACGATGATGTAGAGCCAGCTTATCTTCGTGCACCAGAGAAGGATCTTGTCGTGGAAGTTGAGCGTGAACTGTATCAGGATAAGAAATATGATGGGCGGGATGATGCGGCATGCACGCATGAAGAAGCGGTGCTGCACCAGATATTTGTAGAAATTCGAGGTGATCCGCGGCGACAGACCCCGCAGACACCTCACCGTCACCCAGCGCAGCAGTTCGCCCACGGCGAAGGCCAGCAGAAACACCACTATCACGTAAAGCCAGATGAAAAGCGTCTGGTTCTGCTCCTGACCGATGAGTTTCAGCAGGAAGTTCACGAATTCCATCAGAACCCGCGCTATCTTGTAATAGCTGTTGGCCACCTGCGGCGTGGCCTCCACCACGGCAGGGACGATATTCCCCTTCACGACTTCTTCGGCGGGAGTGACGAGATTCAGCAGCGACATGGGTCTTGGGTTTAGTGTTTAGTGTTTAGTGTTTAGTGTTTAGTGGGTCGGCTAGCGCACCGATGGTCTATATGAGATATAGCCTATATATTGCTTACAATTTATTGCACTTCAATGTTCACGAAACGCTGCTCTTTGTCGGCACTTTTTGCGGCCGGATTTATAATCGGCTCAATTTGGGGATATTAAATTGACATTAACATTTCTTAACACATCGATTCCGCAAATTTTGCACACATCGAAATGAGTGTGCAATTTTAACTAAAAAAATATTTACTGGGCAAAAAAGGCCGTAACTTACCCTATAATATCACTTTAGGGACATCGGAAAATTAACTTAAATCTCTTTTTTGAAAAAAATAACGGAAAATACTTGTTTTTTTAGTCCGGAAGTTCTTACCTTTGAGAGTGCCAATAAGGTAAATCTTAAAAAATGTTTACAAAAACATGGAGCAAACCTTAGTGATATTGAAACCCTCCTGCATCGAGCGCAATCTGATTGGCGAGGTGGTGGGAAGGATAGAGAGAAGAGGGCTGATCATCTGCGGAATGAAGATGATGCAGCTCGACGAGAAGATCCTCCGCGAGCATTACGCGCATCTGGTCGACAAACCCTTCTTCCCCTCCCTTGTGGAATCGATGACGGCATCCCCCGTGATTGTGATGTGTCTTAAAGGAGTCGACGTTGTGAGCGTCTTCCGCGAGATGGTTGGTGTCACCAACGGCAGGAAGGCCGCCCCGGGCACTCTCCGCGGCGATTTCTGCATGAGCGGCTCGCTCAACATCATCCACGCCAGCGACACTCCCGACAACGCGAAGATCGAGCTCGCCCGCTTCTTCCGTCAGGAGGAAATCTTCGACTATACGCCCGGAAACATCGGCTTTGTTTACGGCGAAGACGAGATGAAATAAAATAAAACAGTAAAAATAAACGTATTATAATAGGTGTCTCCCCCTTGCGCGGTGCAGTCGGCGTGACACTGAAAAAGGTAGAAAATCTCTCCAACCTCATTATGATGATAAAGTTTAAAAATATAATGTGCGTCGCGATGTTGCTGTCGATAACGGCCTTCGGAGGCGACGCCCAGACGGTAAAATCAAAGAATCCCCACTCTCAGATGCACAAGCAGCTCCTCGCCAGCCAGGGCAAGAGCAGCGAGCAGATCAGACTCGGAAACCAGAACTCCTTCATCGACCTCATCGACGATATCGAGCCCGAGCCCGACATCTACACCGAAGGCTGGAACAGCCGCCGCGTGAATCCCTTCAAGGAGTCGGAGGTTCCCAACAGCAAGGTGATCGACGTCACCGGCTACTTCATCCCCCACAAGGGCCGCATCACCTCCACCTACGGCTACCGCGCCAAATTCGGCCGCATGCACAAGGGAGTCGACATAGGTCTGAAGATGAACGACACCATCTACGCCGCCTTCGACGGCAAGGTGCGCCTCACCAACTACGAGGCGAAAGGCTACGGAAACTACATCATCCTGCGCCACCCCAACGGTCTCGAGACCGTCTACGGCCACCTCAACCGCTTCCTCATCAAAGACCAGCAGAACGTAAAGGCAGGCCAGCCCATCGGACTGGGTGGCAGCACAGGACGCAGCACAGGTCCGCACCTCCACTTCGAGACCCGCTACATGGGATACGCCATCAACCCCCAGGCTATCTTCGATTTCGAACACAAGACGGTTCACACCGACACATACACCTTCACAAAGCAGACTTACCAGCAGCCCCGCAGCTATTCCCCCTCGCGCAATCTCGCAAAGGCCGAGAAGGAGAATCCCTACAAGACGGCAGCCAGCGTGAAGACCAGCTACACAGTGAAGAAAGGCGATTCGCTCGCCTCGATCGCACGCAGCTACGGTATGTCGGCCACCACACTAAGAAAAATCAACAATCTCAGCAGCACAGACAGAATATCCGTTGGCCAGGTGCTTAAGCTTAAATAACACTTGTTTACCTATACTTCTTTACCTATAGCGAAAAAGGATATTTTTTGAGCAAAAGGTCAATAATTCTGAAGAGAATTTGAATTATTTTTATAACGCGGAAGATGCTATTAGCGTCTTCCGCTTTTTTTTACGAAATATTTTCCGTAATTTTGCTTTGTAGTGTAACCACACCCAAGAATTATGGATTCCAAAACCCTATTCTCAATCATAGCCGAACGCACAGGCCGCGAACCCGAGGAGGTGGAACTCCTTGCGCGCAATCTCGGCGAGGTGATCGCCGACGCCGTCCGCGACGGTGACTCTGTGGCCGTCCCCTCGTTCGGCACTTTCGAGCAGAAGAAACGCATGGAGCGCGTCACGGTGCATCCCTCCACCGGAAAACGCATTCTCGTGCCGCCGAAGATCTCGGTGGTGTTCAAGCCCTCGGCCCTGCTCAAGCAGAAGATTAAGAACAATTCCGAAACCGAATAATCCCGACTGAAATGAATGAAAAGATATCGTTACCGGGTCTGGTGACCCTCCTCTCGGCGAGGACGGGCGACTCCAAGCGTCAGTCGGAGGAATTCATCAAGGAATTTTTCTCGGCCGTGGCCGAAGCCCTCAAAGACGGAGAGAACGTCAAGATAAAGAACATCGGCGTCTTCAAGACCGTGGTGGTCGAGGCCCGCAAGAGCGTGAACGTCAGCACCGGCGAGGATGTCGTAATCCCCAGCCACAAGAAGATCGTGTTCAATCCCTCCAAAGAGATGGCCGCCGAGGTCAACGCCCCCTTCGACATGTTCGAGACCGTAGAACTCGCCGACGACGTCGACTTCCCCGAAGAGACTCCCGCCCCCGAGCCGACACCCCAACCGACTCCCGCGCCGACGCCCGAACCCGAACCAGAGCCCGAACCCGAGCCAGAGACCGAGCCGGAACCTGCACCGGAGCCCGTTCCCGAGCCCGAGGAGCAAACAATCCCCGTGCCGCCGCCGTTTAAAGCGGTAGAAGCACCCGTGGAGACTCAGCAACCGGCGGAGACCCCCGAACTCATGGAGACCCCCCGACCGGAGGAAGTTCCCGCGGCTGCTCCCGAACCCGATGCCGAAGAGTCGGCAGAGGAGGAACTCGAGGAGATCGAGGAGGAGGAGCGCGAGTTCGAGGAAGCCGTTCCGAAGAAAAGGGGTAAGTTCTGGCTGGGATTCGCCGCCGGCATACTCCTCTCGGCCCTGATCTTCACCTGCGTGCTCTTCTATCTCAACTGGCCCTTCTCCAAGATGCAGCTGGCAAATAGCGAACCTCCCGCAAATGTGGAGAAGGTGGAGGCAGCAGCCCAGGCTCCCGCCGAAGCCGCGACTCCCGCCGCCGAGGCGGAGGCGGCAGCGCCGGCCGAGCAGCAGGCAACCGAACCCGCAGCCGAACCCCAGGCGGAAGAGACTGAGGAAGTGGCACCGACAGCGCCGTCGGACAAGAAGGTTTACGACACCATCTCCACCACCCGCTATCTCACCACGATGGCGAAAGACCATTACGGCAACTACCACCTCTGGCCCTACATCTACAAGGAGAACCAGGCCTTCCTCGGTCATCCCGATCGCATCCGCCCGGGTACGAAAGTAGTGATTCCCAACCTCTCCAAATACGGAGTCGACCCCAAGAACCCGCAGGACATAGCCAAAGCCAAGCGCCTGGGAGTGGAGATCTACTCGCGCTACAAGTAGCGGAGCACTCCGAGAACTCCGAGAACTCTGAGAACTCTGAGCACTCTGAGAACTCTGAGAACTCCGAGAGCTCTGAGAACTCCGAGAGCTCTGAGAACTCCGAGAAATATGCCCTTAAAAAACGAAATATATGAAGAAACTCTTATTATCTCTCGCTTTGCTGCTGGGGCTGTCGGGCGCCGCCGGTGCCGAGACACGCTATGTGGGCGGCGACATCTCCCTCCTTCCCGAATACGAGAAGGCCGGCGCCACCTACCGCGACAGAAACGGCCGCAAGATTTCCGACCTCATCCCCTGGCTCAAGGAGCAGGGCATGAACGCCATGCGCGTCCGCCTCTTCGTCGACCCCGACAAATACACCGGTTCCGACAAGGACCCCAACGCCTGCCAGGACCTCGAATACATCATCCCCCTCTGCAAGCGCATCGTGGACAACGGTCTCGACCTGATGCTCGATTTCCATTACTCCGACACATGGGCCGACCCCGCAAAGCAGTGGACCCCCGCCGACTGGAAAGACCTCACCGACGAGCAGCTCTACCAGAAAATCTACGACTACACCAAGGAGACGCTGCAGACACTGAAGGATAACGGCATCGTGCCCTCCTTCATCCAGACAGGCAACGAGATAAGCTACGGCTTCCTCTGGGGACCGGTGGGCACCTCCAATCCGAAGAAGGCTTTCAGCGGCAGCGACGCCAACTGGGAGCGCTTCACCACCCTGCTCAAGCAGGCCATAAAGGCTTGCCGCGAGGAATGTCCCGACGCGAAAGTGATAATCCACACCGAGCGAGTGGCCAACACCGGAGTCCAGACCAACTTCTACAACAAGATGGACAGCTACGGCGTGGAATACGACATCATCGGCCTCAGCTACTATCCCTACTTCCACGGTTCGCTGTCGGTGCTCGACACGGCCATCAAGTCGCTTCTGAAATACGACAAGGACATCATGATAGTGGAGACCGGTTACCCATACGAATGGGAGGTGCCGGGCTCGACCCACGACGAGACATCCACCTGGCCCTATTCGGAAGCCGGCCAGAACAAGTTCATGAAAGATCTCGTTGACGAGTGCCTGCAGTTCGACCGCGTCACGGGTCTCTTCTGGTGGTGGCTTGAATACAACGCGAAAGACACCGACCTGAGCAACTGGTACAACGCGCCGCTCTTCAACAGCAAGACAGGCAGGGCCACGCCCGCCCTGGCCACCCTCTGCACGTTCGCCACCGGAGCCGGAGTGGGGGAGATCACAGCGGATCCCGCGGATAAGGGCAACGCAGCCTGGTACGACCTCTCGGGCCGCAGGGTTTGCGACACCGACTCGCCGGGACTCTACATCTCCCGCAGCGGCAAGAAGATAGTGAAATAGACATCTGTATGGACAAAATTAAAACAGGGGCGCTCACGCGTCCCTGTTTCGGATGGTCCATACAAAATAAAAAACCCGCTCTTGGGCGGGATTAGAGGTGCCAACCAGATTCGAACTGGTGTAAACGGTTTTGCAGACCGGTACCTAACCACTCGGACATGGCACCATTTCGCTTTTGCGAGTGCAAAGTTAGCAATTATTCCGACATCTTCCAAATTTTGCCCCGAAAATTTTTCCCTCACCCGCAAAATCCCTAATTTTGCAACATGAAATACATAGTGCTTATCCCGGCTCGCTACGAGTCGACGCGTTTCCCCGGTAAACCGCTCGCGAAGATCTGCGGCAAGGAGATGATAGTGAGAGTATGCCGCCAGGTGGCGAAGACAGGTTTCGACCTCGCGGTTGCCACCGACGACGCCCGCATCGCCCAGGCGGTGGAGAAGGCGGGGTTCAAGGCCGTGATGACCGCCGCTACCCACCACAGCGGCACGGAGCGCGTGGAGGAGGCCTACCGCAATCTCGGCAGCGACGCCGACGTGGTGATCAACGTGCAGGGCGACGAACCCTTCATCGATCCGGCCCAGATCAAGACCCTGGCCTCGCTCTTCGACGAGGATCCCGACACACGCATCGCCACCCTCGCCATGCGCTTCAACCCCGAGGAGGGACTCCTCGCCCTCCAGGACCCCAACCTCGTGAAACTCACCGTGTCCGACCGCGGCGAGGCACTCTATTTCTCGCGGTCGGTGATTCCCTACGTGAGGAAATACCCCGCCGAGGAATGGCTTGAGAAGGTGAGGTTCCTCACGCATATCGGCATCTACGCCTACCGCGCCGAGACGCTGCGCGAGATAGTGGCCCTGCCCGAGTCTGGTCTGGAGAAAGCAGAGAGTCTCGAGCAGCTCCGCTGGCTGCAGAACGGCTACCGCGTCAAGGTGGGCCTCTCGCACAAGCGCACCATCGGAATCGACACTCCCGCCGACCTCCGCCGCGCCGAGGAATTCTTCATGCGCACGGAATCGAATTTTTTATAGCGAATCAGCCCCTAAACTGCAAAATTTTCATTAACTTTGCAGTCTAATCCCGAAGTTTGGCCGCGCCGCGGGGCGCGAAAATTTCAACCACTGGTTATCAGATTGAATATAAGGTAAATAAGATAAAAGCTACATCGAACAATGAAAAAAAGTGCGCTTCAGAGAGTTAGGGACGAATATCAGCCCAAACTGCTGAAAGTTCTTCACGGTGCCGTAAAGGTAAAATGAGGTGAGGCAACCGCGGCGGTCGCAAAC
>X378_Fat_Sand_Rat__coassemble_96_pt1 | contig 17291 bp, 17 predicted proteins | sample X378_Fat_Sand_Rat__metabat2_low_PE_004 | metagenome-assembled genome bin X378_Fat_Sand_Rat
AGTTGATGAAGGAGCATAGCGGGCTATGCGACTGAAGAGACTTGGCGAAAAGCATCAAAAAGCACCCGAGCCAGTCAAGAAAATTTCAATGAATCAGGCGAAAATGTAAAAAAAAAACGTTAAATATATGAGCGAGACTCATTCCATAAATAATACCACAGTATCGCAGAGACGGCGCATATTTGACTCTTTGCCTCAGTCACATAGCCCGCTATGCTCCTTCGGCTGCAGAGCCAAATCTGCACCATCTCTGCGACTCCAAGTGTTAAAAATTTTGTGAAATGGGCTCTTACTTCGCGCTGAGGCGAAGGCGACTTGTGCGCCCCGCAGCGTGGTTAAGCCTTTGATACTGAATTTTATTGATCCGAAATGAAGACTTCCGTAATCATAGGACTCTCGCTGCTCTTCACCCTCTGGCTCTGGCTGGCGTTCCTGCTGCTGAGCAAGGGAGGGGTGAATCTTCGCAACATTCTGTTGCTGGCGATGTCGGGAGTGATAGTCTTCGTTCCGCTCATGAAGAAATATTTCCGCAAGAAAGACTGATGAATCAGGAAAAATATCCATTGTTGTCGTCGGTGAGCAAGCCATCCGACCTCCGCGATCTCGACGAGAGCTCGCTTCCCGCCCTCTGCGGGGAGATACGCAGCTATCTGATCGAGAACCTGTCGTCGAATCCGGGTCATTTCGGATCGAGCATGGGTGCGGTGGATATCATCGTGGCTCTCCACTATGTGTTCAACACGCCGCGAGACCGGGTGGTGTTCGACGTCGGTCACCAGGCATACGCCCACAAGCTCCTCACCGGCCGTCAGGATGCCTTCCGCCAGCAGCGGAAAAAGGGAGGGATATCGGGCTTCCCCTTCCCGGCCGAGAGCGAATACGACACGTTTGTATGCGGCCACGCGGGCAACTCTATATCGGCGGCGCTGGGTATGGCGATAGCCGATCTGAACACCCCCGGCGAGGAAGACCGCAACACGGTGGCGCTGATCGGCGACGCCTCCATCAGCGGAGGCTTGGCGTTCGAAGGACTGAACAACGCCTCCAACAATCCCAACAACCTGCTGATAATACTGAACGACAACGAGATGAGCATCGACAACAATGTCGGTGCGCTCCACCGCTACCTGTCGGAGATCACCACATCGTCGGGCTACAACAGGATGCGCTTCCGCATCTACAAGCTCTTCCGCAAGCTCGGGCTCATCAACGACCACGGCAAGGGACTGATGCTGCGCTTCAACAACTCGCTGAAATCGCTTGTGGCGGGACAGCAGAACATCTTCGAGGGACTGAATATCCGCTATTTCGGACCCTTCGACGGCAACGACGTTCAGAAGGTGGTGAAGGTGCTGCGCGAGATCAAGGATATGAAAGGGCCGCGCATCCTGCATCTTCACACGAAGAAGGGAGCCGGCTACAAGGCGGCCGAGGAGGATCCGTGCAACTGGCATGCTCCAGGCAAGTTCGATCCCGAGACCGGCGAGCGCCAGGCCAGCACGCAGACGCGCGTCAAGCCCCTCTGGCAGGAGGTGTTCGGCAGGACGCTGCTCGAGATGGCCGACAGCCGCGAGGATGTGGTGGGCATCACCGCCGCCATGCCCTCGGGGACATCGATGAAATATATGGAGAAATATCCCCGCCGCTATTTCGACGTGGGTATCTCGGAGGGTCACGCGGTGACATTCGCCGGCGGACTGGCCGCAGCGGGTAAGCGTCCCTATGTGGCCATCTACTCCTCCTTCCTTCAGCGGGGATTCGACAACATCATCCACGACGTGGCCATCCAGGGACTCCCCGTGACCTTCTGCATCGACCGCGCCGGCATCGTCGGCGAGGACGGAGTGACCCACCACGGCATGTTCGACATCTCCTATCTGCGCATGATACCGGGGATGAAAGTCGCCGCACCGATGGACGCCGAGACCCTGAGGAACGTGATGCAGACCTCGCTGTCGAGCACCGGACCGATGGCTATCCGCTATCCGCGCGGTTCGGCCGACACTGCCGACTGGCAGACGCCGATGAAGGAGATTCCTGTGGGGAAAGGACGCTGCATATCGTGGCGCCCCGACAGCCGGATAGCGATCCTTTCGGTCGGACCGATAGGCCACGACGTGAAGAAAGCCGTGGAGGAGCTCGAAGGCAGAGGAATAAAAGTAGACCATTACGACATGATATGGGTGAAACCCCTCGACGAGGAGTTGCTCTCGAAGATCTCCACCCGCTACGACGGCGTTATCACCGTAGAAGACGGCGTTCGCGAGGGGGGCTTCGGCAGCGCGGTTTCGGAATGGCTGCTGAGCCACGGGCGGAAGACGCGTGTGGCCCGGCTCGGCATCCCCGACAAGTGGGTGATGCAGGGATCGGTGGCCGAGCTGAAGGCCGACTGCGGCTTCGACACCGCCGGCATCGTGAAAGAGGCCGAGCGGATGAACACACAGCTGGCGCTCGCGCAAGGCTAAAGGTTAGAGAGCTCGGAAGGGGTAGGGATATTAAAAACTTAAAAAGAAATGAAGATAATTATCGCCGGCGCAGGAGAGGTGGGAACGCACCTCGCGAAGATGCTGTCGAAGGAGAACCAGGACATCACCCTCCTCGACAGCGACCAGACGCGCCTCGACATGATCGACTCCAACTATAACCTCATGACCTGGAACGGCTCCACCTCCTCATTCGAGTCGCTCTCGGACGTGGGAGTGGCCGACGCCGACCTCTACATAGCCGTGACGCCCTACGAGACGCGCAACCTCACCAGCTGCGCCATAGCCAAGCGGCTGGGGGCGAAGAAGACGGTGGCAAGAATCGACAACAGCGAGTTTCTTGTGCCGGAAAACCGGAAGGTGCTCCGCGACATGGGGGCCGACTTCCTCATCTATCCCGAGAACGTGGCCGCCATCGAGATAGCCACGGCGCTCAACCACAACTGGGCCCGCTACTGGGGCGAGCTCCACGACGGAAGGCTGCTGCTGATAGGCGTGAAGATCCACGATTCGTCGGTTTTGCTCAACGTGAAGCTGAAGGATCTTCCCGTCACCACCCACGACTTCCACATCGCCGCCATCAAGCGCCGCAACGAGACGATCATCCCCAACGGCAACGACGAGATCCTGCCCGACGACATAGTGTATTTCATCACCACTCCCCCGTTCACGCAGACCGTCCGCGAGCTCTGCGGCAAGAACAAGCGCGTGATAAAGAAGGCGCTCATCATGGGAGGCAGCCGCATAGCCAGGAGGTTCGCCAAGCTCTACAGCGACAAGTTCCACATCAAGATCCTCGACACCGACATGGCCAACTGCGAGGAGATGGCCACGATGTTTCCCGACTGCGAGATAGTCTACGGCGACGGCCGCGACATCGAGGTGCTTGTGGAGAACAACATCTATCAATACGACGCCTTCCTCGCCCTCACCGACTCCTCCGAGACCAACATCCTCACCTGCCTGACGGCAAAGGAGTTCGGAGTGCCGAAAACGATAGCCGACGTGGAGAACCTGCAGTTTTTCGGTCAGGCGGAAAACCTGAACATCGGCACGATAATCAACAAGAAACTTCTGGCGTCGAGCCATATCTACAAGATCCTGCTCGATTCCGACGAGAGCGACTCCCGCTTCTTCGCCCTTCCCGACGCCGAGGTGGCCGAGATCTATGTGAAGGAAGACGCCAAGATCACCCGCGACGTGGTGAAGAACCTGCGTCTGCCGTTCGGAATGACACTGGCGGCACTGGTTCGCGGCGACAAGGTGATGCTCGTCGACGGAAACACGCGCATCCACGAGGGAGACTTCGTGGTGGTGTTCTCGCTGATGGGAACGCTTCAGAAGATAGAGAAATGGTTTAACTGAGATGGAGAACGAAACGGCTAACAGTCAGCGCCGGCGCATGGCCGCCCTTGGGTTCCGGAAGAGACACTACATCAATCTTCCGATGCTTCTGCGCGTGGTGGGATTCCTGCTCGTGATCGAGGCCATCTTCATGATCATCCCCCTTATAATCGCCATCATCAACACCACCGAGAGTTTCCTCCCCTTCCTCATCTGCCTTCTTATAACGGGGGGAAGCGGAGCGGCGATGACGATGCTCAAGCCGAAATCGCGCGAGATGGGAAAGAGGGAAGCCATCCTTCTCACGGGCTTCATCTGGGTGGTGCTCTCTCTGTTCGGCATGCTGCCGTTCATCTTCTACGGCACCCACCTCTCGGTGACCGACGCCTTCTTCGAGACGATGAGCGGATTCACCACCACCGGCGCCTCCGTGCTCGACACGCTGGAGAACGTTCCGAAGTCAATCCTTGTGTGGCGCTGCATCATCCAGTGGATCGGAGGTCTGGGAATCATCCTGTTCACCCTCGCCGTGGTGCCGATGCTCAATTCCTCGGGCGGAATGCAGCTCTTCAACGCCGAGGTGACCGGAATCACCCACGACAAGCTGCGTCCGCGCGTGAGCTATACGGCCAAAGGACTCTGGGGAGTCTATCTGGTGCTCACCGTGGTGCTGATAGTGCTGCTCTGCTTCTCCGACATGGGCTTCTACGACGCACTCTGCTACGGTCTCTCCACCATGTCGACCGGAGGATTCTCCAACTGCGACATGAGTCTCGGGCGCTGGGACTCGCTCTATATAAAGATCGTGATGGTGATCTTCATGTTTCTCGGCGGCGTCAACTTCGCCCTTATCTACAACGCCGCGCTGGGAAAGACCAAGAAGCTCCTGAAGAACACCACGCTGAAGGTGTATGTATGGACGATCTTGATCTGCACCGCCATTCTGGCCATCAACGTGAGCTATCACGGGCTGGTGAGAGATGCGTCGGACGTTACGATCGACCCCCTGTTCCAGGCCGTTTCGATATTGTCGTCGACCGGCATCACCGAACCCGACTTCGCCGACTGGGGATCGCTCTCGATGGTGGTGCTCGTGTTCATGATGTATATGGGAGCCTGCGCGGGGAGCACGTCGGGAGGTGCGAAGATCGACCGCTTCGTGATCCTCTTCAAGTTCCTCAAGAACGAGTTCTACAAGATGATGCACCCCAACGCCGTGACCACGGTGAGCATGGACGGCAAGGGAATAGCGCAGTCGGTGGTGATGAAGACCCTGGCTTTCCTCTTCATCTACGCGCTGGTGATCATCTTCGGCGGCATGGCGCTGACTCTGCTCGGACTCCAGATGAAAGACGGATTCTTCTGCGCTCTGGCCGCCATCTCCAATTCCGGACTGAGCGCACCCACCTCCGGATTCGCCGGCAGCTATGCCATGATGCCCGATCTGGCGAAGTGGCTTCTGTCGTTCATCATGCTCGTGGGACGTCTCGAGCTGTTCACCGTCCTGCTCGTGTTCACCCCCTCATTCTGGAAGAAATAACCGATAAATATTCATAAAATATATAATAATATATGATTTTTAGCGCTAAACTTGCCAGTTAAGGAATTTTCTTGTAACTTTGGCGAAATTTAGCAATAATAATCGAAACCCAATTTTAGCTATGATGTCGAAACTTGAAGAAGATGCTCTGAAGTATCACGAGTCCGGTCGTCCGGGCAAAATCGAGGTGATTCCCACCAAGCCCTACGATACGCAGGACGATCTGTCGCTCGCCTATTCCCCCGGCGTGGCATATCCCTGCCTGAAGATCGAGGAGAATCCCCACGACGCTTATAAATATACGAATAAAGGCAACCTGGTGGGCGTTGTGTCCAACGGCACGGCGGTGCTCGGCCTGGGCAACATCGGTGCGCTGGCCGGTAAACCGGTGATGGAGGGGAAGGCTCTTCTCTTCAAGATCTTCGCCGGCATCGACGCCTTCGACATCGAGGTCGACGCCGAGGATCCCGACAAGATGATCGAGGCCGTGAAAGCCATCTCCCCCACTTTCGGAGGCATCAACCTCGAGGACATCAAGGCACCCGGATGCTTCAAGATAGAGGAGCGTCTTAAGGAGGAGTGCGACATCCCCGTGATGCACGACGACCAGCACGGCACGGCCATCATCACCGGTGCGGCCCTTCTGAACGCCCTCGAGATCCAGGGAAAGAAGATCGAGGAGATCAAGCTCGTGGTGAACGGAGCGGGAGCCGCCGCCATCAGTTGCACGAAGATCTACATCCGTCTCGGCGTGAAGCCCGAGAACGTGATCATGTGCGACTCGAAGGGAGTGATCCGCAGTTCGCGCACCGACCTGAACCCGCAGAAGCAGCAGTTTGCCCGCGACCTGAAGATAACCACGCTCGCGGAAGCCATCGAGGGAGCCGACGTATTCCTCGGTCTGAGCGTAGCCGGCGTGCTCACACCCGCCATGGTGAAGTCGATGGCGCCCAACCCCGTGGTGTTCGCCCTGGCCAATCCCGACCCGGAGATCGACTACAATCTGGCCGTGCAGACCCGCAAGGACCTGATCATCGCAACCGGTCGCAGTGACTATCCCAACCAGGTGAACAACGTTCTGGGCTTCCCCTACATCTTCCGCGGGGCACTTGACTGCCACGCCACCAAGATCAACGAGGAGATGAAGATCGCCGCCGTCTACGCCATCGCCAAACTCGCCCGCGAGCGCGTGCCCGAGCAGGTGCTGAAGATCTACCACATGAAGGAGCTCTCCTTCGGCAAGGACTACATCCTGCCTAAGCCCTTCGATCCGCGTCTGCTCTATACCGTTGCACCGGCCGTGGCACTTGCCGCAGCCGAGTCGGGCGTTGCCCAGCAGCCCATCAACGACTGGAACGAATACGACAAGCAGCTTCACATGCGCATGGCCAAACTGCGCAGCTGCAAATAAGAGCCACAGGCGGTCGCGCCCTCCCCGGGGCGCGACCGCAAATAATGAAAATGAACCTTCCCGAATCCCTCTTCGACTTGGTGGGCGAGCATGCCCACGACGATCCGGCGGTGCTGAGGCTCCGCTTCGGAGGGAAGGATTTGGGATTCGATCCTCAGCAAGCCATTGACCAGGTGGAGTGCCGGCAGAAAACGCGCCGGAAACTCCCCTGGTTTAATTCTTTTCCGCGGTTTGCATACCCGTCGGTGCAGGCGGCGGAGCAGGCCTCCAACCAGTATGTGGCCTCATGGCACGCGACGCTGGTGAGGCCCGGGATGCGCGTGCTCGACATGACCGCCGGACTCGGCGTGGACTCCATGACGCTGGCGCTGGCCGGGGCGGAGGTTACGGCCATCGAGCTTGATGCCGCGCGGGCGGATGTGTTGCGGCATAATGCGGAGGAAATCGGGTTGGAGAATTATGAGGCGATTCAAGGAGATAGTGTGGAGTATATTGGGGACGCGGATTGCGGATTCGATATGATTTTTATTGATCCGGCTCGGAGGGGGGATGGGAATCGGCGCACTTATTTTCTGGAGGATTCCATTCCGGATGTCACCGTGCATGCTCCTCTGATGCTACGTAACGCGCGGCGGGTTGTGGTGAAGGCTTCTCCCATCCTCGACCTTTCGAGAGCCCTCACGCAGCTTCCCTGCCTCTCCGGGGTGGACATTGTCTGTCTTCGCGGGGAATGCAAGGAGGTGCTGCTGATGATGGAGCGGGAAAAGGGAGAGGAGCGACCTTTGATCAGGATTGTCGACCTTGCCGGCGATGATGAAGGGGAATATCCCTACCTTCCGCCGAGGGAGATCTCCCGGTTTGAGTATCGTCTCGGAGAAGCGGAGGAGGTCCATGCACCGGTGGCTGCAGAGGCTGAGGTAAGAGAGGCGCGCTATCTCTATCATCCCAACGCGGGGGTGATGAAGATGAAATGCGCCGGCGAGATATGCCGCGGATTCGAAGGGATGAAGCAGGCGGGGAGGAACACGATGCTGTTTGTTTCCGACGGGTTGCATCGGGATTTTCCCGGGAGAGTGTTCAGGGTGGAGTCGGAACCCGACCGGAAGGAGTTGAAAAAGATGAAGGGGGAACGATATGGGGTGATAGCGCGAAACTACACCATGACCGCCGAGCAGTTGCGCCGCAAGCTCGGCACGCGCGAGAGCGACACCGACTATCTCGTCGCGATGAAAGCGGGGACGAAGGAGACTCCGCTCGTGCTGCGCTGCACGAAGGTCAGCTAAGCTGGCGGTAACCTATCTGGAAAAATTGCTGATTGAAATCGCGGGGGCGCAGGATATCGTCGCCGGCGATCACTATGTCGATGTCTATGGGCACCTCGCCCTTCCGGCGGCTCGCGCAGTCGCGGCCGTGGGCGTATTCGTAATCCTTGAAGAGGCGGTTGAGCGCTTCGATCGGTATCGGGGTCTCCCCTTTCACCACGGCGTTCATGTAGAGGTCGCCGCGGCCGTAGGCTTCGGGGGTTTCGTAGACGGGCGACGACGACACGTCGGCAAGCAACGACGAGAGCCATGTCATCGCTTTCGACACCTGGGCGTTGCGGTTGCCGCAGTTGCTGCCGAGACTCAATACTACAACGGTTTTCATTTATTTCGCATGTGCCGACCTACTTTTTTTTCTTTAGGGTGAGGACCGTCACCTCCGGGTAGGCGGCGCCCAGGCGGGCGGGGAAGCCTACCTCGCCGTCGCCGATGTTGACATAGAGGTTCATCGGTTTTCCGCTCTCCTCGCCGTACAATCCGCCCCAGTTCTTATACTTGAAGGCCGAGGGCGACCATTTGAAACCGCCCAGCTTCACCATCGCCTGCATGGCGTGGGTATGGCCGGCCAGCGAGAGGTCGATGTTGCTGAGTTGCGTCACCTCCCGGCGCCAGTGTTCCGGATTATGCGTCATCAGGATCTTGAACTTCTCGTCGTTGAGATGATGTCCGAGCGCCGAGTCGCGGTAGGCCTTGCGGAGGTCGCCGTAGGTGGGGAAAGGAGGTTCTCCCCAGTTTTCCACACCGATCAGGGCTATCGAGTCGCCGTCGACGCGGATGAAGTCGTAATCGTTGTTGAGCAGAGTCCAACCCATCTGCCTCTGCAGTTCGGCCAGCCGGGCGTTGTTGGCGTCGCGGTCGGCCGGAGAGTCCCAGTCGGCATAGTCGCCGTAGTCGTGGTTGCCGAGTATGGAATAGACGCCGTAGGGAGCCTTGAGACGCGAGAGGGGTGCCACGAAGGGATCGAGTTCGCTCGTGACGCGGTTCACGATATCCCCGGTGAAGAGGATGAGGTCGGGTTTCTGCGCGTTGATGCTGTCGACGAGGGTGGAGATGAAAGTGGTGTCGTTGCCCCATGTGCCCACGTGGACGTCGCTGAACTGCACGATCTTGAAGTTGTCGAACTTATCGGGAAGTTTCTCCGACTCCACCACGGCCTGCGTCACCTCGATCTTATAGCGGGTGACTAAGGCGCCATACCACATCCCGGCGAATGTGATCAGCGCGAGCACCACTCCCACGGCCACGCCGTAGTTGCGGCGCGGGCGGAAGAGTTTGCCGATGAAGGAGCATATCACGTAGATGAACTTGGCGGCATAGATGGTGACGTAGGCATAGAGCATCCACATCACCGGCAGGATCGAGGCGTTGACGTCGCGTCGGGGCATGCAGATCACCACGATGAGGAACACCCAGAAGAGGGCCGAGAGAACGGCGTAAATGATTGACCATGCCTTTCTCCCCTTCGGGGCGGCGTAACGCCTGATGTCGCGGAAAATATACCAGTCGGCAAGCAGCGACACCACGAAGAGCACGACTATCATTACTATCGAGAGCCTCATAGGATTCTATTTATTTCGGACGGGGCGGGGCTGACCAGGTCGGACTTGACTGACTTGTCGGACCGGGGTCACTCTATGCCGCCGAGGATTGTCTTGAGTTTGTTTTTGAGGGGATTGGCATACATCACCAGCATCATCTGCATCAGGAACTCGTGCTCCTCGGCAGTGATGTCGGGCACGTCGATCTTCGCCAGCTGGTTGTGGAAATAGTCGGTGGTCTCCTTCTTCTGGAGTTCCGAATATTTGGCGGCGAAGCGCTCCGTGTTGTGGAGCAGGTCGAAGGCCACATAGTTTATGGGGAAGATCTCGTAGCTGCGGTGGATCGCCTGGTCGATGAGGATTCCCACATACTTGGCGGCGGTGTTGTTGTCGGGGAAATCGCCGATCTGGTCGAGTTTGGTGTTGATGCGGGGAGTGAGCTGGAAATGCACCTTTCCCTTATTCTGCAGCAGACCCGTCTCCATGCTGAAGAGGTCGTCGCGCTGCGACTTCTTGAATTCCGGGTCGCGGCGTTTGAGCAGGAACTCGCGTGCCTTGAGATAGTCGTTGGGGTCGAACTCGTAGGAGATTGAGATCGGCATTAGGTTTATCTCGCGCAGGCGGTCCATGAACTTCCCTTCGCCGGCGAGGGCGAGCATCTTGATGAGCGACTCCTGCGTCTTGTCGGAGCTGTCTTTCGCGCGGCCCTCGCGCTGGGCTATCCACACCGACTCATGCTTGTCGAGGATGGAATAGTGGATATATGCCGAGAGGTGTTTGGCGGCTAGCAGGCCCTCGCGCAGACCCGTGTTGCGCTTCACGATGAACGACTTGTTGAGGCGCACCAGATCGTTGATCCAGTCGAACACCAGCAGGTTGTTGCCGATGGCCACCTCCGATGTGGGCATCCCGCGGCGCAGGAAAGCCAGGTTCATGAACGAGGCGTCGAGCACGATGTCGCGGTGGTTGGTGATGAACACATAGTTGAGGGCGGGATTGTAGTATTTCACACCACCGAGCGAGATTCCCGAGGTGGTGGTCTTCGCCAGCATCTCGAGGAAAGGATACATGATGCGGTGCTGGAAATCATACTTATTGTCGATTTTCAGCAGTTCGTCGATCAGGGCCGGCACATCCTCCGCGGGCATCGTATACTTGATGGCGTGGAGAAAGCCGGGGTCTTTCACCATTTTCTCGATCTTCTCGTGGAACACTGAGTCGTCGTAGGGAGATATGTCGCTGAAATCTATAGCTTGCGGGTCCATAATACTGGTAATTTCTAAATTTGGTCCAATCCTTAATTCATATAACAATCAAGGAGCGGATATGAAGGAGAGATAACAATTTTTATGAATCTCCTGAGTGGAGAGACGCGGCCAGAGCCTTGTTTCCGTCGCGGTATGCGCGCCAACGGTCGAAGAGCGCGGTCATGTCGGCGGGCAGCGGAGCCTCGAAGTCCATCTCCTTCCCCGAGTGAGGATGGCGGAAACCGAGCGTGCGGGCGTGGAGGGCCTGACGCGGGCAGGCGGCGAAGCAGCGGTCGACAAACTGGCGGTAGCTCGACGAGACGACGCCCTTCAGCACGCGGTCGCCGCCGTAGCGTTCGTCGTTGAAGAGCGGATGCCCCTCATGCTCCATATGCACGCGGATCTGGTGGGTGCGGCCCGTTTCGAGCACACATTTCACCATCGTCACGTAGCCGAACCGCTCCAGCACCTCCCAGTGGGTCACGGCATGCTTCCCGAGGGCGGGGTCTTTGGTGACCGCCATGCGGGTGCGGTTGCGCGGATCGCGGGCGATGCTGCCGGTGATCGTGCCGCTGTCGGCCGGGAAATCCCCCCAGACCAGCGCCACATACTCGCGGCGGGTGGTCTTCTCGAAAAACTGCCTTCCGAGCATCGTCTTCGCCTCGGGAGTCTTGGCCACGACGAGCAGACCGGAAGTGTCTTTGTCGATGCGGTGCACAAGTCCGAGCCTCGGGTCGTTGACGTCGTAGTTCGGGTTTCCCCGGAAGTGCCAGGCGAGCGCGTTGACCAGCGTACCCGTCCAGTTTCCGTGGCCCGGGTGCACCACCAGTCCGGCGGGTTTGTTGACCACGAGCACCCAGTCGTCTTCATACACCACATCGAGCGGGATGTCTTCCGCTATGACCTCGAAGTCGTAGCGGGGGCGGTCCATCACGATGCTGACGACGTCGTCGGGTTTCACGCGATAGTTCGACTTCACCGGTCGGCCGTTCACGATGATGCAGTCGGCCTCGGCGGCCTGCTGGATGCGGTTGCGCGAGGTGCGCTCCATGCGTTCCACCAGGAACTTGTCGACCCTCAGCAGCTGCTGCCCCTTGTCGGCCGTGAAGCGGAAGTGCTCGTACATCTCCCGGCCGTCGGGCGCGACGTAGGTGGGCACGGGTGCTTCGGCGTCCGACGCGAGTCCGGGCTCGAGTTCGTGCTCGAGTTCGGGAAGGTCGGAATTTATCTGATCCAAGGCCATCGGCTTAGAAATATTGCGAGTTCTCGTCTTCCTCCTCGGGCTGGGCCGGAGCCGCCGGAGCGGGCGCGGGAGCCGAATGCGAGGGCGTCTCCTCGAATTCCTCCTCGCCTACCGTGGGATATTCGGGAATGGCCACTGCCGGATTCTCGCTGTTGATGTTCTCGAGATACTCGAGATTCTGGAGCGAGTCCTTCAGGTCGGCGAGTCGGCCGTCGCTCACCTCTACAGTGATCACCGCGTTGACGGGGATGCGCTGCATCTTGCGGATGGGCCTGCCGTTGGCCAGAAGCTTCACCACGCGGTCGGTGGTTCCGAGCACCTTCACCACCCTTACGTTCTTGAAACCGAGTTCCTCGAGTTTGGCCATCGTGGAGCGGTAGGACTCCCCTCTCAGCGCGTATTCCGAGGGATGGTTGTCGTCGTCGAGGATCACCTCCTTCGGATGCACCGCGTTGATATAGAGGAAGATCTTGCGGCCGGGTTTTACAATGGTGTTCGCCTTGGGGAACTGCTCTATGACATAGCCCGGTTTGACGTCGTCGCGATAGAGCGAGTCGCGGATGTCCACCTTGAAGCCTTTGGAGTGGAGGAGTTCGACGGCCTGGGTGTACGACATGTTTTCCACCCTCGGCACGCGTCCCGAGCGGCCGTGCTTGGTGAAGAGAGCCGTGGCGAGATATGCGGCGTAGATGCCCAGGAGCGATATGATTATGATAATCATAATGTTGGCTCCGACGGGATGGCGGTCGATAAACCTGCTTCCCCAGCTGTAGGAATTGTCAGTTTTGCTCTTTTTCAAAATAAAAGACGTTTTGAGCGTCAAAGTTAACAAATTTTAGCGAGATTTTCAGCCTGCAAGGGAGTATTTTTGGATTATTTTTGTTAACTTTGCGGCTAAAAGGGCTCAACGGCCTTTGCGTTGTTGTGTCCCGACATCAGAAACGCCCCCTTCGCGGGGGCCGAACAGCCAAATAAATCGAGAATATAATCGAGCCCGACAATGCGTAAAATCCTTTACTGGCTTCCGCTGATCGTGATGCTGGCCTCCTGCACGGAATATTCGAAAGTGCTGAAGAGCCGCGACGTTGACTACAAGTTCGACTACGCCAAGAAGGCGTTCGAGGAGGGGAGATATCTCCAGGCCTCCACGCTGCTCAACGAAGTATACACCCCGCTGCGCGGCACGGCCCGCGGCGAGGAGTCGCTCTATCTGCTGGCCAGGTCTTACTACGAGAACAAGGACTACGTCAACTCCAACGCCTTCTTCAAGACTTACTATTCGCGCTATCCGAAAGGGAAATTCGCCGAGCAGGCCCGCTTCTATTCCGGCTACGGCTTCTATCTCGACTCTCCCGACGCCCAGCTTGACCAGTCGTACACCATCAAGGCCATCGAGGAGCTCAGCAACTTCATCGAGGCCTACCCGAAGAGCGAACTGCTCACCAAAGCTCAGAACGCCGTGTTCGAGATGCAGGACAAGCTCACGCTGAAGGAGCTTCAGAATGCCCAGCTCTACTACAACCTCGGCAACTATATGGGCAACAACTATCAGTCGGCGATCATCGTGAGCGAGAACGCGCTGAAGGATTATCCCTACTCCAAATACCGCGAGGACTTCGAGCTTCTGATCCTCAAGTCGAAGTTCCAGGAGGCCCGCCAGAGCGTCAGCGAGAAGATGGCCGAGAGATATCGCGACGTGGTAGACGAATACTTCTCTTTTGTGAACAACAATCCCGATTCGAAGCACAAGAAAGAGGCGGAGACCATCTACAAGATAGCCCAGAAATACGCCGCCCAGTAAAGGGAGGCTCCGAAAGAATCATACAAACCGAAAATCATACATCAGAATATAGATATGGATTACAAGAAGACAAACGCACCGCTCAACACAGTGACCCGCGACCTCATCGCCCTTGCGGAGCAGACGGGAAATGTATACGAAACGGTGTGCGTGATAGGAAAACGCGCCAACCAGATTTCTCAGGACATCAAGAAGGAGCTCGAGAAGAAGCTTGCCGAGTTCGCTTCTACCGACAACCTCGAGGAGGTGTCGGAAAACCGCGAGCAGATCGAGGTTTCGCGCTTCTACGAGAAACTTCCGAAGCCCACCCTTATCGCCACACAGGAATATGTGGACCACAAGCTTTATTTCTCCAACCCGCTGAAGGAGCGGGCGATGCTCGACGACTGAACATAACGCGTAGGCCGCAGGGCCACGGAATGTGATGCCCAGACTGCACATATTCAACCCGGATACCGATTTCGCCCTCGCGGCGAAATCGGATTTTTATACTCCTCCGGGCCGGGTGACAGCCCTTCGGCGCAGTCTGGCCCTTCTCCCCGCCCTCTACGCATCCGCGGGCGACGCCATCCTCCTGCTCGACCCTTTCGACGAGGAGGAACTCAGCCGGCTCCCCCACTACCAGCTCGTGCTGGAGAAGAGCCTCGGGCTCGTTTCCCTACCCGCCAAGGGAGAGGCTCCGTCGGCGGCGCTGAAAGGTTTCAGGGCAGACCCATGGGGCTGGAACGAGTGTCTGCGGCGACTGCTTCTCTCCCGCTTCGACGGGCTGGAGGGCATTCCTTCGGAAGCAGGGATGAAGGAGATAAAACGACTGTCGCACCGACGGCTCACCATCCCCTTCCTCGATGGCTGGGATGAGGCGGAGACGCCGAGGGAGTTCACCGACGCCGGGGAGGCGATGGAGTATTGCCGGCAGAGAAAGCGGCTTTTCTTCAAGGCTCCCTGGAGTTCGTCGGGAAGGGGTGTGGTCCGCACCGCCGACCTCGAGGAGCGGCATATCCTCCCCTGGTTGTGCGGCACGATCGAGGCGCAGGGGTCAGTGATGGCCGAACCGGAATACGCACGGCGGCTCGATTTCGCCACGGAATGGAAAGCCGAAAGGGGGAAGGCCCGGTTCATGGGTTTCTCCGTTTTCGAAACATCGCCGAGGGGGAAATACAAGGGAAACCTCCGGTTGCCGCAAGCGGAATTGAGGGGAATGATAGAGGAGGCGGCAAACGAAGGGCTCGATAAAGTGTTGGAATATCAGAGGGATCGCATCGAGATGCTGATAGCTCCGCATTACGACGGCCCGCTGGGCATAGACTGCCTGGTGACGAACGACGGTAGGATAAATCCTTGCGTGGAGGTAAACCTGAGACGCACAATGGGGATGATCGGGTTAAAGATTAAAGGTTAAAGGCTTTGTTATGGATAGGGAGATTCCTTTTAAAATAGATATCGTTGGACGTGGAAATGTCGGGAGCCACCTCGCAAAGGCTTTCGAGGGGAAGCATGATGTGAAAGTCATCGACGCCCGCACTCTCGAAGCACTCCGCCCGGACTCCGAACTCTATCTGATATCCGTGCCCGACCGCGCCATCAGGGAGGTGGCCCTCCACATCAAGGAGAAACTTCCCGAAAACGCCCCCTGCATCGTGGCCCACACTTCCGGAACGACGGGAATGGATGTGCTCGAGGGCATGGGAGTCAACCACGGTGTGCTCTATCCCCTTCAGACCTTCTCCAAGGATGTTCCGATAGAGGATTATTCCCATATCCCCTTTTTAATCGAGGGAGACGGAGAGAAAACGGAATCGACGCTTACGCGGATTGCCCGATCCGTAAGCAATACCGTGCTTCGGATGGACTCCGGGAAGAGACGCAAGCTGCATGTCGCCGCTGTTTTCGCCTGCAACTTCACCAACCATCTCTGGGCGCTGGCCGATGGGTATATGGAGCGCGAGGGGATGGATTTCACCCTTTTGAAGCCGTTGATAGCCGAGACCACCCGCAAGATGATGGAGCTCCGACATCCCGGAGAGGGGCAGACGGGTCCGGCGGTTCGCCGCGACGAAGAGACGATGCGGAAGCACGAGACGATGCTCGAGAAAGATCAGGCGATGCTTGAATTATACCGGAAACTTTCCGAAAGCATAATGAACATAAACAAGTTATGATGGATTACGATCTTACAAAAATACGCGGATTCGCGTTCGACGTCGACGGAGTGCTCTCGCCGAGCACGATCCCTATGAGCGACGACGGCGAACCGCTCCGCATGGTGAACATAAAAGACGGTTACGCGCTTCAGCTGGCCGCCAAACTCGGTTACAGAATCGCCATCATCACCGGCGGAAAGACCGAGAACGTCCGATACCGCTACGAGAAGCTCGGCATCCGCGACATCTATCTCGGAGCGTCGCACAAGCTCGAGATCTTCCGCGACTGGATGAAGAAAGAGCGTCTCGAGGCCGGGGAGGTGATCTTCATGGGCGACGACATTCCCGACCTGAAATGCCTTCGTGAGGCGGGACTCCCCTGCTGCCCCTACGACGCGTGCGCCGAGGTGCGCGCCACGGCCTCCTACATCTCCCGCTTCACAGGCGGCTACGGATGCGTGCGCGACGTGCTGGAGCAGGTGCTGAAAGCCCACGGCGACTGGATGAAAGACCAGACGGCGTTCGGATGGTGACATTATTCACTATTCATTATTCATTATTCACTAAACAAGATGCTTGAGAACATACGGAAATACAATATTTTGCTGGGGAGCCGTTCGCCCCGGCGCAGGGAATTGCTCGCTCAGTTGCGGTTGCCCTTCAAGGTGGTGACGCTCGGGGGCATCGACGAGACGTATCCCGAGGATATGTGGAGCGAGTCGATTCCGGAGTATCTGGCCAACAAGAAGGCCGACGCCTATCTGGAGGCTATGCACGACGACGATATGGTAATCACCTCCGACACGCTGGTGATGATCGACGACAAGGTGCTCGGAAAACCGCGGTCGGTCGACGACGCCGTGCGGATGCTGATGGATCTTTCGGGGAGAGTACACAAGGTGGTGAGCGGAGTGTGCATATGCACGCGGGCGAAGCGGGTGTCGTTCTCTTCGACCACGGAGGTGAAGTTTGCCGAGCTCTCCGAGGCAGAGGCGAGATATTACGTGGAGAACTACCAGCCGCTCGACAAGGCGGGAGCCTACGGCATCCAGGAATGGATAGGATGCGTTGCGGTGGAATGGATCAACGGCAGTTTCTACAACGTGATGGGTCTGCCTGTCCACCGCCTCTACCGCGAGCTGAAAGCGTTCTAGTGTCGCTTCGCGAAGGTTAAAGGTTAAAGGTTAAAGGTTAAAGCGCGTAGCGAGCCGCGGAGCGGCG
>X378_Fat_Sand_Rat__coassemble_101_pt1 | contig 16889 bp, 15 predicted proteins | sample X378_Fat_Sand_Rat__metabat2_low_PE_004 | metagenome-assembled genome bin X378_Fat_Sand_Rat
AGATTTGAGCCCACGGTGGAGCAAAAAAATCTCGCTGCGCTCGAGTTTTTTGCTCCACCGTGGGCTCAAATCTTGCGCCGCTCCGCGGCTTGCCATACGGACGGTCCGGACGCTTATTTCTTACGCCGCTCCGCGGCTTTCGGATTGCCTGCGGGTTTGTTGTAGGTTTTGCAGTAGGGGGTGAGGAGGCAGTTTAGGCAGTCGGGCTTGCGGGCCTTGCATACGTAGCGGCCGTGGAGGATCAGCCAGTGATGGGCCGTCGACACCAACTCCTCGGGGATATGCTTCATCAGCGTCTTTTCCGTCTGCAGCGGATTCTTGCTGTTGTTGGTGAGTCCGATGCGGTTGCTCACACGGAACACATGCGTGTCGACAGCCATCGCCGCCTTGTTCCAGACAACGGCAAGCATCACGTTGGCCGTCTTGCGACCCACTCCCGGCAGTTTCATCAGATTGTCGATATCCGAGGGCATCTCTCCCCCGAAGTCGTCGACAAGCATCCGCGCCGCCTTGATCAGCGAACGAGTCTTGTTGTTGGGAAAGGTGACGCTGCGGATATACTCATACACCTCCTCCTCCGTTGCCGCGGCCAGATGGGCAGGTTCCGGATAGCGCTCGAACAGCGCCGGTGTCACCATGTTGATGCGTTTGTCGGTGCATTGCGCAGAAAGGATCACCGCCAATAAAAGATGAAACGGAGTGTCGTAGACAAGCTCCGTTTTAGGTTCGGGCATGCTCTCCTTGAACACGGAGATCACCCCCTGGTATCTTTCCTTTACAGTCATGGTTATCGGGCCGATTCGAACTCGCGCAGGAAGCGGACGTCGTTCTCGCTGAACATGCGGAGGTCTTTCACCTTATACTTGAGGTTGGTGATGCGCTCGATACCCATACCGAAGGCGTAGCCGGTATAGACGTCGGGATCGATGCCGCACGACTTGAGGACGTTCGGGTCGACCATTCCGCAGCCGAGGATCTCCACCCATCCCGTGCCTTTGCAGAAGGCGCAACCCTTGCCGCCGCAGATGTCGCAGGAGATGTCCATCTCGGCCGAGGGTTCGGTGAAGGGGAAATAGGAGGGACGCAGACGGATCTTGGTCTCGGGGCCGAACATCTGCTGGGCGAAACTGAGCAGCACCTGCTTGAGGTCGGCGAAGCTGACGTTCTTGTCGATATAGAGACCCTCCACCTGATGGAAGAAGCAGTGGGCGCGCGCCGAGATGGCCTCGTTGCGGTAAACGCGGCCGGGGCATACGATGCGGATGGGAGGCTGTGCGTGCTCCATCACGCGCGTCTGCACCGACGATGTGTGGGTGCGGAGCAGCACGTCGACCGGATTGCGGGAGATGAAGAAGGTGTCCTGCATGTCGCGTGCGGGATGGTCGGGAGGGAAGTTGAGGCTCTCGAACACATGCCAGTCGTCTTCGATCTCCGGACCCTCGGCGATGGTGAAGCCCATGCCGGCAAAGATGCGGAGCATCTCATTGCGCACGATCGAGAGAGGATGGCGCGTGCCCGGGCAGAGCGGCGTGGCCGTGCGGGTGAGGTCGAGTTCGTCGACGCCGGCGTCGTCCTTCATCAGGAACGCCTCCTTGAGGGAGTTGATCTTGTCGGTGGCGAAGAGTTTGAGTTCGTTGATCTTTTGGCCCACCTCGCGCTTCTTGTCGGCGGCGACGTTGCGGAAATCGGCCATGAGGGCTGAAACCTGACCCTTCTTACTGAGATACTTTATGCGGAGGGCCTCCACCTCTTCGAGCGAACCGGCCTTTGCGCCTTCGATCTCCTCGCGGAGGGCTTTAATCTTTTCAAGCATATCTTTAGAATTCTGATGATTGCGGACGGGATTCCCCACTCCGTCCATTTCAATTTACAAAATTACAAAATAATATTTAAAGCAACAAGAGCCGGCGGCTCTTGGGGAGTCGCCGGCTCTATTTAGCGGGATTTAGTTTTATTAGTCGTTGGGTTTGCGCAGCGCGATCTCGTCGGGCTGCAGCTCGGGATCGGTGCCCCACTGCTGCTGGCTGAGACGGACGTAGTTGTTGTAGCGCCACTGTGCGTTCTCCTTGCAGGCTTTGAAGAGCTCGTCGGCCTCCTTGGGGAAGAGCTTGTAGAGCGATGCGAAGCGAACCTCACCCTTCAGATAGTCGTCGAACTTGCTCCAGTCGGGCTGCTTCGAATCGAGCGAGAAGGGATTCTTGCCCTCTGCCTCGAGTTCGGGATTGTAGCGCCAGAGGTGCCAGTATCCGCTCTCTACGGCGAGTTTCTCCTCTTCCTGACTGCGGCCCATGCCCTTCTTGATACCGTGGTTGATACAGGGAGCGTAGGCGATCACGATCGACGGACCGTCGTAAGCCTCAGCCTCGCGGATGGCCTTGAGGGTCTGGGCATTGTCGGCACCCATTGCCACCTGTGCGGCGTAAACGTAGCCGTAAGTGGTGGCGATCAGACCGAGGTCTTTCTTGCGGATGCGCTTTCCTGCGGCGGCAAACTTGGCGATGGCTCCGATAGGAGTGGACTTCGACGACTGGCCGCCGGTGTTGGAGTAAACCTCCGTGTCAAGCACGAGGATGTTGACGTTCTTGCCAGAGGCGATCACATGGTCGAGACCGCCGAAGCCGATATCGTAGCTTGCGCCGTCACCACCGATGATCCACTGGCTGCGCTTCGTGAGGTAAGCCGAGAGTTCCTGAACGGCCTTGCAGTCGGCGCAACCCTTCTCGGCGCCTTCCTTGACGGCGGCGAGCAGAGCGGCACCGCTCACCTGCGACAGCTTGGCGTCGTCGCGGGTGTCGAGCCATGTCTGGGCGGCCTCCTTCACAGCCTGAGGAGCCTCCTCGCAGCCGGCGATGTTGCCGGCCTTCTCCACGAGGCGCTCGCGCATCTTCTCATAGGCGATGCGCATTCCGAGACCGTACTCGCAGAAGTCCTCGAAGAGGGAGTTGGCCCAGGCGGGACCCTGACCCTTTTCGTTGACGGTGTAGGGGGTGGAGGGAACCGAGCCCGAATAGATCGACGAGCAACCTGTGGCGTTGGCCACAACCTCGCGTGTTCCGAAGAGCTGGGTGATGAGTTTCACGTAGGGAGTCTCGCCGCAACCCGAGCAGGCGCCCGAGAACTCGAAGAGAGGCTGTGCGAACTGGCTGTTCTTCACGTTGAGCTGGATGTCGACCAGGTCGGCCTTGCTCTTCACGTTCTTCACGAGCCACTCCCAGTTCTTGTCCTGACCTTCCTGGGTCTCGAGGGGCTGCATGCTGAGGGCCTTGTTGCCCTTCATGCCCGGGCAGACATCGACGCAGTTGCCGCAACCGAGGCAGTCGAGCACGTCGACCTGCTGCACGAAGCGCATGCCGGCCATTGTCTTGCCGATAGCGGGCTTCGAGTGGTCTTCACCGAAGGGAGCGGCAGCCATCTCGTCGGCGGTGAGCACGAACGGGCGGATGGCGGCGTGGGGACATACGAACGCACACTTGTTGCACTGGATACAGTTAGCAGGATTCCACTCGGGAACGAATGCGGCCACACCGCGCTTCTCATAGGCGGCAGTGCCCTGCTCCCATGTGCCGTCGGCGTTGTCTTTGAACTTGCTTACGGGAAGCAGGTCGCCGTTCTGGGCGTTGATGGGACGAACCACTGTCTCGATAAACTCGGGAGCCGGAGTCTCCGTGGAGGCGTCGTCGGGAAGACTGGCCCATGCGGGATCGACCTCCAGCTTGTGGTATTCGCCGCCGCGGTCAACGGCCTGATAGTTCATGTTGACGATGTTCTCGCCCTTCTTGCCGTAAGACTTGTTGATGAATTTCTTCATCTGCTCGATGGCGAGGTCGACGGGAATCACCTCCGTGATGCGGAAGAATGCGCTCTGGAGAATGGTGTTGGTGCGGTTGCCCAGACCGATCTCCTGTGCGATCTTCGTGGCGTTGATATAATAGACGGTGATGTTGTTCTGAGCGAAATAGCGCTTCACATTGTTGGGAAGGTGCTTGGCCAGTTCGTCGGCGTCCCAGATGGTGTTGAGCAGGAACGTACCGTTGGGCATCAATCCGCGGGTAACGTCGTACATGCGGAGATAAGCCTGAACGTGGCAAGCCACGAAGTTGGGCGTGTTCACCAGATATGTGGAGCGGATGGGCTCGTCGCCGAAGCGGAGGTGGGAGCAGGTGAATCCTCCCGACTTCTTGGAGTCGTAGGAGAAGTAGGCCTGGCAGTATTTGTCGGTGTTCTCACCGATGATCTTCACGGAGTTCTTGTTGGCACCGACCGTACCGTCGGCACCCAGACCGTAGAACTTGGCCTGGAACATACCCTTGCCGCCCACGTTGATCTCGGGGGTGACGGGGAGCGACTGGAAGGTGAGGTCGTCTTCGATACCGACGGAGAACTGGTTCTTGGGCTCGTCGAGCTTCAGGTTCTCGTAAACCTCCACGATCTGAGCGGGGGTGGTGTCTTTGGAGCTGAGACCGTAGCGGCCGCCGACGATCAGCGGGGCGTTCTCCTTGCCGTAGAACACATCCTTGACGTCGAGATAGAGGGGCTCGCCGTTCGCGCCGGGTTCCTTGGTGCGGTCGAGCACGGCGATCTTCTTGGCCGAGGCGGGAACAGCAGCGAGGAAATGCTTTGCGGAGAAGGGACGATAGAGGTGAACGGCCACCATACCCACCTTCTCGCCTTTGGAGCGGAGGTAGTCGATGGTCTCGCGGATGGCCTCCGTAACGGAACCCATTGCGATGATGACACGGTCGGCCTCGGGATCGCCGTAGTAGTCGAACAGACCGTAGTTGCGGCCCGTGAGGCGGTTCATCTCCTTTACATATTCCTCAACGATCTCGGGGATAGCCTCGTAGTATTTGTTGGAAGCCTCGCGGTGCTGGAAGAACACGTCGGGGTTCTCCGCCATACCGCGTGCAACGGGTTTGTCGGGGTTGAGGGCGCGGGCGCGGAACTCGGCCAGAGCCTTCTGGTCGATGAGCGGAGCGAGGTCGTCTTCCTCGAGCATCTCGATCTTCTGGATCTCATGCGATGTGCGGAAACCGTCGAAGAAGTTCACGAAAGGCACGCGGCCCTTGATCGAAGCGAGGTGGGCGACGGCGGAAAGGTCCATGACCTCCTGCACCGAACCCTCGCAGAACATGGCAAAACCAGTCTGGCGGCAAGCCATCACGTCCTGATGGTCGCCGAAGATGCTGAGGGCATGCGAAGCGAGTGTACGGGCTGTTACATGGAACACGCAGGGGAGAAGCTCACCGGCGATCTTATACATGTTGGGGATCATCAGAAGGAGACCCTGCGACGCGGTGTAGGTGGAGGTGAGTGCACCGGCCTGCAGCGAACCGTGAACGGCGCCGGCTGCACCGGCCTCGCTCTGCATCTCCTGCAGAAGCACTGTCTCTCCAAAGATGTTCTTACGTCCTGCTGCCGACCAGTCATCGACATACTCGGCCATCGGCGACGACGGAGTGATGGGATAGATGGCGGCAACCTCGCTAAACATGTAACTGATGTGCGCAGCGGCCTGGTTACCGTCGCACGTCAGGAATTTCTTTGTTTTGCTCATTGTCTAAACGATTATGATATTTTACCTTAAATATATTTCTTTCTATGTGCTTATTCCTTTCCGGCTCGTAGGGTGGCGGCCGGGATTCAGGGTGATACCTCAGTGATACCTTCCACAGATTAATTCTGCAAAATTACAAAATTTTAAGGAATTGCCCAAATCAAGTGCCACTCTTGACACGGATTTGTACGATTTTACAACAAATACGAACCGATATGCCCCTTCCACCTAACCGATGATGGAGACAATCCGCTTCTCCCCCTTTATCTTCTTCCCCTTCACCCTCTCCACGGCCTTGCGGGCGGCTTCGGAACGGACCGCAGCCAGGGCGTAATGGTCGTAGACGTCGATGCGGCCGATATCCTCGGGCGCCACTCCCCCTTCCTTCACCAGAAAACCGAGCACGTCGCCGCGCGAGAGCTTATCTTTCTTTCCTGCCGAAAAATAGATGGAGTCGGCGGCGGCGCGGAGGTTTCCGCGGCGTTCGGGATCGAGATAGTAGGTGGTGTCGAAGTCGACATACTCCTTCACATCCTCCTTCGGACCGACCAGCAGATATACGTCGCCCTCGGCGTCGACGCGGGCCGTGCGGCCGTTGCGGTGGGTCCAGGTCTCGGGAGTGAGGGGCTGGTGGTAATGGATTATGTTGCGCACATTCCGGATGTCGAGTCCGCGGGCCGCCAGGTCGGTGGCCACGAGCACGGGACGCGAACCGTTGTTGAACATCGCCACCGCCTTCTCGCGGTCGCGCTGGTCGAGATCGCCGTGATAGACGATGGCCGGCACGCCGTTCTTGCGCAGGAACTGAGCCGTGCGGTCGGCGCTCTCGCGATGGTTCACGAACACGATGGAGCGCTCGGTCGCGCCGCCGGCATCCTCCGAGAGATTGCGCAGCAGCGTGAGCAGAGAGGCGAGTTTGTCGTTGGAATCGGAGTCGACGCGGTGCACCCGCACGCGGCTCCTCAGTTCGGCCTCGCCACCGAGATAGTCGATGGTTAGCGGTGAGGTGAGGTTGAGGAAGTCGGGAAGCACGTCGGCGCGGGTGGCCGAGGTGAGGAGGATGCGGCTCACGTTCTTGAGTCGGCCGAAGATCTTCTTCATCTCCTTCTCGAAACCGAGTTCGAGACTCTTGTCGAACTCGTCGAGCACCACGATGCGCGTGGGCAGCACGTCGATGTTGCGGCGGTTGATATGGTCGAGGAGTCTACCCGGCGTGGCCACGACGATGTCGGTTCCCGCCGCGAGAGAGTTCACCTCGTCTTCCACCTTGTGGCCGCCGTAGAGGGCCGTGACCTTGAAACCGGCCGCTATATTCCCAAAGATCGAGGCTATCTGGATCACGAGTTCGCGCGAGGGGGCTATCACCACGGCCTGCACCCTGCCGGAGGAGGGGCGCAGCATCTTCAGCACCGGCAGAATGAACGCCAGCGTCTTGCCGGAGCCTGTGGGGGAAAGCAGGATGATGTCGCGCCCTTCGGAGGCCGACTGCATCATCTTCTGCTGCATCGGATTGAGCTGCTCTATGCCGAGTCTTTCCTTCACCAGCGGAAGGAATTCCTTCTCTCTCATAATGGGATGGAGGTAATAAGGGTTCTATAAAGTTTAAAGGATGGAGAGGGGGGAAAGGTTCAAGAGAATCAAGAGATTTGCGACCAATTGAACTTGCGTGCGAAACGCGTGTGGAGTTCGCCGCGGAGAATAGCGACCGACTGGGCGGAAACCGAGAGTTTCGCGCCGTCGCCCTTCACCTCGCTGCCGGGTGCTTCCACAAGTTCGGGATGGGCGTTGAGGATGCGTTCGGCGCATTCGCGGGCTATGTTGAGGATCTGGCCGTCGGTGGCTAGATTCGCCAGCTGCAGGTTGAACGCCAGTCCGCTCTGCTGCGTACCCTCCATATCGCCGGGACCGCGCAGTTTCATGTCGGCCTCGGAGATTAGGAAACCGTCGGAGGTCTCGGTCATGATCTTGAGGCGCTTCTTGGTGTCGCCGGCAACGCTGGGTTTGGTGACGAGCACGCAGTAGCTCTGGTCGGCGCCTCGGCCCACGCGGCCTCTGAGCTGATGGAGCTGGGAGAGACCGAACCGCTCGGCGTTCTCGATGAGCATCACCGAGGCGTTGGGAACGTTTACGCCCACCTCGATCACGGTGGTGGAGACGAGGATGCGGGCCTCGCCGGAGACGAATTTCTGCATCTGCGCCTCCTTGACGTCGGCCTTCATGCGGCCGTGAACGCAGCAAACCTTGTATTGCGGGAAGATGCCGCATATTCGTTCGTAGCCCTGCTCCACGCTCTTCAGCTCAAGCTTCTCGTTTTCGGTGATGAGGGGATAGACCACATACACCTGACGGCCCGCCTCCAGTTCGCGGCCCAGCAGACGGTTCACCTCCATGCGGTTGTCGTCGTAGCGGAGGAGTGTGGTCACGGGTTTCCGACCGGGAGGCATCTCGTCGATCACGGAGACGTCCAGATCGCCGTAGACGGTCATCGCCAGCGTGCGGGGAATCGGTGTGGCGGTCATCACCAGCACATGCGGCACGATGTCGCTCTTCCCCCACATCTTCGCACGCTGGGCCACGCCGAAACGGTGCTGCTCGTCGATCACGACAAGTCCGAGTCGGGAGAACTGAACGTTGTCCTCTATCAAGGCGTGCGTACCGATGAGGATGTCGATGGAGCCGTCTTCGAGTCCGGCGGCAATCTCGCGGCGTTTCTTGGCGCGGGTGCTGCCGGTGAGGAGCTCTACCCGCAGACCGATCTGCTCGCCCCATTGGCTGAGCGTCTCGTAGTGCTGCGTGGCGAGGATCTCCGTCGGAGCCATCAGCGCGCTCTGATAGCCGTTGTCTTTTGCCATCAGCATCGACATGAAGGCCACCATCGTCTTGCCCGAGCCTACGTCGCCCTGAACGAGGCGGTTCATCTGCCTGCCGGTGCGCATATCGGCCCTGATCTCCTTGAGCACGCGCTTCTGGGCGCCGGTGAGCTCGAAGGGTATGCACTCGGCGTAGAAGCGGTTGAAATATTCCCCTATCACCGGAAACACCAATCCCTTTATGCGGCGTCCGCGCTCGCGGGCGAAGCGGAGGATGTGGAGCTGCAGATAGAAAAGTTCCTCGAACTTCATCCGCTCGCGGGCCTTCTGCAGCCGTTCGGGCGATTCGGGGAGATGGAGGTTGCGCAGCGTCTCCTGGAGGGGCATCAGGTGGTAGGCTTCGAGCACCTCGGCGGGGAGCGTCTCCGGGATGGTGGAGAACTGCGGATGCTCTATGAGGTTGGCCACCAGTTTACCGATAGCCTTGACAGTGAAAAACTTCTTCTTCGCCTTGTCGGGGATGGTGTAGACGCCCTGGAAACCCGTGGGCGGATTCTCCGGATTGTAGGGAGTCACCTCGGGGTGGACCATCGAGTGGTCGCTGCGGAACATCTGGGGTTTTCCGAAGAGCACATACTCCACGCCGGGCTTGTAGGCGTCCTTGAGGGCGTTGACCTTGGAAAACCAGATCACGTTCATCATGCGTTCGCCGTCGGTGAAGATGCCCACCAGACGGCGCTTGGCCCCTTCGCCGTCGAAGTCGAAGCGGATGAAGTGGCCGCGCACCTGCACCATCGGCATCTCGCCGAAAAACTCGGCGATGCGGTAGAAGCGGGAACGGTCTACGTATCTGAACGGGAAGTAATAGAGCAGGTCGCGGAAGGTGGATATCTCGAACTCGTCGGCGAGAGACTTGGCGCGCTTCTCCCCCACTCCTTTGAGATACATTATCGGTGTGTCAAGAAAACTTCTCATCTCCTGCCGTATTACTCTATTACTTTATTGCCGTATTGATTTATTTCCGTATGCCTCTATTTATGCTGAAGCAATACCTCGGCGATCCGGAAGTCATCGGGATTCGTGACCTTAATATTCGACGGAGCGCCCTCGTAGAGCTGCACCTTGACGCCGAGAGCCTCGACGCGCGAGGCGTCGTCGGTGAATTCGGGGCGGTCTTCCAGTCCGTAGGCGCGGTGGAGGATATCGGCGCGCACCACCTGCGGCGTCTGCACAGCCACGAATCGGCTGCGGTCAACGGCCTCCGAGCCTTCGCCGGTAAGGCGGCGCAGCGAGTCGGTGACGGGTATCGAGGGAATCGCCGCACCGCCCTCTTCGGCCGCTTTCCATCCTCTTTCGATGATGGCGGGAGTGAGCAGCGGACGGGCGCCGTCGTGGACTGCTATCAGCGTCTCGGCGTTGTCGGGAAGCGACATGATGCCGTTGCGCACCGAGGCGGCGCGGGACGGGCCGCCGCAAACGAGCCGGACGTCGATCTTGCGGTCCTCCTCGGAGAGTTCCCTGACCATCACATCCCACCAGTCGAAGAAACCGGGATGGAGCACCACCGAGATCCGCGTCGCGGGGTCCTGGCGATGGAAGGCCCTTACCGACCACCATAATAAAGGAATGCCCAGCAGCTCTTGAAACTGCTTGGGCAAATCTCCTCCGGCCCTGCGGCCCTCGCCGCCGGCCAGTATCACTGCGTATCGCGTCTGCATACGTCGGGATTACATGTTCATACCGCCGTCGACCTGGATCACCTGACCGGTGACATAGCCCGACATGTCGGAAGCGAGGAATGTGGCCACGTTGGCGATATCCTCCACTTTTCCGCCGCGACGGAGAGGAATTTTCTGGCACCACTCTGCGCGCACCTCCTCGGGGAGAGCGGCGGTCATGGCGGTCTCGATGAAGCCGGGGGCGATGGCGTTGGCGCGGATGCCGCGCGAGCCAACCTCCTGGGCGATGCTCTTGGCCAGGGCGATCAGACCGGCCTTCGAGGCGGCGTAGTTGGCCTGACCGGCGTTGCCGTGAACACCGACCACGGAAGCCATGTTGATGATCGAACCGCCCTTCTGGCGCATCATGATGGGGAGAACGGCGTGGATATAGTTGAATGCCGATTTCAGGTTGACTGCTATCACGGCGTCCCACTGCTGCTCTGTCATGCGGAGCATGAGACCGTCTTTGGTGATTCCGGCGTTGTTCACGAGGATGTCGATGCGGCCGAAGTCGTCTTTGATCTGCTTCACCACCTCCTCGGTGGCGGCGAAATCGGCGGCGTTGGAGGCATAGCCCTTGCAGCGAACGCCGTAAGCGGCGATCTCTTCCTCGGTCTTCTTGCCGTTCTCGTCGATAACGAGGTCGGTGAATGCGATGTCGGCTCCTTCAGAAGCAAACTTGAGGGCGATCTGTTTTCCAATACCACGGGCTGCACCTGTGATCACAGCCACTTTTCCTTCCAATAATTTCATAAGTCTATGTTGTCTTAATAGATATGTTTCTTAGCGCTTGCGGATACCGTTGAGTATCAGGTCGGTCATCATCCGCTTCACATCCTCCTTGCCGATGCCGTATTCCGAGAGGCCGTCGCGTATATAGGGGACGTCGATGCCGTGGATGGCGTTGGTGATGAGGATGGCCCATTCCTTCACGTTGGGGATGTCGAAATCGCCGCATTCCACTCCTTCATGCAGGATGCTCATAAGCAGGAGTATCTCCTTCTTCGAGATCACGGCGCGGGCGCGGTCGACCTTCCTGACGTCGCGGAAGAAGCCGGCGCGCAGCGAACCGTTGCGCGACACGATCTCGCGCATCGTCTCCAGACGCGTCTCCACATATTCATAGAGTTTCTGCTCGGGCGAGATGGGTTTGGCCACGATCAGACGCAGATTGCGCAGCAGATCGTCGGTTTCGCTCTCTATCACGGCGTTGAAGATCTCGCGCTTGCTCTTGAAATATGTGTAGATGGTGCGGCGCCCTTTGTCGGAAGCCGTGGCAATGTCGTTCATAGTGGTGTTCTCCACCCCTTTTCTTGCGAAAAGCGAGCGGGCAACCTCGATGAATCTGTCACGTGTCTTCTTAACCATAGTCCTGTTTCGGATGTGTGGGCGGTTAGGCCGAATGGGCTTTGAGAAGCGAAATTACAAAAAAAATCGCTTCAAAACTTATGGAAACAGCGGAAAACTCAAAAAAATGTGCTCAAAAACATATTTTTTGAAAATTTTACATGAAAAATTTGGTGGGTACGAAAAAAAGTAGTAATTTTGCAACATCAAACACCGCGGGGTGGAGCAGTGGTAGCTCGTTGGGCTCATAACCCAAAGGTCGCAGGTTCGAGTCCTGCCCCCGCCACCAAAGCGAAAGCGCTGATTGCCGAAGCAGTCAGCGCTTTCGCTTTTCCATGTCGTCCCGCAGGGCTATTTGAACTTTTTCCATAGGCCTACGAGGCGGTAGAGGATGAAGAAGGAGCAGATGAGGATGAAGAGCGAACCGAGGTTGAGTCGGACGCGGTCGTAGACGGTGAAGGGCTTCTCCACTTCCACTCGTTTTTCGAGGCGGACGGTGTCGCGGACGCTTTTCAGAAGGGTGTCGACCCTCACCCGGTAACGGACGCGGTCGCGATACGACTGCTTCACCACCGTGTCGCCCTTGATGAAGAGGAAGACGCTGTCGAGCGTCCAGACTGAATCGCTCTGATGGGCCACGGAGCGGACCGAGTCGGTGCGGTAGGCGTTTACGGGTTCGTACTGCGGACAGGTGTGGCTCTTGCGGCAGCCCGCCACGATGCTGGAGATACCTATGGCGAGGAACACCGCGCTCAGGATACCGTAGATTTTCGTTTTCATATAAAAAAGGTTTTGATTGCACCGCAAAGATGCATCAAAACCTTTCTTTTTCGTCCTTATCCGTTTACCACGGACTGTCGTTTGACGGTTACTGCGCCTCGACTTCTTCGATCTTGGCACCGGGCTTCACATATTCCGGCTTGAAGGCGATGTTCGGCTCGATGTCGGAAGTCAGACTGTTGATGTATGCCTCGCCGGCGGGAGAAAGCTGGTCTTCCGAAATGACGATGGCCACTTTTCCAGCGCTTGCCCAGATGCCCGAGTCGGCGTTATATTCATAGGATACGTTTTTCAGTTTGCGCAGGGTCTCGGCCAGAGGCATTCCCTTGGCTACGGATACGCCGTCTACCTGCACCGCACCTTCCGCTGCCTGGGAATTGTCGTCGCCGATATAAGCGGGTTCCGGTTCGGCGGGTTCTGCTTCGGCGGCTTCGGCCGTCGCGTTGTTGGTGGTTAATGTCGAAGGCTCGATCAGGATACTCGTGGCCTTGGCTGCAGCCTCTGCCGACTTCAAGCTCAGGTAGAAGTTTATCCTTATCTTGCCGTCGATGGCTCTGGCGTTTGCTTCCAACAGTTTTGTGTCGCCGTCGCATAGGTGAGCTTTGAGCAGACCGTCGGCATTCCCGGTGAAGGGGGCCTCGAGGAAGATATGCGCAACGTTTTTGGGGCCCTTGACTTCCGTCACCACCGCCTCCTCATTGCTTGCACCCTCGATGCCTACTATCTTGCAGGGGATCTTTTTGCCGACGAGATTCTGTCTTGCCTGATCGACCTTCCCTTCAAGCGCTTCGTTCTCGACACGCACTTTCTGGGCAAGAGCCCTGTATTCCTCGCCGAGGCGTTCGGCTTCGGCGCGGTCTTTGGTCTTGTAGATCTTCTGCATGAGTTCGCCGAGTGGCTGCACGTTGTCGGTCATCTCTATATAGATATCGGCCAGCTCTGCGAAGGGTTTCGACGATCCGCCGCAAGCGGATAGCATGAGCAGCGACGCCATAGCCGCCCCCATGATTGAAAGTTTTTTTATTCTCATATTCAGTTGTTGTTAAAAGAGGCTGTGTCAAAGCCCTGTTGTTTCAATCACAAAGATAAAACAATTTCTCCGCCTATGCAAATATGTTGAAATATGAAATTATGCTCCGACAACATTATGTTCCCGGAGCATAATAATTTTTTCAAATACTTCTTTAGATGTCGAGCTGGGAGGAGAGGGTTAGGCGGCGGGTCGGTTCCACTCCTCGGATTATGGAGAGGAGGGGCATCAGGTCGGTGTAGGCGTGGACGAGGACAACGAAGTTGATCACGGTGATGTTGTTCTCGTAGTCGTATTCCACGAAGAAGGTGGAGAGATGCACTCCGTTTTCCTCGAATACCTTCGAATAGGGGTCGACGTCGGTGAGGATGCCGTCGAGGGTGAGCGAGATCACCTTCGACACCTGACCGAGCTTGCGCCGCTTCTCGTACTGTTCAAAGGTGACGAGCGTCAGCAATATCAGCAGCGTCGCCACCAGCGAGACGGTGTACATGCCGATACCGACCGCCATACCGATGATGGCCGTCATCCAGATGCCGGCGGCTGTGGTGAGTCCCTTCACCGCCCCCTTCATGTGGATCATCACGCCACCGCCGATGAAACCGATACCGGTGATTACCTGCGCCGCGATTCGGCCCGGATCGCCGTTTTTCAACCCGAGATATTCCTGGGGCACATAGATGGAGAGCAGCATCGCCAGGCAGGAGCCCATCGAGATGAGGGCGAACGTGCGGATACCCGCCGTCTGTCCCTTGCGTTTGCGCTCCGCTCCTACCACCATGCCGAGGAGCATGCTGAGAATGAGTCGGAACGTACTGTTGACGATGTTGACTTCAAGCGATTGCAGAGAGTCGAGAAAATGTGTCCAGAATTCCATAGCTGCCGTTATTGCCGTTATTGCCGTTAGTCGCAAAGCGATATGATTATTATAGTAACGTCAAAAATCGCAAAATAGCGGCGGGATGGGGAATTTTTTCTAATTTTGCAGATAAATAAGAACTGAAATGGAAGTTGTATATGAAGACAACCATCTGCTGGTGGTCAACAAGCGCGCCGGGGAGATAGTGCAGGGCGACAAGACCGGCGACCGACCGCTGTCGGAGATGGTGAAGGAATATATAAAGGAGAAATACGCCAAACCGGGGAATGTGTTCTGCGGGGTGGTTCACCGCATCGACCGGCCGGTGTCGGGTCTGATGATATTCGCGCGGACCTCCAAGGCGCTCGAGCGACTCAACAGGATGCTGCGCGACGGCGAGATCCACAAGACCTACTGGGCTCTTGTGGAGGGGAAGCCGAAGGAGCCGGAGGGTAGACTGGAAAACTGGCTCGTGTCCGACGGACGCATCAACAAGACCTTCCCGGCCCGCGAGGGAGACAAGGATGCGAAACTCTGCAAACTCGACTACCGCACAGTGGCCGAGGGAGAGAGATACACGCTGCTTGAGGTGAACCTGCTCACCGGGCGGAAGCATCAGATACGCGCGCAGTTGTCAAACATGGGTAATCCGATCAAGGGGGATTTGAAATACGGAGCGAAGCGTTCGAACCGTGACGGCGGAATATCGCTGCAGGCCCGCAACATCCGGTTCACGCACCCCGTAAGCAAGAAAGAGATCGACATCACAGCCGACCCCCTCCCGGAATTCGCCGCGGTGCTGAAAGGTTGATGCGCGGAGCGCAAAGCCGGAGGTAGGACCGCTTTTACCTAATCAACCGCAACCCCAGCTCATACAATCCAAAAACAGGGAACGAAACCAGAATCAACGTAAAAATGTCGGGGGGCGTAATGAATGCCGCAACCAGCATAACCGCCACCAATGCATGCGGCCGATAATGCCGCAACGTAGCCGAGGTAACAAGCCCCATCCTCCCAAGCGTGTAAATCACTATCGGCAACTGAAACATCAGCGCGCACAGGATCGTGAGCATGCAGAATGTGGAAATATAGGAATCGAGCGTTATGGTGTTTTCCACACTCGCGTCAACCTGGTATCCGCCCAAAAACCTGAAGGCCACCGGGAAAAGAATGAAATAAGACATCACTACCCCCGCCGCGAACAGCAGATAAACCGCAATAAGGACAATCTTGGAATATCGTTTCTCATTCGCGTATAGGGCAGGAGCCACAAACCTGAAAAGTTCGAAGAGTATATAAGGCGAGGCCAGGAGCAGAGCGAGAATAAACGACACCTGCAGATGAACCATGAACTGGGCCGTCAATTCTGTATTGATCAGGCTTACTTCCGGAATCGCTCCCGCTCCTAACCCCAGCCCCCCCAACAAATTGTTGATGGCCCTCCAGGTTATGAAGTCGGGTTGCTTCGGCGCGAAAATAATGGCGAACACCTCCCCTTTCAGGCAGAAGAGAGCGATTGCCAATACCACCACAACCCCCAATACCCGAAAAATAACCCCTCGGAGCACCTCCAGGTGCCCCGAGGCGGTCATCATCTCCGCAGTTTTGTCTGACATTTACAAATCTTTGATTATCGGTCGCCTGGCGACCGCGCAAGCGGTTCTGCTTAGAGCATATAATAAGAAACCACTGGTGCACCGAAACTTACCGGAGAATAGTCGGCATTCCATCTGATCTGGAGATTGTTCCAGGCATGGCTCGGATTGTAGTTCTCTACTGTGCCGGCGACAACCTTGTCGTTATCAGCGAGGACAAGATCATTCCCCTTGAGTTCATATTTTACAGGAGTGCCGACAGTGCTGCCCGAAACCGAAGTCTCAACCATAGTGATGACCACGTCATCGGAAACAGTGACTTTATAATACTTATAGCGGGGAGAGGCGTTCCCGGAATAGTCGATTGTCTTGTCATCCTTGCCGGAATCTGTCTCCGAGTAAAGAACCCTGTTCTTGACCAAGGTCCAGGTTCCAGCAAGTTCTGACGCAGTCACCATTCCGGTTGCGGAATCGCCGCCGCCATTGTCGTCGGGTTCGTCACTGCCGCATGAAGGGAGAGCGATTGCCACCATCGCCATCATGCAGATGCTCATGATGCTTTTAAGCACCTTCTTTGTAGTCTGATTCATCATTGTTTTTTATTGATTAATAATGTGTGTTGTCATTCTTCCACTTTCTCACCGGGTTCGGATTTCTCGCCGCGCTGGGATTCCTTCAGCTTCATGAGTCGCTGAATTTCCTCGTCGACGCTGCGGGCGCCTTCCTCGTTTCGGCCCTGCCCATCCTCGGATGGCTCGTTCATACCCTCTTTGAAACTCTTGATGCCCTTCCCCATACCTTTCATGAGTTCAGGCAATTTCTTTCCGCCGAAAAGGAGGAGAACCACCGCGCTAATGAGTATAAGCTCCGTAGCGCCTATCATGCAGAGTTCCATCATTCGCCGACCAAAAAGATTTGACATGACTGGAAATCGATTTCCCATCTGCTGTCTTCAGCCGACTCCCAGCCGTATTTCTCACTGGTGACATTCCACCAATTCTGAAACTTGGTGGAGTTCTCGCCAAGATCGGCTACAAGGCGGTTATACAGTTGCTCGTCGTCGACAGTAAGGATCTTCGCGAGTTCGGTCAATCCATTTCTTCTCTCGAAAAGGGTCTGTATCTCGTCTCGTTCCTGAGGCGTAACTTTTCCTACTAATTTTTTCATAAGCGTTCTACTATTGTAAATGGATC
>X378_Fat_Sand_Rat__coassemble_102_pt1 | contig 16741 bp, 11 predicted proteins | sample X378_Fat_Sand_Rat__metabat2_low_PE_004 | metagenome-assembled genome bin X378_Fat_Sand_Rat
CCGCGACGTGCTGATCATGGCGATGCTCGGAGCCGACGAATACGGATTCTCCACGAGCGCGCTGATCGTGCTGGGATGCGTGATGAAGCGCGACTGCCACAAGAACACCTGTCCGGTGGGCGTTGCCACGCAGAACGAGCAGCTCAGGGCCCGCTTCCGCGGGAAGCCCGAGTATCTGATCACCTATTTCCGCTTCATGGCGCGCGACCTGCGCGAGCAGATGGCGGCGCTGGGCGTTAGGAAGCTCGACGAGATCATCGGTCGCGCCGACCTGCTGAAGGTTAACGAGAAGATGAAGAAGCGCGTCGCGCCGGGGCTGGATTTCAGCGCGTTGCTGCATATGCCCGCCGACGCATCGGAGAGAGAGATCAACGGGGCCGACGCCGAGAGCCACATCATCGGCGAAGTGCTCGACCGCGAGATAATCCAGCGCGCCTTCCCGGCAATACAGGGAGGCCAGCTGGTGGAGATGGAATTCCCGATCTGCAACACCGACCGCGCCACGGGAGCGATGCTCTCGGGGAAAGTGCAGAAGGCTCTGGGCGAGACCGAGATGATCGACGACACGATACGCTGCAACTTCAAGGGATCGGCCGGACAGAGCTTCGGAGCGTTCCTGACGAAGGGAATCACCTTCCGCCTCGAAGGCGACGCCAACGACTATGTGGGGAAGGCTCTTTCGGGCGGCAAGATCGTGATTGTTCCGCCTTCGGGGAGCGAGTTCGCGCCCGAGAAGAACATCATCGCCGGCAACACGCTTCTCTACGGAGCCACGGGCGGCGAGATCTACATCAACGGCCGCGTGGGCGAGCGCTTCTGCGTGCGCAACTCCGGAGCCACCGCTGTGGTGGAGGGAGTGGGCGACCACTGCTGCGAGTATATGACAGGCGGCCGGACGGTGGTTCTCGGACCGACGGGCCGCAATTTCGCGGCCGGTATGAGCGGCGGTATCGCCTATGTTTGGGATCCGGAAAAGAACTTCGACTATTTCTGCAACATGGAGCTCGTGGAGCTGATGCTGATAGAGGACGAGGCCGACAACCGGGAGCTCCACCGGCTGATATCGGCCCACTACAAGCACACGCGCTCGCCGCTGGCGGCGCGGATGCTCGACGACTGGGACAGCTATGTGAAGCAGTTCCTGAAAGTGATTCCAGTGGATTATCGGAAGATTCTCGACGCGGAGAAAGGACTATAAAGAAAAGCGGGAAGGGCCCTGGGGCTCTTCCCGCTGCTTTTATTCTGCTATGGTGTCCAGGGCGACGGGGGCTTCTATTGTGGGGTCGAAGCTTTCTTCAGGGGGGAGGAGGTCGGCGTCTTCCTCTTCGGGGGCGGCGAGGGAGTCGACGGGGGTCTTGTCTGCCGAGGTGGGGGCGTCCTGGTAGGTGAAGATGGGCTCTTCAACCACGCGCTCGGCCTCTATGGAGTCGGAGGCTTCCGATTCCTCCACATAGCCGGCGTTGGGGTCGAGGATTTCGGAATTGAGGGTGGTGATCATCATCAGCATTCCGCAGATGAAGAAGAGGAGGGAGATTATGGTGAGGATCCAGTCGATTCCGAGCATTCGGGGCTGGTTGTCCTGGCTTTTGCGACCGGGGCCGTTGGCGAGGCGGACGATGATCGCGATGATGGGGATGAGGGAGTAGAGGAGCCAGATGCCGCCTACGATATAGAGGGCGGAGAAGCCCACTTCGGGACCGAGGAGGCCCACCAGACCGGTGAGGACGCCGATGATGCCGAGGGTGGCGATTAGCCAAGCCAGGAAGGAGAAGAGGGCCGAGGAGCCCGACTCGTGGCCTTTGAAGTCGAGATAGTGGGTGAAAAACGGGCGGATGAAATAGGCCTCGTAGAAGCCCTGATACACCTTATTTGGGTTGACTATATTCTTAATTTTCATAAACTGCAGAGGGGCGCCGGGCAAGCTTTCGGGAAGCCGGCGGGGTTATTATTGCAAAAATAGATGAAATTTTTGAGAAATGAAAATAAAGAGGAAGGGAAATAAGGATTTAAGGGGCCGGGAGGGGGGAAGATCCGCCTCCAAGGCGGATTACCTAAAAGGGGGTCGCGATGGGTCTTATTTCAGGCGGAGGCGGGTGCCGGGGGCGTCGGCGGCGCGGGGGTTCAGGTCGCGGAGGCGCTTCATTGTGATTGCGAAGCGCTGGGAGATGGAATGCATCGATTCCTCCTCGCCTATGACGCAGGATGAGACTCCATCGGGGGCTTCGTCGAGCTTGGGCTGGAGGTATACTTCCTCCCAGGGCTTTATCTCGCCGTCGCGGGTGGCGTCGTTGTATTGCATCAGCTTTTTGCGGGGGATGTCGAATTCCTTGGCGATGGAGGCGTAGGTGTCGCCCGGGGCGGCTATTACGTAGTGGAGGCCGCGGGAGCGGCGCACGGGATGGGAGGCGGAGAGCATGTCGCGGATGAAGAGGGCGTTCTCCTCGGCGGCACGGCCGGCCTCGGTGTCGTAGAGGTTGAGGGCGTAGCGTTCGATGATGGTGACGAGACGGGAGGCGTAGTTGGGGTCGGTGGCGTAGCCGCATTCCTTGAGGGTGCGGGCCCAGGCGGCGTAATCCTCCTGTGGGAGGTCGTAGAGGGGACGGTAGCGGCGGCGCTGGAGGAATAGGGAGTGGTCGCGGAAGCTCTCCTCGACGCTCCGGTAGGAGCGGAAGCAGTCGTCGGGACGGTCGTCGGAGCGGATGAGGGTGTCGCCGGTCCAGTCGGAATGGCATTTGATGCCGAAATGGTTGTTGCCTTTGGTGGCGAGAGTGGAGCGGCCTGCGGAGCTTTCGAGCAGCCCCTGGGCGAGGGTGATGGAGGCGGGAATTCCGTAAGCCTTCTGCTGGTCGACTGCCAGGGAGGCATATTTCCGGATATAGTCGCTGTAGTGGTCGGCAGCCCCGGAGGAGGCCGCGAAAGATAGAATCAGGAGTAAAAAGGGTAAAAACTTTCTCATCGGAATGCAAATTTAAGTGAAAGCGCGCAACTAAACTAAAAAAAATTACGTTTTTTTATTACACTTGGAAATAAGCCCGCTGCAAAACGAGGCGGATATCAAAAGAGACCCGAAATTCAGACTTAAATCTAATCGTATGAAAGAACGAGAGATAATCACCGCGTACAAGGAATATCAGCTTGATGAGTTGAGCGACAGCGACCGCTCGCTTGTGGAGGCTGCGAAGCGCATGACGCTCACTAGCCATGCCCCCTACTCCAACTTCCATGTGGGAGCCGCCATCGAGATGGCGAACGGGGAGCGGGTTCTGGGCAACAACCAGGAGAACGCCGCCTTCTCGGCGGGGACGTGCGCCGAGCGGAACGCCTGCTTCCAGGCATCTGCGCTCTATCCGGGAGTGGCGATGAAGAAGATAGCCATCGCGGCCTGGACGCGAGCCCATATGCCCGCCGACGCCACGAAGGAGGAGTGCTTCCAGAAGAGCCCGATCAGTCCCTGCGGAGTGTGCCGCCAGGCGCTGCTGGAATACGAGAACATGTACGGGCCGATAGAGGTGATACTCTACGGGCGGGAGAAGACGATAGTGTTCCCCTCGATAGCGTCGCTGCTGCCGTTCTGCTTCACGGAATTTTAGGCACGGAGAGGGGGATTTTTAAACCTTTTTCACATCTTGATGGTTAGAAATTTAGCGGGCGGCGAAAGCATGCCCGCTCAAACGCATTATAAACCATACGGAAAAAAGTGCGTCAAATTAAGCAAAAGGATCAAAAAATATACAGGTTATGAAAAAGATTTACGCAAAGATACTGGGAGTGGCGGCCATAGTGGCGGCATCGCTGAGCCTCACCTCCTGCGACGACGGAGGACCCTGGTATGACGGTTACTATCCCCCCAACGGCTGGAACAGCACCTTCTACGACAACCGACTGAACGGATACTGGGAGCTGGTGCAGTACAACAGCTATCCGGTGGATCCGGGCGAGAAGAACTACATGTATTTCAACGGCGACGGCCGCGGGCTCTACTATTACTGGCAGGGAGGACGCCGCTACACCACGGGAATGGTTTACTGGTGCCAGAGCTCGAACACGGGCACATCGCAGTATCAGGTGAACATCCAGTATGAGGGAGGCGGTTCGGAGACCACGAACTACTGGTTTGTTGGCAACAACACGATGACGATGCAATGGATGACCACGAACGGGCGTACGGAGACGTATGTGTATGACAGGATAGGATACGCGCCTTGGTAAGCTTGGCGGCGTTCGGATATAGAAATCGCGCGAGGAAGAGGTTTGGCTCTTTCTCGCGCTTATTCTTTTCCCCCTGCCGGGTTTGCAAGCAAACCCGGCTCCAAGAGGGTAATATTTTATTTTAGACGTTGAAGCGGAAGTGCATTATGTCGCCGTCCTGGACTATGTATTCTTTGCCTTCCACGCCCATTTTGCCGGCTTCCTTCACGGCGTTCTCGCTGCCGAGGGAGACGTAGTCGTCGTATTTGATCACCTCGGCGCGGATGAAGCCTTTCTCGAAGTCGGTGTGGATGATTCCTGCGGCCTGGGGGGCTTTCGTGCCCCGCATGAACGTCCAGGCGCGCACCTCGTCGGGTCCGGCCGTGAAGTATGTCTGGAGGTCGAGCAGGGCATAGGCGGCGCGGATGAGGCGGTCGACGCCGCTCTTCTCGAGGCCCATCTCCTGGAGGAACTCCTGGCGCTCCTCCCATGTGTCGAGTTCGGCGATCTCGCTTTCCGTGCGGGCGGCCACCACGAGGATCTGGGCGTCCTCGCCCTCGACGGCCTTGCGTACGCGCTCCACATACTCATTGCCGGTGGCAGCGGCAGCGTCGTCGACGTTGCAGACATACATCACCGGTTTGGAGGTGAGCAGAAAGAGGTCGCGGGCGAAACGCTGCTCCTCCTTTCCCTCGATCTCGACGCTGCGGGCCGGTTTTCCCTGCTCCAGGGCCTCCTTGTAGGCGCGGAGCACCTCGAGCTGCATCTTCGCCGACTTGTCGCCGCCGGCCTTCGCGGCCTTCTCGGTCTTGGCGAGACGGGCCTCGATGGTTTCGAGGTCCTTGAGCTGGAGCTCGTAGTTGATCACCTCCATGTCGCGGACCGGATCAACGGAGCCGTCGACGTGGGTGATGTTGTCGTCGTCGAAGCAGCGGAGCACGTGGAGGATGGCGTCGGTCTCGCGGATGTTGGCGAGGAACTTGTTGCCGAGGCCCTCTCCCTTGGAGGCACCCTTCACGAGGCCGGCGATGTCGACTATCTCCACCGTTGCGGGGACGATGCTGCGGGGGTTGCAGAGTTCAACGAGGCGGGTGAGGCGGTCGTCGGGAACGGATATGACGCCCACGTTGGGTTCGATGGTGCAGAAGGGGAAGTTGGCCGACTGCGCCTTTGCGTTGCTGAGGCAATTGAAGAGAGTGGACTTACCGACATTGGGCAGACCCACTATACCGCATTTTAAAGACATTCTTTCTGGTTTTAATGAGTTGAGTTGAAGAAGATGGCCTCCTTCTGGAATCGGGCCATGAGGACATTGTCGGCCCAGTCGGTGCAGGGGGCCACCTTGATTCCGAGGGCTTCCTGCAGGATATAGTCGGGGATCGGGGCCCCGGCGTAGATAGAGCAGATCACACCGCCTGCGAGACGGGGAATCACCTCGTGGATGGTGTAGCGGTCGCGGTCGGTGTCGTAAAGGAACTGGACCGTGACGGGGCCTGTGAAGCCGAAATGGCGCACCACCTTCTGGGTCTCCTCGATGAGCTGGGGGATTTTGCGGGTGACGGTGCGTGTGGACTCGCCGCCCATCACCTCGAGGCGCTCGCGGGGGACGGTGACCAGGATCTCGCCGGTCTGGGAGACGTAGGAGTCGACCGTAAACTCGCGGTTGTGCTCGATGAACTGCTGTATGAGATAGTTGTCGATGTCGGGGAGCTGCATGAGGTCGTCGACATCCCGGAAGATCTTGATGCCGCGCGACGAACCGCCCTTGCGGGGCTTGACGATCACCGGCATCTCGTTGTCGAGAATAGAGTATGTGCGCGGAATGGGGAGGCCGGCCTTCTTGAAAGCCTTCGCGGCCTCGATCTTGTCGTACATCGTGGAGGTGACGGCAGGATCGGATATTGGGACGAATACGTCGGGGAACCGCTGCTTGCAGAGGGCTGCCGTCTCCATCGCGCCGTTGACGAAGGGGAGGATCACGTTGACGTTGAACTCCTTCACCACGCGGGCGATGTCGTCGAGAATGTCTGGGTCTTCCCATCGGAGGCCCTTGACCACCTTGCCTTCGAGGGCGATGGGGACCTCGGTGTCGAGTTCGTATGCCACGATTTTTACGTGGTAGCCGAGGCGCTGACCTGCGCGCTTGAGGAGTTCGGCCATGGAGACGCGGCGTGAGCCGCCGAGCATCATAACAGTAAGAGTCTGTGTTGTAGCCATTTTCTTAGATTTGAGGAGAGTGGATGAACAGGGTGGTCACAGGGAGAATGTGTCGATGTGTCTTTCCTTCTTAGCCTGGAATATCTCCGAGATCGTGAGGAATATACCCGACTCCTCCACGTCGCCGAATTCGGGATTGATGGCTGTGCCGAACATCCTCATAGTGGGCGACAGAGCCATGTAGGCGTTGACGAGAGGGGGAATGCGCGTGCCGTGAGAGCGGACGAAACTGTTTACGATGCGGAGGTCTTCCTTGAAATCGGCCCCGGAGAGCAGGGAGGTCACCTCCGGCTTGTCGGCGTTGCAGACGAGCGGCGTGATGGGGGTGACGAGCTGGTCGGGGTCGGGGAAATGCTTGTGCATGAAGGCGAGGATGAGGTCGCGGCATTCGGGGCCGTAGTTGGGATACATCGTCACCTTGCCGAAGAGGTGTTTGATCTGCGGATATTTTACGGTGAGCGCGCCGAGGCCGTCCCAGAGGTTGTCGAGGGCGTAAATAGCCTTTGGGCGCTCGCGGCGGTCCTGGGTGGTCTGGTAATCCACCACCACGAAGGAGCGGCCGAGTTCTATCGTGTTCGGGAGGTATTCCTTAAGGAAACGGTCGGAGAAGCGGAACATGTGGGAAGTGGCGATGCGGGGCACGCCGCAGTCCATCTTGATGTCTTCGCCGAGGATGAAACGGTAGCCGCCTATAATCTCCTCCCCTTCCGGATTCCAGACTATCATCTGGCGGCAGGGGACATCCATCGTGTCGAATTCGTCGATGTCGCAATCCTTGCCGGTGCCTCCTCCGGCGTCGCGGAACGAGATCTCGCGCAGGCGTCCAATCTCGCGCATCGTGTTGGGGGCGTTGAATGCATCGACCACATAGATCTCGTTGTCGCCCTTGTTTGAACGGCGCAGCAGGCGGTCGGGCGTAAGTTCGGCCTTGATAAGAGCTGGGTCTATTTTGTCGATGATGGGTTGCATATAGACGGGGGCAACGAGGCGGCGGAGGTAGAGGTGCCTCACTCGTTCCGAATGCAAAATTAATAAATAATTTGCAAAGAGGGGCCTTTTTGACTATAAATTGCTCAAATCGGGCCTAAAAGGGGGCCGGAGGGCATCAGAGGATGCGGAGGGCGCGGAGTTCGTCGAAGATCTCGATGCCGCTCATCTCGCGTCGGCGGGAGAGTGTTCGGGCGAAGTCCTCGATGGCGGGATGGAGCCGCGGGTTGCCGAAGATGCGGTTCATGTAGGTGGTGGTCTTGCGGTAGATGCGGTCGATCTCGTCGGGTTCGAGCGAGCAGGAGTCGCGGCCTTCGGCGTCGATCTCGTCGTGGACGCGGTCCATCACTGAGCGGGGTATGTCGTGGCCGAGGCGCACCAACGAGCGGGCCATGAGGTTGGAGACCACCATGGCCGAGGTGAGATAGAAATTGCTGAGCGTGTGGTTCCAGGCAGCCTTGGGGGAGATGGCCGGCGAACCCAGGAAGTAGTATTCGTGGGAGAAGGTGACCATCGGGCCGTCGGCGTCGAGGGAGACGGAAGCGATTTTGTCTATGGCGTCGAGGGCGGCGACGGAGATGGCCATACCGGCCAGGCCGTATGCGCGGTCGTCCTCGTTGGCGTATTCGAGAGTGAGAACAGGATTCTCCATAAGCGGTAATACTTAAAAATCCGACAGAATGCGTGTCAATAAATAAACGCGGGCGGCGGAGCTAAGGTTTAGAACTTATACGACAAACCGGCCGAGAGCTGTAGGCGCTCCGAGGGGAGTCCTGGGAGCATCTCTATCTTGCGGCAGAGGAGGTTGACGGCGTCGATGCGCACCGAGAAGCGGGAGTTGACGGCGTAGGAGGCGCCGAAGTTGAGGTTTGTCACGTCGGGGAGGCGGTAGTTGTGGGCGGGGAAGCATCGGCGCACACCGCGGTATTCATAGCCGAGGCGCAGGCGGAGGGTCGACCATGGGTTGGTCTCGGCCCAGATGTCGGCGGTCCAGCGCGGCAGGTCGTAGCCGTTGAAATAGGAATCGCGTCCGCTCTGGGGCTGGTAGTGTCCCGAGGCCTTGATCTTGAAATATCGGCCCGCGTCGTAGCCGAGGTTCAGGCCGATGGTGTATCCGCGCAGCGAGAGTCGGTATTCCGAGTCGCGGTTGTTGCAGAAGGTGGCGTTGGCGAGCTGAGCCGGGTCGGAGAGGAAGGAGGCGGCGTCGTTGAGCACGGGAGTGTAGAAGCCGCCGAGATACTCGTTCTTGGCATATCGCCAGCCGAAGTCGATCGAGGCGTCGAAGCCGGAGAAGGGACCGAATCCCACGCCGGCGGTGAGGTCGACGGGGGCGTAGACGGGAAGCGTGGAGAGGAGGGCCGGCATCTGGTAGTAGTTCCATTCCGAGCCTGCGGCGAGCGTATGGAGGCGTGTGCCTCCGAGGGCGCGCAGATAGAGGGCGGCCGGGCCCGCCTTATAGTCGACGGTCACCGACGGGGCGATATGGAACACCTTGTATTTGTCGAGTTTCGGACCGGCGTTGAATGTGAAGTCAAGTTTAGCGCCGAGTCGGATGTTGACGTCGGCCTTGGTGAATTTGTAGTAGGGAGTGAGGGCGAGCAGGCCGTAGTTGCGGACGTTGGCCACCTCGGAGTCGTAGATGAGCAGACGGGAGTCGAGGTCGATTCCGAGAGATGAGGAGCCCGATGTTGGGAAATTGACGTCGCCGGCCAGGCTGAGGTCGGTTTCGCGCGTCCCTTTCAATTTGGAACCGTCGGGGAGGGGGAGGGCACGGTAGCCGAAATAGCGGGCACCGAGGGCGAGGGAGTATGAGATGTCGTCGACGGCGGCGGGAGAGTGCCAGCCGATGCGGGCGGCGACATCGTTGAGAGTCTGGGTGGGGGCCTTCACCTTGTCGGCGGCTGGGAGGGAGGGGGCGTAGCCGTAATAGTTGAAGCATCCGAGGTGATAGTCGACGGCGGCGTCGAGGCGACCTTTTCCGTTGAACTGATGGGAGGCGTAGAGGCCGAGGGTCTCGTCGTAGAGCCAGCGTTTCACGTCGTCGGTGGCCTGGGAGAGGCGGGGATGGAAGAGGGAGGTGGAGAGATGCTGCAGGCGCAGGCCTACCACGGTGCTTTCATTGTCGACGAAGCGGTAGCCGGCGGAGAGGGAAGTGTTGAGATAGGAGCCCATGTCGAGAGCCACGTATCCGCGGGAGCGGGAGAAAGCGCGGATGTCGCGCCAGCCGGTGGCCGGCAGGGGTAGGGCCTGGGGCACGAAAGCCGAGTTGACGCCCGTGGTGGAGAAATCGAGTGGAGAAGTCTCGACGGAGAACTTCTCGCGCTGGGGGAACACCGAGATTCTGTCGCGCTGGATCACCTCCGGCGTGTATGTGCCCTCCACCTGGATTGTCTGGTCGTACTGGGCGGCGGCGGGGAGAGCCGCGGCGGCTGCGAGGATGAGCGATATATATGATTTCGAATTCATATTTCTTTGGGGGATTATTTCAACTTGTTGAGACGGGTGGAGATCATCTGGCGGATGTCTTTCTCCTCGCCGGGATAATTGTCGCGGAGGGAGATGAGGTATTCCTTGGCGAGATAATCCTTTCCGAGGCCAGAGTAGGCGTCGGTGAGGACGATGAAGCCGCGGGCGAGCCAGTATTCGTGAGGCGTGCCGGCATCGGTGAATTCCGTCATCATCGTCTCTGCCTTGGCGTAGTCTTTCGTCTTCACCAGATACTCTCCGACTGTGACGGCCGCCTTAGCACCCGGGAGGGAGGCCGGCGTCTGGGCGAGGCGGTTGTAGATTTCGAGGGCCTCGGAGAGGCGGCTCGTGCCGGCGAGTGCGTCGGCTTCATAGAGGTCGAGGTCGGCGAGTTCCTCGGCGGAGAGGTCGCCCGAGTGGCGAATCTTGTCCACTACGGATAGGAGGTCGGTCCAGCGGCCTGCGCCATGCATCGTGGCCGCCATGCGGAAGAGTTCGTCGGAGCCGACGTTGGGGTCGAGCTCGAGGCGCTTCTTGTAGGCGTCGGATGCGAGGGCCGCCTGACCCGTCTCCTCATATGTAACGGCTTTCTCGAGCAGCGCGTTGGAGAGCCAGCGGGAGTCGGGGAAGTCCTTTTCGAAGCGTGTGAGGTCGGCGATTTTCGACTTGGTGTCGCCCGTGAGGCCGTACATCACGGCGCGGCGGTAGAGGGCATAGTCGGAATCGAATGCGTTGCGGTCGATGGCCTGGGTATATAGCGAGCGTGCGCTACGGTAGTCGCCCGTGTAGTAGAGGCAGTCGGCGCGGCGGATGAGTGCGTCGTCGAGCATGCGCTGGGGGAGGGGATTGCTCTTCACCGCGGCCGCTTTGTCGAATTCCGAGGCGGCGGCGGCGTATTCCCCGAGTTTATAGCGGGAGTAGGCCAGGTCGTAGCGGGCGAGGGCGAGGTTTTCGCCACGCGGTTCGGCGCTGATATAATCCTGATAGCTTTTGGCGGCCTGGCGGAACTTGCCCTGGTCGTAGAGGGCGTCGCCGAGCCAGAGGGAGGCCTGCGCGGCCACCGAGCGGTCCTGACGCGTCATGGCCGCGGCCTTCTCGAGATAGCCTGCTGCGCGGGCCGCGCGATTGTTGGTGAGGTTTTCCACACCGAGTTCCATCAGAATCTTCTGCTTGAGCTTGAGGTCTTTGGAAGTGGGGGAGGGGATGGCTTCGACGCACTGGAGGGCGCGTTCGTAGTTATGCTCGTTGAAATATGCCGTGGCGAGGTAGGACTCCACCTTGGGGGCGAAATCCGACTTGGGGAACCGCTTCACGAAGTCCTCGAGCAGCGAGGCCGAGGAGGAGAAGGGAACGTTGCCGCCGCGCGTCACGGCCGCCGCGTAGTTGTAGAGGGCGCTTTCGGTGACCTTGCGGTCGATGTTCATCTTCGCGGCCTTTTCGAAAGCCATGGCTGCGGCGCTGGGGTTGTCCTGATGGAGATAGCACTGGCCGAGATAGAGGAGGGCTCCCTGGCCGATTTCCGTGTTGAGGGCGGAGAGCTGGGAGAAGCGCTGCGCTGCCAGGTCGTAGTCGCCGTGGTTGTAGGCGATGGCTCCGGCGGCGTAGAGCGCGTCGGGGGCCGGGGAGTCGACGCTCTTGAGGTAGGGGGAGAGATATCGGGAGGCGGCCTCTTCGTCGCCCTCCTTGAAATAGGAGAGGCCCACGATGCGCTGCGTCTCCGGCACGAGTTCGGGGTCGGGGTCGGACTTGAGGAGTTTGGTGCCGCGCGAGATCACCTGCTGATACTGGCTGCGGGTGTATTCTATCTGGGCGAGGTAATAGCCGGCGTCGAGACCCTTGATGCCCGTGGGCACCTGGCGGAAGAGGTCGTAGGCCGAGTTGAAGTCGCCGTCGATATAGTCGAGATAAGCGGTGTAGAACTTAGCTGCGTCGGCATATTCCGGGATGTCGGAGAGCGACGCCACCATTGGGCGGGCCTCCTGATAGTGGCCCGTCTTGATGAGGGAGAGGGCCTTTCGGTAGGTGAGGAGGCGGTTCTTGTCGCGGTTGAGGCGGTCGGCGTCGACGCGGTTGTAAGCCTCGAGGGCGGAGGGCCAGTCGTGGTTGAAGAAATAGAAGTCGGCGATAGCCATCGAGGCCTCCGGGGCGAGCGGGGAAGCGGGATAGAGACGCCTGAACTCCATAAGGAGGCGGAGGCATTCCGCGTCGCCGCGCTGATAGTAGGCATCGGCGAGCAGATACATGCATTCCGAGGCGAGTTCGGGAGAGAGTTCCACTCGGCGGGTGGAGATTATGTTGAGCTGGTCGATGACGCCGGCGTAATTCTCCTCGACGCGCATATCCCTGGCGCGCTGGAGATAGCCTTCGGCCAGCGGGGAGAAGCGCTGGGGGAGCACGGCGTTCTGCGCCGCGGCCGAGAAGGCGGAGGCGGCGGCTACTGCCAATGCGATTCTATATAACTTCATAAGAGATGATTTGCTAACAAACTGCAAAAATAGGGAATTTTAATGGAAAATGGAAATCGAAGGGGCCGGTGAGGGCACAAAGGGGTATAAAAAGACCCGGCGCGCCTGAAAGAGCACGCCGGGTCGGGGATATAAGTGTTGTTATTAGGGTTTACCTTACGATGAACTTGAGGGTCTTCGCGGGCGATGAACCGTCGGCGCCGCTGGCCTGGAGGCGGGCGATGTAGACGCCCTGCGGCAGAGCGGCAGCCGCCTGGTGGAGAGTTCCGTCGGCCTCTGCCTGGATGGAGAGGGCGCGGGAGCCGGTGGCCGTGAAGATATCGAGCGTGCCGTCGGTGGCGTCGGCGGGAATCTGGTATGACAGGGTTCCGGCCGAATAGGAGAGGATGAAGCGGTCGGCGCGGAGTTCACCGACGGAGGTGTAGACGCCGTTGCCGCCGAGGTCGATGGCTACGGAAGTCATTGCCGGCAGCGAGGGGAGGTTGATGTATACCGAGTTTCCGCTCTCGTAGTAACCGGCGTCTGTGGAAGCCTTCAGGGCCGAGAGGGAGGTGTATTTCGTCATCTCGTTGGAGGATGCGGTGCGGGCCTGGGCCGAGCTGGCGCCAACGGAGGCGGTGCGGTAATGAGGCACGGCACCCTGCAGCAGCGAATAGTTGTGGATGCGGAAGAGATAGCTGTGCGAGGTGGGGATTCCGTCGGCCTCGTAGCCTTCGGGATTGAAGGTGAAGACCGGGGCGTAGATGTCGGAGTCGTATGCCGACCAGAGATGGGTGAGGAGATATTTCTGCTCGCCGATGGGGTCGGGGGTGGTGAGGTCGTCTTCGTAGATGAGACCCGTTGTCTCGCCGGCCTTCGCGGTGTCTTCGTCGTAGAAATAGTCGATGCGGAGTTTCGAGCGGTCGATTTCGGCGGTGCTGGTGTAGGTGTCGGCCTGATAGCGGACTATGAACGAGCCGGCGCGGGCGAAGTGGGGGAGAGTGCCGTAGGAGGCCGAGTAGGAGGAGATGGAGCCCGAGTAGACGCTTACGGTGGAGGCGTCGCTCTCCACCTGGGAGAGGTCGAACCATTTGCCAGCGGGGAGAGTGATGCTGCGGGATGTGGCGCTTTCGCTCACCACGGGAGCCACGAGGATGTCGCGGCCGGCGAGGAACTCGTCCTTGCAGTCAACCAGCGTGCTCGAGGGGTTCTCGTCGAAGAAGGCGACGGGGAGGCAGAGGGGCGTACCCTCCGTGGTGAAGCGATAGGCGTTGGTGTAGATATAGGGGAGATAGCTGTAGCGGAGGTTGAACATCTTGCGGATGTTGGAGAGCTGCGAGCTGTAGGCGCTGAGATAGGGCATCGGCTCTGTCTCGGAATGTGTGCGCATCATCGGGGAGAAGACCGCGAATTCCACCCATCGCTGGTAGAGGTTGGCGTTGGTGGAGAAGCCGGCGTTTGCGGCGAAACCGCCTACGTCGGAGCCGAGGTAGCCTATACCCGACATCGAGCCGTTGACAAGCGCCGGGATCTGGGCCTGCAGACCGCTCCAGCTGCGCTGGATGTCGCCGGTCCAGGGGAAAGTGGAGAAACGCTGCATGCCGGCCGTGCCCGAGCGGGGCATGAGGAAGCGGCGCTTGGAGGGGAAGTCGGTCTTCATGCCGTTGTAGACCGATTCTATCCAGAGGTTTCCGAACTCGTTGTGGATCTCGCTCACCGTTCCGCCCTTGTGGCGGGCGTCGGAGTCGTGCTGCTCGGGTTCGCCGAGGTCGAGCCACCAGCCTTCAACGCCTTCCTGGGTGCGGGCCTTGTAGAAATTCCACATCCAGGCGAGGGCAGCGGGATTTGTGGCGTCGATCAGACCCACGGTGGAGCCTACCCAGCTCATGTTGCCCGTGCTCTCGTCGGCGAGATAGCCGTTGTACTTGAGGGTGGTGTAGTTGCCGTTGGTGTTCTCGGAATTGAAGAAGGGCTCGGTGATGCAGATGGTCTTGACGTTCTGGTTGCGGAAGTTCTGCATCATCTCCGAGGGATTGGAATAGTTGGAGCACCAGTTGAGCAGGCCCATTCCGCTTGCGCCGCCCGTGCCCTGCCAATGGATGTCGAACACGATGCCGTCGAGGGGGAGATTGGCCGACTTCGTGCTGCTCACCACCGTCTCGGCCTCCGAGCGGGAGGCGAAGCTGTATTTGGAGGTGATGTAGCCGAGAGCCCAGAAGGGAGGCATCTCCTGATGGCCTGTGAGGTCGACATAGTTCTGGATAGCTGCCTGCATCGAGCCGCCGCCGAAGTAGAAATAGGAGATGGGATTCTGGGCGGCCGAGGAGTAGGTGGTGCCCGAGGAGGAGGGTTTGATCAGGGCGCCGCGGTACTGGGAGTCGAAATAGACGCCATAGCCGTTGGTGGAGACGTAGACGGGAATGTTGATGTTACGCTCGTTGGTGTAGGAGGAGTTCCATCCCCAGTTCTGGCCGTTGTTCATCGTGAGGGTGTAGCCCTGGAGGTTGGCGGTGTTGCCGTTGTAGCCTCCGCCGAAGAAGCCGGCTTCGCCCATGCCCTCGAAGGAGGCGGAGATAGAGCCGAGGTTGTTGCGGAGACCTCCGCTCTCGGCGAGTTTCTTCACGCCCGAAGCGTCGTAGAAGGAGACGAGCGAGCTTGTCTTGGCCACCTTGACGGTGGTGCCGCCGTCGATGGCGAGCACTACGTAATCGGTGTTTTCGGAGGCCGAGAGGGAGAGGTCGGACTCAGGTTCCTTCACCACGGCGATCGATGCTCTCTCGGCGGTGGTGAGGCCCGACGGACGGGGGAATACCTTAACCAGATCTTTGGCGTAGGGAGTGATTTCGAGCGTACCGTTCTCGGAGGTGACGGTGAGTTTGCCGTCGGCGAGAGTGTACGACTGCACGGCGCCGAGCGGACCTGTGGTGGGGGTTGCGCCAGTGTAGGAATCGACCGGAGTACCCGAACCGCTGGCGGCGGTGGCTATGGTGTAGACGTTGCCGGAGACGGCGGTGAGGTCGTAGGTCTGGTTGGAGCGGGCGGCGCTGCTCTCGTCGCTGCTGCCGTTGTTGAAGATCACCGACTCGGGGGTGCCCGTTCCGGTGTAGGTGTATTTATAGAGCGTGACGCCGTTGGCATTGGTCACGGTCTCGGTGACTTGCGTACCGGGCCATTCGCCGGCGTATTTGGTGGCCGAGTCGCCGCTGCCGCTCCAGAGGTAGATGTTGACCTTGCTCCAGCCGGCGGTGTTGTGGAAATAGTAGACGAGGCCGTCGGTGTCTGTGTCGGTATCGGAGTCCGAACTGTCGCTGATGGTGGTCGAGGTGAGGGAGATGTTGATGTCGTCGTTCTGGGCCTTGGTGCCGCTGTAGTTGCGGATGATGAGGTTCATGGCCGTGACTGTGCCCGAGGTTACTCCATACCAGGAGGCGATGGAGGGGGAGAAGGTGAGGGTGTAGTGGCCGTCTTCGCCGTCGACGACAGTCATTTTGATTTTGTCGAGGTTGGAAGCGGAGCTGAAATCCCAGGCGCCTACGGGCATCGACTGCCACTGGGAGCCGCCGACTGTGAGGCCGGTGTAGACGTAGATGTCGCCGGTGTCGCTTTTGAGGTTGCTGCTCTTGCGCTTGTCGAAGTGGAGCACGGCCTGATCGGTGGCAGAGGGTGAAGAGGGTTCGAGCCAGTACATGTTGCCGGCGGTGTTCCACTCGGTGGTTGTCGAGGAGGAAGAGGTGTAGTCTTCTAGGGTCTTATTGGAGCAGACGTGGTCCTGGCCGTTGCCTGTCTTGTAGTAGACGACCCCTGTTTGGGGAGAAGTGATGTTGTCGGTCTGGGCGCCCCCGTTTTTCTCATCGAAGATGATGGCGTAGGGTGCTTCGGTCATGGTGTAAGACCAGATGTTGTCGGTGCCGGAGACTTTGGTCATTTCGGAGCCGGGCCAGGAGCCGGAGAGGGGCGTACCGCTGCTGTTCCAGGAATAGAAGTGTGGAGTGTCCCAGTTGGTGTAGGAGTTGTCGAAGTAGTAGGTGTAGCTTGCCGCTTCGACGGTTAGTGAGAAGGCAGACAGCAGGCACAGGGTAATCAGCGCTGAAAGCCGGAAGGTTAGTTTTTTTAGGTTCATGAGTTAGAAAATGTTAAGAGTTAGGGCCGGGCTACCCTACCGGGCTGCTTCGAGCCGAAAAGTTACAAGGTCAACTGAACGCCACCGAGAAAGGCGGAGGAGTTCACAGGTGCAAAGTTACAGAAAAAGTATTAAAAAAATAATAAATTGGGGGTAAAAATTTTGGAAATCGGGAAAAAGATATTAACTTTGCAGTCGCAAGTCGAGAAAGGCTTGCGGACATAATTACCAGGAGAGGTGGGTGAGTGGCTGAAACCACCAGTTTGCTAAACTGACGTAGGAGCAATCCTACCACGAGTTCGAATCTCGTCCTCTCCGC
>X378_Fat_Sand_Rat__coassemble_108_pt1 | contig 16534 bp, 16 predicted proteins | sample X378_Fat_Sand_Rat__metabat2_low_PE_004 | metagenome-assembled genome bin X378_Fat_Sand_Rat
TCATGCGGTCTTCCTCCTTGTCGCGGCGGGTGAGCTCATGCTTCTTGATGCGGCCCTCCATGTAGTCGTCGACCCAGGCTCCGATCACGAAGCCGTACTGCGTGCGGCCGTCCATAGTCTGGGCGTAGATATAGTAGCATTCCTTGGGGTCCTGCACGAGCCAGCCCTTCTCCTGGAATTTGTTGAAATTCTCCACGGCCTTGTCGTAGACGGCGGGGTCATGCTCGTCGAAACCGGGCTCGAAGTCGATCTCCGGTTTGATGATGTGGTAGAGACTCTTCTCGTTGCCTTCGGCCTCTTTGCGGGCCTCTTCGGAGTTGAGCACGTCGTAGGGGCGGGAAGCCACCTCCTCCACCAGCTGGCGGGGAGGGCGGACGCCTTTGAAAGGTTTTACTTTTGCCATTTCGTGTTAGGTGATTAGAATTAAAGTCCGATTCCTGTTTGATTCGAGCGTGGGGAACGGGGAGTCCGGCTCGAAAAATCGAAAAATTATTTTGCACAAAATTAATACACGCGCGCGAGATTTCCAAATCCCCACCGGAAAAAGAGGAGCGGAGGCAGAACAATCGCGGGCGGACAGGGGTTATAACTAAAAAGTTTTAACGCTATGAAAAAATACAGATGTGAGGTTTGTGACTGGATCTATGATCCGGCAATTGGAGATCCCGACAACGGCGTGGCTCCCGGTACGGCATTCGAAGACCTTCCCAGCGACTGGGTCTGCCCGGTTTGCGGTGTGGGCAAGGAGGATTTCGTAGAGGAACCCGACGTTTGATCTCCCTCGATAATATAGGTTTGAATTAATATCAGCGCGCTTCGACTGCATCGGAGCGCGCTTCTTGTTGAAAAAATCGGCGTTCTTTTTGGCAGAAACGATATTCTTTTTGTATCTTTGCGATAGAATCCAGACCGGGCGGCCTTAGAGCCCGGCGGACTGTATCGCACCATGAAACTCGCAAAAGCGTCGAAAAACAAATATATCAAAGGAATAGCGCATCTCGGTGCGCTGCTGGCCGTGTGCGCCTGGGGAACGAGCTTCCTCAGCACGAAGGTGCTGATGAACGAAGGGGGCATGACTCCCGTGGAGGTCTATGTGTATCGCTTCAGTCTGGCCTATCTCATCCTCCTCGCCTTCACCATCAAGCATATCAAGTCGGACAGCTGGCGCGACGAGCTCACCTTCCTCGTGAGCGGCATCTGCTGCGGCTCGCTCTATTTCATCACCGAAAACTACGCGCTGAAGCTGACCTCCACCGGCAATGTGTCGCTTCTGTCGTGCCTCTCGCCGATATTCACCACCTTCATCATGGCTGTGATCTTCCGGCAACGGATCCCGATTGCCGTGTGGCTCGGTTCTGTGATAGCCTTTGTCGGGGCCGGGCTCATAATCTTCAGCCACGGCGATTCGCTGGAGTTCAACCCCGCCGGCGACCTGCTTGCCCTCTCCTCGGCCTTCTCCTGGGCCATCTATTCAGTGGCCATCAAGCCGCTGCTGCCCCGCTACACATCGCTTTTCATCACGCGCAAGCTCTTCTTCTACGGAGTGGTGACGGCCATACCCCTCCTGCTCATACAGAGAGAACCGCTTCATCTGGCAGCCCTTTTCGATTTCAGCCAGCCGCAACTGATGCTGAATCTTCTCTTCCTGGTGGTGTTCTGCTCCATCGTGGCCTATCTCATCTGGAACGAGGCGATGAAATATCTCGGTCCGGTCACTACCAACAACTACATCTATCTGCAGCCGCTGGTGACGATGGTGGCGGCATATTTCATCTTCGGTGAGAAAGTCTCGCTGATGGGCTATCTCGGCTGCGCTCTGATCATCGGCGGTCTGGTCTGCACCGACAAGCTGAAGCTAGGCCGCGACCGCCTGGCCTGACCACGGCCCGCTCTTTTCGCGCCCCCGGCCCGCTCTTTTCGCGCCCCCGGCCCCTTATCGCGCCGCTGGCGCGATCACACAACCGCCGTGCTCGCGCCCTTCTCTTTCTTTTCTCTCCTCGCCTCGCCTCTCCCTTCTCTCCCCCCTCTCCCTTCTCTCCTCTTTTCTCCCTTCTCTCCTCTTCTCTCCCTTCTCTTCTCTCACTCCCTTTCCCTCGGCCCCGTTTCTGGCTTGCCAGAGGCCGGCGGTTGAGTGATCGCGCCAACGGCGCGATAAGGGAAAAGCTGATTGAAAATCAGGCCCCCTCCTAATAAAAACCCTAACTATGGCGACTCCCGAAATCCTCCCCGCCTATTGGAAAGAGAAGAAGCCCAACTACTGGCGCCGGGCCCTCTGGCATGATTATTCTTCCCCCTGCATCTATATGATCACCCTGGTGAAGGGAATCGGCATCCCCGATTTCTCCACCCTCTGTGCCCGCGAAATTCCCAAGCTGAAAGTCTGGACCAACCTCTCCGAGACAGGCGAGATTATCAAAAAGACCCTTCTTGCGCTTCCGGAGCAATTCCCATGGCTGGAGATATATGACTTCGCAATCATGCCCGACCATGTGCATTTCATAATCCACATCAAGGAGCCCGGCCATAAGCTCGGCGAGACGGTGCATGACATCAAGAAGGAATGCACGAAGGCATGGAGGGCGCGCCTAAGGCTGGAAATCGGAACCGCTCCCTCCCTCTTCATCCCCAATTATCACGACCGCATATTGACAGGCCGCGACCAGCTTCCCGTAATGAAGAGATATGTGAGAGACAACCCCCGCCGCTTATGGGTGAAGCTCCATCATCCGGAATATTTCCGCAACCGCTATTCTTTCAAAATCAATGGTAAAAGATACGTGGGAATCGGTAATTTCTATCTCCTCGACCATCCCGACAAGATGGCGGTGATCGTGAGCAGCAAGCGAACCGCGGAGGAGAACGGGCGGCTCAGGAAACAATGGCTCCGATGCGCCGAGAGCGGCGGAGTCTTGATCGGCGGCTACATCTCTCCCAAGGAGAAGGAGGTTCGCGACGAGGGAATCGAGCTCGGGGCCAACGTCATCCTCATCCAGGGGAACGGCTTTCCGGAGCGGTTCAAGCCCTCGGGGCCCTATTTCGAAGCCTTCTCGGAGGGGCGGGTCCTGATCATAGGGGAAGAGGAATATCACACCGAAAAGATCGCACATCTCCGTGCAAAGGCATTGGAAATGAATGAGCTTGCCGTTTATCTCGCCACTACTCAGGAGGAACTCCTGAAGCGATAGGCATAAGCGCCAACAGTTTCCTAAACTGTTGAGGCAGGAACAATCTCCGCTGGAATGATGACGGCGGGGATTTTTATTTTTTGGGAAATTCGGGCTTTTTTTGTAAATTTGCATATTTATTGGGGTAGAAGGCGGCAGCCGGTTCTGAAGGGGATTTCAGCGGCTGCATATAGAGGATTGTTCGGGGTTGCAGACACTGGTTGGATTGGGGGTTGCAGGTACAGGTTGGATTGGGGGTTGCAGGTACAGGTTGGATTGGGGCGCATGGACAGAATAAAATAGAACAACATATGATCAGCAAATGGAATTATCAACCGCTTACCCATCAGCAGAAGCAGGAGGCCGAGAGGCTACTGGGGCGGTGCGGCGGAATACCCGCCATCGCCGAACTGCTCGTGAGGCGCGGCGTATCGACGCCTGAGGAGGCCGACGCCTTCTTCACGCCGTCGATAGCCGACCTTCACGACCCCTTCCTTCTGCCCGACATGGAGAAGGCGGTGAACCGCCTCAACCGGGCGATGGGCGCCAAGGAGCGCATCATGATCTACGGCGATTATGATGTTGACGGCACCACGGCCGTCGCCCTCGTCTACAAGTATCTGCAGAATTATTATTCCAACATCGAGTATTACATCCCCACCCGCGACGACGAGGGCTACGGCATCTCGCTGAAGAGCATCGACTACGCCGCCGAGAACGGCGTGAAGCTCATCATCGTGCTCGACTGCGGCATCAAGGCCATCGACGAGATAGCCTACGCCAAGAAGAAGGGGATCGACTTCATCATCTGCGACCACCACATGCCCGACGACACGCTGCCCCCGGCAGTGGCGATCCTCAACCCCAAGATGCCCGGCTCCACCTATCCCTGCCCCTATCTGAGCGGTTGCGGGGTGGGCTTCAAGTTCATGCAGGCCTTCGCGCTGAGCAACGGACTGAGCAACCACAACGAGCTCGAGTCGCTGCTCGACCTGGTGGCCGTGTCGATAGCCTCCGACATCGTTCCCATCGTGGGCGAGAACCGCGTGATGGCCTACCACGGACTGCGCCGGCTCAACTCCAATCCCAACCTGGGCCTGCGCAGCATAATCCGCCTCTGCAAGCTCACCAACAAAGACATAACCATCAGCGAGGTGATATTCAAGATCGGACCGCGCATCAACGCCTCGGGCCGCATGCAGAGCGGCATGGAGGCGGTGGACCTGCTCGTATGCCGCGACCTTCACGAGGCCTTCGAGAAGGGTAAGGACATCGACCAATACAACAAAGACCGCAAGGAGCTCGACAAGAAGATCACCGAGGAGGCCAACGCCCAGATCGAGAAGAACGTGGAGATCGTCAACGGCAAGCGCACCATAGTGATCTACAACAAGAACTGGCACAAGGGCATCATCGGCATCGTGGCCTCGCGCCTCACGGAGCTCTACTACAAGCCCGCGGTGGTGCTCACCTACTCCAACGGCATGGCCACGGGTTCGTCGCGCTCCGTGCAGGGCTTCGACATCTACGCCGCCGTCAACTCCGCCCGCGACCTGCTGGAGAACTTCGGCGGCCACCCCTACGCGGTGGGTCTGACGCTGAAGGAGGAGAACATCCCCGAGTTCAGCCAGAGGTTCGAGGAGTATGTGTCGGAGCATATCCAGCCCAACCAGCTGGAGCCGCATCTCGACATCGACGCCGAGCTCGAGTTCGCCGACATCACCCCCGAGCTGATGCAGTATCTCAAGAAATTCAATCCCTACGGACCCGGCAACCAGAAACCCGTGTTCCGCACGAAGAACGTGTTCGACTTCGGCACGTCGAAGCTCGTGGGAAAGAATCTGGAGCACATCAAGCTCGAGCTCGAGGACAACTCCACCAGCCACGTGATCAACGCCATCGCCTTCAACATGTCGCAATATTTCGAGCACATCCACGCCCACAAGCCCATCGACATCTGCTACACCATCGAGCAGTCGAAGCGCGCCGGGAGCGCCGACACCGTCCAGCTCATGATCCGCGACATCCGTCCGTCGAATGCTTCGAACTCTTAAGCGATACTGGGGCTACGACTCCTTCCGTCCGCTTCAGGAGGAGATAATCGGGTCGGTGCTCCAGGGCCACGACACGCTGGGGCTCATGCCCACGGGCGGCGGCAAGTCGATCACCTTCCAGGTTCCCGCCATGATGATGGAGGGGATAGCGCTGGTGGTGACGCCGCTGATCTCGCTGATGAAAGACCAGGTCGACAACCTGAAGCGCCGGCGCATCAAGGCCGTTTTCATGCATTCCGGCATGCGTATGGCCGAGAAGAACGTGGCCCGCGAGAAGCTCCACAACGGCGGTGCGAAATTCCTCTACATCTCCCCCGAGCGACTCCGCAACGACTATTTCCTGGCCGAGCTGCGTTCGCTGAAGATAAGCATGGTGGTGGTCGACGAGGCGCACTGCATCTCGCAGTGGGGCTATGACTTCCGACCCGCCTACCTCCACATCAAGAAACTCCGCAAGCTTCTTCCCGACGTGCCCTACATGGCCCTGACGGCCACGGCCACGCCCGAGGTGGCCGACGACATCTGCCGCCAGCTCGAGTTGCGAGAGCCCCGGCGGTTCCAGATGAGTTTCGCGCGCTCCAACATCAGCTATGTGGTGAGGGAGGCCGAGACGAAGATCGAAGCCGTGCTCCACATCCTGAGCCGCACCCGCGGCACGTCGATAGTCTATGTCCGCAGCCGCAAGCGCACGCGCGAGATAGCCGAATACCTGCAGTCGATGGGTATCGGGGCCACGTGGTATCATGCCGGCTTGGACTACGAGACCAAGGAGGAGCGCCAGAACGCCTGGCAGCGTGGCGAGATCCGCGTGATGGTGGCCACCAACGCCTTCGGCATGGGGATCGACAAACCCGACGTGCGCGTAGTGATCCATTTCGATCTGCCGCCGAGTCTGGAGGAATACTACCAGGAGGCGGGTCGGGCGGGTCGCGACGGACTCCCCTCCTACGCCGTGCTGCTCACCAAGCGGAGCGACCAGGGAGTGTTGCGCCGCCGCGTCACGGAGAATTTCCCCGACCGCGACTATATAAGAAAAGTATATGAGCGTGCATGCAATTTCATGCACATTTCAATAGGAGAAGGTTTCGACACCATCAAGGAATTCGACTTCGACCGCTTCTGCGACACATTCCATTACCAGGACCGTCAGGCCCGCGCGGCGCTCCATATCCTCGGGCAGGCCGGCTATCTGGAATTCCTGGAGGAGAAGGAGAGGCGCAGTCGCGTGGTGATACTGCTCACGCGCGAGGAACTCTACAGCGTGCGCGGTCTCACGCCGATGGCCGAGAAGATACTGAAGACGCTGCTGAGACAATACACAGGTCTCTTCATCGACTATGTCTATGTGAGCGAGGGAAACCTGGCCCGGGCGGCGGGATGCACGGAGCGCGACGTATACCAGGCGCTGCTCGAGCTGTCGCGGCTGAAGGTGATAGGGTTCGTTCCGCGCAGCGACACGCCGACGATGTATCTCCCCACCTCGCGCGAGGAACCGCGCTATGTGGAGATCGGCCGCAGCGTCTACGAGGAGAGGCGCGCCATAATGAGCAGGCGCGTGGAGGCGATGATCGACTATGCCTTCAATCCGCGTATATGCCGTGAGAACGCGATGCTGGCCTATTTCGGCGAGAAGGCCGAGGAGCGCTGCGGACATTGCGACACATGCCGCGAGCAGCGGAAGCGGGGCCGGGACCGCCGGCCGGAGGTGCTGAAGATGCTCACGGAGTATCTGCGGTCGCATCCGCGGTCGGACATCCGCGCGATAGAGCGGGATGTGAAGGCGCAGCCGGCGGAGATTGCGGAGTGTTTGGCGTATCTCGGCTCAGAGGGCTTCGTAACGATTGAAAACGGAATGTATGATTGGAGGGAGGCATAGGGGAACCTTCCCCCTACCGGGTTTGCAAGCAAACCCGGCTCCAATTTATCAGAAATTTTTTACAATTAATGAGAATGATTGGACTTGCGGATTGCAATAACTTTTTCGTGAGTTGCGAGAGGAGCGTCGACCCTTCGCTGGAGGGGCGCGCCGTTGTCGTGCTCAGCAACAACGACGGTTGCGTCGTGGCCCGCAGCAACGAGGCAAAGAAGATGGGCATCCGCATGGGTCAACCGGCATTCGAGATAAAGGATCTGCTCGTGTCGGGGAAGATTGTTGCACTTTCAGGCAATCACATCCTTTACCGCGAGATCAGTCTGCAGGTCCACGAGATCTTCCGCCGCTATGTGCCCGCCACCCTCGACTACAGCGTCGACGAGGCCTTCCTCGACATGGGCGGTATACCGCTCGCCGCCCTCGAGGAGATAGGCGAGGAGATCCACAAGACGTGTCTGCGGGAGGCCCGGATACCGGTCACCATCGGTTTCGCCCCCTCGAAGACACTGGCGAAGATAGCCACCGAAGTCGGGAAGAAGCAGGGGCGCAGGGTGGTGGTGCTCTCCGACCGCGGGGAGATCGACCGGATACTCGACCAGGTGCCGATAGGCGATCTCTGGGGGATAGGCCGCAGGCTGGCGAAGAAGATGTATCTCTGGGGCGTGCACACCGTGGGCGATTTCGCCAGAAAGCCGGTGCAGTGGGTTCGCGGCAAACTGGGCGTCGTGGGCGAGCGCTCGTGGCGGGAGCTTCACGGCGAGTCGTGCATCGAGCTCTCGTATGTGGAGCGCACTCTGCAGGAGTCGATCAGCGAGACCCGCACCTTCCCCGAGGACATAGACGATCCGGACTATCTGCGGTCGCGGATAGCCATCTATTGCGGCCACATCTCCAAGCGCCTGAGGGCTATGGGAGGCGAGGCGGCCGAGGTGTCGGTGTTTCTTCGCACCAACCGCTTCCATCTCGAGCGGGGCACGTACGCGCCGATGGCCACGGCCGAGTTCAATCCCCCCACCAGCGATTCCGCCGCGATAGCCAACGCCGCCCTGAGGCTGTTGGACCGCATCTACCGCCCCGAGTTCAAATACAAGCGCGGCGGGGTGGTGCTCTCCAAGATAAGGAGGGCAGGGGTGGTGGCGCCGTCGCTCTTCGACGAGGGGCAGACCGACATCGAGGCCATGCGCAAGTCGAAGCGGCTGATGGAGGCCATCGACACGCTCAACGCCGGAGTGAAGCAGCATGTGATGAAGCTCGCAAGCGAACTTTCCGCCGGCTACACGGGCCACAACGACGGCTATTCATCATCGTTCGGTCCACCGAAAAAGGTAGACCGCGACGACATCCTCAATAAAAAAAGGAAAAAATAGAGAAAAAGAGCCGCCATATTGGTGCATATTCGCGAAAAATTATTAATTTCGCAAAAGAGAGGGATTGAAAGGCTTTAGCCTGCCCAAACTATAAACCAAAAACTGAACACCTCTCTAACCTCTAACCTCTAACCTCCAAACCCTCCCCCACTAAACACTAAACACTAAACACTAAACTAAACCAAACATAGATGAGGAAATACAAGATTGCGGTGGCCGCCATCCTTATGGCTGGGGCATCGATGACATTCAGCTCGTGTATCGGATCGTTCGCACTCACCAACAAGATGCTGAGCTGGAACCGTTCGATCGGTAACAAATTCGTGAACGAACTCGTGTTTTTCGCCTTCTGGGTGCTTCCGGTCTACGAAGTGACCTGTCTGGCCGACGTGCTTGTGATCAACTCCATCGAGTTCTGGAGCGGCAGCAACCCGATCGCGGCCAACACCAAGGCCGTCGACACCGAGCAGGGCCGCTATCTGATAGACTGCGACGGCAAGGGCTACACCGTGACCTTCGAGCCTACGGGGCAGAAGACGCGACTGAACTTCATCGAGGAGAGCCAGACCTGGGCCGTTGAAGACAAAAACGGCGAGAACGTGCCGTTTATGACATTCATCGACGACACCCATGTGAAGATGATCACCCCTCAGGGCGACATGCGCATGGTGGAGCTCAACGAGCAGGGCGTGCTGGCCTACGAGGCGATGACCACAGGCATGCTTCGCGCCGAGCGTTAACTTTTTGGCTGAATATTTGTTAATATTAGGGAAGAGAGGATGTAAGAACCCGCTCTCCGGCCAAAACATCGGAATACCAAATTATTAAAACCCAAAGATATGAAACCTTTACACGTAATCTTATCAGTTATCGGCGGTGCCATCGCAGGCGCGGCAATCGGACTTCTCGTCGCTCCCGAAAAAGGTGAGGACACACGCAGCAAGATCGCCAAGATCCTCAAAGAGAAAGGTGTATGCCTGAAGAAGGGGAAAATGGAAGAGCTCGTCGACGAGATCGAGGACCAGATTGAGAAACACATCTGATTCCAGTCGAAACTCAAACCTAAAACATAATTAAAGAGAAACAAGATGAGAGCAATTACATTGATATCGGCCTTCCTTGGCGGCGCCATCGTGGGATGCGCTGCAGCGCTTCTTTTCGCTCCCGCCAAAGGATCTGACGTTCGTACGAAGATCACGGAGGTTCTCCGCCGCCGCGGCATCAAGATCAGCGACGACGAGGTTGACGCCCTCGTAGCCGAACTTGCCGCTTCCGAGGAGTAACCATCGGCGAGCCACCGACAAGAGACAAGACGTGGGCTCTCCCCGGCATCGCGTCGGGCAGAGCCCGCGTCGTTTACCATTCCACTGAAACTACGACACGCCGCTCCGGACCGCTGGAGTTCGGGCAGCCGTCGACAAAACTTTCTGCATGAAATTCAAGATAGCCGAAGACATCCGGAACCTCTTTCAGGAGTCGAAAAACTGGGTGGAACTCGAGATAGAATACGCCAAGCTCACGCTTGCGGAGAAACTCACCATGCTGCTGTCGACACTCATCATCGGATTTGTGTGTCTGCTGCTGAGCGTGGTGGTGCTGGTAATGTTCGCCTTCGCCCTGGCCGAAGTGTGGAAGCTGATGATGTCGCCGGGTCTGGCCTATCTGGCCACGGGAGGTGTGTTCTGCCTGCTGGTGGTGATTCTCTACCTCTTCCGCAAGCCCCTGCTCCTCAACCCCATCGCGAGGATGCTGACACAGATATTCCTTGGTAAGAAAAACTCATAAACCCGTCCGCACCATGAAAGAGAACAACAAGAACGGCGTTCAGGCCGAACTCGAGAAGGGCGACTTCAAGGGCTACACCATGGAGGAGCTCCGCTATCAGCGTGCGCTGATGGCTCTGCGCAAGGAATTCAGCAAGCAGAAAGTGCTGAAGAAGGTCGACGAGATCCGCAATCCCGGCAAGGGCGACCGCGGCGACTGCGGCACGTCGAAGCTGGCCCGCGTAGGCAACATCGCCGCCAAAATCTTCTCCAACCTCAACTATCTCGACTACGCACTGGTGGGTCTGTCGCTCTTCGGCACGGGCCGCAAACTGGTGAAAATGATCGGTACAGCCAGAAAGAAACTGAGATGAACAATTACTACAGCGTGCGGATCGAAGCCGATCCCTGCACGGAAGACATCACCGACCTCGCGGCAGCCTTTCTGGCCGACGCGGGGTTTGAATCGTTCGAGCCCGACCCCACCGGGCTCACCGCTTATATAAAGGCCGAGGACGGAGCGCCCGAGGGAGCGGGATGCAAGGCAGCCCGCGAGGCACTGCTCGACTTCCCCATGGACGTGGACTTCAGCATCTCCGAGACCCTCGTGGAGGGGAAGGACTGGAACGAGGAATGGGAGAAAAACTATTTCAAGCCCATCGTGATCGGCGACCGCTGCGCCATCCACTCCTCCTTCCATACCGACGTGCCCGAGGCCGAATACGACATCGTGATCGACCCCAAGATGGCATTCGGCACAGGTCATCACGACACCACCTCGCAGATGGTGGCCCACATCCTCCACGAGGATATGGAGGGCCGCAGCGTGATCGACATGGGCACCGGCACCGGTATCCTGGCCATCCTCGCGGCGATGCGGGGAGCCCGACCCGTGACCGGCATCGAGATCGACCGTCCCGCCTGGGAGAACGCCGTGGAGAACACGCGCCTCAACGGAGTGGACGCGACCATGATCCACGGCGACGCCTCAGCGCTCGAGCCCCTCGAGGAGGCCGACTATCTCTTCGCCAACATCAACCGCAACATCATCCTGGGCGACATCGACCGCTACGCCGCCCGCCTCAGGAAGGGGGGCAAGATGCTGCTGAGCGGTTTCTATGAGGAAGACATCCCCCTCATAGAGGAAGCGGCCGCCCGCCACGGTCTCAAGGAGGAGGCGCGGCTGGTGAGCAACCGCTGGACAGCCCTGCGGATGGTGAAAGAATAAGCGTCTAGCTCCACTTCCGAGCGGCACCGGAAGAGACTTGAAAGAGGTCTTCGGTGACGCGAAAAAAGGGGGAATATTGTGCGGATTAACATTTTTTTGCTGATTTTTTCAACTTTTGTTTTGGATTTCAGCGAAAAGTGTAGTATCTTTGCAATCGCTTAGCGGAAAAATTCGGAAAATTGAATCGATCCGACTAAACCTGGAGCGGACCTTTCGGTCTTAACCATACAACCTTTTTCAGAAATTATCAACCTCATTACATTAACAACCCCTACTGCGGAAGGAAACTTCCGAATTACCAATTCGCCTGCCTATAGAAAAATTTTACATCATCAACTAACAACAGCAGCATGGCAAATTACACTACTCTGACCGACGAGCAGCTGGTCAGGGCATACGCAGAAGGCAATAACGAGGCATTCGACACACTACTGCGCCGTCATCAGGACAGGATATTCAACTACATCCTTCGCATCATAAAGAACGAGGACATCGCCAACGATATCTTCCAGGAGACCTTTGTGAAAGCGATCCAGACCATCCGTCAGGGCCGCTACACGGAGAACGGGAAGTTCCCCGCCTGGATCTCGAGGATCGCCCACAACCTGATCATCGACTACTACCGTCAGGAGAAGTCGGAGAATCACCAGAGCGCCGATCTCACCGACAACGATATCCTCAACCGCAAGGAGCTTTGCGAGGCCACGATCGAGGATGTGCTGATCTCCGACCAGATCCGCAACGACGTGAAACTCCTCATCGAGGAGCTCCCGGAGCTGCAGCGGCAGGTGCTCAAGATGCGCTATTACCAGAACCTTTCGTTCAAGGAGATAGCCGAGTCGACAGGCGTGAGCATCAACACGGCCCTCGGACGCATGCGCTACGCGATCCTGAATCTGCGTCGCATCGCCCACGACAAGGACATCATCCTCACCACCTGACGACTGGATTCCCACAGGATTCCACGTTATCAAAAGGATAGAATAATTGCGGCAGCGTCCCCCCGGGGGAGACGGTGCCGCAAAAAATTTTTGCCATATGGGGAAATATAATTTATGCTCAATGCGTTATTATATTGTAATTATTAACACGGCAGTGTCTCCCTGCGAGGAGGCAGCCCTTTTTAAAACATCCTGCCTATGGCAAACGATTCCTCATCTGTATCGTCAGAATTTAATCTAAAGGTAAAGGAAATGAGTAAACCAAGGTCGAGCACTCTTAATTTCATCCGACAATTCGCGCGCACCTGCGCAACAATCCAGGGCTGCGCACTCGGAACGATGATGCTTAACTAAACTTTTCCGGCGACAGCGTCAACCTGCCGAAACAGTACCAGAAAATCTGATGAAGAAATTCAAGGGCCCCACGTCACGGGGCCCTTTTCTTTTTTGGGGGGCTTTCCCCGTGCCGGGTTTGCAAGCAAACCCGGCTCCAATTTATCGGAACACGGCTGCTTGGGGATTAATGGGTGTGGATTATCAGGTATAGGATGTAGGCGAGATAGGTTAGGATCAGGAGGGCGCCTTCGGGGCGGGAGAGGCGGTGGGAGCGGGAGAGGGTGCCGAACGCTACCAGCAGGAGAGAGCCGAGGATCAGCGCGCCGTAGTCTACCGGGGTGATGTTGCCTCCCTCGAGGGGCCGCACCACCGCGCAGATGCCGATGATGAAGAAGACGTTGAAGATGCATGCCCCCACGATGTTCCCCACGGCGATGTCGGTCTCCCCCTTCAGGGCCGCTATCAGCGACGTGGCCAGATCGGGAATCGCCCCTCCCACGCCGACTATCGTCAGTCCGATCATCGCCTCCGACATCCCCCAGCGTTTCGCTATTCCCGACGCACCGTCCACAAGCCAGTTACCGCCGAACGTCAGCGCCGCCAGACCCGCCGCGATCATCACCGCCGCCTGCCACATGCTCAGCCGCGGCGACCGCTCTATCTTCCTCTCCACGTTCTCCGCCTCCCTGATAAGCCTAAGCGACACAAGCCGCTTCTCCACCCTGCGCAGCATGGAAAGTCTCCCCTCCCCCTTCCCAGAGGCGTTATCATTCACTTTTGCGACATCGGAAGCCGAAGTCGAGGGGGAAGAGGTCTTGGGCGCGCTGCCGGCCGATGCAGGAGTCTGGGCCGATGCGGGTTCGAGGCTTTGCGTGGCCTTCGCGTCGCGGATGGAGCGCATCATGAAGTAATACATGAAGAAGAGCATCAGGATACCGTCGGAGCGGTTGATCACGTCGGTCTGCGCGCCGTCGATCAGCCTGTCGCTGCCGCAGATGAAGAGCGTGAACGAGGAGAGCAGCAGCATCGGCAGACCGAAGTGCCAGCTGCTGCGGGAGAGGCGGAACGGCCTTACCAGCGCCATCACGCCGATCACGAAGAGGATGTCGAAGACGTTGGCGCCGATGATGTCGCCGATGGCCATCTCCGATTTCCCCTTGAGTGTGGATATGAAACTTATCACGAAGTCGGGCGTCGAGCTGCCGATGGCCACCACCGTGACGCCGATCAGGAGCGGGGCGAGGTGGAAACGCTTCGCCACGCTGACGGCGCCGTCGGTGACGAGATTGCCGCCGACGATGATCATCAGAAAACCGAGCAGAAGAAAAACGACATCGTGAAGCATACGGCCAACCCCTCCCCTCTTACTTGCGTTTGAGCGTTATCGGCAGCTGCATCAGCGAGTCGTAGGCGCTCTGTGCGGCCTTCTCCGACTCCGAGGCATCTATTCCCCTCTCGCGCTCCACTTCGGCCAGAGCGGCCGCGTAATCGCGTTTATGGCGGGCGTTGAGCTCGGTCCAGTTGATTCCCTTATACTTCCCGGCCACCGCGGAGTCGAAGGGTATGCGGCCCTGCTTCATCAGCACCGCTATCACCGGATATCCTGGATATCCGCGCCAGAAGGTGGCGCTGTCGTCGGAGGTGAACACCGAGCCCTGGTCGCGCCATGTCACCTTATAGCTCTTCTCTCGCGACGAGGAGGTGACCGTGGCGCTCCCCTCGGCCTCGGTGCTGCCGGGGGCTATCTCCACGCGGCCGTCGGCAAGCGCCGACCAGGCTTCGTGGATCTTCTCGAACGGTATGGGGTTTCTGTACATGGCAATCTGCAATCTGGATAAGTTTGAATTATATAAAAGAAAACATATGAGGAGAGCATATTGTTAGGGGGTGCTGCTTAAAATGCGGGGCGGAAAAGAAAAAAACGGCTCAGCGTTTCAATATTTTGAAAAAAATAGATATTTTTGCAGTTTGGAAAATCAGAACGAAAAATTTACAGCCTGATATATGGATAAAGCAAACGAGGGAGCAGCCGTTGTGAACGGCGAGAACCCTACTGAAGGACTTAGTTTTGTGGAGCAGGAGATCGCCAACGACCTCGCTGCCGGGAAGAACGGCGGACACCTCAACACGCGTTTTCCGCCCGAGCCCAACGGCTACCTTCACATCGGACATGCGAAGGCCTTCATCATGGACTTCGGAGCGGCCGAGAAATTCGGAGGGACGTGCAACCTCCGCTTCGACGACACCAATCCGCAGAAAGAGGACACCGAATATCGCGACGCCATCATGGAGGACATCCACTGGCTCGGATTCGACTGGGGCGACCGCCTCTATTACGCCAGCGACTATTTCCCGCAGTTGTGGGATCTGGCCGTGCGCATGATCAAGGAGGGGAAGGCCTATGTCGACGAGCAGAGCAGCGAGGAGATAGCCCGCCAGAAGGGCACTCCGACGCAGGCCGGCGAGAACTCCCCCTTCCGCGACCGCCCCGTGGAGGAGAGCCTCGATCTGTTCGAGAGGATGAACCGCGGGGAATTCGACGAGGGAACGATGGTGCTGCGCGCCAAGATCGACATGGCCAGCGACAACATGCATTTCCGCGACCCGATCATGTACCGCATCATCAAGACCCCCCACTGGCGCACAGGCGACACCTGGAAGGTTTACCCCATGTATGACTTCGCCCACGGCCAGAGCGACTATTTCGAGGGCGTAACCCATTCGATCTGCACCCTGGAGTTCGTGCCTCACCGTCCGCTCTACGAATATTTCGTGAAGGAGCTCGCCGACGAGAGCTACTGCCCCCGCCAGATAGAGTTCAACCGCCTGAACCTCACCTACACCGTGATGAGCAAGCGCAAGCTGCTGCAGCTGGTGAAGGAGGGATTGGTGAACGGCTGGGACGATCCCCGCATGCCGACGCTGCGCGGACTGCGCCGCCGCGGCTACACCCCGCAGGCCATCAAGAACTTCATCCGCAGCATCGGATATACAAAATACGAGGCGCTCAACCACATCGAGCTTCTCGAGCACAGCGTCCGCGAGGACCTCAACAAGACGGCGACGCGCGTGAGCGTGGTGCAGAACCCCGTGAAGCTCATCCTCGACAACTATCCCGAGGGTAAGACCGAGATGATGCAGATGGAGAACAACCCCGAGAATCCCTCGGAGGGGACTCACGACATGCCCTTCACCCGCGAGCTCTGGATAGAGCGCGAGGACTTCATGGAGAATCCTCCGAAGAAGTTCTTCCGTCTGTCGCCCGACAAGGAGGTGCGTCTCAAGGGGGCCTACATCATCAAGTGCACCGGTGTGGTGAAAGACGCCGATGGCAACATCACGGAGATCCACGCCGAGTATGATCCCGACACGAAGAGCGGGCTTCCCGGCAGCGACCGCAAGGTGAAGGGGACGCTCCACTGGGTGTCGGTTCCGACAGCCACCCGCGCGGAGATCCGCGACTACGACCGTCTCTTCGCCGTGGAGAATCCCGGTGCGGAGGAGGGTGATTTCCGCGACCTGCTCAATCCCGACTCGCTGAAGATCCGCGACAACGCGATGATCGAGCCCTGGCTGGCCGAGCGCGTCAAGGCCGGCGACAACTATCAGTTCCAGCGTCTCGGCTACTATGTGGTGGATCCCGATTCGACGCCCGGACATCCCGTGTTCAACAAGACCATCGGTCTGCGCGACACCTGGGCGAAGGAGATGAAGAAAGGATAAAGCCGCCGCAAAGCCGCGGAGCGGCGTAAGAAAGCCGCGGAGCGGCGTAAGATTTGAGCCCACGGTGGAGATGATTGATGGAGCG